>Ga0255753_1000272_pt1 | contig 67694 bp, 85 predicted proteins | sample 041ome_10_FD_179953 | JGI IMG/M metagenome (GOLD analysis project Ga0255753, IMG submission 179953) | Coastal salt marsh microbial communities from the Groves Creek Marsh, Skidaway Island, Georgia - 041412US metaG (version 2) | ecosystem: Environmental > Aquatic > Marine > Intertidal zone > Salt...
GATCCGCCATCAAGAGAGTCATAAACAAGAGCAGTTCCATTTGACTGTAGAACATATCCTAAAGTACCAAGTCCTAGTTTTCTAAATCCATTTGAAGAGTTAGCAACTAGAATATCTTCAGCGGTATATGACGCTAGGCCAGTACCACCAGATGTTCCTGCAAGAGCAGTTGATAATGCTAATGTATTAGCTGTAATTCCTACTGATATTGTAGAATTAGCAGTAATATTAGTAACTGTTGAATTTGATACTAATGCACCAGTATTAATATAAGCATGTAGTAGTGCTTGTGTATAACCAGTAGCACCAGTATCTACTGTAGTTGCGCCAGAATCAAGATTTGCTTGCTCTGAGCCAGTAAATAGATAATATGAATCATCTCCAGCATCACGATAAAAACCAGTATGAGCTTTTGTAGAACCACCATCAGGAGAATAGTGACCTATAAAACCAATATCGAGAGTATCAGAAGTTTCATTGTTAGCAGCTAAATGAATTAGAGGGTCAACTATGCTCAATTCAGAAGCTGATACATATGTAACATTGCCAGAAACAGTTAGATCACCGCTTACTGATAGATCACCATCAAAATAACCTGTTACTGAATGAACATTAGAAGCATGAATCTCATTCCAGCGAAGATCATTTGTACCTAAGCTATAAGTAACATTTGCTGAAGGATTTAAATTTGAACCAACTCTTGATGTGAATTCAATTTTATCATTTACTGAATCACCAATAACAGCATTAGCAGTTACAGTTAATAATGAATTAATAATTGTTTCTGTACCACCAAAAGTATTATTACCAGTATATGTACCACTTCTAGAAAGTGTATCTGACATTGCATTTGAGTATGCTGTACTGGAAGACGTGTCTGTGTAAGAAGTAGCATTGGTATACGCTGTAGCAGCAGTTGTATCAGAATAAGTTCTGAGAGTAGAAGCGGTATTACCACCTACAGTTGCAGCATCAACACTAGTAACTAAAGCACCATCACCAGAAAAATTAGTAACAGTTAAAGTATCAGATGCTGCATTATATGTCATTCCAGCATCACCAGCAACAACACCAGAATCATTAAATAGAACCTGAGTATTTGAACTATTATTTGTTACTGTATATGCAATAGATGAATCTACATATGTCTTAACAGCAAATGTAGTAGGAAGTTCATTATTAGCCGCTGCACCAAGATGTGTTGTATTTGCAGTTGCATTAATCTGATTAACAGATGCTGAACCAATATAAAGATTTGCTGTCTTAATTACATCTAAATAACTTGTTGAGTTAGCAACTAGAGCCTGGTTAGCTGTAAGAGTACCAGGATATCGTTTGCCAGAAATTGGTTCTACAGTGCCAGCTGAACCAATATAAAGAACATCACCATTAGCGGTATATGCCAATTCACCATTGGCCAATGAACCTGGAGTTGCTGTATTTATTGAACGTTTAATTTGAATTAAATTGGCCATTTATTTTTATCCTGTTTATTTAAGGCCATATTAAAAAGTACCGCCGTCAAGAGTGCCTGATACATCCCCTAGATTTAAAGCTTTTACTACATATTTATCTGTATCTGAATTATAAACTAATGTATGACCATTAGAAATAGAACCGACTTGTTCTACTACATCTTCAAGAAGATCAAGCCTATTAGTTCTTGCTTCAATAGATGATTTTATTGTAACTGGTGCATTAGAACGAATTACACCTTCTTGATTTACTTTAACAGATACCGTTGGTCTTGTTCTAGTTAATGTAGCTACAACAGCCATTATCTTGTTACCTCTGGTGTAACAGTTATAATACCTTCAATAATTCGAGTAACATTATTGGAAGAATCAATTAATTCTACATCATAAACATATCTTCCTGCTACTATATTAGCAGTTTGAGAATCGGTTAATGACAATGTTAAAAGACCGTCTTCAAGAGCTGTAGTAATGGTAACTGAATTTGAGGATGTATAATGCTTTCGCATCTGAGATCTTGATGTGTAACCTGTAACAACCAAATCATCACCATTTGAATCATCTAGATTAATGGTTGCTGAGAATGTAGAGCCTTGATCTATAATTAAATTTGCTTTTGATGCCATTTTTATCCTCAGACGTACATTGCTACTCTATGAATATTTATAACAGCACCTGAAGAAGCAGAAGTTCCTCTAAGTCTAACATCGGATCCTGAAATATCAGCCTCAAAAGTAACAAGATTTGATCCTGTTCTTAAAGTTCCAAATTCTGTAACAGAAGCAGTTGTTCCATCATGAAGTACTAATAATTTTGAAGATTGATAATCGCTTCCTGATGTAATTGAAACAGTATATTCTGCAGATCTAAATGTCGCTAAAGCAAATGTGTCAACTGTTTCTGCACTTGTGCTTGAAGTTGTATGTGTTGCTGTATCTGTATAAGAAATAGTATCAACTTTAAGAGCGTAAACTTCAGTGTTTCCAGTTATTACTGTTCTTTGAGAATTAATTCCAACATATGTTGCATTTAGATTTGATTGTGTTCCTGTAACATGAAGATTTGCAACATTTGCTACAAGAGCTGTAACTGTACTATTTCCAGTTAAACTAACAAGATCTGTTGTTGAATACTTAAATGTTGTATTACCACTAAATGTTGATATTGATGTAACATTAAAATTAGTTGAAGTAACATTTGCTAATGTTGAACTAACATCTAATCTAGAACCAGAAACGGCTGTATTTGTAGAAGTAATATTGGTTACTACAGACGTTACTTGTGTCTGCGATACAGTAGAATTAGCAGTAATATAAAGAGTGTTTGGTTGCGAAGAACCATTTGGCTGAAATATTGTATTTGAAGCAACATATAAAGTGTTTACAGTATTAACATCGCCACCTCTAATATAAGAATTTGCTGCTAATACTACCGCTGAAAAATAACCATTTACATGACCATTACCTGTAGTTAAAGAACCGTCGGATGTTAAATCACATGTCACTGCATTGTTACTTATGATTTTATACACCTGGTTTGATCTTGATAACCAAACACCAAAGGTTTGAGTATTAGTAACTGGTGATACTGATATTGTCATTTACTTCTCTATCTTATTTAAAATTTGTGATAACAAAGACTTAATATCATTAAGTTCTTGATTAATTTTATCCTGTTCTTCTACAATATTATTTAGTTTCTTTGCTCGATCACGTTCTTCACGATATTTTTTTAGTCCATCATCATCTGTGTTTACTATTCCACGAGAACTAGCATGTCTAAGAAGATTTTTATTATCTATTACTTTTAAATAATTTTCTGCCATCTTAGTTCTGTAATGCTAGAGTTCTCATATCAGCAACACGTGGAATAATATAATGATTATCACCGGTTAGTATTATCTTAATAGCAAATTGTTTGATTGTATCATGGACATCACCAGAACTATTTACATATTTAGAAATATATTCATTATCATGATATTTAAATACGCCATTTTCATGTGATAGGTCTGGTATAACACCAATTGCCGCATTTGAAGATGTAAAACCTACATTACTTGATACAACAACTGAACTTGAATTTGTTACGGATATAACTTCTCTTACAGTGAATGTTGAGTTTGCATTATCCTTAACATATATAAAATCACCAACAGAAAGAGTTTCTGTATTAAACATTCCAACATTTGCTGAGGTAGATCCACAACTTCCAGAATCAGCAAAAAGACCTTTACTTGTTGGAAGATTATATTCTAATTCAACATAGTCATTAATATTAGCCTTACTGCTTAATAATCCAATAGAATTTTTTTCTGGCATTTGTGACCAAACTCTATTTTCAAAATCACTAGAATCATTTACACCAAGAGCCTTAATATAAACATATATGCCGGTGTTTGCTGGTCTATATGCAGTTAAATATGTTATTGCATCATCGGCTTCTTGATTTGGAGCGAGTGATGTGCTTTTAGAAATATATCTTGCCACATCATCAAATCCATTATCCAAACTTTCTGAATAGTATTCAGCAATTGAAACATTTGCTGTAAATGTATCAAATGTCATATTACCCGGATTTGATGGAAATTTTCCTGAATTATTAATTACTCTAACAAATGTAGTATTAGCATATGCTACTTCTGCTGTATTAGATCCAAGCGTAACAGTTGAACCTACAGCTGGAACATCCAATTGGTTATCAAGAGTTTTATTAAGAGTTAAATAATAACCAGTTAAATTTTCATCTGATACAAGAATATTTTCTGTTAAAGTAATGTATCTTGACATCATATCAATATTAGGAGAAATTTCATTATTTCCAGTTGCAAAATCTACTTTAATTCTTAAAGAAGTATTTGCAGAACCTGATCTATTTTCCAATTCATTACTATAATTAGCTAAAATTCTTTGTTTATCATATAATTCGGCAGCAATTTTATTTTTTAAATTTAAATATGAAGAATCATCAGATGTATAATTTCCATCATCATCTAAGCCTTTAAATGAATATGTTAATGACGTATCTTTTGGTTCAAATTCTAAAATTAAAGGAGTTATTGAATTATATTGAATTTCACTTTGTGAATCTATTTTTGCTGCTGATTTAGAAGAAAGTCCAAACACATATTCATTATATATTTTAGATCCAGAATGATTTCTTGAAGAAGTAAAAGATTTTTGAAAAATTAATACTATAGATTGTTTATTTTGATCATAAATTTCTTGTGTGTTAATCAATCCTCCAATATTATCATATCTTGCTATAAATGCGCCAGTTGATTCGGTATAAGGCATATTAGTATTAACTCGAATCTCCGTATTTGAATTTATAGAAGTAATTCTTCTAAAAAGCCCATTGGCTAAAGAACTTTTAGCTACAAAAATATAATCACCATTAGAAAAAACACCTGAATATGGCACTGTTATAGTATTTGAACCACTGGAGAAAGTAGTATCATCTACAACTGAAGAAAGTGAAGCATTTGCTGTTGAAGTGATTCCTTTTACTTCATATGAAGCATCAAATACACCTCTGGTATTTGCAACAACAAGATTAGTTGTATTAGCAAAAGTTAAAGTACCAAATGCAATATTTGCTGTTCCATTGCTCTGATAAACTGTTTCTGATGTTGTAAATGCAGCAGAATTGGAAGCAATAACTAATCTTGAAATATCAAACACTGCATTACTAACATATGCAGTTTCACCTTTTCGAAAAGTTCCAACAGTATCTTTTATATAAAAAGAATCTGTATTTGCTACATTTAATATTGCGCTACCAGAAGTGTTAGTAAAACTAGCTTGATGTATTGAAAATTTTATATCTTCAGTTTGTATAGGAGTCCATTGAATATCGTTTGATGATATAAACAAAGTTCCTGTGTCATTATTTTTACTTACTAAATTATTTGTTAATACATCAGTTTGTCCAATTTCTGAAGTCCAAACTTCATATTTATCGGTTCCACCTCCGGGTATTAAAACAAATGCATATGATTTATTTGCTTCTAAATATGGTGGTTGTTTAAAAGTAAAACTAGTAGCAGCACTAGCATCATCTGATGCATATGCAATATTATGTGTGGGTTGATCATCCCAAAGCCCACCATAATCATCTGGATTTGCTATAGCATCTTGATAATCACCGTCAGGAAAAGCGAAACATTCACTATTTGGTATAACTATAGAAGTAGGGTATCCATTATCAGTTTCTCTTAATTGTAAAACTATACCTTTATCAGGATCAATAGATTTAAAATATACATCTATTTTATATAGATAAATACCAGCCGTTCCATTTTGCGGTTTTGATACAAAAAACGTTTGACCAATTGGTTTCATTTATTATTTCCTTGATTTTTATGGACAAGAAGCACATTCAAAGTAATACTCGTCTTCTGGCGGTGGTGGTGGCTCTATATATATTGATGTTCTTACAACATTCGTTCCTGTTTCTGTATATGTTATAGTTCTATTTGCATCTACTTCACTCCATTCTAATAATGGCGATTTTACATTTAAAATAGAACTTGCATAGTTAACATGTAATTTAGATGCATAAAATTCTTTAATAGCTGAAGTAGTTATAGCATCTTCACCTTGTGTTAAATCATCTATATCTAAAATTTTAATTAACGATTGTTCTTGTTTAAATGTATTTGGTGGTATATTAATTACGCCAAATACACGTCCTTTAGAATCAGTAATAAGTTCTTCTTTTAATTGATATGTTATTTCATCAGAGTTTTGAAATATATTTGAAGCATTAGTTGAAGTATCTAATCTTCTAACATAACTATTATTATCCAATCTTGTACTATAACTTAAAAGAATATCATTAAAATAAAGATATACTCTAGTATTAGGTTTTAAATCATAAGCATAAAATTGTACAGTTTGAGCATTAATATATGGTAATATATTAATGCTTTGTATATATTGACCTAAATTTATAGAAGTATTATTATTTGTTGTAACTAAATCTTGACCAATTCTTTTTTGTTGTTCGGCAAACGTATCAACTGTAGTTGTATAAGTAGTAGTAGTAACAGTTTCACCACCATAATAATCCCATGCAGATGATGTAGATGATGTACTTGAACTCGAAGTGCCAGTTTGTCTAGTGCTTTGTGTTTCCCATGTACCCCATTCAGTTTCCCATGCATTTGCTAAAGTTATCCAGTTCTGTGATAAATCAAGGTTTGATACAACATCCGGTAAAGTATCATAACATGGTTCAATTGATCCTTCTAACGGAATTTCTATTCTTCCAATATGATTATATATATTGCCTTCAATACAATTTCTATATTTTGTAGCAAAATTTTGTCTTGTTAAAAGTGAAGAAGTATGAGTTAATAATATTGATTTACCTTTTTTAACAACATTTGAACTCTTAGAAGAATCAAAATCCAAAGTAAATCTTCTAACTTTAAATTTTGGTCTTAATTCTGATTTCTTTTTATCAAGAGAAATATTAAACTTTGGATGTAAAGTATTGGTAACTGCAAATGTATCAAAGTTATCAACCATAAATCCATTTTTAAATCTATTAAGACCTGTTGAATCACTTCTTACTAATAAATCATTAGCATTTTTTTCAAGAAGGTTTAAAGCAGTATAATATTCAAGAACATTAATTCTTGACTCAATACCGGCAATATCTCTCATTGTATATCTTTTGTTTTGTTTAATATCAACAGTAACTGAATAATCATAACGATTGGCTAATTTTGCTTCATATGGTGTTAAAGTTGGATATTGTGTAACTCTAACAGTTCCAAGATTCATCATATCTTCTTTAGCAAGAGGAGGCACGGGTGTTAATGATGATTCACCTTCAATAATTCTTATCTGTCCCCCAGTAGTCATCATAACTCTATCAACACGTGGTAGATAATATGCCAGATCAGTTGTAAATTCTGAATCGGGAACAGGGATATAAGAACCTTCAACTGGTAAATCCCATGATATAGTTGCTATAGGATTAACTGTTGCGCTTGCAACTGTTCCTGTATCAACTGCTGTATTTGCAGCATATGGTCTAAAATCTACATGATCACGTAAATCATATACCTGGCCTTTTGAAGAAGTATATAGTGGAATATCTTTAATGGAGATATGTGTTGAATCTATATAATCATTGGCATAAACAGGATAAGAAGCAGCAGTAAAGAAACCTTTACCGGCTGATTCATCGTGATCAAAATAATCAAATTCAACAAGAATAGTTGAAGTATTACTTAATAAAGAATTTGTTTTAGTTTTTAAAGTAGATATTGCATAATATGAATCTTTCTGACCATTATCAAGAGTAAAATAATTTTTATAATCAGTTCCAGTGTTGGAATATACACCACCAGTGCCAATATAAACAGCATTAATTTTATGAACATCAGAGAAACCAAAAGGCCATGGTCCAGAAGTTCCATAAGAAGAATTTGAACAATCTATCTTAACATAACGAGCTTTCTTAATGTCTTTTTGAATTGGTTGTGCAGAAGATCTTTTTGCTTTATGATACACAACAGCAGCAAGAGTACCAGAAGAATCAAAAGTTTCATTAAGATTAATTTCTGTTTCAGTAGTTGAATTAACAATAACACTTCTTGCAGATCTATCTAATGGAATTGGTACACCATTGATAAAAATCTTTTTATGTGTTGCTCCAGTATTGCTATAAGATGCATTTGCATCTATTTTCATATGTGTATTATTTGATACTTGTGTAATTCTTCTAGTATAACCATCAATAGTTACATAATCACCAGCACTATATTCTGAAGTAAAGCTGGTTCCAACACCCGTAACTGTTGAATTTGAATAAGTGTTTACGGTTCCTGTTTTAGTAGAAACCTGATTGGCTGTTGGAATAAGAATAAATTCTTGTTTTTGCGAAGTTGATAGTGTTCCAGAATAAGGAAACGTATCAGAAGAAAGAGTAATGGTTATTTGACCATTTGCTAGAATAGTGCCGGACTCTTTATTTCTATATGAAAATGAAGCTGAAGATCCAAATCCATTTGTAGTTAAAGCCTTTGGACCAAGTCTAAATAATAATGTTCTTTGAGAATCTCCTTCAAGTCTTGTTGTATTAGCGCCAAGAGAAGCATTATAAATTTGAACAATATCAGCGCATGCAACAGTTGAACCACCTGAAGTATACATTACAGATTTAACATCAGATGTTGAATAGCCAGCATTCATTACAATATCAAATATGTATAATTTATATTGCGCATCAGAAGTACCAGGTGTTCCGGATTCATGAAGTACACTTCTAATTTTAGCTGTACCAATTTGTGTTGATCCAGCTGCAGTTCCTAGAAAACCACGATCTGTTAATGCATTTTTGAATGCATTATGTAATTCAACTTCAATTAATTGATCTGTATCAAATTCGCCAACATAATCATCAACAATAAAATAATTTTCATAATTTGAAGTAATTGTTACTTCAGAATTAGCATAATCTGTTCCTTTACGCAAATCTAAAATATTATTATTAAGATATTCAACTCTATATCCTTTGGCATATCCAAGACCTTGTGAAACAACAAGATTTAAAAGCTCAGCATTTGAAGCATGTGTTTCAGTATTTAATAGAAATGGTTTTACAACAAAGTCGCCATTTGTTTCATATGTTCTTCTTGCTTGTTCTGCTCCAAGAGCAGCGTACTGAGCATCATTCTTAATAGTGACTGGATAACCATTTTTAAAATCACATAATGAAAAGAATATATTAGTATCAATATTTGATGTAGTTCTTTTTTCTAATGTTGGTACTAATTTAAGTCTATGCGCGCCAGGTGCTGAAAAGTTTGGAGAACCAGCCGCATTATCAAGTAGCGTGGTATCTGCTTCTGGTGTTATGATTGATTCATCAAGTTTAAATCCAATAGAAACATTATTAGGAGTATTATCATACTTACTGACAAGTATAGTTTGTGTTGGAACTCTTACAAAATATCCATCTTTAAAAATTACGCCTTCGGTTGTAGTAAAAGCATAACCAAAACCAACAGAAGCTTCTGAAGTATTTGCAGGAGTTGCAACTTCAATAGTTGAATTACCAATTTGAACATTTGCCGTTGTATATAATGTTAATGCATCACCTTTATCAAAACTTTTTTGTGGATCACCATTTGCATATGCAGCAGAATTTAAATAAGAAACATATAAAGTATTAAAATCTGGAGCTGCTGATTCTAGACCATCCGCTGAATTAATAATTAAAGCCTGCAATCCATTTTCATTTTCAATATAGTTTCCAACAAAGTCTGAAGTTGTTGAGATAGCAAAGTTATTTGTGTATGTATCATTGATTTTTACAAAGTTATATTTTCTATCAAATGTAAATGAGCACCCTTCAACAACAGACCCATTTTTAAAAATATGACGACCAAATTTATCTACCTGATCCTGCAATATAGATTGCATTTCATTAAGTTCACGTGTTTGAACTGCTGTTGATGGTCTAAATAAAACTCTATGAAAGTTATCATTAGCATCAAACTCGTCAAAATATGGTCTACGTGAAAGATCTGTTGTGATCGCCATCTTTTCCTCTTAAAATTTTACAATTAGACGAATGTCTTCTCTACTATTTATTGTCTTTTCAAATGGTTCTATGTTTTCAATATAGATAACATCACCACTTTCTCTAACTAGATCTGGATATGTAATGGTATTTGCTAATGCACTAGTTCCTTGTGTATTTGATGTTTGACCAATAATTAAGTTATCACCATTCTGGAATCTATTTTCAATATCATTAACAACAATAACCGGAAATGCTTCATCCACAACACCAGACTCACCAGAACTTTGACCATCAAATCCATCGCCGGCTTCAAATGTTCCTTGAACATCTGATAATTTTATATATGTTGAATTGGCAAATAAAATCACAGCATTTCCACTTGTAGTAGTATTATCAATTCTTTCTCCTACAATAAAAGCACCAGTGTTTGAAGAAAGAGTAAAATCAAGCTCATTAGTCAAATTTATAATAATACCAGAAGCATTTGATGTTTCTTGAATTACCTTTTCAAAAAGAATATAATTACCTGTTTGACTATTTATGCCAATTCTTGAAGTTTGATTAAACCACTTGCCATAGTTATTGGTTATATCTTGTGAATTATTTGCAGTATAGATATATTCAACTGTAGCATATGCATTAGTTGAAGGTTCAATTATTTGTTGAGAACTTTGCAATCTACCAGCAACATCTGATACACGAATTAAAGTATTTGAAACTACTTGAGTAATTATTCCATTAGCGCCATAGACACCGAGTCCATTATTATCAACTACTTGCTGATAAAAAATAGAATTAGCTGAAGCAGTAAACAATGAAGAATTAGCAGCAATAACATTTGCGGTTTCACCGGATGCTAATCCAGTTATATCATCATTAGCAGTATTAGCATCAAATGAGCCAACTATGTTTTTAAGTTCCATATATGTTGAATTACTATAAACAATAGTTCCTGTAGCATTTGATGATGTCTGTAAAACTGTTTCACCAGTTGTAAAAATATCACTTCTATTTTCAATAAACAATTTAACTCTATCAAGATCAGTTAAATGTAGCCAAAGAGTAGGATTACTTGTTGTTGAATATAATGGATTTCTAATTATACCAATTTTTCTATAATCACCATAGGGTAATATTTTATATTGTTCTTCAGAAAATGTTCCTATCTTAGTACTAATTCCAACTCTATCAGCACCTAGTTCAATTTGTGCATTTGCGCCATGGCCAAGTATTGGGCTAATAAATGCTTCAGCGGATGCTCCATTTCCAAATTCACTATTACTTGTTATTGTAATAGTGGCGTTAGTATATCCAGATCCCGGATCTATCATAACAATTTGGTAAACAGAATTTGTTGATGTTGCTCCAGTATTAACAACTGAATATGCAAGAGCATTTGAACCATCACCAGTAATAGCAACAGTTGGTGAGATTATATATTGTGTTTGCTCATTGGGAATAAAAAATGTAGATTCTACTACAGCATTTGCGCCGCCATCAGAGAAAATTTTCTGTCCATTAACAAGACTTCTATCATCTGCTATAATTGTAATATTTTTATAATCTTCAACATCATCAATTTGAGCTCTAGATAATGATGTCTTTCCTTTTACATATAAATCTACTGTATTATTTGATGCTTGAAATACACCACTAACATCAGAAACAATAATTGTATTTGCATCAATTGATGAAATAATACCATTTGCATATTGATTATTATTAGATGAATCAACCATATCAATAGTTTCACCTAATACAAAATCAGAAGATGAAGTAATAGAATTATTATATGTTAATCTGACACCATCAAGATTGCGATAAACAATTTCACCATTTGAACTTAAAATTGATTTGCTTTCAATGCTAAAAGCATCAGCTAATTTATAATGTGCATTTGCAGATAGTGTATTAGCAAAAGCAAAACTTACTATAATTTGTGTTGAATTTGTTACTTCATTAATTCTTCTAATATTTGCATTTGTGTTTGCATGCCCAACTCTAATAAATTCGTCATTTGCATATTCGGTATCAAAAGATGTGCCAACGCCTGTTATAACCGTGCAAGCAGCAGTTATACTGGCCGTACCAGTTTTGGATGTTTCAAGTCCAGATGTAGCCGTATTAAATACTGGATAATCACCTGTTGCATTAAATTCTGTATCACCGCTTCTAAAAAGTTGAAACACGCTTGAGTTTGCTATAATTAAAGAACCAAGAGCATCAGTATCAGTTTGCTTAATTTCATCACCTTCGGTAAAATACCCAGTATAATAAACATAATTAAGCTTTGTTATATCTTGAGAAATATTTTCACCAACCAAAAATTCTGATGTATCAGAAATATTAGATAACTTAATATTAACAAAGGTATCAAATTTTTCATATGGAATAATAATTTTATTCAAACCATCATATGATTTAATTTTTCTAATTTGATTACCACCAAGACCGGAACTCAAGTAAATTGAAGATAGATTATAAATGTTATCATTTTCAGAAGCATCAGAAGAAATTACTATGGCCTGACTATTTGCTAATCTCTGAACCTGGCCTACTTCATATATTTGATAATTAGTGCCACCATTAACTATATTAATATGATCAATTGATCCAGGAGTTGCATTATCTTCTACTATTGTATTTGCAATAACAGGAATATAATCCTTTGTTGCAAATCTATTCATGGAATCGCTATCAATGGTAAACATATATTTCCAAATATAACCATCAGTAGTTTTAAAGGTTCCTGATGTTGTTGTTAGATTTGGTTTTATAGTTGATTTAGCATCTTCATTATTATGAATGCATTTAAAAACAAGATTTTCATTTGTTATGACAAAAAAGTTTTTAGTATATAAATCGCCATCCAAATGATTATATTCATCATAAACAGTATTAGAAGTCCAGTTAATTCTTCTAATCATTGATTTTGCATCAGTAGATTCTATTCTCTTTCCAAAAACAATATCATGATAAATTTTTTGTTCAAACTGATTTACATCATTATTTGCAACATCAGGTGTTGGTTCATTTGACCATTCTGTTGGTTTGCCAACAAAAACATAAAGAGCATTATTTGGCGCTGACACATGATCAATAAAATCTTGTGCTTGATTTACACCATGTTTTATAGTTAAGACTGCCATTTATTACACCGTTATCTTTGAAAGAGTGTGAATCTCGTTAAACCCTGATGTTATATCTATTACATCACCATTGCTTGTTTCAGATAGTTTTATTCCTGTAGAATTAGCCGAAACAACATAATATTCATCGCCATCAGTTAAACTATCTATTGCACTAGGATGTTTTTGTATAATAATATGCTCTTCGGTTAATCCTTTTGTTATATTAATAACACTTCCATTATATGTAGAAGATAGTTTTATTCCTGTAGAATTAGCCGAAACAACATAATAATAATTAGCATTTGATAATCCAGATATCACAGTTCCATCTAATTTTGTAGAATAAAACACTATATTATTATTTACCAATTGATTAGAGGATATAGTTATAAAATCATTTGCATTATCAATAGCTGAGTTAGCATTAAATGTTACTTCATAATGAGATGTATTTGTATAATCTAATTCTCTTGAAGTATATAAAACTAAATCATTATTAACAAATGGGTTTGATGATATTGTTATAAAATTATTAGTACTATCGACATCAGTGTTAGCATTAAATTCAATTATTTCATTTTGATAATGCGTATTTGATATGATTGATGCATCAGTATCAATATATTTTGAGTTTCTAAATCTACCAAATAGTTTTACACCAGATGGATGTATTAATGATTTTACAAGTTTTTCATAAGTTGCTTTAGCTTTTGATGATATAATATCATATGAATATTCTTGATAATAATCTGAATCTTGTAAATATTGGTCATGCGAAGTAAAGCTTTTTGTATTTTTCCAATAACCAGATCCAACACCATTCTTATCAATAATGCTTCTACCATAAACTGATATTTGATTATTTGGTGAAGATAGATAAACTTCTTCAAGTCTTTGATATCCAACACCAGAGTCAACAATAGCTATAGATGTTACTATACCATTAGCAGTTCCTGCATCAGCAGTAACAGTTGCATTGTAACCTTTATATGTTACTGGTGAATTGCCAAAATTATCATCAATTCTGAAATCATATACATCAGGTTCAATTATAGTAACTGTTGGGTCTGAAGAATATCCTTCACCTGGATTAATATTTTTAAGATATGAAATAGTTCCAATTTCAAGTGTTCTATATCTTAAAGTATTTTCAAGCGTAGTATCTAGATTTTCATCATCTGGAATATTTAATGCGTCAAATTCCCAATCTGTTAATCTTTGAATAGATTCAATAGTTGTAGATCCACCGGTAGCATCTCCATTTGCGTATAACCCATACACAGTTGTATTTGGTAAAAATCTTCCTGCTTCTCTAATAACTGTAACTAATAGCGTTGCTGAAGATCCAGAAGTATTTGATAAATCAACACTTGGTGCTGAAGTATATCCAGAACCAACTTCAGTTAAATCAACAGCAATAATTGTGCCATTAGAATCAGTTGTTAGATAACCTAAACCACCAGATCCACCGCCACCTGTAAATGTTACTGATTCAGAATTAATATAACCAGTACCACCATCTGACACTGTTATAGCATCAATAATATTAGTTGTTGTAAAACTGTAAATGGTATTAGATCTTACTACATTATTTGATGTGTTTGCTGATTCCATAGTACCGTTTGCTTCAATGGTACTTTCTCCATAGTTTGCTTTAACAACAACATAATTACCGGAAATATTTCCTGTTAATGTATCACCTAATGAAATTGTACCTTGAACATCAGTTAAAGTTAAATAACTACCAAATGACTCGTTAACAATTGCATTTGCTGTATTTCCTGTTATATTAACTTTTTCACCAATAGTTAATGTTTGAACTGGATCAACATCAATTGTATATACATTAACTGAAGCATATACATAATCGGCATTTGCTAATTCATTCGCATCAGTTACAGCAAGATCAACTCCGGAAAACATTTCTTCAAGATCGGCTTCATCATAATCATTAATACCATCCAAAGAAATAGAAATAATTTCTTTATCTACCAAACCACCAATTTGAAAAGTTGCATCTGCTCCACCACCGCCTTCAACAATAACATTAGCATTTACTGAAAAACCAGATCCACCATTAATTAATGTAAATGTAACTTTACCATTTTCATCTTTAGTTCCTGCAACTCTTGCAATACCGCCAGTTCCAGATCCTTCAATATTTAATAGATCACCAATTTCGTAATTAGCGCCGCCGCTGGTAATTGATACTGAAGATAAAGATCCAATAATTCTTGGTGAGTTTGCTGCATTCATTCCAGAAATTTCTGGAGAAATAACTATTTCACCATAAACAAAATTTCCTCTTAAATTGCTTAAATTTATAATATTATAAACCGAGCGATTAACAATCTTTCTAAATACAGATTCTACAACAGCTCGTGCATTTGAAGTTGTACCATATATTTCCTTGCCAACTAATTGAGATATAAATGGATTATCATTTACCTCAATATATTTTGGAACAAACCAAGATGCTTCTGATGGTTTAAAAAGATTATTACCTGGAATATAAAGTTCTATATCCTCATCAAATAATATTTTAAAAAGAAGTTCATATGCTCTTTTGGTACCTTTAGTTCTATAAAGATCCAGTATATGTTTTGTTAAAAATCTTTTATCAACAAGAATATCATTAGGAATGCTATGTAAGTATTTTTTCTTAAAATCCATTATAAAAAATTCTAAAGTATTGTCAACGTCTCTATACTCTAAAAGATTTCTGGATTTTCCAATAGGATTGGGATTGTTAATAACTCTTTTTACTACAAATGAGTTTGATAATTTATACTTAATATATTCAACATTTGTTAAATTTTCATCCCAGTTGCTATTGACAACTAAAAGCTGATTTGTTATAATTCTATCTATCCGCTTTACAGTATTTCCAATTTTAATATAGTCATTTGTTGTAAAATCAGATAGAAATTTAGTTCCAGCACCTCCAACAACATTCTTACTTGATGATGTTATAGATACTGTAGTATCAAATTCTGTTTCGATATCAATTTGATATAGCGTATCTTCAGCTTCAAAATTCATTTCACCAAATACATCAACATATACTTTATTTGTTTCAACAATATATGGATTATATGTTGGATCAGTTAATTTTATTACTTTTTTCTCAAGCTTTAATGTATGAGAATTTGGAGCAAAATTTAATCTATATCTCTGTTGTCCTTCTAGCCATTCATAATAAGCCTTAACAAAAGCAATAAATTCTGGCCCTTCTTCTTGATAAAAGGCTGGAAATTGTGATTCTATGAATTGTGATATATTTTTTTGAATGGTCATTGATTATTATAATCTGTAATTTCTACATTAAGATCTGTTGAAGTATTTATTAGAATAATATCATTCTTTCTAGAATAGATATCTTCTGATATTGATTTAGCTGTAAATACCAATCCAGGATTATTTTGATATGAATTAATTATCATTGAATTGAGTGATACATCGCCGGTAATATAATTAATAGTTCCAGCTGTTTCATAAACCAATACACCGGAAGCAGTCACTTCAACTTTATATAAAGTATTTGGATTTAAATCCAAAATATTATTTGTTGTTGGATCTATTACTTGATTGGTGATATAATATGTTTTTCCAGCAGAAGAAAATCTTGAAGATTGAACTGGTTCATCAGAATCAACCTGATTATTAAAGGAAAATGAAGTAACAAATGATTGATTAAGAACAGGTGTTGTTATTTTTTTCATTAGAAAAACAGATTCAGTACTAATAATACCATCAGTTGAATCTAATATTGATTCTGTTAATCTTGAATATCTAAAAGCAACATTAAAATCTTCAAGATAATCATCATTATATGTTATAATAGCACTTCTTACTAGATTTTCTATTTGTACACCGGAATATACAGTGCTTGAAAAATCTACATACACTTTAGTATTAAGTGTTACATACAGATAATCCGGATTAATTATAACAGGTTCAATACTAAGAGAAGATCTATTTGTTAAAAATTCAACAATATCAGCTTTCTTCGAATCAGTAAGAGTAGTTCCTGAAAAAGTAGAAGGAATAATAAATACCTTACCAAATTGAACTGTGTCCGTAACTGATTCACCACCATAAACATTAACGGCTTTTACTTCAGGAAAATTATTTAAAACCAATATTCTATAATCATCATTTGTAATTGCGCGTTCTTGAGTTTGAAAATGTCTTGGTGCATTAAATCTAATTGATTCATTTGATTCTTCGTCGCTACCACCAGTTGGTTGATCAACTACTGTAATAGTGATACCACCTTCTCCATAATTTCCTTCATTAAATGATGCTAGATCATCATCAAGATTAAAATTGTAAGTTCCAGTTGGAATCAATCCACTTGATACTCTATATGTAACTACCACAATAGAACCATCTGCTGGTTTATATGACATTACATTATCACCAAAGAATATTGAATACTTATTATCATCAGCTCCTTGAATAAAGAAAACTTTTGATTGATCCGTTAAATTAAACAGAGTTTCAGCATATGTATATTCTGTATATGTAACACCATTATCTTCTGATACAAGAACATTAACACTTTCAGTATCAACACCAACATTTGATAATGTAAATATTGGATTTTCTTTTCTATAATCCATAACAAAGGTATCAGCTGGATCTACATAATTTCCTTCATAAACATCAAGATTGCTAATAACAAAATAATTATTTGAAGAACGATATGTTATAGCTTCTTCAGTAGTAAAAACATAATTATCATAACCAGAAGAAGCATTAAATCTTGTGCCTTTTGGAATGGTAAATGTATCAATACCAACGGTTGGAATCTCTAAATCTAGAGTTGCCTTGGCACTTCTTTTTGATCTTGGAAGATAATTTAATTCTTTTGCATGTGATATAATGGAATTTCTTAATTGCGCTGAATCAAGAAACATTTCAGAATTTACCATATTAAGATAAAATGAATTCATATATGTATTGTATGAAAGAACATCCAAAAGAACATTAAAGTTTGATGACTCAAAGTCATAATCCTTATACTTCTCTTGAGACCTCAAGTAAGTTTTAAAACTATCTTTTAATGTATTAAAGTCTAAAGTTGTTAGACCTAGAGTAGTGTTGGCCATTATCTTACTCTTCTAAGAATTACATCTAAATTAATTGGTTCCGTACTATTTATTAGTGAAAAAATGATGTTTACTATCAAACCATAATCATCAGGATATGATTTTACTTGCACATCTATTAATTGAACTCTTGGTTCTTTTTGTTCTATTGTTCTTCTTATTTCAGAATCAAGTTTTTCTAATAAAAAATTTCCAGTGTTTGTTGCATTTTCGAATAATAATTCACGAACTCTAGAACCTATTTCTGGTTGAAAAAATCTTTCGCCAAACTGAGTTAGAATAAGATTTTTTAATGATCTTTTAACTGCATCTTCATTAGTAACTTTAGAAAGAGATTGTGTTCTTGGATCTGGATCAAAATTGGTAGGAAGATCAGAATATATTTCTTTCTTTTTTATAATTTCTGTTAAAAAATCGGCTCTACTAGCCATATTACTCTCCTATTATTTTAATGGCTCGTTGCCGTCTTTTCCACCAGGTAAAACTGGAGGATTCTTTTCAAGGGATGTTCCAAATATATCGCTCTTAGTAATAATACCTTTTTTAGATTTTATTATAACCTGAGCTTTTTGACTGTCTAATGTTATATTCTTTTGTGTTGCACCAAAAACAATTTCTTCAGCTTCAATAATAAATTTCTTACACTTTATTTTAAAGTTTCCATCATCAACTGATATTGAATAATTACCATCTTGAATTGTATCAAGTCTTTCACCTTTATTTTGAAAGACTTGATTGCCATTAACTACTAAAACATTATCACCTTCAATCATGGTATTCATATTACCAGAATGAACAGAAGTTTTATTGCCTGAAGTAAAATCATCATGCTCACCACCAGGCGATGCTGATAAAGTCCCAGTTGATTGTGTTCCACCCGCTAGTACTGTAGATCCTTCTTTAACAGCTTTTGACTCTTTTCCAGCTACTTCTTTATGAGATCCGCCACTTACACTTGTTCTACTATGGCTTGCTACTTTAGTATCAGTTGCGCCATCAATAGAAGTTGTTTGACCACCTTTTGTATAATTAAAAGAATTATCTCTAACAACTTCTACTTTTTTGCCATTAACAGACCACTCTATATATGAACCTGGGTTGGTGTTTCCACCGTGTGATAAGCGAATAGTTTCTTTTCCGGGTGTGTTATCAAATATTAAAGTATGTCCACCCCATGTTTGAAAAGATTGAATATGTGGATATTCCCCATCAAACGTGGTTTCTGGTTTTCTAGGATCATCTTCTTTTGTAGTCATTATAAATCCTAATCTAATTGTGCAAATGAATCAGTAATTGCTGTTATAGCATTTTGTATGTTTTCACTTAAACTAGTAGCCATTGGGTTTTGTTCTTGTTTCTTTTTTACTCTTGCAAAATTTTTTAATGCATCTTCTATTGGTTTTTTAATTTTATTTTCATCTAAAACCGTTGATGGTAAATTTGATGTTACTATTTTTATCATATTACTTCCAGTAGAACCAAGTAACTTAGTTGCTTCTGAAAGTATATTATTAACATTTAAACCGGAACCAAGCATTGCTTGAAGCCCAGTAGATGATAACATAGAATTAAGATTACCAATCAAAGTATTCATTACATTACCAGTTAAATTTCTACCATTAAGAATATTTAAAAAACTTGATGATATTTGATTCATTCCTTGCTCTATAACTGCATCAATTACTTGACTTGGATTACTAGAACTAGAAATTCCATTAGTAAGAGAACTTAAAATCTGTGTTGAATTTATTGTAGAATCAATAGGTGATGTTGTTGGATTATTTGTTAATTGTTCTATTGCTTTTAATGCAATTAATTTATTTTCTTCAGTTAATTTTTCAAATTCTTCTGATTCAATAAATGTTAATAAAGTTTTAAGTACATTATTTATGGCATTTTGTGTTCCACCTTTATCATTAATTGCTTGAGACATTAACCCCTGTAAAGCGGTTGATGCCATATTAAATATACCGGCTGCATTTCCAAGAGAAGATAAAGCATCAATTTTTAATAATGATGTTAATGCTTTGGGTATTGACCCACTTATATTTGAAGGATCAATACTGGAAATTGTATTAAGTACATCTTTTTTTAAACCACCAGCCAATGATCCAATTGTTTTAAGATCTAGAGCTTTTAATCCTTCAGCAGCAACTTTAGTTATACTTTTCTTTTCAAGAGAAGTATCATCTTTACGATCATTATTTTTTTCTATTGCATTTGGTAAAGGTTTTGGATTTCTATCGCCGCCAGCATCATCTTTTCCTTTTGGTCGATTTAAAGGATTTCCAGAATTAGTTTTTTCTTTAGGAGGCGTTTTTCCACCTTGTGTTTTTCCATTATTATCTAATTCACCAGCACTTACATAAGATCCCATAACAAATGGAATTCTCATATCATTAGCATCATACCAAAAACCAATTACTCTAGAATTGGGTAAAAGCCCCGTTGGAGAACCACCAACCTTATTTATTGATGCTGAAGTAACAGGCATTAATACTTGGGCCCATGGAAGATCCTTATCAGGAATCTTAGTTTCATCATCATGATAACCTTTGACACGAATCTGCACCCGCCCGGATTTATGTGGATCCTTGACGTTTATAACTTTTGCATCAAACCATACCCATTTTTCGCCTATTCTCGCCATTTATAATCCTACTTTTGATGGCTGCCTTTTAAACAATCCATGTGACATATATACCTAGGAGAAGTTCTATTTCCTCTTATCTCATGATTCACACCAACAATAACCATTTTACCATTAAGTTGTGGATCTGGTTCTTGTGGTCCAGTGGTTCCTTCATTTCTATTAATTTTAATATCTAATATTTTTCCAGCTGTATATTGAGAATCGCCATACACCTGAATATTTAAGCAATTATCAGTAATAAATGAAAGATAAGATTGTTTATCAGGAAATGCTTTTGTTAGATAATCATCAGGTAAATATGATTTATCAGATGGAATTGTATGTGCTGTACCTATATTTTTAGTATACTCATTCATGTTTCCAAGTTTGGTTTTATTTCCACCTGAAGTATAATCAGTATCTTTTTTTGTATAATCTTTCTTTTCATTACGATGATTACCAGGTCCAGATTCTCTTGTTTCCTGTTTTCTGTTACCCATAATTAATTGTGATAATGAATTTACTTTTGGATAAACATAGTTTATTATTCTGCCATCATTCTCTTCTTCATATCTTAAATTTGAACCACCAGCATTTTCATGAATCATTTTTCTAAATGATTCTTGTTTGAATAATTTTTCAATAGTAACAAAGTTATAAACTTCTTTTCCATCTTTATAATTAGCAAAAGTAAAATAAAGAGAACTCTTAGAGTTATTTGAAACTGCTCTTCTATTTAATTGGTGTAAAATATAATCACCATTAAAATTTGAAGCCCAGTATTCTTGAACACCTTTGGTATCTTCAAATTCTTCCCATTTAGTTATTCCAATTTCTTTACCAACGTCTTTAACTATATTTCCTATAGTTTTATTGTATTTTTTCTGAATAAGTTTGGAAAGGTTTGTTAATAGTGGAGCAGAATATAAAGTCAACTCATATGCTTTTGCTCCATTAGATCCCATATCTTGAACCTTTTTAATAGATTCTAATCTAAGATCATCTAGCTTTTTTATTGTAGATCCAGGAGCATTAAAATGAAATTTGCCTTTCCATGCTCCTTTTCTTAAATTCAAATTACCAAGAGAATCGTTTGTATCTGTAATTGAAAATTTTACAAAGGTTCCAAGGCTCATCATGTTTTCATAAATATTTGCACACAAAATAGATTCTGCAGGAAATCTAATGTTTCCACCTTCTCCCTGCAATTCTACTTTTGGTATTAATACGTCGCCTGGTCTTTGACTTGTTGCCATTATTGATTAACTTCTAACAAATTAGTTATTTCTTCATTAACATCATAAACATGGTCTTGACGTAAAAGAATTAATGTTTTATTATATTCATTTTTCTCTTGCTCATAATCATAAGCGCTAAAAGGAGAATAATATGATAATTCTAATGTATTAATTCCACAACCAGATATGTCTACTGAAGAAACAATAGTAACTGAATTATTTGTTGTTCTGCTTGTCATTGTTCCAATGAAGTTATAATCATTTTGAACATTTTTTAATATAATATTTGTTCCATTAGCATATTCAATTTCACCTTGTCCAACAATTGTACTTCCATTTTTAATAGTTACCATTTCATCTTCTTTGAATGTATGAGATCCAGATATAACATATTTTACAAGACGATTAGTTCTATGTGACCAATCATTTCTTTTTCTAGTATATGCTAATATAACACCTTTATTATCTTCTCTATATAAAGGAACCCAATACTTTTTTCTTTCTGGAACTAATGCATTATATGCTGATATAGTAATATCATCAGAAATTTCCCAATTATTTCTCCATGAAATAACTTTTTCTTGAGAATTTTCAATTGATCCATACTTTTTAAGTAAAAATAATTTAAATTGTTCTTCAGTCAAATAATATTCAAAGTAAGGATCTGTTATTTCATTAGAGAGATAAACCATCCAATCATAATAAGGATCCTCATATAATCTATCAGCAATTTGATCAGATCTTTCACTATTATGAATTGTATATGGAAAGAAAATATATGGATTCTGTCTAACTGACTGAACAAATTTTACTTTTCTTGTTATATCTATTGCCGCTTTATCATTATAGGATATAAGTGGAAATTTGGTAAAATAAGAATTATAAGCCATTAGAATCCTACTCCAAACCCAAGTGGACCACCGGCAAAATCTTCTTTTAACCAGTATTCAATTTCTAAAAGATTTATAGTAAATTGAACATCTGAAGGAGCATTTGTTTGAGAATAAAAAGCTGGATTACCATTTGGTGAAAAATTAATTGATATGCTTTCTACAACACAGGGTTTAAATTTATAAAGCCAATTATCATCTGGGTGTAATTTTACATTACATATATCTGGATATTTTAAAATAGCTCCTACTACTGAATCGGCTTTTGCTGGAAGCATATGATATCTAAATTTTGTTAATATATTGTTTATTAAAGTAGATTCTTTAGGATCATTTGGAGATAATCTCCATGCAAAAGAATGTCTTTTAAAAGTAGGAGATTTAAATAAAACAGTTAAAAATGGATTTACTGCTAGTCCATATACTTGTAAAGCCTGTGCACCTCCAGAACTACTAAGAAGAGATTGCGCACTGCCTACAAGTGGAACAGCGCCAGCAATTTGTCCACTTAAGGCGCCCGTTGCGGCTGTTGCTTGGCTTCCTTGTTTTAAACCATATTCAACACCTGCCCCAACTAATAAATTGCCTTGTGTTTCGTAATCAACTTTTTGTTGATCTACAAGATTTGCAGGCATTGGAAGTCTAATTGAGCCAATTCCGTTATAAAATGCTCTATCAAATATAGATCGTCTTTTATATTCTGAAAATTGAAAAGATATATAATGTTTATAATTTTCTAAATCTTGAGGAAAATGTGAATCACCAGAAAGATTAAAAGAACTAGCACTAGCAAGTTTGTTTATTGCAGTTACCGCTGCAATACCAGCAGCAGTTCCTGCAGCACCAGCAACTGCTCCACCCGCAGCTCCCAATCCAAACCAAGTTGCTATTTTTCCTAATCCAGCCATTTAAAAACCTTTATAAATATTTTTTATTATTTATTACATTAATTTGAAAGAAAATATGGCATATAAGGGATTTTTTAAACCTAAAAACTATAAGAAATACAAAGGCGACCCATCAAATATTATTTATAGATCAAGATGGGAACTTAAACTCATGACATATCTTGATGCGCATCCGGATGTTATTGAATGGTCAAGTGAAGAATTCTTTATACCATATCGATCTCCGATTGATAATAAAATCCATCGATATTTTCCAGATTTTTATGTAAAAAGAAAAGATAAAACCGGTAAAATTGAAGTACTAATTATTGAGGTTAAACCTTTTAAGCAAACACAACCGCCTGATCAAAATAAGAAATCTAAAAGATATATTCAAGAGGTTATGACTTGGGGAATAAATAGTTCTAAGTGGGAAAGAGCCCAAGAATTCTGTAAAGATCGAGGATGGAAATTTAAGATAATGACAGAAAAAGAACTTAACATAAAGTTTTAAACATGGCAACTTTATTTTCAGATTTAATAAAATTTGGTTTGACAAGATCAAACATAAAAACCAATATTAGCGATGCCAATCAATGGTTTCGTGATACATCCATGACATTTTTAAAAGAAATAAAAAGAATAGTTGGTTCTAGAAATAGAATTGAAATTGGAAGAATGTATCTTTTTTCTTATGATCCAAAAACAAAAGATAAACTTCCATATTATGATAAATTTCCATTAGTATTTCCAATTGAATCATATGGTGATGGTTTTCTTGGAATTAATTTTCATTATCTTCCACCAATACTAAGAGCAAGATTATTAGATGCTCTTTATGATACAATAAATAATAAGAATTTCGATGAAACAACAAAGTTAAAAATATCATATGATGTTCTAAAAGGAGCAACAAAATTTAGATATTTTCAGCCATGTGTAAAAAGATATTTATTTTCTCATATTCGTTCTGGTTTTAAAGAAATTGAACCCAATGATTGGACTAAAGCTATATTATTACCAACACAAAGTTTTCAAAAAACCAATGAATCTAAAGTTTATGCAGATTCTATTAGGAAAGTATAATGCCAGGATTTAATATTAATAACTTCAAATCACATATTAATGCTACTGGAACTTTAAATAGTTCCAAGTATCTAGTTAATATAGTAACTCCTCCTGGATTACTTGGCGGTAATGTTGATAATAATGGAGCAACTGTACAAAATTTTGGAAGGCAACTTTCTGATCTAATTACATTTAGAGGAGATAGAATTCGTACTCCTGGTATTGCATTTGCATCAGCTAATATTTTTAGATATGGAATTGGGCCTTCTGAAAAGAAACCATTTAATGCTACTTTTTCTGATATAGGAATTTCATTTATTGCAGATAAAAATGGTGATCTTTATTCTTTCTTTTATTCATGGATGAATTATATTTTTAATTTTTCTCCTGGATCAAATAATAATGCACCAAATAAAAATACTCAAAATTCCGGTTTAGCATCATATGAATTAACATATAAAAATTATTATGCTTCTGATATTGAGATAATTATCTATGATGATTCTGGAGAAAATCCCGTTCAAATATTTAGACTATTAAAAGCTTTTCCTATTTCATTATCAGAAATTGATTTATCATGGTCAAATAGAAGTTCTTTAATGAGATTAAATGTTAACTTTACGTATAAAGAATGGAAACTTGATAATGTAAATGTTAATGCTATGGCTAATGTTAATGTTCCACAAAACACAATTTCTTCTAATGGTGTTCTTCAATCTTTAACAAATACCATTAAACCTACCACAAGTCAAGCTAATATACCAACACCAGCAAATACATATGGAGCTGGCTCAACAGCATTTTAAAATGGAGTGAAATCTATGCCATTACCTAAAATTGATTATCCTATTTTTACAATTGAAGCGCCTTCAAATAAAAAATTATTAAAATTTAGACCTATGCTTGTTAAAGAAGAAAAGATTCTTCTTATGGGTAAAGCTTCTGAAGATGATGCTGATATTATGTTATCAGTAAAACAAATTGTTCAAAATTGTTGTTTGGAAGATGGATTTGATGTGGAATCAATTCCAATTTTTGATATGGAATATTTCTTTCTTATGATTAGAGCAAATTCTATTCAAGATGTAATTGAATTAAAATATATTGATAATGAAGATGAAAAAGAATATGATTTTAAAATTGAACTTAAAAATGTAAAATTAAAATATCCTGAAAAAGAAGAAATGAATATTAAGATTAATGATGATATGGGAATTATATTAAAATATCCTACAGTTTCAATCTTATCAGATAAAGAATTTTTAAATAAATCAAAAGTTGAAGATTCATTTATTCCACTCATTGCAAAGTGCGTTGATAGAATTTATGATAAAGAAAAAAATTATACAACAAAAGATTTTGATAATAAAGAATTAGATGAATTTTTGAATAGTCTAGGTATTAAAATTCTTGATAAACTTGGAGATTTTTTAGGAAATATTCCACATATGGAACATGCTATTGAATATAAAAATTCATTAGGAAGTGAAAGAAAAATTTATTTGAGAACTTTAAATGATTTTTTTATGTTGCGCTGAGCCACAACAATCTTGAATCATACTATATGAGTATATTCATACTGGCTCAGCACCATAAATATTCTATTAGTGAAATTGAAAACCTTATACCATTTGAAAGAGATTTATATATTGATTTGCTTAATAAACATATGACAGAACAAGAAGAAGCAACAAGGAATAATCAATAATGGTTAAAGTACCAAAAGTTGGCGGGACTGGAGCTACAGCGGCAGGAGTAGGTGCTGCCGCTGTTGCTGGTGGATTAATGTCAGCTTTTAGAAGTAGACTTGGTTCATTAGATGATTCTCCAGCAGATGCTAAAAAAGCTACAAGATCATCTGGTGGCACAATGTCTGTAGAACCTACTATATCAGGATTGGCCAAAGGAATTGAAAGATCAAACCAGTTACTAGGACAAGTTGCTTCAGCAGTTGCTATTTCTAATGATTTATTAGCAACACAGGTAAAACATCAAAGCAATACTAATAAAATATTATTAGGCATTGCTGATAATTTAGGAAAAGGTGGAGGAGGATCTGGAATAGCAGAAACTGCTGGTCTTGCCGCAGGTATTGCTTCATTACTTCCAGCACTTAAATTGGTAGGTAGATTAGCAGGCCCTTTAGGACTAGCAATTGCTGCATTTGAAGCATTTAGACAAGGGCCTCGTTCAAAAGAAGAACAAACTGAAACTAAAAAAGCAATGAGAGATTCGGCTGCTTCTAATATTAGAAGAGCTGGTGATACTTCTAGAAATGAAGCTATGAAGCTTATTCAAGAAGAAATGAAAAAAAGAAATTTAAGTTCTAGAGATGTTACATATGATAAGTTAAAAAGAATTATAACAGTTAAAAAAACTGGTGAAAAAATTGATATAGGTTCAAGAATATCTAATGATCCTGCTAGATCATTGGTTAGAAACATTGATCCTGTAGCAGATTCTTTAGGTATAGGAGCTCCGACTACTACTTCTTCATCTTCACAAAGAGCTAGAGCTCCAGCCATAACTTCAAGAAAATTAGGTTTTGCTGAACTTGTTTCTTTAGCAAAAGGTGCGGGATTTAATCAACAAGAATCAGTTACTATGGCAGCAATTGCTATGGCTGAATCTAGTGGAAGATCTGACGCTCATAATCCAAATGCATCAACTGGTGATAATTCATATGGATTATGGCAAATCAATATGATTGGGCGTTTAGGTCCGGCTCGTAGAAGAGAATTTGGTATAAATGCCAATGAACAATTATTTGATCCAAGAGTAAATGCCAAAGCTGCTTATAGAGTTTATAGGCAGCAAGGATTTAATGCATGGTCTGTTTATAAATCAGGCACATACCAAAGATTTATGGGTGGCGCTACAGCAAATGCTGGAGTTGCTCCAACATTTATTTCAAATGCTGCTCCAGCGTCAACTTCATCTGCTGGTGGTTCAGTAACTACACCACAAGCAGCTTTAAGCGGAATACTTGGTGCTGCTGGCATTAATATGAGCAATATGTCAACACCATCAATTGCAAGTACTCCATCTGGAATAATGGGTGGCGGCGCAATGTCATACACAAATACACAGTCAGCACCAGGTGGTGGAGCAGGCGTTGGAACTGCAACGGGTACTGATTCTGGAAGTGTTATGCAATTGCAAGGAAAAGCTGCTGGAACAAGAAGAGGCACTTTAAGTCAAAGACTTGTTAGTATCCTACAACAAGCAGCTAATGCAGCAGGTGTAACAGTAAAAGTTTATTCTGGTGGACAAAGAATGCCAGGTGCACCAGGTGCTGTTGGTTCTCATAGACATGATCAAGGAAATGCTGCTGATTTAGATCTTTTTGTTGGTGGAAGAAGACTTTCAGCAAACAATCCACAAGATCGTGCTATTATGGCAAAATTCGTAGCTACTGCTGTTTCATTAGGTGCTACTGGCGTTGGCCATGGAAACGGTTATATGGGTCCATCTAGAATTCATGTTGGATTTGGTAAAGCTGCTGTTTGGGGTGGTTCACAATGGATTAGAGAAGCATGGGCTGCTGGACGTAAAGGTCAAACAAATATTGGTAATACTGCTGATGCTAGAACTGCTGGAACTGGCACTGGCGCTGGTGCTGGATCAGCAAATATGCCGGCAAGAGGCTCTACTGAAACTGGTGGTGGAACACTTCCCGGCGCATTACAAAATATTCTTCGCGCGACTGGCATGTCTCCTGGTGGTGCTTCAGGTGTTGGGCGTGGAACTACTGGTAGTGTTGGAGCAGGTGGCAGTGGAATAACTAAAGCTGATGTCACAGCATCATGGGAAAAATATAATGAATCTGGAAATCCAGCAGATATGATTAGAGCTGATGCTCTTATGAAACAATGGCAAGCTAAAGGTGGAGATCGAACTCCGCAAAGAGAAGCTGCTAAAAGAGTATCAACAAAAAGAGGCAGATCAGGTGGAAGAACTGGTGGTATGCCATTACCACCGGTAAGACCGGATTTTGAAGGTGTAAATGAACCAGGCGGTTTAGATGCAGAATCACTTTCTAAATATGGATTAAGAGAAAAAAGTCCTTTTGAACGTTTGGATATGCGTGGGGTTTTAAAAACGGCAGAAAAAGATCCTTCTGCTTTAGATTATTTTGATTTTGATTCTGAAATGGCAAAAGATGCAAAAAGAGCGGCTATTGAAAAAGCAAGAAAAGAAGCACCAAAACAAGAAGGAACACCAGCACAACTTGCTGAAAAAAATAATGTAACAGCAAGAACAACTGGAAAAGCAAAAAGATTTGATGCAATTGCAGCGATGGAAGATGCTAGAATGGCAAGAGCAGTTCAAGCTCAACTTCCGCCACCAGAATTACCTGGCAAACTACCAGGAGTTTTAACAAATGAATCACTTGCTAAAATTGAAACAGGTCAAGATACTAATGTAGGTTCAGCTCAAGTGAGCCCATATGAAATGATGCCAAAAGCTCCACCTAAAATTCCACCAGAACAACCAAGACCTGTAATCCAAAATTTACCTAATCCTGGTATAATGGATCGTAATTTAATAGATCAAAAACAATTACCTGGTTCTGAACAATCTGTTAAACCACAAACTTCATTACCTTTTTCAATTGATATTGCTCCATCTATTGCAAGAGGAATGTCAAACGTACCACCCAATGAAGGAGATTTGTCATCATCATTTAGTTTAACAGTGGGTAAAAATAATTAAATAAAAAGGGAGGCTTAAGCCTCCCTTAATCTTTTAGCGATTGGCTAGATTCTTAAAGAATTCAAGACCGTCATCCTCATCATTAGATGATGCCATAGACATGGCTGGTTCCTTAGCCTTAAATGTTGGCGCAGGATCCTCATCATATTCTTCAGCCTTCATTGGCGCACGACCAGTCCCATCAAGGCCAAGTACTTTTTCAAGCTTCTTCTTTAGATCTTCATAGCTCTTAAAGTTACTTGCATTAACAAAAGGCTGTAAAGGATACTGAGTCTTCCAGATCTCTTCAAGCTTTTCATCATCGTCAAGCAATGGACCAGACTTACCAAAATCTGACTTATCATAATTACGATAACCTTCTACATTTCGAATACGTAGACGGAAATTTGCGCCTTCCCAGAAGTCAAAAGGATTCATTGGTTCTTCATCTTCAAATGAAGGTTCCATTACATCCTTCATCTTATCAAAGATCTTCTTACCAAACTTATAAAGGAATATCTTACCTTCATTATCTGGGTTACCTGGATCTGTTACAACATAGATATTAGCAACAAAATACAAACGTCGCTTTTGCTTGCGAACAATATCCTTGTTGGATTCAATACCAGAATTCCAAAGCTGAGAATTATACTCAGAAACTGGATCAGGCTTACCAATTGATGTTAGAGAATTTTCGATGTACCAAAGACCGGTTGGGCCTTGGAACCCATGATCCCAGAGTCGAACAAAAGGAGTATCTTCACCATTTGATGGTGGAAGAAAACGAATAATGGCTGAACCATTACCTGCCTTATCAACTGTTGGAGTCCAGAATCGGTCATCTCCGACCTTCTTTCCTGCAGATGGATTCTCCTTCTTCATTTGGTCAAGGAGCTTCTCCATAGAATTTTTAGATGTTTTTAGCTGTGCGAATGAATTCATTTATTTTCTCCGTATAAGCGATGTATTTGCGTTTTATCCACAGATACCATATTAATATATCAGGTTTATTCAAATTTGTCAATAACCATTTGCTTTAGTTTATTAACATCATAGTTTAAAAATGGACGGTACTTTAAGATCCTTAATGATATTTCATCCCAGATCGGGTCTCCATCCATTTTGTTGTTCCAATATTTGAAACAACGCACTAGATCCAAAAGGATTACTAGTGTTTCAAGACTAATTTCTTTTTGAAGATATAACTTCAACGCATAAGGATGAGAGTAATCTTCAATTACAAAATTAGAATCAAAATTCTCATTTAACTTATTTATATCAATCTTGAAATTATATGTCAAAGATTGAATTCGTTTAGACCAATCAATATATCTTTTTTGAGCTTCTTCATTATATGCAAGTTCACCAATCCAAGTCTTGGAAGTCTCGATCATATTAGCAATCAAGAAGTTTTTTGGATCCTGATGTTTAGCGAGTTTCATAAAGAAGAGCTTATCACGTCTAGCGTTAAAGCTCTTCTCCGTTGCTGTTTTTACTTTTCCATTATATTTGATATAGTCATAATTCTTTTGTGTGAAGTGTTGTTTCAATGCAATGTATTCACGATAACACTCGAACGCTGACATCATTCTTCTTTCTCTTTAAAGAATCTAAAAATCTATAGTAAAGACCTTTTTCTCTCCCATGAGCATCAATTTCCCATGGATGATCCCAGTACTCAATTTCTTCATAATTAACTTTAATACCATTCCATTTACAGAATGCGCCACTCATATTTTTAAGTTCACCATTAATGAATTGTTTTATATGAGTTACTTCGTGCGCTAATGCTGTAAGCATTTGAGTTTTTGGAAGTGCGGAATCCATAATAATATCATATGTATGTTTTTCTTGATCATCATCAAAGCATTCACCAAATATACCATGCTTTTTTAAGAGCTCTTTTTCAAATTGAACTCTTATAATTTTATTCTTAAGCTTTCTTTCTGGTATTAACTTTTCAGCATACCATTTGATAGCTTTTTTACATAAACTTCTGTTTACTTTAGTTGGTTGGCCTCTTGTTATTATCTTCATTTGACCTCCCATGGCGGTTTTAAATTGGTAGGCGACTTGGCCTCTTGATGAAATTTAGATTTTCTGCTTCTACTTGAACCTTTGCTTTAAGTACTGGATCCTTTTTAATCATATTTGCTGCATACTCTACTTCCAATTGGTGCTTTTCACACCATTGAACAATTGCATCAATATATTCAATACCGGAATCCTTATTAAGTTTTTCAATATCTTGTGCAAAAGTTGTACTGGAACTAAAGAAATCAATCACATTACTCATGAATAATTTTCCTTTATTTCTTTAATTCTTTGTTCAAAATAGGTAATGACAACATTTGTTTCATTATCATTACCTTCAATATGTTTGATAGTCAAATTGTTTTTAAGTTCATATTCAAAAATTGTTTTAATTAGGAAATCTATGGAATAACCATTAAATGGCATTGAATCCGTATAGAGTTCTTTATTAAGCATATTATGCATCCCTGGAAATAAAGTGAATCCTAACCTTCTCAGGAGAGAAGTACTTATCAACTACATCAACTACAATGCTTTCATCAAATGGCTTGCATGAAAACACGTCAATATAGAAGTTTCCATTCTTATCAACAAAATGACCTGTGATATTTGAAGTTTCGATCATCTGACAAAATGAAATGCCAGACTTTGAAAGATCGTGGGTTGCGAATCTTTCGATCCATGGCTCGCCGAATGTTTTCATATCAATCGCAACAACAAGTTCTTTTACAAAGTTGTATACGTTATCCTTAGATGATATTTTTTCTAGATTACCATTTGAACAATCTAGTAATAGATGATAGCCCCACGTATCTTTCATTATATTCTCCAATTACTTCTTAAACCACTTGGCAATAAATGCTGGCTGTGAAAGAAAATTCCAACCAATAATTAGACCCGCAACAAAACCCCAAGCAAAAGTTGAGGTGACTAAACTCCAAACTGCTTCGATCATTTACTTCTCCTTTTGTTTAAACACCACTATGTGGTTCCCAATAACATATTATATATCCTGCTGGACTTATGCAGGCCCAATATTTACCATCTGGCGATGGCCTTACTCTTCGATAAGGAATCGTTTCTTTTACTTTTTTCTTATACATGAACTCCAGCTCTTTTATTGGAGGAACTGGATTTGGAAACTCAAGATAGATTCCTTGTGGTGTTACTTTTCTTATTAGAGTCTTTTCATCAATAAATTTGCAATCATCACTGCCACAGCAATTTCTTTTAGTCTCTGGATCAACCTCTTTTCCATTACCCCACCATTCATGACCAACTGATGGAATAATCATACCACATAATAAAGCTAATGTCAATATTAAATGTTTCACAATGGCACCTCTGGATTTATGATGAACTCTTTAATAGCCATCATGAAATCAGAAGTTATATCGAAACCTTCATATGTTTTACCAATACAGAGTGATATAGGCATTGCAGTTTTGTCTGCCTGAAAATACCAGATATGAATCACTCTTTTTGTTTTTGTGGAATATATTATTTCATCGACTCTTGTATCACCCCGTTTTCTCATGAACGGAGCATACTTAGCTTCTCTCAACATGTTAAACGCAAATACGAATGGAACACATGTTGGTTCTTCTATTTTCTTTTCTTCTGCTATTGCCGCAGTGCTAAACAAAAGTAGAAGGACTGTAAGTATCTTGTACACATCCTTAATCCTTTATAAAGTGGTGGGTTTATTCTGTTTCCAAGTCAAACCCACCGAAAACTCATGCTAGGCTGCTAGAGCGTAACGAGGAGCAACATTATCGTTGGCACCTATAGTTTTTTGTTACGTTAACGGAGTTTCCACCCGAATGACTTGAAATATATTACATACCACGTCGATCCCTTTCACCCCCATAAAAATTTATTGGTGGAGGTGCCGGCATCCGAGAGCCGGGTCCGCAAATACTTTATATATTTCCATATAATTATCAACCGCCATTTCGTTGATAATAAAACGATAACAAACTATTTATACCAGTTCACCAATACTCTTAAAGGGGATTGGTTTGCCATTTGCGTCAACTACCATAACGCCATCAATTTCACCAACAATCTTCATCTTAACACCATATGCTACAGGCTTTACAACTTTACCATGCAACATGCGTACTTTCTGTTTTACCACATCACCTTTACGAGTCTTTACACCAGCCATTTTTATTCTCCTATGTTATTTTAAGTAGAATTGTATTTTCGTTTATTCTAAATGCTAGAGATGCTTCTCCTTTTGCTTCATCCATAAGTTTTCTTAATACTATTTTACCACCATTTAGAACTTTGTCAATAAAATATTCTGGTTTACGACCTGTTCTTTTTGTCATAGAACTAGATTCATCATATCCAATAATAGAAGTTCGATTAATATCTAGACCTGCAGGACCTTGTGCTCTAAACACGGTTAATGTTTTATATTTTGTATTGAATGTCCAGAGTTCATTACATCCAACAATTTTATCAGGAGAAACTGATGCAATCTTAAAGTTTGTATCTTCTTTTTGGAACTTAAAGTTCTTTAGTTTTTTCTCTATAGAAACAGGTTTCTTTTTACGTGGTGCTCTAGCTTTTTTAACATTTGTACCATAACGTTCTGCATCTTCAACAAGACGATTAAAAAAGTCAACTCTTTGTTTCAGTTGTTTTTTACTTAGATATGAATATCCTTCTTTAAGATCTGCATCTTTTCCAATATATGCATCACATAATTCTACCAACCATGGTCTATAGAATTCTGCTATTCTAGGACAATACACTGATGGAATATCATTTGCTTTAAGCCAATCATATAATGAAAATTTCATATCACCATCTTTAAAGATGTGTTCATCAATTATTGATTCAATTTCAGCAATAATATCAGATGTCTTATCGTTTATTTTCTTTTGAATATTAACAGTTTCTTTTTTTTCTTCTGCCAATTCCTGCACATCATCTTCTGATTTAGATAGTGCTTCCTTTAGTGACTTTTCAAGAAATGGCCTTGCTTCTTCTGGTAATGCATATCCACGATTAATAAGTCTAGCAACCCAAGCAGCAGTTGTAGGAACCCAAGTATCTTTGACTTTCTTAAAAGTTTTTAATTCTGCAGTTCTAGCTTGATTCTTAAGATAAGTTTCAAGATATTCTCTTGCATCTGAAGTGGTACACATATAGTTATACCATGTCAGAGCTTTTCCATACTGTGAAGAAGTGACTTCACCAACAAAAGATGGCTCGTCGCCAAGATACTTTAGATTAATCAGGTAATTTTCGGTCTTTGTTTTACGGACTTCTTTTTGTTTACGCTGAATTAATGATGTACGACGAGCCATTTTTACTTCTCCTATTAAGCATCAGCCATTTCAAGTGCAGTCTCAAGTGCTCGTGTTTTAAGAGCGCGATTAGGACCAAACCAAGCTGAAGTCATACGGGTATCATCATTACGACCCATCAAATGATCAGTCATATATGTAACAGCATTAAATGGCTGCCACCACGTTCCCTGCGCATATTCGGATCCAGGCTGAGTATCAAGAATGCTCATTGCAAGCTTTGCATTGCGAGAAAGCTCTTTGGTTTCTGTTTTTGCTTTAGAAACCGGAAAGATTCGCTGAAAATATTCTACAATATCTTCATTCTTAGCTTTCTTAGATCCAAGGAAAGAAGCCATTTCCTTATATTTGGCGAGCTTTTCAGTAGCAATACCAAGCATCTCTTTTACTTCATCGGGATTGAACTTTGTACGATGAGAAATACGAACCATCTTTTCAACCCGAGAGTTAAGAGATAGAGTCAATGTGTTATTACACACTACTCGAATTGGAGTGAATCGAACGTCAGTAGAACAACCATAACGATGGAAGTTTGAGAAGAGAAGGTAAGAATCAATACGATCACCTTTGAAAAGTTCAAAGGAATCCTTTACCTTGGCAAGTCCCCAAACAATCTGACCATCCCGAAGAGAACCAGCTGTATGCATTTCCATATCACCAGACATTACAAATTCATTGAAGAATTCAAATGCTTCATGATTCTGGACTTCATTCCAATCATCTGATACAATATCAAGAACTTCATGATCGCGATCACGAACAAGAGCAGATTTTCCAATAAAAACCTTCTTGCCATTAATTTCAGAATAAGCTGGAACTTTATATACATTCCAATTAAGACCGGCTGCTTCAAGCATCTGGTCAGGAGTAAGATCTGCCGGAACCTTGGTGCCAAGACCATGCCAAGGAACTTCGCCGGCATATGCCATCTGAGCCTTGCCATCAACCATTTCAATCATATGTGCCATGTTTGAATACCTCTATTTGGTTAGCTTACTTTTATATACTATCATATTCTGATAAAAAGTAAACTGTTTTTTGATTAGAACGAACAAAATATTTCGTTAACTCTTTTCAAATAGTGTAGCTTCTGCTTTACAAACACTCTAGGCTCTTCATGGTCTATGGCCATAATGATAACAATTTGAGGAACATAGAAGCCATATCTTTCTTCAACCATCAAAGCATATGCTGTAGCTTGAAGAAAATAATTCTCAATATCTTTTTCTTTTTTTATTCTTCTAGAAGTCTTAAAATCAACAACAGAATTCCAAGAATCATATTCACATATTAGATCCGCAGTACCAGCCGCTTGTAGTCTACGAGAATATAAGAAATGTTCTAGACCATATATGGTTCCAATATTATCATCTAAAATTCCACGAATTTGTTTAAACATATCAAGAGTAGTTGGCATTGATTTTTTTACATAATCTTCGCCAAGTAAATACTTTTCACAAATAGTATGAAATTGTGTTCCACGAACAGCAGCTTGAGTAGATATTCTATTTGCTTCTGCTTCTCCTACTCTTTTTCTCCATTCATAAAGATATGTTTTATCCATCTTTTCTCCTAAAATAGAAGTTACGGATTTAAACTTTTCACCTTCAGGAGAAACATAATATCGAGCGCCATCTATATTTTGGCGCTCGAGTTTATTCTTAGGTAAGAGTTTAAAATCAAAACTCTTACGCGATGATTTGGAGTTCATCTTTAACAATAATATATTCCTTCACCATGTCAGATCGAACAATATCTTCAACATCAAAGTCAATAAAAGAAAATGATTTCATTTTATTGATAATTCGCATGAATTGTTTTAGACCATTCTTTTCTTGTTCTTTGGTAAAATCAGATTGTCTAAAATCACCACAAAATATAATTCTACAATTCTTACCAACACGCGTAATAACAGAATCCAATTCATGTAAAGTAAGATTTGCTATTTCATCAACAATAATGATAGAATCATTAATAGTGATCCCGCGTATATAAGATGTGCTAATAAAGTCGATAAGGTTTTTAGTTTTAAGTACTTCATAAGCATCTCCTCTTCCAAATAGTTCTGAACATATAGAAGAATATGGGGCTTCATATACTTTTGATTTTTCTTTATTATTTCCTGGCAAAAAACCCATGTCTCTTGTAGGTACAGCAGATCTAACAATATATATTTTTTCGTATTGAGAATCACCTGATATAAGTTCTCTGAGCGAAAGATATAATGATATGAAGCTCTTTCCTGTTCCGGCAATTCCATGCAATAACATGTTTTTGCCTTTTTCAAATTCAGAAAACGTTTTACGTTGATTTGCAGTTAATGGTGATATATCTTTTAGTCTAAAATTAAGTTTAAAAGAAACATTGTTATTTTCATCTAAGACTCCTTGCTGTCGCAATATTCTTCTTTCTCTTTTTGTAAGTCTTTTTGTCTGCTGCATGTTATCTCTTTTCTAAAAAGTATTAATAGTAGATTTAGTAATCCCTCCCGAGTGTTTCTTTTTCATATCTTTTAAAAGATCACGAAAGCCATTATCAGGCTTTTGAATGCCAAGTCTCGTTGGATCGACTACATTCATTGTTTTTAATACTTGTTGGAGGTGGGGGTTTTCAGAAACGTACTTATCACGTTCTGATATTGACATTGTTATGTCAAATTCCTTTTTAGTCTTTGTATTTAAAAATGTATAGGTGGGCATTAGTACTTCCTATATTCATTAGAAGAGTAAGTATCTTCATAATCTTCATAATCTTCATCAATAAGACTTGTTATATCTTTAGTTTTAAGAGCACGCTCAAATCTTTTATTTTCTCTTTTATTTACATCGCTCATTGGCTTCCTATAATCATAATCTTCTTCATCATGAGAATAGTCGTTTTTCTTAAATCGTTTAAAGTTAGATTTACTCATCGATTAAACCTGGAAAGGTCTCCTTTACTAGTGCTTTATTAATTCCAGAATAAGGAATTTTCTTATCCTTTACATTAAGTAGAAGTTCTGCATCTTTAGGATCTACAGATTCTAATAGGTTAATAAACAATTGCTCTCTACGAACATTTGTTAGATTTGGATTTCCACCTTCAACAAATAGATATAGTTTTCTTGCTTCCTTATAGAGAATGCCATGACCATCATGATATTCACTTTTCTTAAAAGGTGGCGCACCTTCTGGTAACAAGAATTTTAGCGTTGGATCAAAAGCATACAATAGCACATTACGTAGAGCACTATTATCAAACTGCCTAAGATATTCGATCTTTTCCTTCTTTGTTTTCAGTTTTGATGCATTCTCAAGAATTTCTGAGATCGAAAGTCTCATTAAAAATCTCCTATATGTTCAATCAAGTTTTTCAATTTATTTTTTACGAAGTAGTTGAATAAATGTTTCTTATCTTTATTTTCTTGGCGAGTATATTCCTCCATGATCTTTTCTTTAATTTCTTCTGGAACCATTGAAAGATCAATAAGTTGCTTATTACGTACATAATTTCTCATCATACGCTGATCGCAAAATTCAGAAGGATCTTTTGTAACCCAATCAGCTAACTTTTTTGATGTAATTGGAGTTTGCCTTACACCAATTACAAAACAATCATCCTGCGATAAAAAGTTTGGAACGCCATCACCAGCATCACCACGAATAATATGCTCCTTAAGATAAGTTTCAGGATCATTATGATGAATATTCTTCTTCCTAACAGGATCATATTGCTTTACATTAGCAAAACGATGAAGCTGAATAAAATCCTTATCACCAGAAACAATAAGAATCTTTTCACCAGAATTTAAATCTGATCCAAAGTGAGTTGTCAATGTTGCAATAACATCATCAGCTTCAGCCGATTCAATATTGATAATTCGATAAGGAAAAAATTCAGTAAGTTCAGAACGAATCTTATTCATCGTTTCAAAGATTGCATTCCAGTCAAGTTCAGATTTTTGAATATTTTTCTTACGATTTGCCTTGTAATAAGGAAATAGCTTTTTACGCCAATAGTTCTTATTATCACAAGCAATAATCATCTCTCCATATTCATCCCTAAACTTTGAATTATAGGAACGAAGAGAATTAAGAACCATATGCCTAACCATACTTTCTTCAAGTGGAGCATTAGTATGTTTACCAATTTGCATAAGAAGATTGGAAATCATAACCTGGTTCAGGTCCACGATAATCATAATATATCCTTTAGTCGTTTATCTCAGATAATTGTATATTATTTTTTACAACAAGTAAACCGTCTTTTTCAAGAAAAAATGCATTTTCTGCTATATCTTGAAAAGGATGATAGATTTTATATTGCTTGCAAAGCATTGATCTCATGGCTTCAACTAAAAGAGCTCCATCTTTTAGCTCAGGAACATCATCGGTTTCTTCATCTATACCAAAATCAAAACCTGAAGCAGCCAATGATTGAAAAATAATTGGCACAATTGTTGAGATTGTTTCTTGGATATGAACTTGCTTCATTGTATCAACGCTGTTTATCACTTCATCAAGATTTCTTGGTGGGTGCTTATATGTACTTGGAAATAGTATTACGTTATTGCTTTCCATAAATTGCTCTTATGAGTGGTTCATACTTTATTTATATTTTAGTAATTGTAGACAAATTTTGCTGATGGAATTTCTCTTGGTTCATTAAGAAGAGAACGAACCAAAGATGCCCATTGCTGCTTTCTTGCTTCCCAATTATAGAAAACATTTGCATATTCTTTCTGGCTTCTAAGAGTATCAGAAAGTTTATTTTGCTTCAAATCAGCAATTGTTGAGTTAAGAATAGAATAGAACATTGAGGCATGCTTATTTAGATCTTCATGATAGTGATACATCATAGTCCAATTTGCAGCAGTTTCATACAATGCTCCATAATTTGGATGAACACATACCAACCCAGCAGACATTGCTTCCATTAAACATAGGCATGATGTTTCTTCCCATGTTGATGGATAAGCAAAAATATGACAGTTTTTTAAACCTTCACGTACTTCTTCATTTGATTTTGTTCCATAATAGTTAATCTTAGGATGCTGTTCCAAAAGATCAAAAAGCTCTTTAAATTGTTCATCACGCTCTGGCCATCCATATAGTTTAAATGATGAATAAACATCAAGTTCTACATCTTCATGATTCTGTGATAGCTTATCAAAAACATGATAAAGAATATTTAATCCACGATGAGGTGTTGATGTATATACAAGTCTAATAACATCATCAGGCTTTTGATGATCTTCAATTGGATTAATAGCATTTGGCATTACAATACATTTTGACCAAGGAATATTAAATCGTGTAATATAATCTTTCATTTGATAATGAGAAACAAAAACTATCTTATGAAACTTTTCCCACCCCTTATTCGCAAGATGCTGAACTTCAGGATCAAGAGCCAAGTCATGAACCCAATAGATTCTAATCTTATCATTATGAAGTTCTCTAACACGGGAAGGAATAATCTGACATTCATTAATCAATTCTGGTTCAAGAGAATCATGCAATTTTTTAAGCATGAGTTCAGTTCCACCCATGGCATTTTTTGATAGTTCATTATTTTCCATAATTATTCCCCAGATACATATATAAAATCCATAAAGGATCTATCAACATTTTTATAGCCAATAGACTTCATATATTCTTTATTTTCATCAGTTCCAAATCGTTCACCAATAATAACAGGCCTAAATTTATTAATGGTGTTGATTGCGCCTTGAATTGCATTCTTTTCAAATCCTTCAACATCAAGTTGTATAAGATCACACGCATCAAGATTCAAAGAATCAATTGACATCATAGGAACATGAAATTCATTTGGATTAGTTACATGATGCATTCCAACATTATCCATGCTTGGACGTTGCAATCCAACAATGCCGTTTCCATGGCCAATTGCTGCATTAAGTTTAATGACATTATCAAAAGGCGTATTGTTTACCATACAATGAAAGCTCAGTGGATCAGGTTCAAATGCATATACATATTTAAACTTTTTGGCATAAAAACGAGCATGCATTCCACATGAAGTTCCGCCAGTAACAACTACATCTCTATTCTTCAGATAATGAAAATACTTTATGCTATGGCCTTTGATCCAATCCCGCATTGGACCATCATTTTCATCACCAAAACAACCGGTATCGGACTTAATCCAATACCAATCATTTTCTCCCATAACATCAATTTTTCTAATTTCAACTAGATCATTATAACTCATAAAGGTTTCCACTCATTAACAGAATCAATCCTAAAAGAACGCCAGGATTTAAGATCAACTTCCCAAATCGCAATTACATTATCATTCTTCTTTTTCGAAATTGATTCTTCAAGGTCAATTTGTTGTGGAAGAAGATCTTCTTTTAGAGTAGACTTCATTGTTCGAACTTCACCATTAACCTTAGTAAAGTTAACTTCAACAATTCCGCTCCTAAGAGCATTCACAAGCTCATCACGATTAATCATAATTTATTTATCCATTTAGCTGGGTTGTGTTAGTTTCAGTCTGTTCATTTAGTTGTTTTACTAGATCATTATACCCACCAAGAAACATTCCATCTTCGGCTATTACAGGAAATGTTCTGGCTGATGGATAATGAGAAAGTATCCATTCACGATCATAGTCTTTACCGAGCAAGAATTCCTTATAAGGAATGCCTTTTGATTCAAGAACCATTTTTGCCTTGGTACAAAAGATACAATCTTTCTTTGAATATATTTCAATCATTGTTGAGTTTCTCGTTCCAATATTCTATAACATCAGCCCAGATTCTTGGATTATATCCGTTTTCAATCATGTCAGCTTCAACCATAATTTCAAGATCAGAATTCATTTCAGTGTTCTCCATTTCAAGGTTACAATATTATTATATCATAGTCTCTAAAAAATGTCAATCAATTCTTGAAATAACATCATCTAATAAAATTTCTATAGCGTCTAAAGTTTTGTCTCTGCCAGCATTCACAAGGAAAATATTTTTAGAAGTAGTCATAAGAATTGTAGCCAGAATCAATAAGTCTTCTTTAGATTCACAATGATATATCATGCTTTCCAGAACTTTATGATGTCTGGCTAATTTTCTTATGGTATTTCTATCAGTATTCAATCGCGTTCTTCCGTGCCTATTAAAGCCTGTTTAACCAACCATTCAATAGAAGCAATTTTAGATTCCGGTTCGGAAACAGACTTTAGTACTTCTTGTATTTTATTTAGGCAATCTACGCACCATTTTAAATTTACTTCAGTAAAATCAATATCTTCATTAAGCATTTCATTATCCTATTCTACGATATCCAAGAACCTTTCTCTTTGGATACATTGCCACATTAACAGCTTTACGCTGATTACCACCCAACACTAGTATATATCTAACACCACGAACAACTGTTTCGCCCATATAGAATCCAACATGACCTGATCTACGAGAACGACCACGCTTGAATACTACAATATCTCCTTTTGAAGGTCTCCATGTTTTCTTACCATAAGAAAGAAAACTACGAGCCATTAGAGACCCAGTACCTTCATGACCTGCCTTCTTCAATATAGCATTAGCAAAAGCAGCACACCAAGGAATACGCATAGGATCAATCTTCATAACTGTACGAAGTGTACGACGATTTCTTCTAGCAGACATACCTTCATATTTACGAGCAATTACTACATGATTCTTTTCAAAGATTGAACGAAATGGTAATGGAAAATCATCATTATTGTTTTGTTCAAACAGTACAATACGAGTTCTCTGTCTTAACTTACGAACCTTCTTTTTACGAGCAGTTCTAGTAGGTTTTGCTACAACTTTATTTCTCTTTTTAAAAGATGCCATCAATGCTCTATCGGCAGCAAAGAAACTAGCAGCACTATTGTCTTCATTATAGTTATCATTTTGACTAAAGAAATTTTGAAAAAAACCTCTATATTGATTTTCTTTCTTTTCTGGTTTCGGAGCAGTCTGTGCTGGCACCGAATCCATCTTCTTTAGTCTATCGCAATATCTCTTCCACTTACGATACTTGCGATACTTCTTCTTTTTGTTATATACATTACAACGATATGTATATAATTTCTTTTTATCCTTTTTTACAACTTTACTATGAGACCTATTTGGTCTAGCTTCGCTTGGTGTTGGCATCGCAAAAAATAAGCCGAGTGCCATTGCTATGGCTAGTGTGAATATTCTCATTTTTGTCCTCTTTGTTATGGGATTCGCCTAGTCCCTTTTATTCTCCATGAATGAAATACTTTTTATTTATCTAGACGCCTTTATTAATAAAAATTGGATCATGATCATACATTCTTTCATTTAATGATTCTTGAATTCTTACATTTTTTTGTGGAAGAATATCTATCAATAAATGAATTCTTGGATTATCACTATCATTATAAGCAGAATGTTTTACTCGTGTATTAAACCACCAAATATCACCTTCTTCAAACAAGTATTCATCTTCTTCAAAAACCTGTCTACTACCTTCAGAACTAAGAACAACATGATATCTATCTCTTAACATATAATAACATCCAGGATCATAATGAGTTTTTACATCGCTGTGAGAATTTAAACTGGTTATTGTTACATTTCCAAGTTCACCGGTTCCTAGCATTTTACAAAAAGTTTCTAGAAAATTAAAATATGGAATTAATTCTCTATAATATTTTTGTGTAATAGGAGAATTAATACTTCTTCTAGACCAAACTTTTGATTCCGATTCTGTATTTAATTTTTCAGGAACCCTTAAAGCTATATTTTTTGTATTAACCTGAGCTTTATATTTATTTTGTCTACTTTTATTAAGATCCCACCAGTGTGGTTGAATTATTTTTAAAAGTGTAATTCTTTTATCATCGGGTATTTTACCAATTTTTATTGCACCTGGTTGTTTTATAGATTTACCTCTTGATAACATGTCTGAAAAAGCTTGTGCACATAATACTCTAAAATCATCTTTTTCATCATAATAATCTATAATTTTGTTTATTTGTTCATCATAATACATTAATTATAACTTTCTATTAATTTAAATAAATCATAATTTTTATATGGAAGAACATCTATAATTAAATGAATTTTTTCATTTTCAAATACATTATGATTTGAATAATGCATTTTTATATTATACCACCACATTTCACCTTGTTTTAAATCAAAACTACCTTCATCAAAAGTATGAATATTTTGATTTTCATTTTTTAATATAATATGATATCTATCAAGTAAAATATTATATCTATTTAAATCTAATATTTGATTTTCATTATATCCGGAATAATATTTTTTTAAATTTAAATTAAACATTTTTCCATAACCAACATTATGAGAAAAATCATTTGCAAAATTTATTATATCAATATTTTCTTTAATATTAATATCGTTTTTTATTATATTTAAAAAATTATTTCTTGCTTCATCATTTAAATCACCAACCTTAATAGCACCTGGTTGTTCAGTAGTGTAAGTTAGTCTTGCAGAAAAAGCAAAATTAGCAACATAACGATATGTTTCGTCTAAATCATAGTTCTTAACTATTGATTCGAGATATTTTTCTAAATGCATGATTAATCCAATTTTAAATGTGTCTGCCTAACTCTAACAGATATCCATTTATTATAATATTCTTCACTGATGACTGCATCGGATTGAAATTGTTCTTTGGCTTCAAAATAAGAACATTCACCTTTTGTTTTACATAACCTGAGTATTTCTCTTTTAAAGTTATGTTCTCCAATCTCTTTTACTATTTCATTAAGAATATCAGAAGATCCATAATATTCTTTCCAATTGGATTCAACCTTTAATCTTTTTCTTTTCTTTTTTATGGTTTTATATTTTGTTGACCAAAAGAATTTTTTTCCAATATATTTCATATTATTAGTCATATTTGTTATAATATAAACATAACCATAATAATTGTCAATATCTTCGGAATCAAATATTTTGTTTTTATATAGCCACGGGTTATCATAAGACATATTCAAGAACTCCTTTGTTCCTAAATATTTATTAGCAGCCGCGAGGATTCATCTCATCTTCTTCAAGCCATTCATCTAAGTCTTTATCATCATATGATAATTTTTCTCCACAGAATGGACAGAATTCTGCTGGCATGTCTGAATCTGAAACTACAGCAAATTCGATTTCACATTCATTACATGTAATTTCATTTTTCACTAGCTTTCTCCTTTATTAGTTGTTTTACATCAACAACTTTTTCTTGTTCAATAATATCTATAATATAGTTTGTAAGATCAATCTCTTTCTGGACAAAGAACAATTTGTTTCTTAACTTCTCAAGTTCATTATGATAGAACTGAAGCTCTTGCTCTTTTCTTTTTCTTATCTCATATATATCTTCTAATAAGATAATCTTTCCAGTCACTACAAACTAAACCCCTTAAATGTATCTTCAGTAACGTCTTTCTTTACACCACCAACAATGTAAGAAGTAATTTCTGTTTCTTGTGGTGCCACTTGAACTTCAGCACCAGAAATCCACTTCTCAGTCCATGGTAATGGATTAAAACCACCTTTATATGGAGGCTTTAATCCAATAGAAGTCATTCTCTTATTTGCTATCCATTCTATATATTCACTTAGCAATGCTTCATTTAGACCAATCATAGAACCATCTTTGAAAAGATATCTAGCCCATTTCTTTTCTTGTTCAACAGCATCAACAAATAATCTAATGCAATCATATTCAGTCTCATCACGAATCATTTCAAAGTCTTTATCTTCTTTGACTAGTGCTTTAAGCAATTGCTGAGTTCCAGCAAGATGTAAATTTTCATCACGTGCAATCAACTTAATGATCTTTGCATTACCTTCCATCTTCTTCAATTCAGCAAATGCCCATGAACAAGCAAAAGAAACATAGAAACGAATACCTTCTAAAACATTCACCGACATAAGTGCAAGCCAAAGTGCTTTCTTATGTTCATAATTAGAATAATTAATTTTTACATCTTGATCAATTTTATTATTAAAATAAATCAACTCATCATAGTACTTACTAATATCTTTTGCACAGTCTACAATCTCTTCAATATCATTTATTTCATCAAAAACTTTAGAGGGATTCGAATATATGTTCCTAATAATGTGGGTATAACTTCTACTGTGTATTGTTTCGCTAAATGTCCAGGTAGTGATCCATGTTTCGAGTTCTGGAAGGGAACAAATAGGACCAAACGCTGCTGTTGGTGCTCTACCTTGTACAGAATCGAGTAGGATTTGTCGCTTGAGGTTACTAGTGAAGATATGTTGTTCATGTACAGTTAAATCTTTAAAATCTTTAGCGTCTTTATAAATTTCAATTTCTTCAGGACGCCAGAAAAAACCGAGTTGCCTGTCTGTGAGCTTTTCCAACCATCCATACTTTTGTCTATCATATCTTGCAATAGTGGGTGTGTCATCAAAAAATGCCTTCACTTGTGTATGATCTTTTTTATTAGTGTAGTCGAAAACTTTCATTTATTTTCTTTCTTCCATTTCATATTCGTAACGATCATCATCTGATAAAATCCATCTAGATTTATTTTCTACTGTCCAGAGTTCAGTACCAAGTCTACGATCTACAATGTTCTTTCCCCATTTAGTTATATATGATGGTTCAAAAACTTTAACTCGATTATTAGGCTGAATCGCATAGTTGCCATCTTCTAGTTCTATAATATGTCCACATTTATGTTGTCCTGGAATTTCGGAAAATCCTGTATCAATAACATTTGAATCTCCTGCAGCCCAGTCTAAAGTAAACAAATATCTACCAGATTTTTCTTCTTTATTTCTATTATAATATACCATTTTTTTATTAGAAAGGAAACTAAAAGTTGTTACACCAATATGATAACTAAAACTGTCCCATAAAACTAATTGATGTAGTTCTTCTTGAGGAGTATCTTTTTTAGAACAAAATGCATGAATAGGCATTCTCCACCAAAGTCCTCCATCTTCCATTACAAAATGAAATAGTGGTGCCATACCTGGTATGCTTGCCACACCTATAATAAGGCATGGCAAGTAATCATCGTTTTGTGCAAACTTGTGTGGTCTATTTTGCAAAAAATTAGTTCTTACAAATGCTTCTATTGGTGGAATATTAGCGTTTATATAACTCATATGGTACAGCTCTCACAATTTTCTTCGTCGGGCGCGCCAGCTGAGAGTTCTGGTAGATTATCTTCGATTTCCCCAGCACCATCGAAGGTGTTAAAGTAGTAAAGTTGCTTTCCACCGTACTTATAAAACATCAACATATGCTTTAGCATTTCTGACATTGGAATTTTATCATCTTCATAAAATGTAGGATTATATGAAGTGTTTACAGAAATACCTTGGTCAATGAACTTCTGGAGGATCGCACAGATTTTAAGATAACCCTCCGGTGACGCTTGATCCCAGAGGAGATCATACTTGTTTTTGAGCTTACGGATTTCCGGGACCACCTGCTTGAGTACACCGTCTTTACTTTGTTTAACCGAGACCAAAGAGCGGGGTGGTTCAATGCCATTAGTCGAGTTGCTAATCTGTGCTGATGTTTCTGATGGCATGAGAGCCATAAGTGTTGAGTTTCTAATTCCATGCTCTTTAGCTTCCTCAGCAAGTTTCTTCCAATCAAAACGATATGTTGGTTTACCAGTTAGTTCATCAACATCTCTTTTATATGTATCAATTGGCATGATACCATTACCATACTTAGTCTCATTAGACTTAGGACAAGCACCCTTTTCTTTTGCTAGATCGATTGATGCTTTAATTAGATAATAAGACCAACCTTCAACAAAGTCATGTAATTTATTTAAACCTTCATGATCAATATTAGAGTATGATAGCCCATTTTTAGCCAACCAATAAGCAAGATTAATGATCCCAACACCCAAAGGTCTACGAGCCATTGTGGAGGACCTTGCAGCACGTATTGGATATTCTTGATAATCCAAAAGTTCATCAAGAGCCCGAACAGCGAGATTGCAAGGGCGATCAAAGTCAGCAGGATCATTTATCTTACCCCAGTTAATTGCAGCCAAAGTACATAGCGAAATTTCACCTTCTTCATCATTAATATCCTTCAATGGCTTTGTGGGTAAGTCTATTTCACAGCACAAGTTGCTCTGTTTAATAGGTGCTAATTCTTTAATAAAAGAACCATGATCATTTGCATGATCTACATTCATTAGATAGATGCGACCTGTATCCTTACGTTCCTGCATAAAAGCAGAGAATAGTTCAATAGCAGGAATCGTTTTCTTTCTAATTTTTGTTGAGCGTTCATATTTCTCATACAACTCTCTAAACTTATCTACGTCAACAAAGAAAGCATCATACAGATCAGGAACATCATTGGGAGAGAATAGAGTAATAACGCCACCGGAAAGGAGTCGTTCATACATTACCTTATTAAATTGAACGCCATAGTCGAGGTGGCGAATACGATTATCTTCTGTACCTTTATTATTCTTTAGGACCAATAGGTCTTCGACTTCAAGATGCCAGATAGGGTAGTACAAAGTTGCTGCACCTCCTCGAACACCGCCTTGTGAGCAAGACTTAACCGATGCTTGGAAGAGTTTGTAAAAGGGAATGACGCCAGTATGCGTAGCATCACCCATGCGAATAGGAGAGCCGATAGCACGAATACGACCAGCGCCGATGCCAATACCAGCTTTCTGAGAAACATACTTAACGATTGCGGAACTTGTAGAATTGATGGAGTCCAACGAATCATCTGTCTCGATAAGTACGCACGAACTGAATTGCTTTTGAGGAGACCTGAGGCCTGCCATAATAGGAGTTGGTAGCGAAATTTCAAAATTAGACGTTGCATCGTATAGGTCCTTTACCCATTTCAATCTATCTTCTTTATAGTTACGAAACAGAACCATGGCAATGAGCATGTAACACATCTGCGGAGTTTCGTAGATTTGTCCAGTAGCACGATTCTTAATAAGATACTTGCCACGGAACTGTTCCATACCTACATAAGCTAGATTAAAATCCCTCCGATGATCAATGTAATTGTTAAGAATGTTAATATCGTCATCAGAATACCAAGATAATATTTCTTTATCATAGTATCCGATATTGATAACATTCCTAATGTGAGTACCGAGATCAATAGGATCGAACTGCCCATATACCTTTTTCCTTAAATGATAATTAATCAAGCATCCAGCTGCATATTGATAGCCAGGGTTTTCCTCTGAGATAAGGTCTGCCGCCGCTTTGATTAATGTTTCTTGGATATCGGTAGTTTTAATTCCATTATAAAATTGAATATGTGAACGAATTTCGATCTCAGAAACAGATACACTGTTCAAGCCTTCACACGCCCAAGTTACTACCTTGTGAAACTTATTAAGATCCAAAGGTTCTTTTGCACCATTACGTTTTGTTACTAAAATATTTGTCATTACACAATAACCTTTTTCGTTTTCTTATATTATATATCAATTGTTCAAATAAGTAAACAATAAATATATAAAAAAATGAGGAGAAAAAAATGGACGCTAATTCTGCCTTTAAACTTATCTCAGATGTTGGTTTTCCTATAGCTGCAGCTATAGCTGGTGGTTATTTTATCTTCCTTACTATGAAATTCATTCTAGCAGGTGTTATGAGTTCTGTTCAGGGACTTGCCGGTATCATTACCGCTCTTGATAATCGTGTTAGAACAATGAATCATGATGTTATTCGTATCGATACTTTAGTATCAAATGCAATGGGTGTTAAACCCGACGTTGATAGATTGGCAAGAGCAGATGGCAAAACAGACGCTAGACGAGACTAAACCTCCTATTATGCATTTGGGATACAATATTACTATTGGTTCCCATATTATTATTTTTGATAATGAACTTGTATTCACTGAAAATACAAATCAACACGTAAATAAAATATTACCATTTAAACCAGGCACTTTTTTTGAAGCAGTTGAACTAGATGATGGTAGAGCCGCATTAAGAAGAGTAGAGATCAAAGATGGGCAATATCGCAGAACTAATTTCTAAATACGGATTTCCAATTGTTGCAGCAGTTGGAATGTCTTATATGATTTATTTCGTCTGGACATGGGCAACAAAGGAAATCAAGCCAGTTTTAAAAAATGCTAATACCGTTTTGATTGCTCTTATTGATCGTATCAGAATGTTGGATAATGATCTAATTAGATTGAATCAAAAAGTGAATATAGTTCTTCAACTCCGTAAAATGGAGCATGATGAATTAGTAAAAACAGCCAATGAATTTGTTGTCAAAGACGAGAATGGGACCGTATCGAAGCCAACCGAGAACGCCGGAAATACCCATAAAGAAGAACCCAAGAAGAAATAGAATAATCAGAAATCTATCTGAACATTCTTGTTTCATCTGGAAGTCCATCTCTCTTTGTTGATAGGTACCATCCAAAAGCGATGGTACCAAATATAATTAATGCTGCAATAATTTCAACAACACCATGTAGATCGTAGTTCATTTTATCCTCTATTTGCTTGTAGCTTTATAAGTACCATCCCAATCGTTGGGAGGATTATTCTTGTATTCTATAACACGTTCTTCCATCATGTAATAATATTCTTTTAGGAAACCGTTAAATACTTTATCTTTCTTTAATGCGTCAAGGAAGAATAAAGCCCGATCCCAGTTTCCTGCTTTATAATTCTTTCTAAAGTCCTTATGACATGCCCAATAAACCGGATCATAATCGTCTTTACTCATAATAGTATAGATACCAACACCAATTGTCTTACCCTTAACGGCAATAGTATCTAATTTAATTACATTATAATCATTCATTACCTGCTTTGCAGTCTCTTCACCGATAACCAAACGAACGCCATAGTTCTTTGATTGACCTTCTAAACGGCTCGCAAGATTAACAGAGTCACCAAGACAAGTATAGTCAAACCTTTGATCACTTCCCATATTACCAACAACAACTGAACCAGTGTTGATACCAACTCCCATGCCAAAAGCAGGGACGCCCTCAGAAGCAATTCCTTCATTAAACGCATCAAGATCATCTAACATCTCCAAAGCAGTTTTCACGGCATCTTTAGCATGATATGGATTATCTAAGGGAGCGTTCCAAAAAGCCATTTGAGCATCTCCGATATATTTATCCAAAGTGCCTTCATTTTTGATAATCTTCTCCGTCATAGCTGTCATGTAACGATTCATTATTTGCGTGAGTCCTTGTACATCAGCACCATAATGCTCGCTGATAGCAGTAAAACCACGAACGTCAGTAAACATGATGGAAAGTTCACGAGTTTCTCCTCCTAATCTCAATAACTCTGGATTCTTTTGTAGCTTTTCAACCAGTGCTGGTGAAAGATATGTACCAAACTGTTTCTTGATTTGCAGTTTCAAGAACAGTTCTTTGAGGAACTTTAGTATGACCATGTATCCAAAGATAATGGTACAAGATACTATTAGAAAACTAACATCCCAGAGTTGTCCATATTTACTGAAAGTAAAATAAGATCCATATACAGAAGCACCAACAAATATTGGATAGAATACATATGTTATTACAGGTCCAAATACTGGAATTAATAATATCATAAAAACACCAATAAGTAAAATACTTATTGCTTCAATCAGATTAGCAAATGCAAAACGAACTGGTGTCTTACCTTGAATAGCAGACTCAATACCCATGGCTTGCAATTCATGTGACCACTTTGGTCCTAATGGCGTAGCAATAATACCACCAACGCCTTCGACTTCTAATCCAAATACAACTATCTTGCCTTTTAGATTTACTTTATCAAGATCAGTATAAGATATTTTCTTAAACTTATAATTCCAATTCAACCAAATTCTACCATTGGAGTCAGTTGTCATTGGTTTGAAACCACGAACTCTAACTGCTTCAACACCAGCTTCTGTTGATTTAATTTGATATGATGGTGATCCTACAGCAACCCTAATTGTTTCCAAAGTGATAGATGGAAATATAGAATCATTAATACCCACGAGCATAGGAATACGACGAACAACACCGTCGATTTCAGGAGTGGTCGCTGCCATCCCCACACCCGAAACATTACTACCAAAAATGGGTAAAGGACCAATGATATTATTCCACCGAGGAATAAAAGGTAAAGGGTCGCCCCCAATTGCAGAATGCCCACGACCAATTCCATATCCATTTCCTTTCTGAGTAGTAGGTGTTTGCGAAATCACAATACCTTTCTGCTTCTTCAAAAAATCGGCAAGTACAGTATCGGTTCCCATTCTATCTTTTTCAGATAATAGCACTGGGAACACCACGATTCCCGCACCTTTCTTAAACGCTTTATCAAGTGCATCGGCAATATCCTTTCTTGCCCATGGCCACTGTCCTTTTTGTTTTATTGATTTTTCATCAATAGTAACAATAACAACATTATCAGATTGAACTTCTTTCTTACTCGTCAAAAGATAATCAAATGATTTTAGACGAAGAATCTCCACTGGAGAATAATCCATCACTTTCAAAAAGACAAATAGACCAAGAAGTACAAATGCTATAAGTTTTTTCATTGCTGTGTTACCGTAGCACTACATCCAGATGGTGTAGAACATGATTGTTCGATAGAATATACCTGATTGGTAGTTCCAGATTGATTTAGGTTCAGTGTAGAAGAACCTCCTGCGTTATTTAGTTTGATCGTCGCAGCATGGTTTCCAGACCCTTCTTGAACAACTGTAACATTATGTCCATTACCTATAGTTTCAACATCAAGATAATGATTGCCACCATTTCTCTGTGTTAGATTCAAAGTATTATTTGAACCATCATTTATTACGAATGCTTTCTTTGAATTGTTATTATCTTGCAACACTGTAATGCTGTTCTGATTACCGCCATTGATTATTTCAAGGTAATGTCCAGAACCGTTTCCATCATCTGTTTTCTGCGTGAGATTTACAGTATTATTGTTACCAGCACCATCATACTTGATGTAGTTATCTTTATGATTCTTTTGTAGAACTGTTATGTTATTATAGTTACCAATCTGATCGACATGAACACCACTTGAGTTGCTACCACGATTCAACCATGCATCAACTTTAGCTTGCTGTAACTGTGTAATAGAACTTGAATAAACTGGTGTTGATGATCCGCCACCGCCACTACTAGTTGCTGCTGATCCATTACCAGATTCAGTAATAGTTCCACCTACTGTACCAGCAACAAACCCACCGATATAATCATCAAGTGCTGTTTGATTTTCTGATGTATAATAACTATTATCAGTCCAGTTAATATCAGAAACTACCAATATGGTTCCTGTATATCCACTACCGAGATCACCAGCATTACCAATCCATAACATTGCAGAAACAACACCATTTGAGTCTCTTGTCAACCAAGTTCCTTGTGAGTTATTGATACTAGAAGCAGCGGCATATGTTACAGTTGTTCCTTCAGTAACATATGTTGGATTGGATATTTGTGAGTTGTTAGGAATCGATGGTGTATAATTAATAGTCGTTGATCCACCGCCAGCAGCAGTAATGATAGCAGCAACTTTACCATTTCTAGCAACACAACAACCATTATTTTCAGCAGTCATGTATAGAAACCCACCGTTCTGAACAAATGCTCTATACACTTCCTGAGTTGATGTACTTAAACTATTACCATCATATCTAACGTCCCATATTTGTTGATAGTTAGATATTGCAGAAGAAGACGTTGGTTCTGATGTAGTTATAGTAACAGTATGACCGTATGCTTCTAATCTAGCTTTTACGTTTTCAGCAGCACCATTGTATCCTTGAGATAATACTAGAACATTATCAGCAAGAGCAGGTGATATAAACAAAAAGAATAATAGTGCTAGAAACTTTTTCATCGATCCACTTGTGTTACTTTTACGGTGTTTTGATTTCCAGTTCCAGTTATCTTTATCTGTGGTTCTGGATTATTTTGTCTGATAGTATATGTTGTGTTATCTTGTCTTTCGTTAATACCAATATAGATTGTGCTCTTTGATCGATCATCTACCTTGAGATAATGATTCAATCCACCTTCATTCCAGCATACATTAAACACAGAGCAATCAGAAAGAGCAATAGCATCTGGTGATACTTTTAATTTTGCTGAATTTATTAGAGCAATCTGTTCTACTGTAACTCTTTTCTTTGAGTTATCAGCAGCGACTTTAGCTTCATCTTCTGGCAGTTCAATAAAGGCAAACTTCTTTTTATCTTCTTCTTTTTTCAATCTCGCAAGCATAGACATAATGCTTGGTGGTGTATCAAGAAGCATATTGTTATTAATGTTGCGAATATCTGGCTTGATTCTAACAACAGGTGTTGGTGTCTGTGAAGCAGAATAAACAGTAGTTGCTGTGAATGGTTGATTCAGAATCACAAAGCCTTCTGGCGTTTCAACTTTAATCTCACCAACTTCACATTCATTCTTATCTTCATTATAGTTGTGCATCTTCTTATCATCATCACAGCTTGGTAGCATGACGATAAGACTTCTACCAATCTCATCTACAGACATAGCAAAATCAGTACCACGAACTGAAATAGTTGCAGTTGGAGTATTGATTGCTACTCTTTGTGGATTGTTCTTTGCAATCTGTCCTGAAGCATATCTAATAGTACCAAGTGTTGCTTTGAGTGCTATTCTACTTGCATCAGATTGATTGGGATCGTAAACAAAGTCATCAATAAGCAAACGACTGTTAGGTGTGATTCTAACAGTCGTGTTATCCTTGAACTTTAATCTTGCTTCAGAATTGGACTTTGTTATAACTGTATCCATAGATTCAATGGGGCTTTGTTTCGCCCCATTGATTATGTTTTTCTTTCTATCAATATCGATATTACCTTTGAGTGATTCAACAGAACCAATCTCGGCATATGCTACAGATGGAAATAGCATCAAAGCCAACAGGATTCTAAGCATATTAGTTTCCTGTTGTTACAGATACTACGTTTGATGAACCATTTGTTGTAATATTTACAGTCGTATCAACAGTACCAGACTGAACAACAGTGTATTGGTTACTTGTACCAGTTACACTCATTACTAGTTGATGACCACCACCAGCAGTATCACCAGTCATTGATGATGTAATCGTATTAAGATCACCAAGAATACCAATTGTGCTGTTACTATCATTTGATGTGATAGTCTGTGTTACAGAGTTGGTGTTACCCTGAATCGTTAAAGCAGAGTTGATAGTATCACCAGTGATAGTCTTTGATACGGTATTATTATCACCAGTAACAGTTGTAGTTGATGTTACATTTGTTGCTGATGTTGTTTCATCACCGAGTAATGTTGTATCAGTATTACCATCACCTGTATATGATTTAGTAACAGTGTTATTGTTACCAATGATTGTATAGTTAATGGTGTTTGTGTTACCAGTCTGAGTTGTTGTTACAGAGTTACTATTTCCAGTAACAGTAGCAATAGAACTAGAATCACCTACCTTGTTTCCATTTCCTACTTGTGTTATATCAATATTATTTGAGTTACCTGCCTGCTCAATATATACCTTGTTTTGCGCAAATGCATGGGAAGTAACAGCCAACATCAGAAACATGACGAAAGCTGTAAGTTTACGCATTTATTTTGCTCCTTTGATTTTCCATTGCTTTTTTCTAGCACCTTCTTTAATCAACTCTAATACCGCTGCATGAACACCGAGTTGAACTGCCTTGTTCATACTTTCATTAGATGCTGAACCAAGTTCTGCTTCCAATGCCTTTGTACCAGCATCAATGAACTTTAGTACACCAGCATTATCCTTGAATGAATATACGGTCTTGGTTGTTGTAACAGATGCTAATACTTCACCAGTGTTTACTGATACTGCACGAAGAGATACTACAATCTCATCAATACTATACTGAGTTGATACACCAATTCCTAAGAATCTTGCACCAGCGCCACCAGTCTTTATGTTTGAATCATAACCAACAATACCGCCTGTAAGTAGAACACCAGCAAATACCATTGGAGGCAATTGCTTTGCATCCTTGCCTTGGTACATTTCACGCATCTGACGAATGATCTGACGTTCTTTGATAAGATGATCTAAATGACCACGTTCAACAACCTTAAACCATTTACCTTCACCGATCTCTTGTAGAGAACGAATAAGATAATTGTCAGCACCTTGTGTAATGGCAGAACTTAGTACTGCAACATTTTGAGATGCTTTGCGTTGACCAGTCTGATCATTAAATCTATAAACAGCAACAGAAATAGGTGGTCCAGCTGGCTTAGGGATTGCCTTTTTCTTATAGAACTTTGGTGCTGTTACTGTTGCATCTTGATAAGGAAGAATACCTTTACCAGCAACGGTGGCACAGCCACCAAGAGCCAGTAGAGAAATACCTACGATAGCTCTTTTTAAGCTGGTGGAATCCATCCGAAATCTCCTAATGGTACTCTGATTGTTGTTAGTGTTCCATTAACATCAGTAACATTAAGAACGACTTCTGTACCATCTCTATACCAGTCGATGGTATTTCCACCCAATGTAAATGAACCTCTCTGATTTGCTTCACCGTCACCAGAGAACATTCTATCTACCATTTGTCTTGCGAGTTCATTGAACACACGAGACTCTAAATTTGCTAGGAATCGTGCCAATGGAGTATTGGCAGCGTCTTGTTCTGCTCTTAATAAATCAGCCTTCTTTTGTGTTTCAATGGCTAATTTACGAGTCAACTCCATATTGTATATGGTGAGAGCGTGACTAGAAAAACCTGCCCCATTGAAAGATGGTGACAGGAATTGATGTGTCATTTCAGCTGCAGATAATGATGAAGACATAACGAGAAACATAACGAAACTCGTAAGTTTCTTCATATTTTCTCCTACTTGTTATAATCAATTCTATTTATAAGATTAAACTTTTGATCATCTGTCCAAGATTTAAGATAATCATTATCTTTATTAAAAATATTTAAATATTCTTCACGTGTAATTTCTCTATTTGAAATAGGTATTTCTCCTAGATGTTCTTGTGACATTTCCTCAGCACGCCCATTTACTAATTGATCTATTGCATGATCAATATCATCTTCAACTTCAACAGCATATCTTATACGAAACTGTGATAATGTTTCAACTAGAATTAACTTTTTCATTACTTTTCTCCAAGATCAAGTGAATCTTTGAGACTTGGAAACTTATCTGTAATCTCATACCAAGCATCACGAGCAATTTCACGATGTTCTTTTTGTGTTTCAGGTCCCATTCTGAGGGCAGTATAGTGAATCCAGCTACGAAGTGTTCCATTCATATACATGCGAGAGTTAGTCATACCTTCTGGTAGAACAGCACGAGCCTGTTCTTTTGCAATACCATTTTCAATTGCCCATGTATATGCCTTCATTATATGATCACGAACGGACTGCTGTGCTCCCTGCCATTGATTTTCAAGTTCACCATCATCAGTTTCAATGCTGTTCTGTCGATTCTTCTGATCTTGAAGACGAGCCTCACGAATAACAAAACCCAAGTCCTGAGTAGGATCAGCGTAACGCTGGCTAAACTCTTGGAAACTGAATGAACGATGGCGCAAAATCTGGCGAGCAATATCACGAGTGGTATTGATCTCCATAACGACATTGACCATCTCAAATGGAGACCAGTGTTTATGTTTTGCAAGATATCGCAATAGCTTATTAGCTGTAAGATGATTACTCTGATTTGATGGATTGCTTACACGAGCAACATATGCAATAAACTCATCAACATTCATATCAGCTTCGCCAATATTTACTGGCTGTGTTACAGCAACAATTCTAGCGTGATTCATTTAAAACTTCCTTCACTATCTTTTCAATTACATAATATCCTGCAACGCCAGGAACACATTCATTTAAAATTTTATTCAATGCGTCTTCTAATTCTTTTATTCGAGTTTGATATGACTCGAATGCATTTTTTTTATTATCAATAATTTTCTCTTCACTTAGCATTAGTATATCCCATAATATTTAAATACGCCCATGATATATATGATACTTATAATGATCTGAATGACCATTAGTGAATATTTCTTCCACATCCATCCAACTATAAACCATCCAAAATTTCCTGCAAGAGAAAACCATACATTCATTGGATAGATATTGTATGCGGTTAGGGCAACACCAACTATCAATATAGCTGTAGACCCCCATTCCATCCACCATTCTAAAGATTTATTCACCAGTGTCTCCATACACCTGCAACAATGAAACCGTTAGTTACGAAGTAAGATATAACAATAATTGTACGAACAAACGCAACTGTGTCAGCCTGTCTATCTGATCTACCAGACTTTTCTCCAAGCGCTTTTGCCCAGATGTTCCAAACGTTTTTTCCATATCTTGTTAATATTATACCACATAAAAAGGTAAATGTACATAAGATAATTATCTTCAAACTTTACTCCATTGGCTGAGCTTCACCTTTGCACTAAGATCCTTATATGTATTAGTCTTTATAATGTGTTCAATAAACTCTGAAGATAAACCAGCCAAGATCATATCATTAATATCTTTATGTTCCATATTTTCTGGCCAAATACAAACACTATAACCATTCATTATAGCCTTGTCAATTTTCTTAATCGTATCTGGGCTTCTAGGTTCATTGTCGTATACAATAACGAGTTTATTTTTAGGAAAGGAACGTATAGCAGATACCAAGTCACCACCACCAGTAGAGATTGAATTAGGAACAAACATAGAATCAATAGGACCTTCAAACACATTAACAGGACGATTAAAATTAGCTTTATCAAGTCCATAAACTTTTGGAATAGATTCGTCAAGTATGATGGTAATATATTTAATTGTGCTTTTACCCAGAGTTCTACCTTGATAGGCATGCACTTTTTTATCAGTAGATATAAAGGGTATAAGAAGGCGAGTCTCATCGCCTTTAATAGAATCCACGCTAAACTTATTAGGTATAAGAGAATTAGTATACTGCTTAAAATTAGGGCAGGCAAATAGAGTTGCGTGATAAGGGTTCGGGATTCTTCGAGCATCAACAAATTTTTTCACTGGATGATTTGGAGATAATTGTGATACTTTCTTAAGACCTTTTAATGGACCTGCTTTAAGAAAAATAGGCTTTTCCATTTTTGCTTCAAATTCAATTAATTCTTTTCTTTCCGGAGAAATGGAATCTGAAAGCTTTTCAAGAATATATTCTGCATGAAGTGTTGGATTAACTTGTTTAAGAAACCTATCAAAACTTGTATCAACACCGCAATTAAAGCAATGATAACGATTAGTTCCTTTTTTGTTATAGATATTTCCACGTGCCTTTGAACTACTCAATTGTGAGTCGCCACAAATTGGACATCTAAAATTGTATACGTATTGGGATTTTCTTTTGAATTTTTCCAACTGGCCTGAAAGCAAGTTGATGTATTTCTGATCAAGCCACATTAATTATAACTCCGTGTTGATAGATCTATTATAACAACATCAGAGAATTTGTAAACTGTTATTTTCCAATAAATTTAAAAATATTTGGCAATTGGGATATAATAAACACAATAACAGAAAAGCCACCCATATATAACCACATCATCTTTTCAATATTTGATATTTTGGAATTGATTGATTCATGCTGTTTTTGTTGTTCTTCTCTCAATTTTTTAATTTCATCAAATATTTTATCTTTATCTTTACTCATTTTTTCATAAATTTCTTCAAAATCTTTATTCACCTCTTCACGTCTTCTTTCAATAACATCAGCTAATCTATCTTGAATTTTTATTGTTTGTTCTACTTTTTCAGTTTGAACTGCTAATATCTTAGAAATATTTGATGAAACTTCTGTGAGCTTCTCAATAGTAATATCCATTCTCCCTACAACAGCAGAGATTGATGACATATCTTTTTTTATTTCTATAATATCATCAGTTGAACTCATGACATTTTTCTTTTAATTATCTGTCTGAGTTTCTTTTTTTTCTTCTTCTTATCAGCGGCAATAGGACCCCAATGTACAGGATCATCACCGGTACCTACAACTGTTGATCCAGTAACATTTACTGGTGTATCTTCTTTTATGTTTTTCATATCTTTCTTAACACCTGTATTATGTTTTCATCCATTGAGATAATATTTGTATCAATTACATCTTTATTATTAATACCATAAATTTTATCAGGTAAAATATTTAATAATACTAAAAATGGTTTAATATAAAAAAGTTGTTTTTCCATTTTTAAAAATATTAATTTACATAAAAGTTCTGAACCAAATATGTTATTTAAAACAATTAAATGGTTCAGAATTAATCTTTCTTTTAATTCGCCGGTTTCAATATATCTAGTAACTAATTTCTTTATATATTTAATTCTTTTTAAATCTTCATAAAACTCTTCAGTTGAATGAGCCTGAGGATTATCATAACGTTTAGCCAGAACTAATATATAATTTTCATTAGTCAAATATTCAATCATGTACCAACACTAAAATGATTCGAGGGTAATCCTCTTAAGAGTATTATCTGCAACTGCAATATAAAGATAACTTGTATCAAACATAATAGTACCTTTAGATACTGTTATGGATGAATTTGCTACCGTCGAAATATTATAAATTTCAACATTTGCTGATGAATTACCAAAAAGATTTGATACAGTAATTGATTTAGTAACCGGTGATGAAGAGGGACTGGTGAGTACAATCACTCTATCAGTCCCTGCAACACTGGTTGCTATAGCTAATTCTGAAGTTTTTTTCGCGTTATCAGTCATTTTAACCTATTAGGTTGTAATGGTTAGTGTAGCATTGCTTGAAGTGACGCTATCAGCACCGGTAACAGCAAGAGTGACCTTAAAGTCAACATTTGCAGTTTCAACTGCTGAATTAACAGTCAATGTAGACTGTGTTGTGTTACCAACGTTTGCGCCAGCCTGAATTGAATCACCATTTGCATATGTCCATGAATATGTAATGGTTCCACCGGTTGGAACTGTAGCTGCGGTAACTGAAAATTCAGCTTCTTCAGAAGCTGTTGTATTAGCGGTGTTTGCTTCTGGCTGAGAAGAAATAACAATTTCATAATCAGGGAATGTTGTATCTTCATCATCGCCTGAAAGAGAACCAAAAGCAACTAATGTTTCGTATGAAACACGGCCAGAACGACCACCAGATCCAGTTGTCTTTAGTACCCAACCAGCATGAGCAGAACGAGCATCGCCTGATTCACGCTTTGCCTGTGCTTCATTAACATCTTCACCATACTGGCCAATTGTTGCGCCTGTAATAAAAGCATCAGCTGTTGTGTTACCAAATAAATTGGTTTGATTATCTGTATTAGCTACTAAATTTAATTGTGATACAGCCCAGAGAACTGAGTTTGCTGCATCATCTGTATTACCCCATTGTGCCATTTAAATATCCTCCTAAAAGATTTTATAATATTTATTCTTCATCCAGTGTTAACATGTCTAGAAGATATCTAGACTTTTTACCGATGCTCTTTGCCTTACCATCAATTACAAGTACATCACTTTTAGAAGCAGCAACGGGTGCTTTCTTTACTTTTTGAGAAGTAGAAGTCTTATTAACTACAACTTCCTTGACTACTACTTTCTCTTCTTTATTAACTGATAAATTATTTAAATCTATAACTTGTCCATTAATAATTATAGCCATTAGATGTCTAAACCTTTAGCAGAATCATGCATCTTATTAACTGCTGATTGTCTTTCGGCTGGCTTTAATTTTTCAAGATGTCCTACAATCTTTCTTCCCATTGAAGGAGAAATAGTTGACTTATCACCATTATTATGAGTGAATTCGATATTTCTACCACCAGCAGCCTGTCCAGCAATTACTTGAATATGCTGACGTGGATCACGTCCTGATCCAGTATTTGGATTAGATTCATCTTTCTTTGGACGACCACGAGCTTCTAATACAGAATTAAAATGTGCTAATTCCTCTTCTGAAAATTTTACTTTTTCTTCACTCCATGATAGAGGAATATCTTCTTCACTATTAGGATTTTTTAAATTTTTTAACCATTTTTGTGCCCGTGTTTCGGGCTTTTTTGATTTAGGTGTAGTAACATTTTTGGGCGTAGTATCACTAGGAGCAGTACTTGGTGTTTCACCTTCTTCACTTACTTTAAACATATCAGGTGCACCATCATTAACATTTGGTAGCTTTGGCTTTTCTTTCTTAGTTGCCATATCTTTTAATTCTTTTGCAATAGAATTAACCTTAGCAATATTTTCTTCCTCAGAAGCTTCAGCTACAGGTGTAGATACTTCAGGTGATGTATCTACCTTGGTGCCCATCTTACCTTCAGGCTCTTCACTTGGAATTTTTCCTTTTACTTTTTTCTTTTCATCTAGAAGATTAGAAATCATAAAATGTAATTCTTCTATTTCTTCTAGAGTTAACTCTGGTAAATACTCTTCATCAATGATCTTTGTCTTGATCTCCTGCATTCTTGTATATGCAGATTGATCTTTAGTATTTTTGCGTGGAACATTTTCTAGTTCTTTTCTATTATCTTCTGGTCTGGCTACGGCTTTGATCTTCTCTCTACCTTCTAGCATTACAGACCGAATTGAGTGTTCTAGGCTTTTGTAAGTCATTTGATTAAATCCTTATTGTTGCTCTTAGCATCCATCCATGTTTTTTGTGAATATCAATTCGATCTTGTAAGAAATTTGCAAGACCATATTCATTTTCATTTTCGGCCAGTTTATAAGCTTCAATTAATGTATTAATAACAATATCATTGTCTGAAAGTAATCTACTTAGCATTGAAGTGGCATTTGGAACAGTTAATTCATCTTGAATATTTGATAGTTCTCTAAACCTTGTAAATGATCCTGGAGCATATGCATTTAATGTTCTAATATGTTCTGCAATATCATCAGCAGCGCCAAATGCTTCCTCATAGATATTTTTTAATAATTCATGATATTGAGCAAAATTAGGACCTTCAACATTCCAATGATAATAATGTGCTTTTAAATAAAAAGCAAAGGTGTCAGATAATACCACCTTCATTTTATCTACTAAGTTTATCATGCCTTAGGCTTTCTTGGTGCTCTTGGTTTTTTAACTGGAGTAGCAGTAGCTTTTGGCGCTCTTGGCTTCTTGGCTTTTACTGGTTTTTCAACTGGTGCTGGAGCTGGCTTTGGAGCTTCAACTACAGGAGCTGGAGTAACTTCTACTACAGGTGTTGGCGCTGGAACAGCTTCAATACCAAAAAATCTTTTAATCCAATTAAACATTATTCTTTTCCTTTGCAATTTTCAATATTAGTTTAGCACGACTCTGTTGGCCAGGAGTCATTGATGCATACTTATTTACCAATGAATCTGTACCCATATCATTTGATCCATAAGTATTTTCTTCTTTAGAAACACAGTTTGGAACCATTTTCCCATTTTTCTTTTTCATACCAACAGCTTCATAACCTTTCCAGCATGCTTCATCTACATTATCTTCTCGTAGATCTTTATCTGCTCCATGATAGGTTCCTTTGCCTTTGGTAATATATGAATTTACTCTAGCAAATGCCCATTGTTGTTGTGTTGCACCTGGTCTATGACCAGTTTTCCAAGCAGCCATTCCTCTATTATAAACCTTTTTAAGAGCCCCATATGAGATACCGGACTTTTTGGCTTTTTTTCTTAAGGCTGCTTCAGCGCTTTCAGTAATTTCAAATTCTAATTCTTCACCATAAATTTCTCTATATTTTTTTGTATGTTCTGATTCTTTTGTTTTTTTATATTCACCAGTCTTTGTTAGATCACCAGGCGCGGGTTTATATGCGGATGGATCCTTATCAGACATTGGTGTTTGTTTTTTAAAATGTGATTTTCTTTTAGAAGCAGTTGAAGATGAAAGGCCTTTATAATATTTGTTATTATCTTCTTCAAATGGAATATATTCCTGATTCAACTGTTTTCTTATTTTTCTCCAAGTCACATTAGACCCTTTTCTTGAAGTTGAAGTTGGATCAAATGTTCTTGAACCATAGCTCTTTTTTTCAGGAGTTCTTCTTGTTCCTTGAACATATTCAGGTGTTTTTCTAGGATTTATTTTTGTTTGATAACGAACATCTCTTTCATATTCCCACCGAGATTTTTCTTCAGGGGATGGAGTTTTTTGACTTTCAGGAGGAACTTCTAACCCGCCTCTTGGCGCTGCAGGCGAGCGATATCTTTTTTCTTGCAATTCGGCCACGGCGGACCTTGCTTCTCGCGTAGTATCTAGCTGAGTTTTTTTCTTCATCGGAGTTTCCCTTAGGCTTATCCATAAAGTGCAGGGTTGCCGTGGCCTTACTGCACTAACATGCTTATTTATAAAAAATATTATCTTGAAACTTCTTCCCAATCCATAGAAGCAAATACAGTTTTAGTATCAGTATCCGATGTAACAAGTAGTGCGAGCGTATATGGAGTAGATGTTAATCCATTTCTTTCTAATTGGAAAGCAAACAACGCTTCTTTCAGAACATTTAATGCTGGTGAACCTTGGTTTGAAGAGTTTAAGAATCCACTAGCAAGTGTTCTAGCGCCAGTTTGATCGACAGCCGTGCTATCCAAACTATATTCAACAGATGAATTATCTCCGGCAGATGTCCATGTGCCACCACTTACTGTACAACCTTGAACAACACGCCAGTTGTAGTTAACACCATTACCTGTTCCTAATAACGACAATGCAGTTAGAACAGCAATAGCATCTAAACGATTGGGTGTTACTTTTAGTCTTAATGCAATTACAGGATAAAATGTTCCTGCTGTTGCTAATGATTTACCAGAGAGAACGTCTGAAGCAACTGCTTGTTGTGTGCCTCTAAGCTCGTAGCCACCTTCAGAAATAACAGTAGAACAAACTTGCTTCATTGTGCTATTGCTTGTAGTTACACCAGTGTTTTTAATCTCATATCTTATTGGTAATGAAGCCGTTGTAATATATGTTGATGTAATTAAGTTAGCATGGTGGAATGAATGACAATGAATTAGTTGTCCGTCGATAGTAAACCCACAACGAACGGTACCAAGACCTAACCACTCAACATCCATCCATAAAATTTGTGCTTTTGAAATATCAAGTGTTAATAAGGATGGTCCAGTGCCATCTAGTTTATCAACATTCCAACTAGATTGTGCGACACGGGTTTCTATTATAGAACCTGTGACATATGAACGCTCAACAAAAGATAATGTAGAACCGTCTAATTCAAAATAGATGCCATTTTGCGCTCCAAAGTAACCAACACGTTGTCTAAGATTTGCTTTAGCAGGATTGAATACGAAAGTGTTTAAGTTATGTAATGATTTGCCGGGTTGGTAAGAGAAAACTTTCTTAGTTTCTCGTATAATTTCTGCATCGGCTGTTGTATCAACAGTGAGTTCTATAAGACCAGCATTTGTATCGTGTCCATATGTTGAACCAGCAGTGTTTGATGTTACCCATTGACCATTATCTTCATACCTATGCAATGAGTCAAATAGTGTAAATGGCATTGAAGTTCTAGCACGACCAAATGCATCAATTGCAACACCAGAAGGATTTGCTGGACCAACCAGATTACCATACTGATCTGATAGCATAACGACTTCAAATATTGTTTTACCGTCGTTTAGGTATTGATGTGTATCTTTTCTAAACTGCGCCATTACTTCATACCTTGTTTTACGTGATCAAACATTTCTTTTGCGTGCGCGTCTGAAATATGACTTGGCACACCTTTTCTAAATTCATCAAAATTATTTGTAAGAGCATGCTCTCTCATTTTTGATGCAGACATTCCTTCAACTCCTTCAAAGTCCGGATCTCTATCACCTGATGATACAACATCAACCTTTTTAAAATTAAAAGGTATGTTGCCTTTTTTATCAGCAATACCGTTGTACTTATTAATCAACGCTTGATATTCAGGAACTCTGTCAGATCCAGCAACTACTATTGCATGATCATGACCTTCTTGATTCAATCTTCCGAGATGATGTATAAGTGTAGGGTGTTCTTTTGAAGCAAGAGTTATATTAGTATCAGGAAAAAATCTTTTAGCATGTAAAAGCTTTTGTTCCGGTGTTAATGGATTCTTTTTTGCATCTTGTGAGTGTGATAATACTATTTCATGAGATGCGTTGTTTTCTCTAGCAACTTCTTTTACTTTATTAACTAATGCTTCATGACCTGTAGTAGGAGGGTTCATTCTACCAAAAGCAAAAACTACAGGTTTTTTAATTTTTTGTTCTGATAAGAATTTAATAAAATTTATCATTTAAATCCACCAGTATTTTTTAAAAAGTTTTGTCTTGAAAATTCATCTCTATTTACAAGTTTACTCATATTTCCATCTCTATTAACCGCATAACCTTCACCATTTGTTTTTGTTTCACCTATATGATGATCAAATTCGCTTGATGAATCTAATGCTTTAATTAAAACATTCTTAGCATTTTGTAGATGTTTATGAAGTTGGAGCATTTTATCAAAATGCTCTTTGTTTTTATTAACATGATCAATTATATCTTGATGTTGTTGGGCCTTTCTTTGTTTTGCAGAATCACTTTTTACTTTTCCAACTTCTTTTTCCATTCTAGTTTGGATATGTTTTATAAAACCGTCAGTAGATGGCACACCACCCTTTCTAATCATATCATTAACATGTGCTTCAACATGAATAGAATGAGGGTTTATAGCATCCATAGATTCTGGTTTCATTCTTTCATATGTTTGTCTAGCATTTTCCATATGATTTATAAATTCTTTTTGCATTGATGGTGTATAACTTGTTTGATGAGATATATGAATTTTAGGATCGATATTATGAACATCAGGATGTTCTTTAAATTTTTCTCTATCAACGTCTGGTGTTGCAGACATATCTTCAAGATTCTTTCCTTTATACTTGGTATGTACTACCAAACCAAATTCTGCATTTTTTACTTTTTTACCTTCAGCTGAATCTTTATTTGCAGAATAGGTAATAGTATTTGGTGTAAAATGATATTGACCATCTTTTTCTTTTATATCATTTTTAGAGTACATTACGTCACCCTGATATACTCCATGATGTGGAGCAATTTTAGGAAGTTCTCTTAAGGCGGTTTTTAATTTTTCCGCTAAACCAGGCGCATGCCCGTGGTTAGCATCAATATCTTCTTCGGTGTAGTTTATCTTTGGGTTTTTATTAAAAGCTGATTTAGAAGCAACAAAGAATTGACCTGTTGTTGGATGCTTACCAAACACAAGAGATGGAGCACCATCATATTTTGTTGATATTTTAGTTTTACCAATGCTTTTTCCAATAAGATGATTATGCACATCTTGCAACATTGACGCAGCTGTAGAAACACCTTCGTGCCCATGATATAATGGCATATCTTCAAGATGAGTTAAATGCTTTAACTTCTTGCCTTGTTCTTCTTGTTCTACTAGATATGTTTTAAAATTAATCATTATTTGACTCCGATGGTCCCAACCAGTTTTTTCCACCGTGTTGTGCATTTTCTTTTTTTGATGTAGAAATATTTTTTAAAGGTCTTTTATTTGATGAATTTTCTTGTTTTACTAATGATCTTTGAACTTTTCTTTGTGCTTGTCCAGATCTAACTTCTTTCATATGATCTTCAACATTTGGATTTTCACCAACATCAACTGTTGACTTATATCCTTTAGCATAATTTGGAACTATTAA
>Ga0255753_1000275_pt1 | contig 67408 bp, 68 predicted proteins | sample 041ome_10_FD_179953 | JGI IMG/M metagenome (GOLD analysis project Ga0255753, IMG submission 179953) | Coastal salt marsh microbial communities from the Groves Creek Marsh, Skidaway Island, Georgia - 041412US metaG (version 2) | ecosystem: Environmental > Aquatic > Marine > Intertidal zone > Salt...
GGCAATGGCAAATGTGGGACCCGCTCTTGGTCCGATTATCGGACCATCAGGTACATTTCAAGAATTACCCGATGTTTCAAAATGGTTACTAACTTTTGGAATGCTTTTAGGTCGCCTTGAACTCTTTGCCGTACTCGTACTTTTTTCACCAAAGTTTTGGGCAAGGTAGTCAATAATAATTTTTTACTGACATAATAAAAATTTTATGATTAAGTTACCTCTTAAACATTAATACGAGGGTGGCACTTATGTCAGAAAATCTTATTAATACCAGTCAAACAACAGAAGAAATACACAAAATTGAGTATTCTGGATCTGTGTCTGAATTAATGCCAGTTGTATTAAAGAATCTGTTTTTTATGATTATTACATTAGGAATTTATCGATTTTGGGCCAAAACAAATTTACGAAAATATTATTGGAACAAGACAAAACTGGATAATGAAATATTTATCTATACGGGTACTGGAGGTGAATTGTTTTTAGGGGCAGTAATTGTCTTTTTTATATTCATATTACCGATTACATTTATATTGGGGTATATAACCGCGACAATGCCTGAAATTGCACCGTTTATTACCTTTATTCTTTATCCCTTATTTATTTTTTTGATAGGGATAGCCATTTACCGCGCACAAGTTTACCGTATGTCTCGCACATATTATCGCGGTATAAGAGGAGCGCAAACTCCAGGTAGCATGGGCTATGGCTGGTTAGCTATTAAATATTTTGTATTATATTTCCTAACACTTGGTTTAATTACACCATATGCATTATGTAAATTGTGGAATTACATAATGGATAACAAACGTTTTGGTAGCGGGGTATTTAAAGCGGATGCAAAGGCAAAGCCTCTCTTTAAAATTTGGTTAATGACATATGTTGCAATGATCGTTGTAATTGGAGGCATTGGTTCTTTACTCATTGATGCTTTTGTAAGTCAGAATATACCGATTATTATCACCGGGTATATTTTAATTTTTGTCACCATGAGCATAGTTCTGGCGTGGTTTCAGACACATTTGTATAATACTTTGATCAGTAGTGTGACATTTGAAGGTGTGAAGTTAAACTTTGAAATGGATGTTATGAAATATATTCTTTTCTCATTGAAAAATACATTGATCTTAATCTTTACTATTGGTTTAGGTGCACCATTTGTAATGCAAAGATGGGTCAAGCTATTTTGTGAAGAATTATCAATTTATGGAAAGATTGATTTCAATGGTATATCGCAGTCACCTGAAACCGGACCTGAGTTTGGTGAAGGACTGGTAGAAGCATTTGATATTGGGTAAGTTGTGAAGCTAAAAGCCTTATATTATGATGGAAATACTGCAATGGCCAAATCCATTGAGGTTGTTTTATTACCTAATGGATTTGCGCTTCCGTCGGGAGAAATTTGGGAATATGCGCTTCTTAGTTTGATTTCGCAAAAAAAGGACAGAGATCAGCTTACCTATAAACATAAAAATCAAAATGGCCCTAACCTTACAATACTATTTGACGGTGATGATGCAGGGCAGAGAGATTACCTAAACCGTGCATCGAAGCATTTAACAGGCGATAACGATTGGCATTTTATTCGTTGGCAGTTGGTGTCAGCAATCGCTATCACTTGTTTGGTTTTTTTGTTTTATATGGGCTATCCGCTCGTGAACAGAGCTATTGTGGCCATTATCCCAGATAATTGGGCAATAAGAGCAGGTGATTTGGTCGTCGATAGTCTCTATCAACAATATACCTCTGATACATGCGAAAACCCGCAAGGTAATGCTGCATTGGAGAAAGTTACGGCAGCGTTAAAGATTGAAGATTTACCTTATCCGGTCAGAGTTGAGGTAGTAGATAACCCAATGGTAAATGCTTTGGCTGCACCAGGTGGTAGGGTGGTGATATTTAACGGATTACTTCAGCAAGCGGATACTCCAGAAGAAATTGCGGGCGTTTTAAGTCATGAAATTGGGCATGTTTATTACCAGCACCCTATGCAAGGACTGGTGAATGTTATGGGTTTTAGTATTATTGGATCGTTTTTAGGAGGCGATGCAGCCAGCATTGCCATAGTAGGATTAAGTTTATCATATAGCCGTGAATATGAACGAGATGCAGATGATTTGGCATTGGTGATACTTAAAAATAATAATATATCTGCTGAAGGGATGTTGGATTTTTTCGAAAGACATGAGAAAATTAAAGAAGAAAATGCTATCGCAGAAATAGCTGATATGTTTTCCACTCACCCATTAACAAAAGACAGGATTAAGCTTTTTCGTGACCATATAAAAAACAAGGAAGTTGAATTGAAAAAAGGTCAATTATTGGACAAGCGAGAATGGCAAAATCTTGTCAATATCTGTAATAAAGAAGATGTGGGTAGCTAGAAGAAAAATTAGTTTAGTTGAAAAAATATTTCATTTATTTAACAATACCTTCCTTAAATTTATTAACTCAGTTATTTGAATTATCAGGAATTCTATATGGCAATCATGTCTTCCAAAGTAATCTTATCTGAACTTATCTTCTTTGATACAACCAGTTCAAAATCGAACATGAACCTTATAAATTATGTTGAAGACTATTTATTATCATTTGGCATTAAATCTCAGATAATAAAAGACCCACACGAAGAGAAAGCCAATTTGCATGCGATTATTGGTCCAGAAGATATTAGTGGTATCATGTTGTCTGGGCATACAGATGTTGTGCCGGTAAAAGGCCAAAATTGGTCAACGGATCCATTTCAAATGACGGAAAAGGATGGAAAAATTTATGGGCGCGGCAGTTGCGATATGAAGGGGTTTATTGCTTGTGTGCTCGCGAAAGTTCCTGAATTTGTAAATGCTGACCTAAAGGAGCCTATTCATTTAGCGTTTTCATATGACGAGGAAACAGGATGTACCGGCGTTCATAGTTTAGTGGATGTTGTGAGAGACTTAACCGTAAAACCAAGAGCTTGCATTGTTGGCGAACCAACGTCCATGAAAGTAGTGAACAGCCATAAAGGTATTAGACATCTGCTCACTAAAGTTTATGGCCATGAAAATCATTCAAGTACCGATAGGGGCGTAAACGCAATTAGTTATGCAGCAGAAATTATTGGATTTATTGATAATATGCAGGAAGAAATGAGATCGAGACCTGCTCTTGTTGAAGGGTTTGATCCTCCATATGCAACTGTCCATGCAGGGCGTATTCAAGGTGGGGTTGCTGCGAATATAACACCAAATTATTGTGAAATTGAATGGGATTATCGTCCCATTCCAGGTACTGATGAGGACGAAGTCTTTAATCGATATGAAGAATTTATCAATGAAATCATCTTACCAAAGATGCGAATGAAGTCCGAAAAATTTGGCGATATCAAAACCGACTATTTAGCGAAAGTACCTTGTCTATTTCCTGAAACGGGATCAGAAGCTGAAGTATTGGTGAAGCATTTAGCAGAACAAAATTCAACGCATGTTGTTTCATATGGAACTGAGGCCGGAATTTTTCATCAAAAAGGTGGCGTGCCTGCTGTTGTTTGTGGCCCGGGCAATATATTACAAGCACATAAAGCTGATGAATATGTTGAAATTTCAGAATTAGAGGCTTGCGATAAATTTTTAGATCGCCTTCTTGATATCGTAAAAAAATAAAATAAATTTGTTATTCACATATTAATTAGTTTCCGTTAAAAGGTGTTTATCAACACTAAAGGTATAAATTATGAGCGATCATATTTTAAAAATTGAATTTATTAAAAACGCTATCAGCAAAACTGCTTTAGCGCGTTCAATTTTGCCTTTTACACTCCTGCTCGGACTTTCACTGTCACTCTTAGGTCGACTTAGTCGCCCCTGAACGTTTACCATTTAAAGCTGAATATAAAGCGAGCGTTTAGGGGAGATTTTCCAATAACGCCGGATTTCATTTATTTAATATTTTTATATTTGTTATGTCCGGAAATATGATAAAATATGAGAATTGAATAAAAAGGACGAAAGTCATGACAATAGATAAAAACAGGGTAATCATTTTTGATACCACTTTAAGAGACGGAGAGCAGTCGCCGGGCTGCTCTATGACGTTAAATGAGAAGTTGCGTGTTGCAGAAGCACTTGAACAACTAGGCGTAGATGTCATTGAAGCTGGTTTTGCAATAGCCTCCAATGGGGATTTTAATGCAGTTTCTCAAATTTCAGCATTATTAAAAGAAACTACCGTTTGTTCCCTAGCACGCGCTTCAATAAAAGATATTGATCGTGCATGGGAAGCGTTAAGAGGAGCAAAACGCCCACGAATTCATACATTTATTTCCACAAGCCCGCTTCATATGGAACATAAGTTACAAATGTCACCAGAACGAGTTTTGGAAAAAATTGAAGAAAGTGTGTCTTACGCCAGAAACCTATGTGATGATGTTGAATGGTCATGTGAAGATGGCACAAGAACAGAGGAAGATTATCTTTATAAATCTATTGAAACAGCGATTAAAGCGGGCGCAACGACGATTAATGTACCGGATACGGTTGGGTATACAACACCGGTTGAATATACAACCATGATGCGCAAAATTATCGAAAACGTTCCAAATTCCGATAAAGCGATTTTTTCCACACATTGTCATAATGATTTGGGATTGGCGGTTGCCAATTCAATTGCTGCCGTTGAAGGCGGTGCAAGACAAATTGAATGCACAATCAACGGAATTGGCGAGCGTGCCGGCAATGCGGCCCTAGAAGAAGTTGCGATGGCATTTAGAACGAGGCAAGATATGCTTCCTTATAAGACAGGTATAGTGACAGAAAATATTACGAAAACATCCCACTTGGTTTCTTCTGTTACAGGATTAAATGTTCAGCATAACAAGGCGATTGTTGGTGCGAATGCCTTTGCACACGAAAGCGGAATTCATCAAGACGGTATGCTTAAGAATGCAGAGACTTATGAAATAATGACGCCTGAATCAGTTGGGTTAGGTAAATCCACATTGGTTATGGGTAAGCATTCCGGACGTCATGCATTTAGTGAGAAGTTAAAAGAATTGGGATATGAATTAGGAAATAATGAATTTCTTAGCGCTTTCGAACAATTCAAGGATCTTGCAGATGCAAAGAAGGTTGTTTATGACGAAGATATTATTTCCATAGTCGATGATGGAATGCGTGATAATGAAGGTATGCAGATCACATCATGGAAATTTGTTTGTGATAAAGATGTACCAAATAGCGCAACATTTGAAATAGCAGCGGACGGTGATGTGAAAGAAGTTCATAGCGAAGGAAACGGTCCTGTTGATGCCGCATTTTTAGCATTAGGAACTTTAGTCGAAGGCGAACCCGATCTTGAGCTTTATCAGGTTCATGCAGTGACCAAAGGAACAGATGCACAGGCCGAGGTTACAGTAAGGTTAGCCGATGATGGGAAAACAGTTAACGGTCATGCAGCACATACGGATACGCTAGTTGCATCTGCGAAGGCATATTTAAATGCGTTGAATAAATTGCTCGTCAAGAGAGAGAAAAGTAAGCCGGAAGAAATGACGGCCTAAAAGATAATATTTTTTAGGGTAAATCATATTTTTTTATGATTTGCCTTAAAATAACCTTTAATTCCATTCAAAAGCCCATAAATGATATCTTTATTGGCTAATTTTCGATAATTAATTTGCAATAATAGTACTATGTTAATACAAACATATTATAAGTTTGCGTAATCATGAAAAAAATTAATAAACCGCAAACAGGCGGACAAGGGCAAAATTGAATGTTTGAAAAAATTCTTGGCATGTTTTCATCGGATATGGCTATTGATTTGGGGACAGCAAACACACTCGTCTATGTAAAAGGACGTGGCATCGTACTAAATGAACCATCAGTGGTCGCGATTAAAACGACGGGCGGCGTTAAAGAGGTATTGGCGGTTGGTGAAGCTGCAAAAATGATGTTGGGTCGTACTCCCGGTGATATTGAGGCAATTAGACCGCTTCGTGATGGTGTGATTGCTGATTTTGAGGTTGCTGAAGCTATGATTAAAGACTTTATTCGTAAGGTTCATAATCGTAGCATGTTGGCAAGCCCCCAAATCGTAATTTGTGTGCCTTCTGGATCAACCCCAGTGGAGAGAAAAGCTATTCGTGATAGTGCGTTAGAAGCTGGTGCGCGCCGAGTGTTTCTGATTGAGGAACCTATGGCTGCTGCTATTGGTGCCGGACTTCCTGTTACGGAGCCAACGGGTTCGATGATTGTTGATATTGGTGGTGGTACTGCTGAGGTGGCCGTTTTATCACTCGGCGGTATTGTTTATGCGTCATCAGTGCGTGTAGGCGGCGATAAAATGGATGAAGCAATTATTGCTTATATTCGCCGCAATCATAACCTATTGATCGGTGAAAGTAGTTCTGAACGTATCAAAAAAGAAATTGGAACGGCTGCAGCGCCTGAAGATGGTGTTGGCCAAACAATGCAAATTAAAGGTCGGGATCTTATGAACGGCGTTCCTAAAGAAATCGTAATTAATCAGCTTCAAATTTCTGAAGCACTTGCTGAACCGATTAGCGCAATTATTGAAGGTGTGAAATTTGCCCTTGAACAAACCCCACCCGAGCTTGCCGCGGATATCGTTGATAAAGGTATAGTTCTTACAGGGGGCGGGGCGCTTCTGCGTGATCTGGATAAAGTCCTCAGAAAAGCAACAGGGCTATCTGTAATTATTGCAGAAGAGCCTCTTACTTGTGTTGCGCTTGGAACAGGACGTTCATTAGAAGATGAAATCCTAAAACACGTTCTTAGCGATAGTTATTAAGCTTTTAGCAGCTTTAAACTATTTGAAGAGAAGGGAATTAAATGAAGAAGATCGGCCAAAAATTTACTGCCTTCTTCTTTATTGTTGCCTCGATTGCGCTTCTTCTTATGGGGCGCAGCCAATCGGCCTTAATTGAACAAACACGAGCGCAAATTTTTAATGCGTTTATTCCCGCTATTAAAGTTGTAGATTTCCCTCGAGGGGCTACTTCAAGTCTTTCAGATTGGATAAGAAATGTAGCGGTTGTCTTCTCTGATAATCAATTTTTGCGTGAAGAAAATGCAAATTTAAAAAGACAATTAACAGAAGCCACAGAGCTCGAAATTGATAATTTGCGTCTTAAAAATCTACTTAATATTAAAGATGGAACAGTAACGACGATTACGGCTTCACGAATAGTTTCTGATAGTAATAGTCCATTTTTTAAAAGCATGCTGATCAATAGTGGAACAAACGACGGTGTTAAAAAAGGACACGCTGTTGTTAACGAAGAAGGTGTGATTGGACGCACAATTAATGTTGCAGCCAATGCGTCAAGAGTATTATTGCTCAACGACATTAATAGCCGCATACCGGTAAAATTTGCTGACAGTGGTGTAAATGTAATTCTTGCAGGTGATAATTCGCCGTTACAACTGATTGAGTTTATGCCAGAAGAAGAAAAAGCCAATATAGGTGATTTGATTTTAACATCTGGCATGGGCGGCGTGTTCCCACCTGATCTGCCGGTTGGCGTCGTAAGTGAATTTACCGAGTTTGGTGGAATTAGAGTTAATCCGTCCGTAAATCTCAATCGTCTTAATTATGTAAGTGTAATTGAATATGAAATAGCTTCTTTTCCTACTTTAATTGAAGAGCCAGTAGAAACTCCGCCTCAGAATGAGGAGGTCGAAGAGTGAATATTTCGCCAAACAAAGAAGCAAGTATTGGTTTTAATGCGGTCATTCCTTTCTTAACTATTTTGATGCTAATATTCCTAATGGTATTACCCTATAATATTCCGCTTATTAGTGATATAATGCCTTTTTTAACGCTGATTGGTGTCTATTATTGGAGTGTATTTAAACCTGAGTATCTCCCTATTTGGGTTGTATTTATTCTCGGTGGATTGCAAGATATTTTAATGGGAAGTCCTCTTGGTTTAATGCCATTATTGCTGATAGTAGTTCAGCAATTTATCTTTTTTCAAGGTAGACAATTTTTGGAAAGAGATTTTATATTTAATTGGTTTGTGTTTGTCATGTTGGTTATTGGGTTTGGCATAATGTCATGGGGCATTAGCTCTCTCTATTTTAGGGCATTGCTTGATTATTGGGATGTGTTAGGACAAATATTAATGACCATTGCGTTTTATCCAGTGATCACTTGGTTGCTAGGGCTGACAAGAAAATTTGTGAAGTGAATTTATAATTTATGAAACCGTCTGATAAAAATAAATTAAAAATGTATACACGCCGCGCATCATTAATAAGTGGCGGAATGATGTTGCTTTCTTCGGCGCTTGTTGGGCGCATGTATTATTTACAAGTAACAAGCAGAGATAAATATGAGCTGCTTGCAGAACAAAACCGGATTAGTATGCGTTTATTAGCCCCAACTAGAGGGGATATTATTGATCGATATGGAAGACCTATCGCAACCAGTACAACAGATTACCGCGTTAATGTCATTCCAGAAGAAACCGAAGAGCTTCAAGAAACATTAAATGCCTTAGAGGCCTATATTCCAATTTCTAAACGTGATAATGAAAGAATTCACAAGGCGGCAAAACGTCAAAGATCATTTGTTCCAATTAGTGTAGCGAATAATTTGGATTGGAAAACATTTTCAAACTTAAATGTTAATATGCCGGATCTTCCGGGCATACAGCCGGATGCCGGAAAAACTCGGTTTTATCCGGAACGGGAATTGGCGGCACATATTATCGGTTATGTAGGTTCCGTCAGTGAAGAAGAGTTAACGGGTGACCCCCTTTTAGAAATGCCAGATTTCAAAATTGGTAAAAACGGTATTGAAAGAATACTGGATGAGAAGCTTCGCGGTAGTGCGGGAAGCAGTCAGGTTGAAGTTAATGTACTAGGTAGAATGATTAGGGAATTATCCAGACAGGATAGTACGCCAGGTGACGCTGCACGTTTAACGATTGATATTGAAATGCAAAAATTTGTATCCAATCGTGTCCGTGATGAAAGTGCCGGTGTTGTGGTTATGGATATCCATTCCGGTGAAATTCTTGCGATAGCATCGACTCCCTCATTTGATCCGAATGATTTTAATAATGGTATTAGTCAAGTTAAATGGGATGCGCTTAGAAATGATATCCGCAAGCCGCTTATAAATAAACCTGTTAGTGGTCAATATTCCCCGGGTTCTACATTTAAAATGATTGTAGCTTTAGCAGCCCTTGAAGATGGACTTGTAACGCCAGAAGAAACGAAAGCCTGTTATTATAGGTACCCGTTTGGTGACAGAGTATTTCATTGTTGGAATAGAAATGGTCATGGCAAAATAAATATTGTGCAAGCGCTCGCGCAAAGTTGCGATGTTTATTTTTATAGACTTGCCCGTGAATTAGGAATTGATAAAATTCATGATATGGCGGCACGGTTTGGAATTGGTGAACGTTTTAATATTGGTATTATGTCAGAAGCAAAAGGCATCAATCCGAATGGGGATTGGAAATACGGCGCCGTTGGTGAACGCTGGCAAGGTGGCGATACGATTAATGTTGGTATTGGCCAAGGATATATTTCAACCACAGCTCTGCAGCTGGCCGTGATGACGTCAAGAATGGCTAATGGCGGTAAAATGGTTACGCCAAAAATTTATTTTGATGAGGAAAATAATAACCTTCCGCAAGACATGGGCATTTCAAGTGAAAACTTAAACATTGTTCTTAAAGGCATGGAAGATGCTTATAATCATCGAAGAGGAACCGGCTTTGCTCACCGCCTAAGAAATAAAGATTATAAACTCGGTGGAAAGTCAGGGACGACACAAGTTAGAGGGATATCAGCAGCGGAAAGACAATCTGGTGTTATTGATAATAAAGATAAAGAGTGGATTGCAAGAGATCACGGTCTTTTTGTCGCATATGGGCCCGTAGAAAATCCTAAATATGCTGTTTCAGTTTTGATTGAACATGGCGGTGGCGGTTCTGCTGCTGCACCTGTGGCAAGAGATATTTTAGAATTTGCGATAGATCAAGATACGGAACGTACAGATAACTCTCCGATCACAGGACAATCTGTCTGATGAGTATAAGCGCAAGAATAGGCAGCAATAAGAGTAAAACTATTCGGCAGAAAATGTCCGAACTTAATTGGTTTATAGTGTTGGTTATTTGTACGGTTGCAGGATTTGGTTTTGCAATGCTTTATTCTGTGGCAGGGGGGAGTGTCGACCCGTGGGCAAAAAATCAATTTATTCGTTTTCTTGGCGGCCTAGTGTTGATGATCTCTATCGCGTTAATCGATATTCGTGTTTGGATGTTTCTTGCTTATCCACTTTATGCTGTTGCTCTTGCGATGCTTGTCGTTGTTGATGTCATGGGTGAAATGGGCATGGGCGCACAACGTTGGATTAATCTGGGGTTTATGAATTTACAACCTTCCGAATTTATGAAAATTGCGCTCGTGATGGCGCTAGCACGGTATTTTCATTGCTTGACTGATGAGGAAACTGTTCAGCTAAAAAGCTTGTTCAAGCCTATTGTATTAATAATACTGCCAGTGGTATTGGTTTTAAGGCAGCCTGATCTTGGAACTACATTGTTGATTGTGATGGGCGGCATAACAATACTTTTCGCCGCTGGCGTACGTATGTGGATATTTGTCTTTAGCTTTCTTGCAATGATCCCTGCTGCATTTGGGACATGGCAATTTCTAAAACCATATCAAAAACAACGTGTTTTAACATTTATGGATCCAGAGACGGACCCTTTGGGGGCAGGCTATCATATTATTCAGTCAAAAATTGCTCTTGGCTCCGGTGGTGTTTATGGCAAAGGATTTATTCAAGGAACACAAAGCCAATTAAATTTTCTACCTGAAAAGCAGACTGATTTTATTTTTACAGTAATTGCGGAAGAATTAGGTTTGATAGGCGGACTTAGTTTGTTGACACTTTATCTCGTGCTTATGGGCTATGCGATGATTATTAGCTTAAGCGTAAAAAGTCAATTTGGCCGCCTTTTAACATTAGGCATGGTGATGACATTTTTCCTTTATATGTTCATTAATATTGCGATGGTAATGGGGCTTGTTCCTGTGGTCGGCGTACCGCTTCCGCTTGTATCATATGGTGGTTCTGCGATGCTTACTTTGCTGGTTGGTTTTGGCTTTATTTTAAGTGCAGCAATTCATAAAGAAACGACGATACCGCGCGGTGGAGCTTTTGCATAAAAGCCTTTATGAAATTTTCTAAAAAAAATCAAAAAAACTATTGCATCAAAAATTAGAAAGATATATAAAATATGTATCTATATAAGCTTTCGAGCTCTAATAGATAGGCAGGCTAAGCTTCCCCCCCAAGGGCTTAGCCTGTTTTCTTTTATAAATGATTTATTTCCCAAAACGATGACACGTGACAATATGGTCATTAATAATGCCAACGGCTTGAATAAATGCGTAACAGATTGTCGGGCCACAAAATTTAAAGCCACGCTTTTTTAAGTCTTTGCTCATGGCTTCTGATTCAGCGCTTTGCGTCGGAATTTCAGCCATAGTGGTAAAAGTATTTTTCTTAACGATACCACCGGTATAACTCCACATTAATTCTGAAAAGGCACCTTCCTTTTCATTTTCAATTTCCAAATAGATTTTCGCATTTTGTATGGTTGCCAGTATTTTAAGTCGATTTCTGATGATGCCTTTATCATTCATTAATCGCTCAATATCGTTTTCATCGTATTTTGCGATTAATGAAGGGTCAAATCCATCAAAAGCTTTGATAAAATTATCTCGTCTTTTTAAGATTGTGATCCATGAAAGACCGGCTTGAAATCCATCAAGGATTAATTTTTCCCATAGCGCGCGACTATCATAAACGGGAACTCCCCATTCTTCGTCATGATAGGCCGTATAAATTGGATCAGTGCCACACCAGTCACATCTTACTATCTCATTCATTTGATATCCAGTTCGGCTTAAAGGGAGTCACTTGAATATCACCACAATCATATGATTTACCCATTTCCATTTTATCTATTCGAAAGAGAGCAATAGCAAAACCACCTGCATTAGAGCGAATATCACCAACTTTATTACCATTATTATCAATTATGTCTGTGCCAAATTCAGGAGCCGCGCCATTTAGTTTAACGGGAAACATTTGTTTTTTGATTTTCCTACGGTATTTCATCCGCGCTATGACCTCTTGTCCAACATAGCAACCCTTTTCAAAATCTACTCCATTGAGGTCTTCGAAATGCCCCTCAAGTATTATACTTTTTTCAGGAATATAATCATTTGTTCCTTCGGCTATTCCTAGGCTTATACGCCTCTCGTGATATTCTTCGACAGCTACACCGTCGGGGCTTTTTTCAAGGATGCTTCTATAGCCCATTTCTGAATGACGTGGATCAATAAAGCTAATGCCATGCTGCTTTTCGTCGCTGCTAAGAACGATATATTTTTCAGACTGGTCTATGATTTCAACATTAGACCGCAACCTGTACATTAATAGCTTTTGAAAGAGTTTGGTTAAAGAGGATTTTTCACAGTCGAGATATATTGTTTCATCAGTTTCAAATAAGAAAAAGTCGTAAAGATATTTTCCTTGAGGCGTTAAAATAGCCGCATATACAGCATCTGTGCCGTTAATTCTGTCAGTGTTATTTGTAATTATCCCTTGTAATAAGGACTGCCTTTCTGGACCTTTTAAAGTGATAATTACCCTGTTGGTGAGAATTTCATATTTATTTGTCATTATTCTTCTCTAATTATTATTGTCATAAGCTAACATTGATTTAAGGTGGGGAACAGAATTTTAAAGTCATAAAGGAATATTTTTTTGAGTATAGACGTAATTATGAAAGGTGGGACTGTCGTTTCGCATCAAGGGGTAGAACGAAAAGATATTGCTGTTCGTGACGGTATCATTGTTGCTATAGGCGATTTAAAAGGATTATCGGCAAAATCCGAAGTAGATGTGAGCGATTTGTATATTCTGCCTGGAGTGATTGATACGGATTTTCATATTATAGATACTCCCGAAAACGAATTACGCGCTGCTGTTCGCGGAGGTGTGACGTCAGCATTAATGTTTGGTGAGTTAAATGATAATTCGCCTATTGATTATGCTTATTTTCTAAACGCTACTAAAGAAAATATTGATGACATCACAGAGCAAGAAATGAATGACGGGATCGCAGGGATATATGTTTCAATGTCAGATCCCAATTCGCTTGTTAGTGATAAAGACCTCCATATGCTTTTAAAAAAATCCAAGCGTCGCGTTAGTATACATTCAGAAGATTTCTATGAATTAGAAAAGCGTAAAGATAAAATTATAAACGGTAATGTTGAAAGTCATCCAAATTGGCATAATGAAAAAGTATCAATTGAAGCAAACAGGCGCATATCAGCTATTGCCCGTGGAGCGGGGCACCCTGTGCATCTAATGCATGTATCAACGGCAAAAGAACTAGGCATGATAGCTGCCTATAAAGAATTAGTTACAGTTTCATTATCGCAACATCATTTATTTTTAAGTGGACCAGAGTGTTATCAGCATTTTCATGAATATGCTCAAATCGATCCCCCAATTCATGATGAAAAGAACCGTATTGGTTTATGGAAAGCACTTACTAATGGTATCGTTGATATGGTTTCTTCATTTCATAAACCCGTTACCACAAATGAAAAAGAGAAGGAGTATCCTGATAGTATATCAGGCGCACCAAGCGTTCAAACTTTACTGCCATTAATGTTAGATCAGGTGAGTAACGGATCTATATCCTTAAATACGTTAATAGACTTAACCAGCGCAGGTCCTGCCCGCGCCTTTAATATAGCGAAAAAAGGCCGTATTGCGGTTGGCTATGATGCTGATTTTGCCATTTGTAACTTAAATGAAAAATGGACCTTTGATGACGAAGATGTGGAAAGCGGTTGCGGATGGGATCACCATGCGGGTGCGGAAATATCTGGCAAGGTCACAGCCACTATGATCAGAGGCGAGTTTGCCATGTGGGATGGTCATCTCACTAATAGTACCGTTGGAGAGACTATAAAATTTACGGACACATTCACTGAATATGAGGATGAATGATTAAGTCTTTTTTTCTTCGGCTATAAACGCTTCTGCTTTCTCTGCAATGTTATTATCAGGCAAGTTTTCGATATAAATAGATTGGCTTGGATAAGCAAAGTTACTTTCATGATGTTCGACTATTTCTTTAATTTTTAGAGCCAATCTCTCTTTAATTTCGAGCCATTCGCCCCAGACAGTGGTTTTTGTAAAACAATAGAGCATAATATCAATCGAGCTATCATTAAAGCTATCAATGCGTACAAATGTCGCAACTTCTGGTGGATGGGCAAACTCATCATTCCCCATTATATAATCTTCAATATCTTGCCTGATATTTTTCAACTGGTCTTTACTCGTATCGTAGAGAAGACCAATTTTCCAAAAAATGCGTCGGTGGCTCATGCGTGAAAAATTGGTTGCTGCATTATCTGAAAGTTTTGTATTTGGCACATAAACAGGCGCTTTATCAAATCTGATTATTGTTGTTGTACGAAACCCTATCTCTTCAACAGTACCTTCAACGATACCATCTATTTTGACCCAGTCACCAGGATGGAAACGTTTTTCGCCAATGATAAAAAGACCAGATATTAGATTTTTAAATAAATCTTGTGCACCTAGTGCAACTGCAACACCAAATAAACCGAGTCCAGCGATAAGCGGGGCGACCTGAATTCCCCAAATTTCAAGAATTGAGGCAACACCAAGGAATATGAATAGTCCATGCATGGCTTTTATAAGCCAATTAATCATACTTGATGAGAAAATATCTTTCAGCTTACCAAAGGTGAGACTTAATGGTCCAATAACATTATAAAAGGCCCAGAATATATTAAATGTAATGAGTGAACGGTTTAAGTTATCGGCACCTTCTGCAAGATTGCCTGTTAAATTAAGAATTTCTGTGGCAAAAAATATTCCTATGACGATAGGAAGAAAACCTACTGGTTTCTCAATTACATCAATAACTTCATCATCAATTTTAGATTTCGTCTTTTTGGTTAATGCTCTTAATCGACCGAGTACAATTTGACTAAATAAATGTCTAAATAACATTGAGATATATATAATAAGTAATGCCGCTATAATTTTGCCAACATCAATGCCGTATAGTCCATTATTCCATACATCAAGGACAAGTGTCCAAAATTCTTGTAATGTATTTTTATCCATTTAAAAGAGTTTCCTGATAATCATATTCATTTTGTACTTTATATAAGTTTTTGCACCTAAGATAAAAGAGTTTTATCTAATAGCACTCTTATCTTCTGTTTTTAAATCAAAATTAGCAGTCTCGCGTGGTAAGAAATTATATAATAATATAACGATTAATATTTCGGTTAATCCACCTATTCGAAAAAGCGTAAAATGTTGTAATATTTTAATTAATCCTGCATATGCGATTAAAATATATATGATCCATTTTGCATTTGGATAACTTTTGAAAAAACACCATATAATCGCTCCATATACAAAGAACTTATAAGAAAGAGTTCTTAGAGTTTGGAGAATGTCTGGGGTAAATATTTCGCCAAATGGAATCCATACAAATTTTTTTATAGGGGTTCTCAATAAACTCGAAAGGATAAAGACAATTATAAAACATCATAGGAAGTAAAATTATTAGAGCCAATTTATATACGTTTATTTTGAGAAAGAGCTTGCTATGTAGTAGGAGAATAGCAATGATCCCTCCCGTAAAAATTTCTGGCTCGATAACTTTACGGAAAACAAACATTTTCAATATTATAATTATGATAAAAATAGCCTCTAATGAGAAAAACAATTTTTTTCTGATATAAATCATTTCCTCAAGCAAATTACCAAAGACTATCCAGATAGCGGTAAACATTAGGATATTTTCAATTTTATATTTTTCTATGTTTAAATGACTAGATATGTTTGCCATTAAAGTTGCTTTTTCGAAACTAAAAATAAATGGTGTTAATAAAAAAAAACCCATCCCATTAATAATAGAAATAATGAAATTTTGTGATCAGATTTAAGGATGTGTGAATAATGCCGAGCCATTAAATTTGCGGTTAATATACCAAGAAATGTACCTACCATATTCCAGAGCACGTCCTAAAGTGCTGGATATCTTTGCGGAATATATATTTGTAAAATTTGAACACCTAGAGCCAATATAAAAGAACAAAAACATAATAAAAAATAATATTTTTGTTCATTTTTATTTCTTGAAATCAGTTCACTACCGGCAAAACCAAGTGGCAGGAATAATAAAACATTGCTTAAAATATCTGCTATTCTAGCACCAAAGATATTTGTTGAAAAAAATGCTCGCCTGTCATTTTGTGCCAAATTTTCAAATTGAAAATCAAATGGAAATAACGACCTATAAATGATGATAACAATGCTAAATAAAAATAAGCCTCGCATTATTTTCCTAGATAATAATCAACTAATAATATTATGTGTTTTACATGTATATTCTTACCATACAAGTTGATTATGAATGTAGTAACAAATAATGCTGCTTATTTAAGGTTTAATTTAAGACAGATAAATACTATAATTTTAATATATAGAATAGGTTAATAAGCTAAACAACCAATTCTTATTCATCCTATATTAAGAAGAATTTAGGTAGTATTTGGGTATGTTTAGAATCACTGCGCACATATTGGCTTTAATGGTTATGTTTATAGCTGTGCCTCTTGATGGGTTTTCTCAAGAAATACGTGAAATACCTCAACCCAGGGAATTGGGGACGAGGTCAGTTTCTCAATCCCCTCAGGAGCGCCTCAGAATACCGGATCAATTTTTCAGGCATGATCAGGCAAGAGACGCAGTTCGCTCTGGAAATATTTTATCATTGTCGGTTATTCGTAAAGCGGTACAATCTGAATACCCTGGAAAAATTGTTGATGTAAGGCTCTTAGTCCCTAAAAGGGAAGGTATAAATTACCTCTATGATGTTAGGGTTTTAACCGATGCCGGAAAATTACTTTCCGTTAAAATAGACGCTAAGAATGCAAAAATTATTGATGTAAAAGGATAGTTAATGAGATTGTTACTCGCTGAAGATGATCCAGATTTATCAAGACAGCTCAAAAGTTTTTTAGAAGATTCTGGGTATGCAGTGGACGCTTCTATGGATGGTGAAGACGTGCATTTTTTAGGTGAAACGGAAAGTTATGATGCGATCATTTTAGATCTAGGATTGCCAGTCATGGACGGTATCAGCATACTTAAAAAATGGAGAGAAAAAGGAATTGATACGCCAGTTCTGATCCTAACCGCACGTGATGGCTGGTCCGAGAAAGTAACAGGGCTCGATGCAGGTGCAGATGATTATGTGCCAAAACCATTCCAGATAGAAGAAGTTCTCGCCCGCATTCGTGCACTGATAAGACGCGCTGCAGGACAGGCTTCGCCTGAAATATCAATTAAGGGTTTAACGCTCAATAGTGCTTCATCAAAAGTGACAGTAGATGGCATGCCAATAAAACTGACCGCACAAGAATATAAACTGCTTTCCTATATGGTGCATCATCCGAATAAGGTCATTTCCAGAACGGAACTTACTGAACATATTTATGATCAAGATTTCGATAGGGATTCAAATACTATTGAAGTTTTTGTGACACGGGTTCGTAAAAAAATCGGAATTGATATAATTAAAACAATTAGAGGTCTGGGGTATCAGCTTGTCGCTGAATAAGGATAAAAATATACCAACTACAACGAAACGCCGTTCATTATGGGTGCGCCTTGTTACAATATCTGCAGTTTGGACGGTATTGGCATTGGTAATTGGGGGAAATCTTCTTTCTCTGGTTTTTCGAGATACTTTAGAACAAAATTTTGACAATCGTTTAAGTGGACTTTTAGATAATTTAATCGGGATTAGTCTTGATGATGAAACCACAGAACTTAATTTTTCAAGAACGATGGTGGATCCTAGGTTTGAACAACCATACTCAGGATGGTATTGGCAAATAGCACCGGAAGGATTTAATCCAGTCCGGTCGCGTTCATTATGGGATGTGAATCTTGAAGTAGATTTTTCGGAAGATATTACTCAAACCCGTTTGCGTGATGCAATTGGACCTGAGCAGCAAATGTTAAGGGTAATCGAGCGTGATATTACCATCCCTGATAGCGAGGTAGTATATCGTTTTATAGTCGCTGTCGATACAATCGAAATCAACGAACAAGCCAGCCGTTTTGATAATATATTGTTAATTGGGCTTTCGGCTTTGGGTATAGGGTTATTGTCTGCATCATTATTGCAAGTATTTTTAGGGTTAAAACCTCTTGGGCATATTAAAGAAACGCTTAGTCAAGTTCGAAGCGGAGATAAAGAATATTTACCGACAGATTTTCCTAGTGAAATTCAACCCCTTGCTGATGAATTAAATGCCCTTATAGATCATAATAACGAAATAATTGCTCGCTCTAGGACGCAGGTAGGGAACCTTGCTCATGCCTTAAAAACGCCACTTGCGGTCTTAAAAAACGAAGCGCGTATGAATGAAGATAATAAAATGTCGGATACAGTAAAAAAACAAACCGACACCATGCATAAGCATGTGGACCATTATTTAAAAAGAGCACGCGCAGCAGCCAATTTAAAAACGTTAAGCGGTCATAGCCAAATCATGCCGTCAATTGAGAATATTGCAAGGGCATTAAATAAGATACATCAAGATAAGACCATTGAAGTTAGGAAAATTTCACCCGAAGTCAGCATGATATTTAAAGGTGATGCTAATGATTTTGAGGATATGGTGGGCAACTTGATGGAAAACGCAGCAAAGTGGGCATCAAAAAAAGTCGTTGTAGAGTGTGAAAAAATTAACAATAACCTTCAGATAAAGATTTTCGATGATGGACCAGGAATAGATAAAAAAGAGAGAGAAGCTGTCTTTATGCGCGGTGAAAGGCTTGATGAACAAAAACCTGGAACTGGACTTGGCCTTTCAATTGTTAAAGATTTATCAGCATTATATGATGGATCAATTCGTTTGGATGATAATTCAAGAAATGCTACCAATAAGGGATTGTTGACAACATTAATACTACCATCAGTATAGTTTTATGAATTAATCCTTACCTTTCCTGAACTCGATATTCAGAATTCATTAATTTTAGGTTTGTTATTCTTTTTACATAATTAAAGAGTAAGGATAGCAATATGAAAAAAGTATCAGCAATAATTTTATGCGCTTTCACACTCTCTGCATGTGAGCAGGGGTCAAACGAAGGATTTGGAACATTTCTCGGTATGTTAGGTGGTGCCGTTGTTGGATCTGCTATTGCTGGTGATGGAGCAAGTTCTGATGGAAAAGCATTTGCGATGATGACCGGTGCTGTAGTTGGTGCTGCTGTCGGTAATAATATTGGTAAGAAATTAGATGAAGCGGACCGTATGAAGATGTATCAGGCTCAGCAAGTTGCGTTTGAGAATTATCCGTCTGGTCAGGCTTCAACTTGGTACAATCCAGATAGTGGCAATTCCGGTAGTTATACGCCAAGTCCGGCTGTTCAAAATGATAATGGTCAATATTGCCGTGAATACCAGCAAACTGTAACGATAGGCGGTGAAGTACAAGAAGCCTATGGTAAGGCCTGTCGTCAGCCAGACGGCAATTGGAAGATTGTTAATGACCGTATTTAAACGAGTATCTTATGTTTTGTAAAGTTAGTAAATGCGTCTAGTGCCCTCGGTTTATTCTGTATAAACTTTCCCCCTCACAATTTGTGCGAATACCAGCCGGGGTCACTAATATTAAAAAGGAGGCTATGTTTAGCCTCCTTTTTTTTCTTTTTTAAATTGTGTAATTATTAATTTACACGAATAAGTTCAACAGTAAAAATAAGATCTTCGTTGGGGCCAATTGGACCTCCGGGTGTGCCGCGTGGGCCATATGCTAATTCAGAAGGAATGAAGAATTTATATTTTGCGCCTTCTTGCATAAGTTGAACGCCTTCCGTCCAGCCACGAATAACCTGATTTAGACCGAAGTCAATTGGCTGACCACGCTGATAAGAACTATCAAATACTGTGCCGTCAGTTAAGGTGCCTTCATAATGAACTGTAACTCTATCTGTAGCCATTGGACGTTTACCTGTTCCTTCAAGAAGGACTTTATATTGTAGACCACTTCCAGTGACTTCAATACCAGGTTTAGATTTGTTTTCTTCAAGGAAAGATGATGTATCGCTCATTACTTGCTCCGCTTCTTCTGTCATTTGAGCCATTGTATCTTCTGCAGTGGCTTCATTTTCTGATACTTGTTCTGAACAAGACATTAGAACAAAACCCGCCGAAGATAGAGCCAAAGTCTTTAAGAATATTTTGGTGTTTAGTGACATTAAAAACTCCATGTTTTTCTGTGTTTTTATAAAATTAATGCCGTTTGTATATAGCAAAACTGTGGCAGTTCCAAGACGCAATTTTTGTATCTACTTATGTTACATCTCATGTAACTGTTAAATGCTTGTCTTTATTGCGCATTATAATGTATAGGAGGGGATTGAAATTCGGGTTTTATGTAAACCGATGATAGAGATATAATATAAAAAAGGTAAAATATATGTCGAAAATTAAAATTGCGATTGCGGGTATTGGAAACTGTGCAAGTTCACTCATTCAAGGTATTTATTATTATACACCGGAGCGTGTAGGTAACGATAAAATTGTCCCAGGCTTGATGCATTGGGATGTAGCCGGTTACCGTCCATGTGACATTGAGGTTGTGGCCGCTTTTGATGTTGATAGCCGTAAGGTCGGTAAAGACGTTAATGAAGCAATTTTTGAAAAACCAAATTGTACGACAGTTTTTCACCAAGATTTACCACTAAGCGGCACGATCGTTAAAATGGGTAATATCCTAGATGGTGTTTCAAAACATATGGCTGATTATGATGACAATCGTACATTTGTTCTTGACGGAACACCTTCAGCAACTAAAGAAGATATCGTACGCGAACTAAAAGAAAGTGGCGCTGAAATTCTAACGAATTATATGCCGGTAGGATCTGAAGAAGCCGCTAAGTTCTATGCTGAATGTGCATTAGAGGCAGGCGTTGCTTTCATTAACAATATGCCTGTTTTCATTGCGAGTAATCCTGAGTGGGCAGAAAAGTTTGAAGCCGCCAATATTCCGATTGTTGGTGATGATATTAAAGCGCAACTAGGTGCAACTATTACCCATAGAACACTAACTGATCTTTTCGCTAAGCGTGGTGTGGTTCTTGACCGTACTTATCAATTAAATACTGGTGGTAACACTGACTTTTTAAATATGAAAAATCAGGACCGTCTTGCCTCTAAGAAAGAATCAAAAACAGAAGCGGTTCAAGCGGTTGCTGGTACAAGATTAGATGACGAAAACATCCATGTTGGTCCAAGTGATTATATTCCATGGCAGAATGACAACAAAGTTTGCTTCTTGCGTATGGAAGGTGATCTATTTGGTGGTGTACCTATGAATTTAGAAATGCGTCTTTCTGTGGAAGACAGTCCGAACTCAGCGGGTGTGGCAATTGACATGATCCGCTGCTGTAAATTGGCACTTATGAATAGTGAAGGTGGTATTCTTACGGCTGCTTCAGCATACTTCTGTAAACATCCGCCTGTTCAGTATACTGATGATCAAGCCTATGAAATGACGGAACAGTTTATCGATAGTCGCGTTAAATCTCTTGGTGCTGCAGAATGAAATGCTTAATTGCTGCCGCTGGTCAAGGCACTAGATTACGTGAAAAAGGTGAGAGCAAGCCACTGATTGAACTCGGTGGTGTGCCCATTATTGAACGGGTAATTTTAAATGCACGCGCCGGCGGTCTTGATGATTTTTACATTGTAACGGGATACCGTGGCACAAAAGTACGTGCCTTCCTTGATGAATTGTCGGAACGAGAAAATATTTTGATCACTCATATTATTAATGAAGAATGGCAACGTCCAAATGGACTTTCAGTGTCCTGTGCTAAAGATGTAATTGAAGGTCCCTTTGTATTAACAATGTGTGATCACCTTTTTGATCCTGAAATCATAAAAGACTTGCTTTCACATGATCATGAAGAGGGAACAGTGACACTTTGTGTGGATTATAATATTGAAAACCCTGTTGTTGATTTAGAAGATGTGACACGTGTGAATTGCACGAAAAATGAAATTAATAATATCGGTAAAATCATCCGTGACTATAATGCGTTTGATACGGGTATTTTTTATTGTACATCTGCTATGTTTGCAGCACTTGAACAAAGCGCCAAAGAAGGCGATGAAAGCATTTCTGGTGCGATGAATGTACTAGGGGCTAAAGATAAGGCGCGTACTTTTGATGTTAAAGGCCGCTTGTGGCTTGATGTTGATGATCCAATGGCGTTTGGTAAAGCTATTGTTTATGTTGACCAAGGCAAATTATAAGATTTTATTCAGCACCACTAATTTTTTTGTGGTGTTGAATGACTTCCTCAATAATAAAATCTAAAAACTTTTCTGAAAAGTCAGGATCTAGTTGTGCATCTTCTGATAATTTCCGAAGGCGTTCTATCTGCTTGCTTTCGCGATCTTTATCTGAAGGTGGGAGACCATATTTTGCTTTATAAACGCCAACTTTTTGGGTGATCTTAAATCGTTCAGCAAGCATATTTATTACAGCCGCATCAATATTATCTATACTATTGCGGTATTCGATAAGCTTTGATTTCTTTTCTTCTTCGGTTGGATTGTCATCGTGCACTTTTCAGTTCCTTATTATGTTGTTTCAGAACTTAGCAAATCTTTTACGTGTTGAGAAAGTTTTTTTACAGGAACTTTGCTTTTAATTTTTGAATGTCGGATTTTTCCATCGCTATAATTATTAATAATATTCCATAAATCAAAAATAAGAGTGGAATTCCAATCGCAATTCCATATCCATATCTTAAATCAATGGGTAGAAAGTTTTCCAGCAAATAAAAACTAAACGTCGTTGCGATCGCAGCAAAGATAACTTTAAATATCCTTAGTTTTAACATGTTAATGTTAAACATTTTTTTGATCACCATAACTCTTAATAAATTCATTAGAAGATATGTGCTGCATAGGGCCATGGCCACACCGATAGGACCAAATGAGGTATATTGTGTAAATAGATAGGCCAGTAAAATATATACGGGTATCATTGTTAAAGAGATGATTGGATTAAAGAATGGGCTTCGGTAAATAACAGGCAAGTCAGCCATACCAAACCCGCCATTTATAGTTTCACCAAGCATCAAGAAAAAGAGGACCATTCCGCCGATCATTGCCATATCTTGGTCTATGCCTTCTGGTAGGATAGCTGAAAAGATCGTTTCGCCGTAAAAAATGCAGAGAATGACGAGGATACTTTGGATCATGAGAATCCATCGCGAAACCATAATCATTTGTTGTTCAACGGTTTTATAATCTTTCGCCACGAGGCTTTTTGCCATTACAGGTGAAAGGATTGGATAAAAGCTTTGATATATTTTTTCAACGGATGTGGCAAATTGTTGGGCAATTGTATAAACACCTAAAATTGCTTCCGAGAAAAAGAATTTCACTGCAAAAATATCCATTCTCATAAATGTTAAAAGAGCAAGGTCATGAAAAGCAGTGGGGCCGGAAAACCGCATTAAATTCTTCATTAACGATAAACTTGGTCGCGCCTTTAATGTTTTTTCTAATGAATAAAGGTCGCAAAATCCCCAGAGAGCGTAAATAAGGGCGGCGATAAGAGCGACCGCGTAAGCCATTAAAAGGCCAAAACTAGAATAATCAAGATAATAAAAAAGAAGCATGCTACCAAGTAAGAAATAAGGTTCAACTAGACTTCTTGAGATTACCTCATAACGCATTTTACGTGTTGCTCTTGTCCCTGCAAGAATAACGTCAAGCGCCGTAATTATGATTACCATAGGTGCTAAAGATTTTAATCCGGGAACCATTTCTGGGTAATCAAAAAGAAAGGCAAGCATTTCTGCACTAAGAATAATAATCCCTGTAAATAAAATACTGACGAGAACGGAACTCAACAAAGCAGAAATCATTACCTGTTCGATTGAGTATTTTCCTGCATATTCATCATCGTGAATAAATTTAAATAATGACCTTTTAAATCCGAATGTGGCGAACGCAGCGCAAATTTCAATTGTCGTGATGGTATAATTGTAACGCCCATAAAGTTCATTACCAAAAAGCGCTACGGCAAGAATTAAAAAGGGAAGTCGCGATCCTAAGCGAATTATAAAGCCAAAGAAATTTGCCCCTGCACCTTTGGCAATATCTTTATTGTCTTTGGCCGTGATTGCGGCCTCGTCATCAGTTGCGGACATAAGATCATTTCTGGTTTAGTTAACGTCTGCTGCGGCGTCTTTTCTTCGATGCGGCTTTCTTAGCTGGTTGAATATCAATATATTCACTTAACGCCTTACCACCTAGAAGTTTTTCACCCTTTGCTGTTTTATATACCAGATTATAGTCTGCAATGTAGCGAAAATTTGTACCGGTTGGATTTGATTTAGCAAATGAACGCTCAAAAAAGTTTAAATGATCAGTTAAATTGAAATGGTCCATTTTTCTAGTAAATTGAATTTCTCCTTCAATATTACCATTTTTTCCTTTTGCAGTAATTTTAATTCTTTTTGGATAAGACGCCTCTTTTTCTTTAGTAATATTCTCATATTTAATGTTCACATTTTCAAAAGTTTCTATTGTTTTGTCGTTATCAAATAGTTTGAAAATGATATCTTGCTTTTCATCTGGTCTGGTGATTGCAGAAATGAATGGTTTCAGTTGACCATTACCAATACCGGAAATACGCGTCCAATTTTTAATTAATTGATCGACCTTATCTGTCATTAGAACGTGTACGCCATGCCCCTCTGCGATATCGGCATTATTAACGGGGCCGTTTGGTTTTAACCCAGCTTCTTCACCCAACTGCCAATTGCCATTACCAATAAGGGAAGGGGCATAAAAGCGGCTTTCAATAAAGCCTTCATCACTTGAAAAGCGATTGTGACTAAATGGTGCGATTTTCGATTTTGAATTTATATCGACAAAGGCCATTGTATTTTCAAGATGAACATTTACTTCATCATTTTTTTGACTTAAGCGGTGGGTATGTATGAAAAGATCAAGCTTATCTTCTTTGTACCCCCATTCACCAAAGTTGCGACCATTTTTAATGACATATTGTTCACCGTTGGGCGTGATGAGTGTGCTTAACATGATGCCGTGGTCTTTTCCAACTGGCCATGGGAAATTCGCCACAAGAAATTGACTTGTAATCAAGGAACCGTCAGACAGATAAAAATATTGTTCCCAATATTCAGTATAATTTTTATCATCCAGCCGTTTAGGGCGGATATTATCTATTTCTTGAGAGTATACGCTGGTAATAGAGAATAATAACAATACTAATATTCGACTAAAAACTTTTTTAAAGCACATATAAGGCTTCCTAATCTTACTCTATTAAATAATTTCTTTTAATCTCATGGTAAACAAGTCATTTAATATTTTTTGTTTTTGAACCAGAAACATAAGAGCGATATTTAAGGCTACCACTTCGAACCAAAAATAATATTGCGGCTCACCACTAATTGACGCGATAAATATGGCAAAAGTACGGTAATTGGCACAAAGAATAGACCAGTTATTTACAGCGGGTGCATAAAGCTCTCTGTATAGTTCTCTTATTTTTTCTTCTTTTTCTGGTGCTAAACTCAAAACTTCTTTAATTGAATGGCGAAAATTACGATCAACTCCACTAAAGGCATGTTGCATTCGAATATAACCGATATGTAGTTGATTAGCGAGTTGCCCAATCGTTGATTTGTTTCTGCCGTGATCAATTAATTCATTGATGCTTGGTAAGTCAGAAGAGGCTTTTCCTTTGCCCCAATAATCATATTCGCTTCTTTGTAATTCATAAGCGCCGGACTGTATGGCGTGACACAGCCCCGCGCCAATTGATAAAAACCAAATATCATTGCCTACGATTGGACTAAGTGCCAGGGAAATGCCGACATATACACTAATAAAAGTTACATAATCACAAACACCATCTATGACTTTTCCTATCTCGGAAAAATTTTGCGTGGCGCGGGCAAGCTGTCCATCAGCACCATCAAAAACATGCCACATAAACATAAACATGAATCCAAGAACGGCAAAAAGTGGGTTTTGATAATTAAAATAACAAAATCCCGCTAATATGCCGCAAAGCATCCCAAAAGAAGAGACCATATTGGGTGTGATCTTCAAACTAATAAAAATCGGTACCAACCAACTGCTAATAGGATGGATTATATGAACATTAGTGAATTCTTCAATTTCACCAGTGCGTTTGATACCGTCAGAATTATTTTCCATAATGTTGCCTTATGAAAGCATTTTCTTAAGACCTTGCCGCATTGTAAATTGCGGATCATAATTTAGATCTTTTATGGCTTTCTCAATTGATGCTTTTGAATGTCTAACGTCACCAGCCCTAAAATCACGATATTCGATTTTGTTAAATTCTGGCGCGTTTAGGTTTTCTTTGATCAGTTCAATTAATTGATTTAGTGATGTTTGATCACCGATTGCGACGTTATATACTTCGCTCTTTGAATTTGTTTCGCAAGTTGCCGCAAGTAAATTAATTTGGATTACATTTTCAATAAAACAAAAGTCTCGGCTGGTTTCGCCATCACCATTAATATAGACGGTTTCATTATTTTTAACAGCGCTTACCCATTTTGGGATAACGGCTGCATAGGCACCTTCTGGATCTTGACGTTGTCCAAATACGTTAAAATAACGAAGTCCAATTGAATGGAAATTATAGGTTCTGGAAAAGACATCTGCATAGAGTTCATTGACATATTTTGTCACGGCATAAGGTGATAATGGGTTGCCGATTTTATCTTCAACTTTTGGTAAATCAGGATGATCGCCATAAGTGGAACTTGAGGCTGCATAAACAAAGTTTAAAACTTTTTCTTCCTTTGCCGCTTCAAGCATATTGAGGAAGCCAGTGACATTAGATGCATTTGTGTTAATGGGGTTTGCAATTGATCTAGGTACTGACCCTAGTGCCGCTTGATGTAATACGTATTGAGCGCCCTTGATAGCCTTTTTACAACTTTCATAATCACAGATATCGCCACGGTAAAAAGTAAATTTTTCCCATTGATCCCGAGTTACACTTTTTTCAACCGCATCTAGATTATGTTGATGTCCGGTTGAAAAATTATCTAATCCAACGACAGTTTGGTCTAATGTTAAAAGGGCTTCGACAAGGTTCGAGCCAATAAACCCTGCTGCGCCCGTCACTAACCAAGTCTTTGGGGAAGCAATAAGTTCTTTTTTTAATTCATCAAAAGTCATTTAATGTATCTACGTTTAAAAATTATTTCACTACTTGTAGTTAACTTACTTTATATTATCAAGTTTTCATGAATAATTCATGAATAAGAACACCAAAAAACTAGACCCGTGTTTAACTTTCGGTATATAAAATAAAGATGGAAGAAAAAAAGAAATCTAAGATAATAGTCATTGGTTTTATACTCTTTGTACTTACGATCTATTCTGCAAGTTATTTTTATACAAAAGACAAAAATGAAATGCTTTTGTCAGCACCTAGACTTGTATTATTGATAGGTTCGCAAGAGGCATTAAATGCTGAATTTCGTCCACTTGAAATTTCGGACCGACGTAACAAGATAAGATCGTTGGCCCAACTTGGCCTTATTCAAACAATTTCACAAGAAGATTATAACGATGGAGTCGTAGATATTATTGATCGTTATAGAGATGTTATTCAAGATAATGAATATGTAACGGCTGATTGCCTTTCATATAGTGAGACTCTTAAAAGGACTATGGCTAAAGAAGCGAAAGTCGCTTTAAAAGCAAGTTGGATTTTTTCCGCATGCGGTATTATTGAATAAGACCAGCCTTCTTAAAGCTCGTGAGATATTTTTTAGCATCTTTTTTTCTATGAAACCATTTCATACATTCTTTTTCTGCATTTTTTGGAAAGTCGGGATAAAGTCTCAAGAGGTTTTCACGTGCTTTTTTACTGGCTTCAAAATCACCAATTTCGGCAAAGTTAATGGCTTCTAAGGCATAAGGCCAAAACCAGTCAGGTGTTTCGATGGTGCTGACATATGCTTTGGCTTTATCATATTCATTTTTCAGAAAATGATTATGAAATAAAGCAAATTCGCACCAGTTGGGATGTTGTGGATTTAAAGAGATTGCTTTTTTTACAAGAGATAAACCCTGCTCAAGTTCTCCCATTAAACAGAGATAAACCCCGCTATCTGCGAGAACGGCGGGACTATTAGGGGCAAGGCTTAGCCCCATTTTGATATTATCCTGAAATTTTTCTAACTCGCCATTATGGTAATGGATTATAGTCAGAGCATACCAGGCAATAGAAAACTGCGAACTCATGCTTATTGCTTTTTCAGCTAATTTTTGTGCGCGAATTAATGCAGGTTCCTTTTCACCTTGCACATTAAAACTAAATCTATATTCGTCCAGTGTTAGAAATGAAAGCCCTGCCCAGGCATCAGCGTAATGAGGATCAATTTTGACAGCACTTTCTAAGCTTGTACGTGCTTTTAAATGTGACTTTTGTGATAAATCAAATAAATAATCATGAAAACGAAGCATTGCTTCATAAGCCTCAAGAAAATCAGTGCTGCTACGTTTCATATCAATAGCGCTTGTTCGCATTATTGTACCATATGCATCACCTATTGTTGCGCTAACTTTCGCTGCAATTTCATCTTGTACAGTGATAATATTTTCAGGCGTTAATTGATAATCAAATTTTTCCGTCCAGATTATTGCACCATTTGTACCATTTAATAACTGTGCATTAACTCTCACCATTTGTTTCGCTTGCCTAATGCTTCCTTCCAAGACGTAATGTGTTTCAAGTTCTTTTGATAATTCACGAATGTCGACAGATTTATTTTTATAAAGCGAAGTCACTTTTCGACTAATAACAAATAAACTAGGACTTAAACTCAGCTGATTTATTATTTCTTCCGTTATACCGTCTGCAAATATTGAAGCGCTTTTTTGTTCACCAATCAATTCAAATGGAAGAACGGCTATTGCGGGACCCGTAGGTGGTGCTGCTGCGGCATTAAAAATTGGATCATTAAGACTTTCATTCTCTATATCTTTTCTTGTCTTAAATTCGGGTTTATACTTTCCCTTAGGTAAAGTAATTAATATTGGTGACTTCTTTCCCTCGGCTAAATAATAGCTTTCTAATAAACGTCTTAATCTCCCTGCCTCAACACGGACAATGGCATCTGTTTGCGGATCAAAATTCTCATCTTTATCAAATACTTCTAGTCCGAGTGTGTAGCCTTTTATGAGATGGGCATTTCCAGATAGACTTTCATTGACAACATAACTAAGAAATCGTTTGAGACGATTTTTATTTTCAAACAGCGGACTATTTTGTATTTCAGTTAGCTGTTTAAGTATGTGGTCCGTTGGAATAGAAATATGAGCCGCCATTATTTATTGATGCAGCATATAACATACAAAATATGTCGAGAATGAGAAGAAAAATATTCAAAATGAAAAGTAATCAGCGATGCATGTGTAGGGGGGAAGTGACTGCACGGGAATGACGATCACATACGTGCATCGCTGACATACCTATTATACGTTTGAAAAATGAATTTCCTGCGAATTAATGATATTTTTTCAAATTAATTCTAATGCTATTGCAGTTGCTTCCCCGCCACCAATACAAAGACTCGCTATGCCGCGTTTACCGTTATGTGTTTTTAAGGCAGAAAGTAATGTTATCATTATGCGTGATCCAGAAGAGCCTACAGGGTGACCTAAAGCGCAAGCACCACCATGAACATTAACTTTTTCATGATCAAGATTAAGGTCATGCATTGCGGCCATGGTCACTACAGCAAAGGCTTCATTGATTTCATAAAGATCAACATCAGCATCCGTCCAACCGGTTTTCTTATAAAGTTTTTCCATCGCGCCTACTGGTGCGGTGGTGAACCAATTTGGTTCTTGTGCATGTACGCTGTGATCAATAATACGTGCAATCGGTTTAATTCCTCTTTTTTCCGCTTCACTTTCCCGCATCATAATTAGGGCTGATGCGCCATCTGAAATTGAGCTAGCGTTGGCTGCGGTCACCGTTCCATCTTTTGCAAATGCAGGGCGAAGTGAAGGAATTTTCTCAGGACGCGCTTTTCCAGGCTGCTCATCTGTATCAATTACAGTTTCACCTTTTCTGCTTTTAACCGTAACAGGAGTAATTTCATCTTTAAAATATCCTTTATCGATAGCAGAATTTGCACGAGATAATGAGGCAATAGCAAATTCATCTTGTGCTTCACGTGTGAAACTATATTTTTCTGCGGTTTTTTCAGCAAAAACGCCCATGAGTGTACCTGTGTCATAGGCATCTTCTAAACCATCAAGAAACATATGGTCTTTAACTTCACTGTGACCTATGCGTGCACCACTTCTCATTTTGGGTAAGATATAAGGGGCATTGCTCATGCTTTCCATGCCACCAGCAACAACAATGTCAGCCGACCCCGCCATAAGTGCGTTATGGGCTAATCTTACCGTTTCCATGCCGCTACCACACATTTTATTAACGGTGGTACAGGCAGTATTTTTAGGAAGGCCAGCGCCTATTGCAGCTTGCCTTGCAGGAGCTTGTCCAATTCCAGCAGGGAGAACGCATCCCATATATACCTCATCAATATCTTCGACATTTAATGATGTTTGCTCAAGTGCACCCTTAATAGCTACCGCACCTAACGCGGGAGCAGTTACACTAGCAAAATCACCCTGAAAACCACCCATTGGGGTTCTTGACATGCCAACTATCACGATATTTTCTTGAGTCATTTTGGTATTCCTTTGAATAAAAAAGATGTTTTTTCTAGATAATATGTTACTATTCAGTAACATATATATGCATGAGATCGTAAAAATCAATATATATATGATTAATAATATCAGTAGGAATATAAAAAATGCAAGCGGTGGGAAAAAATAAAACCCGTGAAGAAAAGAGAAAAGAGAAGCTCGATATCATTTTGAGAAATGCTTCGAAAGCATTTATGGAAAAAGGGTATTATAAAACTTCGCTTGATGATATTGCACAAATGCAAAATGTTACTAAACCTACCCTTTATTATTACATTAAAAACAAAGAAGATATATTAGTGAAATGTGAAGAGGAGGCATGCCTTCGCATCAATGGTTTACTTGATGAAATAATTTTAATCAACGGCAATGGTTTCCAGAAATTATATCAATTTGTTCAAGGCTATATCAACATTGTTACCGATGACATAATACGTTGCCACGTTCGTCATCGTGGTCAGATGGAAGAAGAAAGTTTAAAGTTAAAGAGCATCCAAAACCATAAAGATATAGAAGCAAGGGTTCGTGAAATAATTAGAATAGGTATTGAAGACGGCTCGATACGTGAATGTAATGCAACCATTTTAGCCATCTTACTTTTTGATAGTTTAAATGGAATTAGTTCATGGTATAAGTCCGACGGGCAAGTGAAATCCGATGAGTTAACAGAAGAAGTTTTGGCATTAGTAACTCACGGTGTAATTGGTGATTAAATGCATGAATTGACCGATAAAATCTTATCAGGAAATCGCAGAGCAATTGCGAAGGCCATCACACTCATCGAATCATCGCGAAGTGATCATCAAAATAGTGCTCAAGAACTATTGACAGATTTACTACCACATTCCGGAAATTCTATGCGGTTAGGCTTAACCGGAATACCTGGTGTTGGAAAATCAACTTTTATAGAAGCATTTGGAAAATTTTTAACTGCCCAAAATATGAAAGTAGCAGTTCTTGCTATTGACCCTTCCTCAAAAATTACGGGCGGATCCATTCTTGGTGATAAGACACGTATGGAAGAATTAGCAAGAGATGCAAACGCATTTATCAGACCGACCCCTTCAAAAGGGACATTAGGCGGAATTGCTAGGTATACCCGTGAAGCGATGATTGTTTTGGAAGCCGCCGGATATGATTTGATCATCATTGAAACCGTTGGAGTAGGCCAATCAGAAGTCGCCGTAGCAGATCTTGTAGATATGTTTTTATTGTTGCTCTCGCCTGGCGGAGGAGATGAATTACAAGGTATTAAACGAGGAATTATGGAACTCGCTGATCTAGTCTTTATAAATAAGGCGGATGGTGATTTTAAAGCGGCGGCGCAAATTGCGGCATCAGACGTTAAAAACGCGCTGCATTTAGTGAAACCAAAGTCCGAAAATTGGACTGTGGACACGCTTGAAATCAGTGCCTTAAAAAACCAAGGTATTCAAGATGTCTGGCAAAAGGTTTTAGAATTTAAAATGACTATGATTGAAAGTGGTGAATTTAATGCGAGACGCAATCAGCAATCAATCGATAGTATTTGGTTTGACATAAGCGATTTATTAATTGCAAATATTAAATCGAAAAATGAAGCCGATATTTCTATACTTGAGCAAAAAGTTGGCAAAAATGAATTAACCTCCAGACAGGCAGCCGAGAGGTTAATTGATAAACTGCTGAAAAATTAATTATTTTTCAATTGGTTTATAAATAATAGCAAACATAATGCCGCCAGCCATACTTGAAGTAATATTTATGACATTATCGACGAGTACTGCCGGTATTTCAAAAGGCAGCATGCTATAATAAACCCAAGTTAAACACGAAATAATCATGCCTATTACAGCGCCAATTTTTGCACCTTCCTTTATGCTGCCGTCTTTTCGCATTTCGACATATACATATGCATATAAAACGGTCATTACTAAATAAGTCATTATTGTATATGGCATCATTTGCGCAAGCTCTGCTTCTGGTCGTCCAAGCGCCATAAAGCTTTCAAGTGGCTCAATTAGCAACATCGTGCCTAAGGCACCAACGACTGACATAGCGATATAAGCCGGAATTATTGACAGCCAAAATCTTTTAATATTCATATTTTTCCCTCTCTTTTTTATGCTCCCGTGTGAATTATGGTATAATTCAATCAAAAAAGTCAAATTTGAAATGATCAGGATTTTCTAAAATAAAACTAGATATACAGCCATTATTTCGCCTTTTCATGTTTTCTTCAACTCTTCTCCAACAAAATTCTACAAACATTCATTGATTATCCAAGCTCTCCTCAAGCATAGAAATTAGGATCTCTATAAATATATCCTTGTGAAATAAACAACAGATAATTTTAAGGATAATAAAATGACTGCTTTAGAGAAAAGAGAAGTATCAAGTGAAGTACAAGGGCCCGTATTTGTTCCAGCAATGGATTTATATGCCGCAAATGAGAATGTGGATAAGCGATCATATCGGTTGACCAATATAGATATCGTCAGGGGACTTGTAGTACTTATAATGGCGCTTGATCATGTTCGGGATTATATGATGGTTGGTGGGGTTCAGGACCCGATCGCGCAGCCTGATATCAGTTTGGGATTATATATAAAGAGGTGGATAACAAATTTTTGCGCACCAGTATTTATTTTTCTTGCTGGTACATCAGTTGGTTTAATGACTGACCGCCGTTCAAAAAATGAGATAAGTGCTTTTGTATTTAAACGTGGACTTTGGTTAATTTTAATGGAAATTACAATCGTCGCGACTGCTTGGACATTTACTCCTTTAGGTGAAGCTGCAATTGGGGGGCTTACCATAGTTCCTTTGCAGGTAATTTGGGCATTAGGAGCGAGTATGATTTTCTTAGCGGGGGCCCAATTTTTTGGCCCTAAAGTATGTTTGGTATTAGGTGCTGCGATTATCAGTTATCATAATCTATTAGATGGTATATGGCCTGTTGGAACATTGTTTGGCGAAGGTACAGATGCATTCTGGACAACATTACACAGTCAGAACACGGTTATATTTGGTCAGTTCTATATTAATACAGTTTATCCATTATTGCCTTGTGTTGGTATTATGTTGTTGGGTTATGGTTCTTCTTCCATTTTTAAAAAGGCACCAAAAGAAAGCAATACTCTTTTACTTAAAATTGGTTTGATCTTTGTTGCTGCGTTTTTTGCTATTCGCTTCACAGGTGGTTACGGTGACCCTAATCCATGGCAGGTGCAGGATTATGGTCTTCAGGCAACAATTTTTGATTTCATGAACGTTAGCAAATATCCAGCAAGCTTTCTTTATATACTTGCGACACTTGATATACTTGCGACACTTGGCGTAATGTCGATAGTTTGCTCTTTTGCTGATAAATTAAAAGGGCCGATAAAGAATGTTCTAGTAATGTTTGGTAGAGTTCCCTTCGCATTTTATATCGCTCATTTATATCTAATACATGCATTGAGTGTAGGTTTGGGAATGTTACAAGGGTTTGAATTTAATCAGATGATGCATTTCTTTCCTTTATATCCAAAAGGATACGGTGTTGGATTGTTAGAAGTGTATTTAATTTGGGGACTTGTCATTGCAATTCTTTATCCATTTTGTAAATGGGTCGCCGAGATTAAACGAACACGTAAAGATTGGTGGTTAAGTTATCTATAAGAAAGATAATTAGATCAATCATAAAAAAATATGCGCTTCGTCATAAATGGCGAGGCGCCTTTTATTTGAAAAATATGTAAAATACCTTATCTATATGTCAGGAAGAATATAATATTTTTATGCATTTTTAACTTATATTTCTTGACGTATTTCATTCGATCCCCTATATACCGCTTTCAAGTTTTATAAGGGCTTTTAACGATTCTAATAGTGAATTGTGAATAAAGCCACTAAACATAAGAATTTAAGTTAAGGAAAAGACGATGTCACGAGTATGTGAATTAACAGGCAAAGCTGTAATGAGCGGTAATAATGTGAGCCATGCGCTTAACAGAACCCGTCGTAAATTCCGTCCAAATCTTACAAAAGTAACTTTGATGAGTGATGCACTTGGTCAATCTGTTAAAATGAAGATTTCTGCGCATGCACTTCGCAGTGTTGAGCATAACGGTGGTTTGGACAATTTTCTAGTGAAAGCTAACGATGCTGTTCTTTCACTAAAAGCAAGACGCTTAAAGAAAAATATCAAAAAGAAACTAGCTGCTGCTTAATTCTTTTTGAATTTTACGTTATTTAAAGCCGCTGATTTTCAGCGGCTTTTTTTATTGTTTTTACTTGTTTGATATTATCTAATTTGAAAAATAGATTGCATTTTAAAAAAATGATAAGAAAATTTTCATATCCTTGTTTTATAACAGTAATCTTAGTCAGTGTGTTTTCAGTATTTTTTCGTTTATTTTAAGCACGATTTACGTATGTCTATAATTCGGTAAATAGTGTGAGATAATAGAGGTAGAACATGAATAAAAGAACGGCATCAAATGCTATCGTTAAAGCAGCTAAAATAGCTTTCCAGCAGAATGGGTATCATAAAACCACTGTGGAAGATATTTTTCAACAAGCTAATTTAAGTATTGAGGAATTTGATGATGCCATTGGATCAAAAGAAAAATGCTGCTTAAAAGTTCTTAAAGCTTATACGGCTGATATGAAAAAGAAGCTTGCAGAATACGAAGAAAATATGAATTCAAGGCAGCGTTTAAGTCTGTATCTTGATGATTTTTTTGATAATGCCGATGACATTGCTGAAAATGGTAGTGCTATGTTCAATCTTTATTGTGCTCTGAGAAACATGGATACTGACCTATCGGATGCAGCAGAAGGTTTGCTAAATTTACAAAAAAACTGGATTGATGAACAATTTGTCAACATGCTTAAAACCCAGAGTGCCGTTGATCAGGGTGATCGTTTAATGGCGGCGCTTCATGGTCTATTCTTTTTAGCATGCCTTAAAAATGATGCCGCTATGTTTAAAAGCCAAATAATCCAATTAAAATCATGGATCAGGTCAATGTAAAAATAATATGGTCTTGACGTTGCCATAATGATAAGCCACTTTGTGATAAACAATAATTCAGAGTGCGCCTATTGTCCGAAACAGAAATTCAAGAAAAATCAGGCCTAGAAGCGATTAAGGTTTATTTTAAACCGACAGTGTTTGCTATATTGTTTTTAGGGTTTTCTTCTGGTGTTCCATACGGCGTGTTAACAGGGGCCCTAAGCTACTGGGTGTCGAAAATTGAACTTAGTCCCAGTGAAATTAGCCTTTTATTAGCCGCGGGCTTTCCGTACACAATCAAATTTTTATGGTCACCAATTATTGATCAGGCGAAATTACCTATCCTGAATAAATTGCTTGGGCAGCGGCGAAGTTGGTTGATTTTATCTCAAACTTTTCTTGCTGGAAGCATTATATGGCTAGGCTTTACAGATCCGCTTGAGAATTATTCACAGACTTATATTGCGGCCTTTTTGATCGCCTTATTTGGTGCAACGCAAGATATTGTGATTGATGGATTTCGTATCGAAATTCTTAAAGATGATGAACAAGCAGCAGGGGCCGCATTATATATATATGGTTACCGGATCGCAGGGATAATTTTTTCAATCGGTGTAATATATGTTTACTCCTTATATGAAATTGATTGGTCATTACTCTTTATAATGGGTAGTGCAATGATGTTGGTTGGAATGATAGCTGTTCTATTTATTAAAGAGCCAGACCACCAAGAAACTGAAGAGAAGAAAAAACTTCGATCTGAAATCTATGAATTTTTAGATGAAAGGGCCGAAGCGGGTAAAGAAAGCAAAGAGTATTTTGCTTGGATATACATGACCGTGGTGGCCCCATTTAGAGAATTTTTAACGCGTAAAGGCTGGTTGATTTTTATTCTATTCGCAATTTTTTATAAAATTGGTGACAGTATGGCTGTTTCTTTACAAACGCGATATTTTTTATCTCTAGGTTTTGATGATTTAGTGATTGCCAATTCTGGTAAGCTTGTTGGTTTCTGGGCGTTGCTTATTGGTTTAGCGGTCGGTGGCTGGTTAATGAATAAATTCGGATTATGGAAAGCATTAATGATTTGCGCTTTACTTCAATTACTATCGAATTTTTCATTCTCTGCTCTTTATCTTATTGGAACGAATGCTTATTTTCTTGCTTTCACCATGGGGTTCGAGCAATTCGCGACTGGGATGGGTGCGACTGTATTAGTAGCCTATTTATCTTTACTCTGTAATCGGTCATTTACGGTCACACAATATGCCCTTTTGAGCGCTTTAACACAATTTACGGTCAAGATTTTATCTTCACCAAGTGGTTATATAGTTGAAAGTGTCGGTTGGTTCTGGTTTTTCATCATCACAGCCGTAATCGCGATACCGGGAATATTATTACTGCTTTGGATTAGAAAAATCGATAATCCTGATCAAAAGCATTCAAACCTTGCGAACAACCATACTTAGCTGACTTGAAAATCTTGATTTTCGACTGACCATTTGAAATCCGTGCTGTTCTAAAAGGAACATAATGTTTTTTGATTTGAAAAAATTTACTTGTCCTTTTTTAGGTACAGGTTTTTTATAAAATCCGGATACTGGTAAACTAAGAATAAACGTTTCGCCATGGTTTAATTCAGCATATTTATCTTTAAAAAACTGATTAATATTATCGGCGAATATTATGTTTTGATTATTTTTATCCGTACTTTTATCAAGTGCTTTTACAAATTTGCAAAAATCGCATATTTTTTTATGAACGCTTATTCTTGTTAAAGCACCACATACATCGCAATGGTTATCAAAATTTTTATTATTCATGACATGATTGTTATCCTTTTATTTCAGTGTGGTAAACATAAGAAATTAAAAAATCATTTGGTTGATACATAAAATAACTATATCATCCGGTAGCTTAGCCCTTTGGCTAAAAATCGAGAGGGTAAAGAATTTTTTATGACAGAAACTTTTAATAAATATGTCATTGCGGCCGAAGATGATCCCATAAAGGTTGTAAGTGGTGATATTGAGGTTCGTCTTGCACTAACTAATGATGAAATACTTGCAGGACAAAAGTTGCGTTATAAAGTCTTTTTTGATGAAATGGGTGCAAAACCTAGTAAAATTGTAGCAAGCGAAAAGCGCGATTTTGATCATTTTGATGAGATATGTGACCATCTCCTTGCGATAGATAATTCTAAAACCGGCGACGATCGTGTAATTGCAACTTACCGCCTGCTTCGGGAAGAAAAAATTAGTGGGATGGGGGAATTTTATTCTACTTGTGAATTTGATTTGAGTAATCTTTATAATGATCATTTTCGCAAACTTATGGGCGACAGGCAACTTCTTGAGCTTGGCCGCAGTTGCGTAAAAGAAGAATATAGGACAAATGCAGTAATGCATTTGATGTGGAAATTTATTGCGAGATATATTGATAAACATAAAATTGCGTATCTTTTTGGATGTGCCAGTCTTCCTGGGGTGGAACAAAAACCACTAGAAGCCCAACTTTCTTATCTTTATCATTACCATAAAACACCTGATGAATATAACATTCCTGCCAAAGTTGGGCAGGCGCAGGAAATGAATTATTTTGCAAAAGACGATTTTGAAAAGAGAGAAGCAAGGCGTGAACTAGCACCACTTGTTAAGGGGTATCTTAATCTCGGATGTTATATCGGGGATGGTGCCGTCATTGATGAACAATTTGGTACAACAGATGTGTTTATCTTGCTTCCGATAGACCGCTTAGAAAAACGTTATCTTTCTTTATTTGAAGATTGATCGTTTATTGAGAATCAAGCATATTTTCTGCTTAATAGAATAACGGATCAGCAAGTAGGGCGATGACCGAACAACTTACAAATGATAAAAAGTCTAAAAAAAGTAAAACGACACCAATGATGGCGCAATTCCTTAAGATTAAGGAAAAGCATCAGGAATATTTGTTATTTTACCGTATGGGGGACTTTTACGAACTTTTTTTTGATGATGCGGTTAAGGCATCTGCGGCTCTTGATATTACGCTTACGAAGCGTGGGAAGCATATAGAAGAAGATATTCCAATGTGTGGTGTTCCGGTTCATGCCGCGGAAAATTACCTCTCTCGTTTAATTGGCAAAGGATTTAAAGTAGCCGTTTGCGAACAGATGGAAGCACCAGAAGAGGCTAAGAAAAGAGGCAACAAGTCGGTTGTAAAACGCGATGTCACTAGGCTCGTAACTCCCGGCACGATTACCGAAGAAAATCTCTTGGATGCTAGAGCACATAATTATTTGGCGGCTCTATCACTGGCGCAGGGAAAATATGCTCTAGCTTGGTTAGATATAACAACGGGGGATTTTTTCGTCAGCAAAATGACACCGGCAAATCTAGATGCTGAACTTGCGCGACTTCAAGCGGGTGAGCTGATAGCCTCTTTTACCCTATTGGATAAAGGTGAGCTAATAGAATTACTTGAGGATTGGCAACATATTATTAGCCATGTTGAAAATTCATTGTTTGATAGTGCTAAGGCTGAACGAAATTTAAAAGAATTATATGGTGTCGGCGTGTTAGATGGTATCGGATCATTTGGCCGCGCAGAAGTTGCTGCATGTGGTGCCCTAATTGAATATTTAGAAGAAACTCAAAAAGGGAAATTACCAAAATTAAAAATCCCCAAGATTGTCGGTGAAGATGCTGTCATGATGATTGACAGTGCGACGAGACGCAATCTGGAGTTAATAAGAACACTTTCAGGGGAAAAAAAGGGAAGCCTCCTGTCAACGATTGATAAAACGATAACAGGTGCCGGTGCAAGACTATTAGGGGGATATTTAAGCGCGCCTTTAACGAACCCTTTAAAAATTGAAAAACGTCTTGATTTGGTCACTTATTTTTTGAATGCAGAAGCATTGAGAAATCAATTACGAGGGTTGTTAAAAAGCTGCCCTGATATTGAACGCGCCATGTCTAGGCTGTCTGTCGGGAGAGGCGGTCCGCGTGATTTAGCCGCCGTTGGGCAAGGATTAGATCAAGCATTTCAAATTCGTGAAATAATTGAAGCCAATATTCAATTAAGCAGTCATGGTTTGGATGGTAAAATTGACGATCTTAAAACGATTATTGAGAAATTTGGTCATCATAGTGTGATCATTGATGAATTAAGGCGTGCGCTGCTTCCTGATCCGCCGTTAATTATTCGTGACGGTAATTTTATCGCAAAAGGATATCATGCTCCCCTTGACGAATTTCAAACTTTAAAAAGTGAAAGTAAGCGACTAATTGCCGCGCTTGAAGGGCAATATAAAGAGAAGACCGGAATAAATGGATTAAAAATTAAATATAATAATGTGCTCGGATATTTCATTGAGGTAACAGCATTGCATGCAGATAAACTCATGACCGCGCCATTAAATGAAGATTTTATTCATCGGCAAACGCTGGCAAACGTTGTTCGCTTTAATACGGCGGAACTTTCAGAACTGGCTGGTAAAATTGGTCAAGCGGCAGACCGTGCCCTTTCGCTTGAACATGAACTTTATGAAAAGTTGGTCGCTATCGTTTTAAATGAATGGGGTACTATTATTGAAGCATCTGTTGCTTTGGCAAAGTTGGATCTCGGTTCATCGCTTGCTGAATTGGCGGCAGAGAATAATTATTGCCGTCCAAAAGTTGACGACACACTTGCCTTTGAAATTGAGGGTGGCCGCCATCCAGTTGTTGAAGCATCACTTAAACAGAACCTTGAAAGCAAGTTTGTTGCAAATGACTGTGATTTAGGTAGTGAAAATAGGTTATGGCTTATTACGGGGCCAAATATGGCTGGTAAAAGCACTTTCCTGAGACAAAATGCACTTATTGCTATTATGGCTCAAATGGGCAGTTTTGTCCCGGCGAGAAAAGCTCATATCGGAATCGTGGATCGATTGTTTAGTCGCGTCGGCGCATCAGATGATTTAGCGCGCGGCAGATCAACATTTATGGTGGAAATGGTTGAAACAGCAGCTATTCTTAATCAATCTTCCAAGCGGTCACTTGTGATCCTTGATGAAATAGGAAGGGGCACCGCAACATACGATGGGCTTTCTATTGCTTGGGCAGCGGTAGAGCATTTAAATGAAGTAAATAAAGCACGCGGCTTATTTGCGACACATTATCATGAGATGACGGCACTTTCTTCGAAGTTAAAACAATTAGATCTTCATTATATGAAAGTTAAAGAATGGGAAGGAGAAGTGATTTTCTTGCATGAAGTAGGCGCCGGTTCAGCTGATCGCTCATATGGAATTCAGGTTGCTAAATTAGCGGGACTTCCTGCCGTGGTTGTTGAGCGAGCGACGCAAGTGCTTCATAATCTCGAGCAAGGTGGTGAAGAAGGTCAAGGCGTAGCCCAAGGACAAAAAATGGCTGCATTAAGTGATGAACTTCCGCTTTTTTCGGCCATTCAAGAAAAAATCAATCTGCCACTATCGGAGCCGTCATTATTAGATCAGGAAATGAATAATATTAATCCCGATGAATTAAGCCCCCGTGATGCGTTAGAGCTTATATATAAATTAAAAGGCTTATTACCTTAACAAATGATCAAAATTAAAAAACATAACGAAATATTTAATCGAAAAGGGCAAGTAAAAAAACTTGAGGCATTGAAAGAAGAATTTCGTCCTGATCAAATTCGAACGCCATTACTGAATTTATTAAAAGAAGCATATCAATCGGGTTTTGATGAAATTAAAACGCGTGCGGATAATGGTGAGACAGGAGTTAACCTTGCAAATTCACAAAGTTTTCTTACGGATGAAGTAATCCATATACTTTATGATGTTGTCGTCGATTACGTTTATCATAATGCCAACCCGACAAAGGGCGAAAAAATATGTTTGGCTGCATTCGGTGGGTATGGACGTCAGGAAATGGCGCCATATTCTGATATCGATTTGCTTTTTATTCTTCCTTATAAAAAAACGGCTTGGAGTGAGCAGGTCGTTGAATATATTTTGTATATGCTCTGGGATATGGGATTTGAAGTTGGTCATGCCGTTAGAACGATCAAAGAAAGTATTCGTCTTTGTCATGAAGATCTTACCATCAAAACATCACTTTTAGAAATGCGTTATATTTGGGGAGAAGAAAGCTTATTTGATGAGTTAATTTCAAAATACGACAAAAAAATTGTAAAAGGGAATGCGCCGGAATTTACAGAAGAGAAACTCCAAGAAAGAGATCTGCGCCATAAAAGGTTAGGTGATACACGTTATGTTGTTGAGCCAAATTTAAAGGAAGGTAAGGGCGGATTAAGAGATTTGCACACGCTTTTTTGGATCGCGAAGTTTATATATAAAGTTCATAAAGTAAGCGAAGTTGTTAAAAAAGGTGTTTTTTCTAAAGAAGAATATAAGGAGTTTCAAAAGGCGGAAGAATTTTTGTGGGCAGTTCGTTTTCAACTTCATTATTTGGCTGGGAGGCCAAATGAAGTTATTACCTTTGATATTCAAAAGGAATTATCAGAAAAATTAGAATATGCCGACAGACCAAATATGTCTGGGGTCGAACGTTTTATGAAACATTTCTTTTTGACCGCAAAGAATGTTGGTGATTTAACAAGAATTTTTTGCGCTTATCTCGAAGAAAAACACAAAAGAAAACCAATTCGTCTTTCTAGTTTCTCTTTTCGATCAAAATATGTTGAAGGTTTTCCTATTGAAGGAAGTCGCCTAAGTATAAAGAAAACTTCAGAGCTTGAAAAAGATCCGGTTAAAATGATTGAAATTTTTCATGTGGCCCAAAGGTACGAATTGGATATTCATCCACGTGCTTTACGCATGATCCGTCAAAACCTTAAATTTATTCGTGGTCGAACGCGTAATGATGAAAGGGCCAACCAACTCTTCATTGAAATAATGACTTATGAAAAAGGACCAGGCTTTGCTCTAAGACTAATGAATGAGGTTGGTGTATTTGGCCGATTTGTGCCAGATTTTGGTCGTGTGGTAGCTCAAATGCAATATGATATGTATCACGTCTATACAGTAGATGAACATACGATACGCGCCATTGAACTCACTTCAGAGGTAGAAAGAGGGATACTCGCCGAAGAGCATCCACTCGCCAATGCAATAATTCATAAGGTTCTCTCTCGAAAAGTTCTTTATATCTCAGTTTTTTTGCATGATATCGCTAAGGGTAGAAAAGGTGATCATTCTGTCCTAGGGGAAGAGGTGGCTTATAAATTATGCCCGCGTTTTGGCTTAACGCCAGCAGAAACAGAAACGGTAGCTTGGCTTGTTAGATGGCATTTATTGATGACGTTATCGGCTTTTAAACGTGATTTGAGCGATCCAAAAACAATTGCTGATTTTGCAGGACAAGTTCAAAGCCCAGAGAGATTGAGACTGCTTTTGGTTTTGACTGTTGTTGATATACGTGCCGTTGGGCCAAAAGTTTGGAATGGTTGGAAAGGGCAGCTACTTAGAGAGCTTTATAGCCGTTCGGAAGAGTATTTGTTAGGTGGTCAAATTAAATATGAAAATAACCATCAAGTTAGTAGGGTCGTAGAGGATTTCAAAGAAGAACTTAGTGATTGGTCTGATGAAAAATTCAATGATTATATTAATCGCTTTTATAGTACTTATTGGCAGGCCGTTTCTACTGACCACCTAGTGCGTAATGCAATGATGATTGATATGGCTGATAAATTTGGCGACAAATTTACGGTTAATATTCACATTGATAACTTTCAAAATGTTTCTGAATTAAGTGTGTATACAGAAGATCATTCTGGTCTGTTTTCTAGATTAACAGGTGCGATTGCTTTAAGTGGTGCGTCGATTCAGGATGCGAGAATTTTCACGACAAAAGATGGAATGGCCTTAGATACCTTCAGAATTCAGGATGCGGATGGTAACGTATTCAAAGAAAAGGAAAAACTTGAAAAATTAGAAAAAAATATCAAAGAAACCTTGGCCGGCAAATTATCGCCTAAAGATGTATTTGATAAAAGGCGAATTAAGAAAAAACGAACAGATGTTTTTAAGGTGGAGCCACGTATATTAATTGATAATAAAGCAAGTAATAGCCGTACTGTTATCGAAATAAACGGTCGAGACAGGATTGGTTATTTGTTTGAATTGTCACAAATACTCGTAGATTTGAAAATTTCAATTAATTCTGCTCATATTGCCACCTACGGAGAACGCGCGATTACAGTTTTCTTCGTAAGAGATGTTTTTGGTCATAAGATTACCAGTGAAAAGAAACTAGAAATTATTCAAGATAAACTTATGTCAGTATTGAAGGCGGAGTAAAATGTCGATTTTAAAATCTACTGCCATATTCGGAAGTTTTACGATGATCAGTCGTATTCTTGGATTTATTAGGGATATTCTAATGGCCGCCGTATTGGGTGCGGGGGCAATTACGGACTGTTTTGTGGTTGCTTTTAAATTACCAAATTTCTTTAGACGACTTTTTGCTGAAGGGGCATTTAGTGCTTCATATGTGCCGATTTTTTCGGCTACTTTAGAAAAAGATGGAAAAGAAGTGGCGTTAAAGTTTGCTGAAGAGGCGTTTGCCTGTCTTTTGATAACGTTGCTTTTATTTGTCGCGATATTTGAATTATTTACCCCTGCTCTTATTTTTACTATTGCCAATGGGTTCGTTGATGATGAAGCTAAGTTTTCTCTCGCCGTAATTCTTACTCGATACACCTTCCCATTTATTTTGTTTGTATCACTTGGTTCACTTTTAGCCGGAATTTTAAATTCATTAGGAAGGTTCGCTGAAACAGCTGCCGTTCCTATAATATTAAATATATGTATGATAAGTGCGCTTGTTTTTGCAGCGAATACTCTTGAAACGCCCGCTCATGCGCTTGCGATAGCGGTGAGTGTAGCAGGGTTTATACAGTTAATATTTCTTTTTAGAGCATGTTATTCTGCTGGTTACCGCATAAAATTTAAGATGCCGAAATTAACACCTAAGGTTAAAAAATTATTGATAGTTATGGGACCTGCGGCTCTGGGAGCAGGGGTAATCCAGTTAAATTTACTTCTTGATATGATTATTGCGTCTCATTTGCCAGATGCATCAATGTCTTATCTTTATTATGCTGATCGATTAAACCAACTTCCAGTTGGGGTTATTGGTGTGGCCTTAGGGGCCGTTTTATTACCATTACTTTCAAGAAATATTGCGTCTGGGGATGAAGTACTGGTTCTTAAAAACCAAAATCAAGCAATTGAAATGGGATTGTTTTTTACAGTACCCGCCGCTGTTGCTTTTATCGTTGTGCCCGCTGATTTAATTCATGTCTTGCTTGAAAGAAGTAGTTTCACATCAGAAGCGACAGCGCAAACTTCACTCACATTGATGGCCTATGCCGCAGGTCTTCCTGCTTATGTGCTCGCGAAAGTATTTGTGCCTGGATATTTTGCACGTAATGATACTAAGACACCGCTTAAATTTGCCATTGTCGCGTTATTTATAAATGTCAGTCTGAATTTGATTTTAATGCAATATTTTGCTCATGTCGGTTTGGCAATGGCAACTGCAATTTCAGCTTGGATAAATGTATTTATGTTAGCTGGTGGATTGATGCTTCGCGGTCATTATAAAATTGAGAATTCTTTACTTATTCGTTTATTTAAATATCTAATATGTAGTGTCATTATGGGAAGCGCAGTTTGGTTAATAAGGCCACTGGTAAAAGAATTAATATACGGTAACGCAGCTGAACGAGTAGCGGGTTTATTGATTTTGGTTTTTAGTGGGTTTGCGGTCTATCTTTTTGCTACATTTCTAACGAAAACACTTAAAAAAGAAGAACTCAAAGCCTTATTTTCAAAGAGATAGTTGACCGAACAGACATTTGTCGTCATATAAGAACATATTTGAAATACTAATAATGGATATGTCCAAAATATCCTCAAGGAAATAAAATGGCTACTTTCAAACAGCGTGTATTTTCGGGTGTTCAACCTTCTGGAAATCTGACAGTCGGCAATTATTTAGGGGCAATTAAAAATTGGGTGGGCTTACAAGAAAGCCATGAAACAATTTTTTGTGTTGTTGACCTTCATGCTATCACAGTATGGCAAGATCCGGATGTGTTACGCGATGCAACCCGAGAAGTTGCTGCGGGTATGATTGCAAGTGGTATTGATCCTAAGAAAAGTATTATTTTTAATCAAAGTCAGGTGTCGGCACATGCCGAACTTGCTTGGATATTTAATTGTGTTGCCCGAATGGGATGGCTAAATAGAATGACACAATTCAAGGAAAAAGCGGGTAAGCATAAAGAAAGAGCAAGTGTAGGGCTTTATGTATATCCAGATTTAATGGCCGCAGATATTTTGGCGTACCAGGCGACCCATGTTCCTGTTGGGGCTGATCAAAAACAGCATCTTGAATTAACGCGCGATATTGCGCAGAAGTTCAATAGTGATTACGGAGTTGAGTTTTTTCCAGAAGTCGAGCCGTTAATCTTCGGAGAGGCCACGCGCGTAATGTCCCTACGTGACGGTAAAGCAAAAATGTCAAAATCAGATCCTTCTGAAAACAGTAGAATTAATTTAACTGATGATCGCGATCTAATTGCTAAAAAAATTAGGAAAGCGCGTACAGATAGTGAACCATTACCGGGTTCGATGGATGAGCTAGAGGGAAGAGCAGAAGCGAAGAATTTAATAAACATTTTTGCTGCGTTAAGTGGGAGAAAAGCAGGAGAAGTTTGTAGTGAATATGAAGGGCAAGGATTTGCAGATTTTAAAGGTGATCTGGCTGACTTAAGTGTTGAGGTATTGGGTCCAATTACTGAGGAAATGGCAAGATTAATGGCTGATAAAACATATTTAGATAGTATTCTGAGAGAAGGTGCGGATAATGCCGACAAAGTTGCATCGCCTATTTTACGAGAAGTACAAGATATCGTAGGGTTTTTACGGCCCTGATTTTGCCTTATTGCTAAAGTAATATTGGAATTATGTGGGCAAATAGGGTAATATAGAGATATGATTAAAAAGTATAGATTATTATTTTCCATTTTTATTGTCTTCTTATTGGCCGCCTGTAATCAATCCATTCGAAGCGATGTAATGCGGTTTCATCAGTTACCTGCTCCCGCTGGTGAGAAAATAGTAATAGTGCCAATGAACCCTAATAATAACGGTAGCCTTGAGTTTGCAAGTTATGCAACACTAGTTGGTAATGCACTAGGCCGTTATGGCTATGTGCCTGCAAACGGTGAAGAACCTGATTTAATTGTAGAACTGGATTACGGGGTTTCTGAAGGTCGTCAAACCATACGCCAATCACCTGCAATGATCGGCTTTATGCCTTATGGGGGATTTTATGGAGGTTTTCATCGTCCATGGTTTCCTTATAGAAACCCTTATTTCTGGGGTGGTGGACTTTATCCTATGGGTTGGGGCTACGGCGGGCTTTATGATCCCTTTGGTTATGCACCATTAAGTTGGCAAGCCGGTCGGGTGAGGACTTATATGAATTATAACCGTTTATTAAAAATGGTAATTCGACCTAATAGCGATAAAGGACAAAATCTTTACGAAGGTGAAGTAAAGAGTGTAGGTCGTAATAGTAATTTGCATGAAGTTATGCCCTATTTGGTTGAAGCATTCTTTACGAACTTCCCTGGCGAAAGTGGCTCTTCTGAGCGTGTATCTGTGGAAATAAAAGATACCTAATAAATCCTTCTCGGGGTTGATTTTTAGCACTGTCATCTCCATCTCTAAGTAAAGAACTTTAGACGGGGAATCCTATGTGGGAAACAATTAAAGATATTGGTTATTGGTTGCGAGAAAATGTTAGCTGGAAAATGCTGCGACGCGGGATTTATGTTCTAATCTTAATTATGCTGCTTTATTACCCTGTGGGTATGCTGCTTATTCATAAAGTGGATGCTGACCCTGATTTTGGTTTGCAAAATTCTTCGCGTGGTAGCAATGCCGTTGCGGTGAGTATCGCTCTAATTGATAGAGAGGTGAACCAAAATGGCTGGGTTTCCAATGATCCGGTATTTAAGCCGGGTGCATTTCTTGATAATATGGCGAACTTCCAAACGGGCGTTATTTCGGCTATTGCGCGCTTTAGTTATGAGCTTGTTGATCAATTAGGTAGGACCAGAGGCTCAAGTGCCGTTGACCCAGACTTACAAGAAGTTTCCGGACTTCTTCAATATGCTGGTGATATTTGGTGGTGGAATCCGTCAACGTCTCTGATGCCGGTCGCAACCTCTGAACAACAATATATTAAAGCTATGGAGCAGATGATTGTTTATAATGAACGCCTTGCTCGGGGTGCCGCTGTTTTTGAAAAACGTTCTGATAATCTTTTGGCGACATTAGACCGTATTTCCTTAGATTTAGGTGCTTCATCAGCGAGCATTGATACTTATGTCACGGATGGTTTTGGTTGTGTGCTCGACTTTGGTGCCGATGATCTCTTTTTTAATGTAAAAGGGCAGGCATATGCGTACCGATTAATTTTAAAAGCACTAAGAAAAGATTTCGCCGCAATAATTGCGTCGCGTGATATTGCAAATAGTTGGGATGAGATGGAAACATCATTCGATTCCATTATTTCCATGGATCCTCTTGTGATTTCTAACTGTGCTGTTGATGGATTTTTATTTCAGAACCATTTAGCCGCAGAAGGCTTTTACCTGCTCCGCGCCAGAACGCAACTTAAGGAAATTACAAATATACTTCTCAAATAAATATAGGCTTGCCAAATAGATATATTGGATGGCAGTATAGCGTTCTACATAATAATAATAACGGGTGACATTCTTTCGAGAATAATAAATAGGGGCTTAAATCATGTCCGAACAGGACAATAAGTGGAAATTTCTAATCATCGCCGATGATACTCCTGAATTTGTCAAAGTTCTACGCTTGGCAAGTAAACGTGCAGAAAAAGTTGGTGGAAGTGTTTTAATGCTAAAAATTATTCCTCCTGCAGATTTTCAACATTGGATGTCCGTTCGTGACATCATGGAGGAAGAAGCACGTGAGGAAGCATTAGAAACCCTAGATTATTATGCAAAAGAAATTAAAAGAATTTCTGGCATTGATGCGGAAACTGTTATTCGCGAAGGGAAGCCAGAAGAAGTTATTTCAAATATCATTGCTGAAGACAGGGATATTCATCTGCTTGTACTTGGTGCAAATGTGGATGGTGACCCAGGTCCGCTCATTAAAAGCTTTCGTGAAGTGTTGTTAAATGAACTCCATATGCCAGTGCTTGTGGTGCCGGGCAATATGACTGACGAAGAAATCGATAAATTCGCATAAAATAAATAAGTCCTTTAGCCTTGATTATTCTGCAAACTATAATTATTTAAAACTAGAATGATATAGCGATAGGAAATTTACATGTTTATCCAGACCGAGCAAACGCCAAACCCTTCAACTTTGAAATTTATTCCAGGTGAGGTGGTTTTAGAAAATGGTACGATGTTTTTTGAAAGCATAAATGATGCTGAACAATCACCGCTTGCTCAAGCTCTATTTAAAATACAGGGGGTATCGGCTGTATTTTTCGGAAGTGATTTTATCACGGTTGAAAATGCTGATCAGGACTGGGATGCTTTGAAGCCTGCTATTCTTGGTACTATCATGGAACATTATACGGCTGGACTTCCTATAATGACGGGTGAAGCTACCCAAGAAATTGCTGATGATGGTGCAGATCCTGAAATTGTTGAACAGATCAATGAATTACTGGAAACACGGGTTCGTCCAGCTGTGGCCCGTGATGGTGGTGATATTACTTACCATGGTTTTAAAGATGGTGTTGTATATCTTAGAATGCAAGGCGCCTGTTCAGGTTGTCCTAGTTCTACGGCTACTTTGAAATACGGCATACAAAATCTTTTAAAACATTATATTCCTGAAGTTGAGAGCGTTGAGCCAGTAGAATAATTTTTAATTATTAAGATTAAAAAATGGCATTCCAAACCAGTACCATCGGTTATCTGGTCCGGGCATAGTGCAGTTCACCCGGCTTCTTCCTTGCGGGAATGGTTCATCAAACCGAATTTCAATTCTAGTTTCGCCTAACAATGTGACTTTCGCCGCACCATTAATATGTGAAGGGAAGCATCCTATACTGGCTAAGTTACTGACATTGCTTTCCACAGTAAATCCAATGACGGGCGGGTTAGTTGTCAAATTAGGTGAGCGAGGCAGGATATCTTTAACCTTTAAGGCTCTAGAATTAATGATCAGCTTAAATCGATTCATATCTGCATAATTTTCATTGAAAGCAAACCGGGGTATTTCTTTAAGCCCTCTTGAACTGGTCGCGGTACTTGAAAACTGTGCAAAAGTTGCTAAATAATTTCTATCTTCTAGTGATTCTCTTAATTCGTGAGAATACTCGCCGTATGGATAAGCAAACATATCAGGTATATAACCCAACTCCGTTTGAAATATTTCGTCTGCAATATCAATATCTTTTATTGCATCTTCGAGACTTAATTCCGGCATATGAGCATGGGCGTGGCCGTGGTGGCCAATCTCAACCAACTCTTCATTATCCAATTCTCTTATTTGATCCCATGTCATTGACGTTTCATATTGATCATCAACGGATTCGGTTGAAATAAAAACAGTAATTGGGATGCCAGCTTTTTTAAATCGCGGCCAAGCTTCTTCATAAACAGATAAAAAACCATCATCAATCGTAATCGCTATTGTGCGTTCAGGTAATTCACGCCGTTCTTTAAATGCTTTTATTACATCTCTTAATGGTATTACATTATACTCATCTTTAATGAGTTCAGAAATATGTTGATCTATTTGATCAAGTGTGACGTTGGTTGTCGGGAAATTATTTTCACCAAAGCGATGATACATAATGATTACAGCACTGTCCTCTTGTTGAGCAAGCGATACTTCTGCTGATATAGTGAAATATACGATTAGAAGAAAAAAGATAGAATATATTTTTTTCAAATGATACCTCAGTATTTGTTTAAAAAACTATATGTTTTCCGTTGTACGGACTATAACAGAAAATGTAGTGTATTTTTATAAAAAATATTGATTAAGAAAAAATAAAAAATAATGACAAATTTATTAGCTTTAGATACGACTTTAGGGGCTTGCTCTGTCGCTTTAGTCGAAGATGATAAAGTCGTTTCAAAGAAAAAAGAAGTAAGAGCGCGCGGACATGTTGAACGATTACTGCCGATGGTCGATGAAAGCATGAAAGAAGCTGAGCTCGTTATGTCTGATTTATCATCTATTGTTGTTACCGTTGGTCCGGGTACTTTTGCAGGTGTACGTATAGGACTTTCTGCGGCAAAGGGTATGGCATTAGCATTAAATATACCTCTTATTCCTGTAACATCATTGGAAGCACTGGCTTATGAATTTGCTTTAGAAAAAGCAAATTTTTCTGGACAAATTGCTGTCGCGATTGATGCACGAAGAGGGGAGTTGTATTTCCAGGTCTTTGATATTGTTAAGACAAATATTTCTTCCTTGGCAGATGCAGAGGCTGTTCCCCTTGAATTAATCCCCCAAAAAATTAATGACAATATTAAAATTATTATCGGGAGCGGTGCAGAATTATTAGGTGCGATATTAACTGATAGCGAAATTAAATTTAGCACTAAAATTCAAAACCCCACTGCAGAAATAATAGCTCAATTAGCCCTCAACTATAAAGAAAGAGAGACTAATAGCGATCATGTTAAACCGCTCTATTTAAGGGCGCCGGATGCGAAATTACCTTCAAAAAATATTATGCCTAATATAAAAGATGAATGAGGGAAATATAGAAATAGTAAAAATGAATGTTGAGGCTTGCGCTTTGATAAGCGAGCTACATTCAAAAGCATTCTCAAAATTATCCGAGAATGAATGGACGCCCGATGCTTTTAAAGAAATGTTCACTAATATTGGTACTATGTGTTATCTCATAAAACGTGATGAGCAGCCAATTGGCTTTGCTTTAATTCGAAAAGTTACGGATGAAGCGGAAATTATAACATTTTGTATATTGCCAAACGAGTGCAAAAATGGGTATGCTACCATACTTTTAGAATGGGTAATAAAAGATCTGCAACGTCAATCGATTAAGTGGTTATTTTTAGAAGTTAGTGAATATAACGTTGCCGCATTAGGACTTTATAAAAAATGTTCATTTGATATTATTGGACGACGCACTGGGTATTATCATAATAAGCATGGTGGAAATAGTGACGCAATTGTTATGAATCGCGTGCTTAATGATGAAAAATAACAGGAAAATAAGATGACATCTGAAATAGAAAGATTATGTATTGAAAAGAATATGCGCATGACAGATCAACGCCGGGTCATTGCGCGCGTCCTTTCAGATGCTGATGATCATCCTGATGTGGAAGAAGTTTATAAAAGATCAACTGAAATAGATGATCAAATTAGCATTGCGACCGTTTATCGCACAGTCAGATTATTTGAAGAAGCGGACATACTAGAACGTCATGATTTTCGTGATGGTCGATCACGGTATGAACTCTTAACGGATGAGCATCATGATCATATGATAGACATTGAAAGTGGCGAAGTAATTGAATTCCTTGATGATGAAATAGAAAAGCTTCAGGCTGAGATTGCTAAAAAGCTTGGATATAAATTAGTCGATCATAGAATGGAACTCTACGGTATCAAAATTAAAGATTAGATTATGATTTGAAAAATAGAATGTTAGCTATTTTTTTAATTCGATGCTATAGACGGCGACACTGTGTAGGGTATCTTACACAGTGTTTGTTTTATTGGTGAGTTTTAATGCGCAAGTATATTAAACTATTAAAAATTGCAGTCTATTTAGGTGTGCTTTTACCGCCGACAATTTTACTAAAAAAGTTAAAATTGCCAGGTTATAAAGCGTGGCCGCACTGGGTTCATAAATCCATGTGTAATGCTCTAGATATCAATGTAAAAACCTTCGGGCACGCCTTAGAAGGCTCACCAACTTTATTTGTGTCTAATCATGTATCTTATTTAGATATCATAATTTTGGGACACGTTATTAAAGGATGTTTTGTCGCTAAAAGAGATATGATCGATTGGCCAGTTCTAGGATACTTATCAACATTACAAAGAACGATATTTATCGATCGGGAAAAAAGAAGTGAAGTGCATTTACAGCGTGAAGAAATGCAGGACCGCATTAAAGACGGTGATAGTTTAATACTGTTTCCTGAAGGAACAACGTCAGATGGTGGAAAAGTTCTGCCCTTTAAAAGTTCTCTATTTGGAGTAACGGAAAATTACATTCATCCTCAGGCAGATGAAGAAGGACGACCGTTAGAACTAATGGTCCAGCCCGTTACACTTATTTACCGCCGCATAAACAGCATGCCAGCAAATAGAATGAATAGATCTAATGTGGCTTGGTATGGTGATATGGAAATTGGACCGCATTTTAAAGATTTTCTTAAAATAAATAATGTGGATATCGAGGTGCATTTTAATGAACCTGTATCTAGAAATCTTTTTAAAACAAGAAAAGAACTCTCTACATATTGTCAACGTACAATAGAAAAGCATATGGAAAATCGTGTAAGACGTATGGATGATTAAGACTTATGGAAAAGAAAAAATTATATATTAAAACATATGGCTGCCAAATGAATGTTTATGATACCGAGCGCATGTTAGATGTTATGGCACCCGAAGGATATATGGAAACAGATACGCCTGAAGATGCGGATCTTGTGGTATTAAATACATGTCATATTCGTGAAAAAGCTGCCGAAAAAGTTTATTCTGATATTGGTCGTATCCGCAAGATGAAAGACACAAAGAAAAAAGACGGAGAAGAAATGGTTCTTGCCGTTGGGGGCTGTGTCGCTCAAGCGGAAGGCGCAGAAATTATGAAACGCGCTCCCGTCGTTGATATGGTTTTTGGTCCACAAACTTACCATAATTTACCGGATATGGTAAATCAGTCACTTTCTTTGAAATCTCAAGGTGAAAAATCACGTATTTTAGATACAGGATTAGCCGTTGACGAAAAATTTGATCAGCTTTCCAAGAAAGATGTAAAGAAAAAAGCCACTGCCTTTTTAACAATACAAGAAGGGTGTGATAAATTTTGCACATTTTGTGTTGTGCCGTATACACGTGGTGCTGAATTTTCAAGATCCATTGAAGATCTAGTAAAAGATGCCGAGAAGTTAGCAAAAGCAGGTGTTGTTGAGGTCACTTTACTAGGACAAAATGTAAATGCATTTCACGGTGTCTCTGAAAATGGTGAAGAATGGGGATTACCACAATTAATCCGCAGGCTTGCCAAAATAGACGGCTTTGAACGCATCCGCTATACAACATCGCATCCTCATGACATGACGGACGAGCTGTTAAAAGTCCACGGAGATTTAAAAGAATGTATGCCATACCTTCATTTACCAGTGCAGGCAGGCTCAGACCGTATTTTAAAAGCGATGAATAGAACGCATGATAGTGCGTCTTATAAAGACATCATCATGGATTTAAGAAAAGAACGTCCTGATATTGCTATATCAGGTGATTTTATTGTTGGTTTTCCTGGTGAAACAGATGAAGATTTTAAAGAAACAATGGAACTTGTTCGCGACGTTAAATATGCGCAAGCTTATAGTTTTAAATATAGTCCACGCCCTGGAACACCCGCTGCAGAAATGGATGATCAGGTTGATGAGAATATTAAATCAGAAAGATTGTCGAGGCTTCAAGCTTTATTAAAACAACAGCAGGCTGATTTTAATAATAGTGTCATTGGAAAAACACTTTCTGTTCTGATAGAAGGAAAAGGTAAAGCCGAAGATGCCGTATTTGGAAGAAGTCCTTATATGCAAGCCGTTCAAGTAAAGGTGGGGGCAGATAAAGTCGAAGAATTGCAAGGCAAAATTGTAGATGTTGAAATTAATGGGGCAAATACTTTTTATATTGAAGGTATACTTGCTTAATTTTTTTAGGTAAAATTTATTCAATGAAGCAAAAATCAACTGAAAATTATACATCCGGCGTTTTAGAGTTTGAAGATAATATACTCCTACCCTCATTATACGGTGAACATAATGTCAATCTTGCACGCATAGAGCATGAATTTGGCTGCGAACTATCTGGCAAGGGTAATTTATTATCAATTGAAGGTCCTGAAGAAGCATGTAATTTATCTAGAGATGTGCTTTTAAGTCTATATCAAAGACTTGAAGAGGGCGGTGAAGTTACTATTGAAGATGTTGACGGCGCTATTAGGCTCATCGGGATGTTGGATAGCCCAACACTTCGTGAAGTTAATCCGCGAGATGAATTGCTTAATGATGATAATGTGATACGCACACGAAAAACGACTATTCGTCCGCGCTCAGCCAATCAATCAAAATATATCGAAGCCTTAAGAAAAAAAGATATGACCTTTGGTTTAGGACCAGCGGGGACCGGAAAAACATTCTTGGCGGTGGCCATGGCCGTTTCACATCTTTTAGAAGGTAAAGTGGAACGTATCATTCTTTCAAGACCAGCCGTAGAAGCTGGAGAGAAATTAGGATTTTTACCGGGAGACTTAAAAGAAAAAGTCGATCCATATTTAAGACCATTATATGATGCGCTAGGTCAAATGATCTCTATGGAGCAAACAGAAAAACGATTAGAACGTGGAGAAATTGAAGTTGCGCCACTGGCGTTTATGCGTGGTCGTACTTTGTCGGATGCTTTTGTTATTTTAGATGAAGCACAAAACACAACTCCAATGCAGATGAAGATGTTTTTGACACGCTTTGGGCAAAATTGTCATATGGTAGTTTGTGGTGACCCTTCGCAAGTTGACTTACCGGACGGTAGTAAATCTGGACTTAAAGATGCGCTGGATACCCTCGGTAAAATTCGAGATATCGCATTTATTCATTTTGATTCAAGCGATGTGGTTCGACATAAATTAGTCGGAAAGATTGTTAAAGCATATGATGATAAAGAAAGTCATAAAAGCTAATGGCGTCAATAAATAACGTTCAATTAGATATATCAATTGATTGTGAAGATTGGACGCAAGAATTACCAAATTATCAAAATTTAATAGAGAATTGTATTGCTGAAATAACTAAACATGTTTCAGAAGGGCGTGCTCTATCTAATTTTTCTCATATCGAAGTGAGTGTAGTGCTCTGCTCAGATGATCTTATTCATCAATTAAATCATGATTATAGAGAGAAAGATAAGGCGACTAACGTACTTTCTTTTTGTGGTTTAGATGAAGAGGAAATCAATAATTATCTCAAGAATAGCAATAAACCTAAGAATAGACCTTTTTCTCTTGGGGAAATTTATATTGCATATGAAACGATGAATAAAGAATCGCAGGAAGCTTCTATATCTTTATCAAATCATTTTCGGCATCTGATTATACACGGTATTTTACATTTGCTAGGGTATGATCACGTAAATGATGATGATGCAGAGATAATGGAGGTACTAGAAACCTCACTTTTAAAAAATCTCGGTATTGACGATCCTTATGCTGCATGAAATAGTATTTAAGATAAATTGATAAGAAAGGCTTAATTGTTAGCTGATGACAACATCACAACCAGAAGAGACCTCAAAATCGGAAAATGGATTTTGGAACAACTTCAAAAAATTATTCAATCGTTCTAATATTGATCATGAACTTAAAGTGAGCCTTGAAGAAGTAATCGAAGAAATTGAGGCCGATGAAGGAACGCTTGGCGAAGAAGAGCGATCTATTATTATGAATACTCTATCCTTTGGTGATATGAGAGTAGATGACGTCATGGTTCCGCGTGCCGATATTGTTGCGCTTGAAGAAAATGCAACCTTTGATGATATGATGAATATTTTTGTGGACGCGAGCACATCACGTCTGCCAGTGTACCGCGATACTTTAGACGAAGTCATAGCGATGGTTCATATTAAGGATGCTTTTCGGGTTTTTGCTAAGAATAAAGATGGTGATAAATTCCGTTCAGTTAAATCAATTCAAAGGCCTATTCTTTTTGTGCCACCGTCAATGAAGCTAATCGATTTGCTTACTAAAATGCAAAAAACGCATATTCATATGGCGCTTGTTGTTGACGAATATGGTGGTACGGATGGTCTAGTTACAATTGAAGATTTGGTTGAACAAATTGTTGGTGATATCGAAGACGAACATGATATTGCGGAAGGCGTATTGATGCGTGAATTACCTGACGGGAACCTTCACGTTGATGCAAGACTACCGATTAATGAATTAGAAGATTTATTAGGATTAGATTTTCTAAGTGATGACCAAGACGACGATGTGGATACTCTTGGTGGGTTAGTATTTACATTAGCCGGACATATTCCGCAAAAAGGGGATGTTGTTGCCCATGATAACGGTATTAATTTTGAGATCATTGAAGGCGATAATAGACATATAAAATATATTCTGGTTAGACGAAAATAACAATTATGACTATGTCGAAACTCAACCTTGAGAATATTATTCAATATTTGGGAAAGCTGACTTTCCGCAATAAAATATTACTTATGATTCTATTAGGTGCACTTTCGGCACTTTCTTTCGCCCCTTTTTATATATTTCCATTTTTGATTGTTTGTTATCCTTTATTTATGCTGATGTCGATCATCAGTGACCAACCTAAATATGCTTTTTACAAAGGCTTTGCATTTGGTTTTGGTCATTTTTTTGCCGGCCTTTATTGGATAGGTAATAGCGTCATTGTTGAAGCTGATATACCCAATTGGGTTGGACCTATTATGGTTACATTTATCGCAATATATCTTTCACTTTTTCCTGGGTTGGTTGCTTATGTGCTTAAATATATTCATCGAAATCATACGGTAAGTAAAAATCTTTTAAATATTTCAATCAGTTTTATTGTGCTTTGGTCATTTTCTGAGTGGCTCCGAGGAATGTTATTTACAGGGTTCCCTTGGAATTTAATGGGATATATATGGGGTTTCTCCGATATTATGCTTCAATCAACGGCAATTTGGGGCATATATGGTCTTGGTCTCATAACTTTAATATTAAGTATTCTGGCATTTTTCGCGCTGGTTAATCGTTGGCGTATTATATCCGCCCCAGTAGTGATTTTGGGCATCATTGGGTTATATTCGTTCGGATCAAGCCGCTTGCCAGAAACAATTGAATATGTTGAACAAGTTAATTTAAAAGTGGTTCAGGCTAATATTCAGCAAAAAGATAAATGGCCATATGAGAACTGGAGCAAAAATCTCATCACTCATATGGATATGAGTGATGATAATAAAGCTGAAAATAAAGACATTATTATTTGGCCTGAGACGGCCGTTATATATTCAATTTCTGAAGAGCCGCTCCGCCGTGATGTAATGTCAAGCATCCTAAATGAAGAGGATATCCTTTTAACAGGTTTTCCGAGGCGACAAAGAGATCCTGATCAAACGAGGATCTTTAATTCCCTTATTGCGATTAATAAAGAAGGTAATATTGAAGGGATTTATGACAAAAGTCATTTGGTTCCCTTTGGTGAATATATTCCATCTTTTATCACAAATATTATGATACCTCTTGGGCTTGATAAAATGTTTACTGGTGGCCAAGGGTTTTCACATGGGGAGGGGATTAAGACTTTAAATATAGATGGGATGCCCTCAGTTGGTGTTTTAATTTGTTATGAAATAATTTTTCCAGGACAGGTTACAGACCCGGAAAATAGGCCCGATTGGTTATTAAATATTACTAATGACGCTTGGTATGGTGAAAGTACAGGTCCATATCAACACGTATTACAAACCCGGGTACGCGCTATTGAAGAGGGATTACCGCTGGTTAGATCGGCGAGCACAGGAATTTCGGCGATAATTGATCCTTATGGGCGTATCGTTGATCAAATAGGATTAAATAAGCGTGGTGTTGTTGAAGGCGCTTTGCCGCAGAAGCTATTAGAAAGAACACTCTATTCGTTTTTGAAGGAGTGGATTTTTACTTGTATAGGTGTTACACTTATTATCGTAAACATTGTGCTATTACGAAGAAGGCACCCACAGAAAGATAAAGCTTGACGTCAAAACAGAGTAACACTAAATAGAAAACATACTTTTGGGTGGTCAGCCCTGTATAGGCTGCAGAGTAATCAGTAAATTCAAAATGAATAAGGTATTTTTATTATGAGCATGGTTAAATCATCACCTGATCCAGTAGACATTCATGTAGGTGCCCGAGTGCGTTTGAGAAGAACATTGCTAGGTATGAGTCAGGAAAAGTTGGGTAAAGCGCTCGGATTAACTTTTCAACAAGTTCAGAAATATGAACGCGGTGCTAACCGAATAGGTTCTAGTCGTTTGTTTCAACTTTCGAAAATATTAGATGTTCCTGTATCATTTTTCTTTGATGAAATGACAACGGACACCACACAAAAAGCCGATGGAATGGCCGAAGGTAATAAGCAAGTTTTTGAAGTTGATAAATTATCACGAAGAGAGACTTTAGAATTAGTGCGGGCCTATTATAAAATTACTGACCCTTCAGTGAGAAAGAAAATATTTGAAATGGTGAAAGCCGTTGGTAGTTCAGCTATCGGTTCAGACGAAAGTTAAATTATTAAAACTATTATATATTATCAGCATGCTTTTTCTTTATGATAAGGCATGCTTTTTTATGAGAGATACTAAAATTGGAAAATATAATATATAAAATTTGTTCATCAGATGAATGGAACGAAGCAAATCGGCTGGGAAGTTATAAAGGCTCAAGAGATGATTTAAGAGATGGGTTTATTCATTTTTCAAGTAAAGACCAGGTCGAAGAAACATTAAAGAAGCACTTTGCATCACAAAAAGGGTTATTATTATTAGACGTTGATATGACGTTATTAAAAGAAGGTGCTTTAAAATGGGAGATATCGCGAAATGGTGAAAAATTTCCTCATTTATATGATGAACTGAATTTAGATGCTGTTATAAAAGTCACTGAAATTCCTGATAATCGATGATTGTTTCAGTAAAGGAAAAATGATGAATTTATATGGTTTAGCAAAACCGTTTTTATTTATGTTCTCACCAGAGCAAGCACATAGCTTAGCCATAGCGGCATTGAAAGCTGGCATAGTTCCGCCTTTATCGGATCCAAGAAGCAGAATATTAAGCCAGACCTTATGGGGCCTAAATTTTCCAAACCCCGTGGGATTGGCTGCGGGCTTTGATAAAAACGCTGAAGTTTATAGACCAATGCTTTCACAAGGGTTTGGTTTTGTTGAAACAGGTACCGTTACCCCACTTGCGCAACCAGGAAATGATAAACCACGCATATTTAGATTACCCGAAGATGATGCCGTTATTAATCGCTTAGGATTTAATAATAAGGGTTTGGCTTATTATATCGATCAATTAAAACATCGAAAAATAAGTGATGGAATTGTGGGCGCTAATATAGGCGCTAATAAATTAAGTGATGACCCGATTAATGACTACGTGATTGGATTAGAAAAAGTACTCGGACTTGCGGATTATTTTACAATTAACATCTCATCTCCCAATACACCGGGGCTACGAAAACTTCAGGGTAAAGAAGCGTTGGATGAATTGCTCAGCAAATTAAAGACCGTCAGAGAAAAGGCGGATTTAGATAAAAAGCCACCTTTAATTTTAAAAATTGCACCTGATTTAGATGGTTCAGAGTGTGAAGATATAGCTGATATAATATTAAAGCATGAAATGGATGGCTTAATAGTTAGTAATACGACATTGTCACGCGACGATCTGAAGTCAGAATTAAAAGAAGAAGCTGGTGGGTTGAGTGGTTCACCTTTGTTCGATTTATCAACTAAGGTTTTATCTGACATGTATAAACTTACCAAAGGCAAAATCCCTTTGATTGGAGTAGGCGGTATCAGCAGTGGAAAAGAGGCTTATGCGAAAATAAAAGCTGGTGCCTCATTGGTTCAGTTATATTCAGCACTTGTCTATCATGGCCCTGGTCTTGCCACGACTATTAATCGTGAATTAATAGCGCTTCTAAAAAAAGATGGCCTCAGTAATATTACTGAAGCCATCGGTATTGATCATAAATAAAGGTAGATTAGCCTTCCGCACTTCCCATTTGAGATTGCAGGTAATTCTGCTCGCCGACCTTATCGATAAGAGCGAGATTAGTTTCTAACCAATCGATATGTTCTTCTTCATCATTAAGGATTTTCTCAAAAAGATCTCGTGAAACATAATCACGCACTTCTTCGCAATGAGTAATGGCTTCTTTTAAATCAACATGTGCATCATGTTCTAGTGCAAGGTCGCCTCTAAATATTTCTGTTACATTCTCACCGATACGTAAACGGCCCAATTGTTGAAGGCCCGGAAAGCCTTCTAAGAATAAAATACGTTTAATAAGGTCATCCGCATGTACCATTTCTTCGATTGATTCTTTATATTCATGCTTCTCAAGGGCCTCAAACCCCCAATCACCAAGCATTCTGCTATGTAAAAAATACTGGTTTATCGCGGTTAGTTCGTTTTTTAGGACTTTATTGAGGAAATCAATAACTTTTTTATCACCCTTCATACTGTGCTCCTGATATGTTTGAAGTTTGAACGCAAGTTTAATAGGAGTGGCAGACTAAGTCAACGAAAAGAAAGATAAGTTATTGATTATAAAAGTGAAAATCATTCTTAGGTAGAATGTTAAGAGACGCGATTATCTTCTCGCTCGTTATCGCAAATATTTTGCGCATCACATAGACACATGCCGCATTGTGGCTTTACACCAAGTGTTTGGTATATTTTAACGGCACTTTGATTGCCTTTATTTTTACGGGCAGCTTCACGAACCGTATTCTCATTTAATCCGTTGCATACACAAATATACATTTCAGTGTCTCCAATTAACTGATTCTTATTATATGCAATTAAGAATGATTGTCAACAATGATGATAATCATTCTTATTAACCTAAATATAATGATTTTTTATTGTTGTCTTTAAGGGGGAAGGGTGCTTATAAAAAGAAAACCATTTAATATCAGGATACATTCAATGACCGTGAAAATTTTTCATAATCCACGCTGCAGTAAATCTCGCCAGACACTGGCTCTATTAGAAGAAAATGGTGTCTCGCCTGTCATTCGGGAGTATTTGAAAGATGTCCCAACTTTTGCAGAATTGGATCAATTGCTCAATATCCTAGGCTTGGAGCCAAGAGAGTTAATGCGTAAAAAAGAAGCGGAATATAAAATTGCGGGTTTAAATGATGAAACTTTAAGTCGTGACCAGTTAATAGAAGGGATGATCGCCAACCCGAAACTAATTGAACGACCTATAGTAATAAAAGAGGGCGAAGCCAGAATTGGCCGCCCTCCCGAAAATGTTCTAGAAATTTTATAATTTATTTTTTGCGTAAGAATATCATCCAGACTTGTGCAATAATGATGCAAATTGCAAAGAATGAAAGAATCCAGGAATCTATCCACCAGTTTTCTACCCAAAGGCCTCTTTCGCCTCTTTGAATGGCGACCCAGCCACGGAAATGCTGATTACTGGCAACGATAAGCCCGTAAACACCTAAAATGCTTGTGGCATATTTTAAAATAAAGTGGCTCGCGCCTGGCGTTGTCATAAAGATACCTAAAATTAGAATAACTGTTCTTTGTGCACGACAAAATGGGCAGATATATACTGCGCCTGTAAGATCCATCACCCAAGTACCTACGCCAATCAAAATGGCAATGACACCAAGAATTCTTATATTTTCCAGATACCAATCCAAATCAAATAATCGTATCATATTTTTCTTCCTCTCATATGTTCCCCGTTTGGTGAGCGGAACATAACAGCAGAGTGGAAATCTGTCAAACATTTGTTATAGTATAACAAATGTTTGACATAACATGAATGATCAGCTGTTACTTCTTTTTTTCCCTACAACACACACAAGGAAAGATACGAAGCTACCAATGCATAACTGCCATGTAAACGCTATTGATCCTAAAAAGTCGGGAAGTGAGAGCATTTCAACAAAGTATTTTTGTTGAATAAGAGTGCATAAAAAACCAACCAGAAGAGCAGAGATAACGGAACGTGTTGACCCTCTATCAGTAAAAATAGCCGTAAAATAAACACCGATTAATCCTGAGTAAGCAAAAACCATTAAAGAAAGTGCAAAGTCAATTAGCGGCAAACCAGAGTATTGTTGCCAGTAATAACAAAGGACTGACATGGCAAAAAGGATCATTCCGACAATACCCATTCCGACTTGTCCTGCTTGGACAAAATGTGTCTCTGGCTTTGTTTCTTTTTTAAGCTTCCATGGACGATAGAAGTCTTGCACCAAAACAGAAGCCATCGAATTAAGGCCAGAATTTATGGTTGAAATGGCAGCGGCTATGACGCCTACTGTAACGACCCCTTTTAATCCTGTGGGCAACTCCGTTAAGATATAATACATAAAAATGGTCACTTGCTCGCCTTCAAAGGCTGCAGCTTTCATATCTAATTGATTTCCCATTAAATCGGGACGTTCATAAAAGACATAAAGCATCTGACCGATCGTTATGAATAACCAGATGATTGGAATTGCCATAATCGTTGAAATAATAAGTGCTTTCCCACCTTCGTTATCCTCTTTGCAAGTCAGAAGCCTTTGGGAAATATCTTGATCCAGCCCAAAGCTCGCAATGAAAAGTAGCGTCAGGCCCGTGAAAATAGAAATCATGGAATAGGGGGCACGAAAGTCTATGTCAAAGTTAAATAGAAGGAGTTTATTCACACCTTCAGGGGTGCTTTTTAACGCATTAAAAATTTCTTGAGTGTTAAGAGGAATAGTGGTCATTAAAAAGTATAAAATAGCGACCGCAGAGAAAATATACATGCAAAATTGCAACAAATCAGTCCATATGATTGATCTTATCCCGCCAAGGAATGTGACAATAAATCCAATCATGACCATAATGAAGGATGACATCATTATGTTGCCGGCATTTATGGTGGAAAATAAAATCATTGATACGGCAATGGCCGCTAGATAGAGGCGCGCGCCACTGGCAAAAAAACGACCAATAATATACATAGCGCCTGCCGCTTTCATCGCATCTTGACCATATCGATCGCCAAGGTATTCATATACGGTGGTTGCATTTAAGGCATAAAACCGGGGTATTAAAACTTTGGCCACAAATATGGCAGCGATGACGGACGCCATAGTCGCTGCGAGGTAAGTATAATCCCCGCGATATCCTTGGTCTGGCCCACCAAGAAAAGTTGCCGCAGATTGGGTTGTCGCAATAACTGAAATAGCCACAACCCAAGGGGTCATAGTGTTGCTACCAAGAAAATAATCACGTGTCGTTAGGTTCTTTTTGCTAGCATAATATAATCCGACTAAAAAAAGGATTATGAGATATAGCCCCACAAGACCCCAGTCTAAAATTGAAAAGTTACCTGCCATTTTTGCCTTTGATATTGTGAAGATAAAAACAATATAGGAAATTTAGTTCTGTATAGCAATTTGAATGAGTGTAAAAGGGGGAGGTTAGGGCTTAGATAAAAATTATTTTGATGCAATCTTTAAACTTGCCCTAATGCCGCCACCAATTTTATTTTTAAGTTGAATGGATCCATTATGGGCTTTTGCTATATCATTGACAATGGAAAGACCAAGACCAAATCCACCTTTTTCACTATCGCGCTCTTTGCCAACCCTTTCAAATGGCTCGAGCACTTTTGATAACTGTTTTTTATCAATCCCTTCACCGTTGTCTTCGACGATGATATCTGCCATATCGTCATCATGAGAAAGTGATATAGTTGCGCTCTTGCCATATTTGAGCGCGTTATCAATTAAATTTTGCAAGACACGATTGATGGCGTCAGGGTCACAATTTACAATTATATCATCCAAAGCATTTATAATAACAGGATTACCTAGTTCTTGACGTTCGATGCATTCAGTTTCAATTAGCTTTTTAAGGTCGGTTTGTTTTTTCTGAATAAGGGTATCACTGCCCTTGAGGAAATCTATAACAGAGCTCGTAAGATTTTCCATTTTTTCCACGGATGAAATTATTCCATCTTTTAATGAACTTTCATCGATAAGCTCTGCTTTTATTCTTAAGGAAGTTAAGGGCGTGCGAATATCATGACTGAGTGCGGTTAAGGCTGTAATACGCTGCTCAATATGATTAGAAAAGACTTTCTGCATTGTATTGAAAGATCGAATAGCACGTTTCAAGTCAAAGGGCGCGACCCAAAGCCTTAAGCCAGCCCCATAATCGAATACCGATAGTGGTTCAGTGAATCTTTCATATTTTGGAAAAATAAAAAATCATATCTCCTTTACCGTTCATATATTTTTGTCCGTAAGCATAAAGTTGATAGAACTCAGCCTGGCAGAGACTATATTTATCCGTGCCATTACCGGCGTTTTGATCGAGTAATTTCCATTTTGTATCCATAACTGTTCCCCCTCAAAGCCTATGAGACCATTTAAAGTATTTGCATAAGAGAGGTAGCAATTTTGTTCATGAGAGAGCGGATAATTCATCGCTTAATTACCTAATTGTCTGAGAAGTTATCCTCCCCAGAATATTTTCTTAGGAACTAAAGTTGGCCTGTTTCTTGTAGTCAGGCGCACGACATTTTGGACTTTTGGTTCTTTAGGTACAATACCAACTTTAAACCAACGGGGAGCATATTGGTTTATATAACCAAAACAAATTAGGCGCACTCGCTTGTTCCTGTATTGGCTGAGAAACCTAAGTTGATTTGCAGGGACATCATACAGGCATGTTTCGCCAGTTGTTTGAATATGATAAGTACGGAAGTCACCCCTAAAAAGTTTGTACCCTTTTTTATCCGTCATGTGATCCAATTACTCCAATTAATCACTGAATTAAGACACCATTTGACCGTCAAACCTGGCTTATTATTAATAGGTATGCGTTTTTATGGCATATTGGTACCGGAGTTGGCTTTCGTTAATTCTGTGTGGAGTTTGAGGAGTTGATGGTATACCTTTTTTAAAGATTAAAAAGATGCTTGCAATATCGCAAGCTCGTCGCTTAATTTCAGTAACAATTTTAGTCAAAGTCTCCTTATAAAATAGGCTAATGGGTTCTCAAACCACTTGATTACGGACATATTTTAGTTTGAGGGAGCTATATAATTGGAACAATTGGTATACCATGACATCCTGTGATTATAACTGTCATTAGCAGTATAATAATTAACTTCATTTCATTTTCCTTTTAATTTCTTCATACCTTACATAAACAAAGTAATCATTAATATCAATGATACTAGCACCACGCCACAGTTTAAAGGTCATCAAGCGCCCCGCAATGCTAGATCATCAACATCACCGCTAAGCCTTTTGAAGGCATATTTGAATGCGGCATCGCCATCAGACATAGATTGTTCTTTAAGCCTAACCTAGTGGATAAAGGAATGATAGCTGGAAAAGATGGATATTATTGGACCATCAAGAATGACAAAAAATTAATTTAAACCAGCTTGGCGATCCACTCTCCACCTTATAGGGTGGAGAGAGAGTGGATCACGCCTCAATAAAGCCGTTTGATCCAGTGGATTTTAAAATGGATCAATAAAATATATATTTAAAACAATACATTAGGTTAATAATGATCCACTTACGATCCATCGAGTATAGTGATCTGGATCGCGATCCAAGAGGGTTTAAAAATATGAGTGGATCGCAATGTGGATCGTTTATATTTGACTGTTACAGCTATACTGTATTTTAATATTTAATCGTTATCTCATGAGATAATAAACTATAACTTTAATTCCGACCCGGCGAAACTATAGTTTCGAGATTGTCCAACATTGGACAATTTTCTCATTACCCCTTGAGCAGAAACGGTTGAACAAATATTCAATTCTGGTGCAAAATAAAATTAAAGGAAGAGAAATGGAAATACCAACAGAGGAATATTTAGATTGGCTAGATCATGCCATGCAATTTCCTCAAGATATAGCAGATAGAGATTATGCAAGGTATCAGTTAGCCGCTGATGGGTTATCTGATGAGGAAATAGATTTAATATTTAAGAAGATGGATGAAAAGTTTAATGCCAAGTAAAGACAGCAGACTAAGCAGAGTGTTCATTTTTCATGAAGTTTTTAATTGCCTTTTTTTGGTTCTAAAGCCATTGTTTTATTTACGTGGATGTCTCTAGAAATAATGTAGACCATAAGTGTTAGTACTGGCATTGGTGAACTCACTACCATCTGATTGTATAGCGTATACACTTTGTCATAATTTTTTGTTAGCATAATAGCGTAATCATAACTGATAAAAAGTGAAAAAAATCCTTCTTTAAACAAAGAAATGTCGAGAATGAGTGACACTGGAGCAACAAAAGTTACGTATATATAAAATTCTACAAGATTTTCAAAAGTCGGATAGTTTAATTCTAGAAGATTAAATTGTCCTAAAATGAAAAAGAAAACAGGGAAACCTACCGCCATAAAAATTATTGAATCTCTA
>Ga0255753_1000276_pt1 | contig 67286 bp, 66 predicted proteins | sample 041ome_10_FD_179953 | JGI IMG/M metagenome (GOLD analysis project Ga0255753, IMG submission 179953) | Coastal salt marsh microbial communities from the Groves Creek Marsh, Skidaway Island, Georgia - 041412US metaG (version 2) | ecosystem: Environmental > Aquatic > Marine > Intertidal zone > Salt...
ACACTTATACTGGTTTTATTGATTTTAAATTTTTACTGTTTCTAAAGTCGTTAAAAGGGGTTAAATTGAATCCTTTATTAATCAAAAAATAAAGAGTTTACTTAACACTCTTGAATTTGTTGTAATTGTTGTAGGCAAACAATTTTTAAAAAAAAGAGTTTATATAGAAAACCTATTTTATGAAAGCAACCTCTTCACGCTACATTACCTTCTTTTTGTTTGCTTTCAGTTGGGGTTTTGGTCAAGGGAGTGGGCTTTTGATTCAGCAGTATAACAGAGGCCCTGCGCTAGACAGTAAGTTTTCCAGATGGACACTACAGCCTAGGATAGAGCTGAATCGATTCAACACAGACCTGAATTCTACAACTCCAGAATTTACAGTGGGGGGCCGCTTGAGTTTGGAATATCGTCTGTCTAGTACCGTTGGCTTAGAAAGCGGAGTAGGTTTTACACCCGTTGCTTACAGCTATGCTGTTGGGGATTCTTTAGGTATCGATCATTTAAAATACCTCACTTTTCCTTTGGGATTAAAGTTACACCCCACTTCCAGAATCAGTATAGGGTTGGGTGGAAGTTATAACCTCTACCAACAAGGGGCGTTTTGGGTAAAAAAAGAACCCTTTAAGCGCAAGGAGACATACCCCTTAGAGGTCTTCTCCAACACCTTTGGTGGTTTTCTTCAATTAGAATATCACTTTTTCTGGGGTGGAACCTTCTCCCTTCATTATATCTGGGCAACAAGAAAAAGTCCCCTTACTCAACCACAAACGAATACTACTTCTGGATTCCGTTTGGGCATAGCATACACCATTTGGCGCTCGGGAAGCAAACGTTGATTTAGTTCTTTTTTAAAGTAATTTCAATAACTCCGTTTTTTCCTTCCTCACCATAATTTTCTAGTGCAGATTCCCCTTTTAATACATTAATAGACTCTATAGAATCGGGATGTAATGAATTCATTAGATTCTTTTCTTTTCTAATTTGTCCATCAATGACTACTAGTGGGGCGATACTGTCTGTTACGATAAAAATGCTTTTTTTTGGATTCTTTTGAACCCAAATGTTTTTTGAGTCTAAGGAGTCTGATGCTACCATTTCCGATTGAAAAAAAACGGCTTTAGGCGCTTTCTCTTCAGAAAAGAATAAAATCTCATGTGGTAACTGCCCTCCGAGATCGACCATCTCACCAGAACCTATCATAGATCGATGCACTGTCAATGGTTTATTTTCTAAAGAGGGTTTTGGGCTTTGGTATACTTTGACAACTAAACATGAAGTAAATAAAAGCGCTAGTAGTGGGGCATAGAATATCGTTCGCATAATAAAATTTTTTGCTAAAATAAATAACTTAAAGTGATGTTCAAAAAAGGGTGGCGCCTGTACTTTTGGGTAGTCATATAAGGGCTACTATTATTTAATAGCACCTGAATTTTCCAGGGCTGGTAAAATCCAATAAATCCAACCTGATAATGGCTGCGTAAAGAAGCAGCTTCTAGTGTAAAAGGGCTGTTTTGCCGAATCAAACTTCCAGAGAGAGAATAATCGTGTAAACTGTATTCCAGCATGGATCCCAAGAAAAAGGAAAGACCGTTTTGAATTGCTTCAAGGCGATTGCCAAAAAAGGGCAATCCAGGCAACGATCCCAGCTGCAATCCTACACGCGATTGGGCGGTTGTTCGGAAGCTCCCTGTCTGAAGTTGATGTCTCCCCACCCATTTGACCTTAGAGCTCAGTGCCTTCCCCCAAAAAAGTAATGCTTTAGCATTTAAATGAAACGCTTGAGGTAGTGCTGTTGCCCAACTCAAAGGTTCAAGATTAAGGATGTAGATGTGGTAAGTGTTCTGAAAAAATTTAGCCAGTGAGGCATTTGCTCCCGTAGTTCCCACTTGCATTCCCCATCCATAACCAAAATCAGGTGTTTTGAAACGGTTTTCTTCAAAGCCTAAAAACAACCACCCATTATAAGGATAATCCATGCGGCTTTTGTCTTCAATTAGCCTTAATGCGGGAGTATTGATTTCTTGCCCCAAAGTCCAGTGTCTAGAAACCCAATTATACCGATACAAAGAATCATTTAAAAGTTCACGCTGCTTGCCGTATTCCAAAAAAATACCACTACTGTAATACCGGTCTATGCCAAAATAAAGATCATTGTCAACATTGAGCCCTATATATTGCTGTGCTGTTGCTTTTGAGAGGACCCCGATCAACAGCAAAACAAAAAAACACAAACGGTTTAACAACTTTTAATCTATGTTTTTAAGCACCAAAAGAGGGATGGTACAATAGAAGTCTTTTTTATAGATCCTGTCGGGTTCCCATAGTTTTTCAAAAAAACCACGTTCTCTCTTAAATGCAACTAACAGATCGGGTTTATTGGCTTGAAAGTGTTCCAATACACCCTGGTAAACAGTAGCGTTTTCAGAAAAAGTAAGCCCTTCAGATCGTTGTACCAGTGCATCATCCAAATGGTGATTGCGGTTTGCAAAGCCAGGGACTTTTACCAACAACAGCTTCAATTTGGTCTTGAATTTTTTTTGAAAAGCAATCATGGGCTTTAACGTTGCCGTGTCTTTTACCTCTCCTGTTTTAAAGGCAAGTAACATTTTTTTTGGAGGGGTAAAGGCCTTTCCTAATGGTGCTACAAGAACCGGGATCGTTGTTCTTTTAATCAAACTTCCCGCAATTCTACCCAGAAAAACTTCATCGTTAATCTCATTATTTAAAGGGGCTGTAACAATTAAATCAATCCCTATGGTTTGCTTTAATTTCTTTACCGTTTCAATGAGGTCTCCTTCACTTTCTATAATTTTTACCTCCACATCCTCAACTGCTATTTTGTCCAATATCGTTCGTATGCGTTGTATGTTTTCCTTCGCTAGGCGAGCGTTAAGGTTGGTCATTGTGGTAAGTGTCGCCTGAGGGGGATATGCATCAATAACATAAACGGTAGATTGCATTACTTTGGCCAAATCCAAAGCATAGGTAAGGGTGGATTCTGCGAAATCTGATATTCCAAAAGGGACAAGAATGTGTTTCATTGTTTTTTTTACAAAAATACCAAGAGTTAAAGTAAGTTATTCTCTTTTTAAGGAATTTTATTGCCGCAGGTGTTTTTAAATAAAAAAAGAAATCGTGGTATTGTGCTAATTTTATTAAGAGGTCTTCAAAAAGTTTTAGAAGCGTGTGGAGTTTATGTATTTTTACAACGATGGAACCCTACGTAAAACATTTTATTGATGCTTCTTGTGGTACTTTGGAATTTGGTAACCCTGCGGGCAATTCACTACCTACACAATTGCTAAACGACTTACTCTTTCAATTCCAACAATTGAAAAAACATCCTGAAGTAAAAACGATAGTACTTCAAAGTGCTGGAAACCGTGCCTTTTGCGGAGGAGCCTCATTTTCCGAAATGAAAAGCTTAAAAACCGCAGAGGAAGCTACAGCGTTTTTCATGGGTTTTGCTCGTATCATAAACGCCATCAGAACTTCTGATAAATTTGTTGTTGTTCGTGTACAAGGCAAAGTTGTTGGTGGAGGAGTAGGTCTTGTGGCTGCCTGTGATTATGCTATTGCACAAGAGAGTGCCCAAGTAAAACTTTCTGAATTATCTATTGGTTTAGGACCTTATGTAATTGAACCGGCTGTTTCCAGAAAAATAGGGACCGCCGCTTTTGCACATCTCTCCCTTGAAGCTGAAAGTTGGAAATCCGCTTTGTGGGCAGAGGAAAAAGGCATGTATAACAAAGTGGTTGCTACTGAAGAAGAGCTCAATAGGCAAGTTAAAGAAACCGCACAACGCCTATCAAGTTATGCTCCTGAAGCGATTAAAAACCTGAGAGCATTACATTGGAAAAATACCGATCACTGGGAAACATTACTCCCAAACAATGCAAAAATCACTGCTAATCTTCTCTTAAATGAAGCTACACAAATATTTCTTAATTCATTGTAAATCAAATGAGTGAACTAATCCGAATAACAAAAGAGTTTAAGTTTGAAACAGGACATGCGCTTTATGGCTACGACGGCTTGTGTAGAAATGTTCACGGACACAGTTACAAACTTTCTGTTACTGTTATTGGAACTCCCATTAAAGACTCAGGAAATGTAAAATTTGGAATGGTAATGGACTTTAGTGACCTGAAAGAAATCGTAAACGAAACCATTGTAAAACCTTTTGACCACGCTACTGTTCTCAATGTAAACTCTCCACATAAAGAATTGGCAGACGTTATGGAACAAAGGGGTCATAAGATTCAGCGGGTGGGCTATCAGCCTACAAGTGAAAGGATGATTATCGACTTTGCTGAAAAAATAAAAACCCAGCTTCCCAATCATCTGAGCCTTCATCACCTAAAATTAAGAGAGACAGAATCGTCTTATGCTGAGTGGTTTGCTTCAGATCAACAAGATTAAAATCCGAGTGCATCTAGGTCGGCTTTTGGCTTTGCTTTCTCTTTAGCATTTGCATCCGACACTTCTTCACAATCTACTGGAATACTCAGGTTTTCTGGAGCGAGGAAGTCTTCCGTTGAAATGCCAAATTCTGGATTTTCATATAAGGATCGCATGTAGTTTCCCCAAATAGGCAATGCCATTGTGGCTCCCTGACCGTAAGCAATTTCTTTAAAGTGTACCGAACGGTCTTCTCCGCCTACCCAAACTCCTGTTGCCAGATTGGGAACCATCCCCATAAACCATCCATCGCTTTGATTTTGAGTTGTTCCTGTTTTACCGGCAATCGGGTTTTCAAAAATATAAGGATAACCGGTAACCACATTTTTATATATGGCATTTGTTTTTTCAAGACCAGCATGACGTAATCGTGCTCCAGAACCTGCAACAGTAACTCCCTGCATTAAATTAACCGTAACATAAGCCGCTTCTTGACTCAATACATCTTTTGTCTCGGGCAACACCTCGTAAAGTGCGCGTCCGTTTTTGTCCTCTATGCGAGTAATCATTATCGGCTTGACATAAATGCCTTGATTGGCAAAAGTACTGTATGCCCCCACCATTTCGAAAAGACTGATGTCTGGAGTTCCCAAAGCGATAGAAGGGACTGCAGGCAAATAAGAAGTAATCCCCATTTTTCGAGCCAAATTAATAACTGGCTGTGGTCCTACTAAATCCATTATTCGAGCACTAACTGTATTTACAGAATTTGCCAGTGCGTTTTTTAACGTTCGTGTTTGCCCGTATTTGTCTCCAGAGTTTTTTGGACACCAAGCGTCTATATTGCCATGCTTCATCGGCTCAATGCAATACAGTGCATCGGGCAGGGAGTCACAAGGAGACAGCTTGAGCTGATCTATAGCAGTTGCGTATAAAAAAGGCTTGAACGTAGAGCCAATTTGTCTTCTCCCTTGTTTGACTTGATCGTACTGAAAATGCTTGTAGTTGAATCCTCCTACCCAAGCTTTTACATGACCCGTTTGTGGCTCCATAGACATTAGTGAAGCACGAAGAAAATACTTGTAGTATCGTATAGAGTCCATGGGTGTCATTACTGTATCGATTTCTCCTTTCCAACTAAAAACACGCATTGGAACTTTCTTTTTAAATGATGCCAAAATAGCTTCTTCCTCAATACCTGCCAGTTTCATTTTTCGCCACCGTTCACTTCGGTATGCTGTTCGTTCTAAAAGGGTGTCAATCTCTCCTTCTCTCAAGTCTAGAAAAGGAGCGGTCGGATTTTGTCTTTTGGTATTTTGTCTGAAAAATTCTTTTTGAAGGTTTTTCATATGATCACTAACCGCATCTTCTGCTAATTGTTGCATCCGAGAATCTAGAGTCGTGTATATACGCAGTCCGTCTCGGTATAAATTGTGATTGCTCCCGTCGGGTTTTGGATTTTTTTCAATCCAATCATCCATAAACTCTTTTAAATAAGCTCTAAAATAAGTCGCAAGGCCTTCTCTATGTGATTCTGGTGTAAATCTAATCTCTAGAGGAAGTTGTGTTAACGAATCCCGCTCTTCTTCAGTGATCAGATTGTTGCGAACCATTTGTTGAAAAACGATGTTTCTTCGTTCTTTGACTCGTTCGGGTCTTCGAATAGGGTTATACAGTGAAGAGTTTTTTAACATTCCTACCAAAGTGGCTGACTCTTCAATAGTAAGCTCTTGTGGGGCTTTGTTAAAAAATATTTTTGCTGCAGATCTAATCCCATCGGCTTGATAGCCAAAATCGTACTTGTTAAGGTACATGGATACGATTTCCTTTTTGGTGTAGCGTTGTTCTAACTGCACTGCAATCACCCATTCTTGTGCCTTTTGAAGTATTGTTTTTACAATATTTCTAGAACGCACTCCAACAAAAATTTGACGGGCAAGCTGTTGCGTTATGGTACTTGCCCCTCCGCGTTTTCCTAAAAAAACGAAAGCGCGTAAAGTTCCCCGCCAATCGATGCCAGAATGTTCGTAAAAACGTTCATCTTCTGTAGCGATAAGAGCCTCCACCATGGTGGTTGGAATTTCTTCAAAAGCAATAGGTGTTCTGTTATCGTCAAAATAATACTTTCCTAGAATAATTCCATCCGAAGAAAGTATCTGTGTGGCTAGATTTGTTTTTGGGTTTTCCAATTGTTGTAAGTCCGGCATGGGGCCATAAATTCCCAAAGCTGCCCCACCAAACAAGAGAACCACCCCTGCAAGCCCCGATAAAAACAACCCCCAAATCAACCTTACGTTTCTTTGACTGTTGCCTCTGTCTTTGCTGTTTTTTTTCTTCGCCATTTTACTGATCTTCTATACTAATTCCCACAGAAAGAACCCCCTTTAGTGTTGAAACGCCTTCGGCAGATCCATTATTGCGTACCGCCTGTGCTACCTTAATTTTTAATGGTCGTTTTTCTGGAAAAACAACCCCCTCTTTCCACCACAATTTGCTTTCCTTTACTTCTGTAAACCCTTTGCCCAACCAAGTGCCGTCTGGAGCAGCCATAGCATACTCCAAAGTATCTTGAATTACCAATTCATCGCCTGCTGTAAGGCTCACGAGCAAAAAAATATTAGAGAACGGATAGCTGTTGTTGTTTTGAAGTCGTAAAAATACATTTTTTGATCCGGATTGTACTGCTGCTTCTGGCAATTCAAACACTACTGCAGAGGTTCCTAAACCCTCATTTGCTAAACTTTTATACTCTGTGTAGCCTTTCTCTGAATGACAACTCCACACAAGGAAAAGCAACAGCGTGTTATAAAAAAGGAGCTTTTTATTTCTTGTTATTCTTTTCAAGTCGTCTTCTTTTTGTTTTTCTATTCGGCTTTTTTTTAGTGTCAAATCGGGTAATATCCTCTAGTCCAACAGCTGTTTCAAAAAGCGCTTCCTCAGTTGCACTTAAAGGGGTTTCAGCATAAGCCTCTAAACTTCGTGCTTTTTTATTTTCTCTATTGAGCGCTATAATCTCGTTTGCGGATGTTATTGACAGTTTATGCCAATTGACCCATTCGTCTTTATAGGCATACCACAAGAAGCCTTTAAAAATATCCATTTTTTGAAAGACACCCGTCCCTTTTTCCGTGTAAAGTTTTGTCTCTGTTTTTGGAAAGGCTTTTACTGCAGTTCGATAAGTTTCCAGCTCGTAATTCAAACAGCATTTAAGTCGCCCACATTGTCCAGCAAGCTTTTGGGGGTTTAATGAGAGTCTCTGATATCGGGCTGCAGCTGTGGAAACCGATCTAAAATCGGTTAACCAAGTAGAACAACACAGCTCCCTTCCGCAAGAACCTATGCCTCCCAGTCGAGAAGCTTCCTGTCTCAACCCTATTTGACGCATTTCAATACGAATAGAAAACTCTCTAGCCATGTCTTTAATCAGTTGTCTAAAATCTACCCGGTGATCTGCGGTATAGTAAAAAGTAGCCTTCTTGCCATCTGCTTGAAATTCAACATCGGAAAGTTTCATATTGAGTTTTAATGCAATAGCAAGCTCTCTAGCCCGTTTTTGTATTTGCTCTTCTTTAGCTCTATTTGCCTGCCATAGATCGATTTCTGTTTGATCTGCTAACCGTAAAATAGTCCCTATTCTTTCACTAGTGGGTTTTACTTTTTTACGCTTCATCTGCACTGCAACCAAAGGCCCAGACAGGGAGACTATCCCTAAATCATATCCTTTTTCTAAGGCCGTGATGACCAAATTTCCGGCTCTGAGTATAAGGTTAGTAGGATATCGATAATATTCCTTTCTGCTGTTTTTAAATCGCACCTCAACAAAAGGGACTGTTTTTGTTCCCTCTGGTGATTGCATGTTTTCAAGCCAATCAAAAACAGTAAGCTTGTTGCAGCTGCCACTCCCACAACTGCCGTTGTTCCCACATCCTCGTGGAGTTCCTGTTTTGAAAGTAGAACAGCTGGAACAACTCATGTAAATTAGACCTATTTAGACAATAAATATACAGGGATTTCTATGAAACCAATGACAACAAACTCTTAATTTACTGTTTAAATTTAAGCACCTCAGACCTTCCTTTTTTAAAAATTTTATTACTGTTGTGAGTTCCTTTGCGCAAAGCTTTTTGCTTTTCTTCTGGCAAGGCAACGATCTCCCTGCAGGCATCTGAGCAGCATTGATTCATCTTTTCCGAACAAGATTCACACTGAATAAACAAGAGGTGACAGGCTTCATTTACACAGTTGACGTGATTGTCACAAGGAGCACCACACTGATGACATTGTGCGATGATGTCTTCAGATATTCGTTCGCCACGGCGTTCATCGAAAACAAAATTTTTACCTAAAAATTTATTTTCTAACCCTTGATTTTTTACTTGACGAGCATATTCAATAATCCCTCCTTCCAGTTGGTATACCTTTTTAAACCCTTTGTGTTTGAAATAAGCGGATGCCTTTTCACAGCGGATACCTCCTGTACAATACATCAACAGGTTTTTGTCTTCTTTGTGTTCAGACAAATCTTCCTCAATAATAGGGAGTGATTCTCTAAAAGTATCAACGTCTGGTGTAATTGCTCCTTTGAAATGCCCAATTTCACTTTCATAGTGATTGCGCATGTCTACACAAACTGTATTGGGGTCTTCTAACATACGGTTGAAATTTTGGGCGTTCAGATGCTCCCCTTTTTGAGTTACGTCAAAACTACTGTCGTTTAACCCATCAGCTACAATTTTATCTCGTACCTTGATTGTGAGTTTTAAAAACGATTTGAGATCTTGTTCAATAGCAATATTCAAACGGACACCTTGTAAAAAGGAGATACTGTCTAAATGACTTTTAAATGCTTCAAAATAGGGTGCTGGTACTGAAAGCTGGGCGTTAATCCCTTCTGAAGCTACATAAATACGTCCCAAAACCTCTAATGGATTCCAAGATAAAAATAAATGATCTCTAAACAATTTTGGATTGCCAATGTGCGCGTACTGATAAAACGATAGGGTCAGGCGTTCTGTCCCTGCTTGTTCTAACATTTGAGCTCGTTCTTGCGCACTTAATTTGTTGTACAGTTGCATGCTATAAACGGTTTAAGTGAAGTGCAAAGGTAGAAAATTAATGTTCTCCTCATTATGAAAAGGCTATGGGACAAAAAAGCTGTCTTAACACCTCTTCACTTTCCTACTCCTTTAAGCTCAAGGTGATCCATACTTCTCCCTTCTTTTCGAGGTAAAGCATCTTCCGGAGTATGGAATAACTGTCTATTTCATTTAAGGCTTGTACGAACTCCTCTTCTCTTCGGTTTCTTTCAGCCTCGCAGGCCATTTCTGTAAGGAACAGTCCTTTAAAAAAAAGCGTATTTTCTATAAGCGCATATTCAGCTCCCCCACTGTTACATGCTGTTTTTAATTGAATCGTGCCTTCAGAAAAAAAAGTCAGTCCTGTTTCTGCGTCAAATATTGAGGAAACCACGCCATTTTCTGTTCTTATCGAATTAAGGTTCCAGCTGTTGACTAAGTCAGCAGAAATCGGAGGTGTTAAAATCAAGACAACCTGGTTTGAGGAGTTTAAAAAGACGAGCTTATTATTTTCAAAACGATACGTCAGTTTTGCTTCGCTTAATAAAGATGCTAACTCGGCTTCTCTTGTATCCTGATCCTGATCCAGGCATCCCATAAGTGTTGTTGCTAATGAAGCAATTTTAAGGGTATTCCCTTCCTGTATATAGTTCCCAAAGATGCGATTACATCCTGAAGTAAAAGAAAGCGTTTCTTCATCTATAAAAAACGTACCGCCTCCCTCAATGTCCCAATGCCCCAATAGTGACTCTGTTTGAAGTAAAGGCTCTCCCATATTATCTTCACAAGATTGTAAAAAAAGAGAAAGCCAACAAAAAGGCAAAAGAAATAGGGCAGATTTCATAAAATTGATTTTATAAACCAAGACAAATACTATGCCAACCCTCAATCCAAATGGGGGTGCTTCTTGCCAATCAAAATTAAATTTGTTTGACGTCCATTGACATAGCGAAAGCCATCTGGACCAAAATACCCGGGTTCTTCCAACATCACCCTAACATCCTTTTTCCACTCCTCAATATAAACCTTAGCGTTGAGCTCAATAGCATAAACTGTGTTTTCATAAAGAGGGTGTTCTCCAGAACCGGGAATCCCTTCCTGAGCATCCCACATTCCAAAGGTAGTTCCAGCAGAGTGTCCGTAAAGGCCTAATGGATGGGTATAAATCTGGGGTCTTAGCCCTGCAGCCTTGCTGGATTCCAATGCCATCAATAAGGTTTCGTTACCGCTACGGCCTTTTTTAAAATTATCTGTTAAAGCATCTTGTACCGCATTTCCCTGACGCAAGGCCTCTTTTAAAAATTCGGGAGCCTCTGTCTCCTCCGGCTTGAGAACATAAGCCAATTCTTGACAGTCTGTATTCAAAGTCAAATAGGTAATCCCAAAATCGCAATGGACCAAATCCCCTGGCTGAATCACGTCAAATTTAGATTGTCCATCAAAAGCATACAAATCACTGGCACCTGTACGCTGAACATCTACTGTAGGGTGAAACCAGGTTTTTAATCCTAATGCCGCTACTTTTTCACGTAACCACCATACCACATCTTCCGTTGTTGTTGCTCCAGGTGTAATGACTTTTGTTGAAAAAGCTTCGGAGATTATATTATGTGTTATTTCTGTCAACTGACTAAAAAGTGTCATCTCCAAGGGCGTACGCGTTTCGATCCATCGAACTGCTAGAGTCTCTGCAGAGACAACTCGGTTTTGATATTTCTTTGGCAAGGCCTGCATCATACCCTCATAATCAGTTTTAACTAGACCGTCTGCAATACCGTAGTGTTCTGAAGAATTGATTCCAATTTTTTTCGGGTTTTGACTGACAATATAATCTGCTAAGGCCTTCCATTGGTCCGGCTGTTTTTCTTTGTCCCAAATGGAGCGAATGTTGTTGCCAAAATTGTAGCGTGTAATGGCTACAGGATCAACCCCGTCTTTGGTTTTAGAAAACACTAAAATGGTTCTTCTTCTTGCGTTGAGCCACGTCGGGGGAAGTAAGGTTTTAACCACTGGATCTTCGTTGTATTCTCTGGTAATCATTACCCAAAGATCAATATCTTGTTCTTCCATCAGTTGAGGCAGTAATTTTTGGATACGCTCTTCTTGAATTTGATCAATTAGTGCTGCCCGCTCACGCAGGGGAAGTATGTCTTGTGCAAACAATGGGTTCAACACAATAGTGAATAAAAAAAGGAATCGTTTCATGTCAAAAATTTTAATCCCTTAAACCTACGAAAAATTGTTAATAATGGAGCTTAAACAGACTTGGAAGCAGTATGAAGAAACTGTACATTAGCCAAAAAGTACGTTATGTCAGATCAAAAAAACGCAAAACTTAAAGCGCTTCAGCTCACCCTAGACAAACTGGATAAGACCTATGGCAAAGGTGCGGTTATGAAACTAGGGGATGAAGCAGTAGAAGAAGTAGAAGCTATTCCTTCAGGCTCTCTGGGACTTGACATTGCTCTGGGTGTAGGAGGCTATCCTCGTGGGCGAGTCATTGAAATATATGGCCCTGAATCTTCAGGAAAGACGACCTTAACCTTGCACGCTATTGCAGAATGTCAAAAACAAGGAGGAATTGCTGCCTTCATTGATGCTGAACATGCTTTTGACCGTTTTTATGCAGAAAAGTTGGGTGTTGATGTTGGAGAACTGATCATCTCTCAGCCTGATCACGGTGAGCAAGCCTTAGAAATAGCAGACAACTTGATTCGTTCAGGAGCTATCGATATTGTGGTAGTAGACTCCGTAGCGGCGCTCACTCCAAAAAGTGAAATAGAAGGCGAAATGGGAGATTCTAAAATGGGACTCCATGCTCGCTTGATGTCTCAAGCATTGAGGAAACTGACCGCCTCCATAAGTAAAACAAATTGTACTGTGTTTTTCATTAATCAGTTGCGAGAAAAAATTGGAGTAATGTTTGGCAACCCAGAAACTACTACAGGGGGAAATGCTTTAAAATTTTATGCTTCCGTTCGCCTAGACATCCGCAGATCTACTCAGATTAAAAGTTCTGAGGCAGAAGTTATGGGTAACAAAACACGCGTAAAGGTGGTTAAAAACAAAGTGGCTCCTCCCTTCCGAACCACAGAGTTTGACATCATGTACGGAGAAGGAATTTCAAAAATTGGAGAAATCATTGACCTTGGAGTAAATTATGAAATCATCAAGAAAAGTGGTTCATGGTTTAGTTACGGAGACACTAAAATAGGGCAAGGTCGTGATGCTGTTAAAACACTACTCGAAGACAACCCAGAGTTAATGGAGGAGCTGGAGAAAAAAATAATGGAGACACTCAAAGAGTTGAATTCCTAAGGAAGCCCTTTTATTTTTTTCCACAGTTGAATCGCTTGAACAGCACTTTGTTTGGGATCGTCCAAAAGTTCTGATTTAATTTTTTTATGTGTTTTCTCAGCTAGAGGTTCAATGTCAACTTCTGTTTTTCCTTCTACAGAAATCACCTTCAACGCTTTTACTCGTAATGCCCCCCCGTAACCATAAGTGGTATACCAAGGGAATTTTCGTTTACAGTCATAAAAAACCATTGGAAAAAGGGGTAGCTGATGTTCTATTGCTAATTTAAATGCGCCCTTTTTAAAAGGATTTAATAAAACCGTTTCGTCCGTATATTCTTTTTCAGGAAAAATACAAATACTGTACCCCTTGTCAATCACTTTTCGTGCGCGTTCATAAACTTCAAACCGGCTTTTGGCACTACTTCTATCCACCATAATGGCCGCACGTTTATACAAATATCCAAATACTGGAATTTTTACAATCTCTTTCTTTCCAACAAAAACAAAAGGTGTTTTACGCATTCGTAACATGAGCATGACGTCTATATAACTAGAGTGATTGGCGATTAAAATCATGCTGCGCCCCTCTGGGGGAAAATCTGATAAACGTTCAACCCAAAATCCTGAGCCAAAAAGAACCCATGGAGACCAAATGTTTCGTGCTACCCAATAGACAACTCGATATCCATTAGGAAACAAAAGACAAAGAGCCAATGGGAAAAAGAAAACTAGGACAGGAAGGGCCGTTAGTATGTAAAACCAGATCCGCCAAAAAACCAACAGGAGCTTTCTCATTATTCAAAGATATTGATTCTAGTAGAGCTTCCTCCCTCTTATTGAAAAACTAAAAGTATGCTGATAAGACAAAATGTCTAAACGAGAGTTGCACTCCTATTCGAGGAAACGTACCTTTGTTTAAATTTAAAAAATGGCACGGATTTTAACAGGTGTACAGTCTACAGGAACTCCCCATTTGGGGAACCTATTGGGTGCAGTACTTCCAGCAATTGAAATGGCAAAAGCAACTGAGGACGACTCTTTTCTCTTTATTGCCGATTTACACTCCCTCACCCAAATCAAAAATGGAGAAACCCTTCGTGAAAATACTTTTTCTACTGCTGCTACTTGGTTGGCTTGTGGTCTAGATATAGAAAAAACACATTTTTACAAACAGAGTGACGTAAGCGAAGTTACTGAACTGGCCTGGTACCTCAACTGTTTCTTTCCCTACCAACGTCTTACGCTGGCACACTCTTTTAAAGACAAATCCGAATCTCTAGCTGATGTAAACAGCGGATTGTTTACCTATCCAATGCTCATGGCTGCAGATATTTTATTGTATGATGCAGAAATTGTCCCCGTTGGAAAAGATCAATTGCAACACCTTGAAATTACAAGGGATGTTGCCTCTCGTTTCAACCATCAGATGGGAGAAACTTTTGTAATCCCCAAGGCCAAAATTCAGGAAGACACCCAATTCATCCCGGGTACCGATGGTCAAAAAATGAGTAAGTCTAAAAACAACACCATTAATGTTTTTCTTCCCGAAAAACAACTTAGAAAACAGGTGATGGGTATACAGACAGACAGTACTCCTTTAGAAGAGCCAAAAGACCCAGACAAATGTAACGTTTATGCCTTATACGCTTTACTTGCTCCTGCCTCATCTGTTCAGGCACTACGTTCTCAATACCTTGCTGGAGGAATGGGCTATGGTCATGCAAAACAACAACTTTTTGAATTAATTTTAGAACGTTTCTCTAAGGAACGAGAGCAGTACGATTATTTCCACAAACAACCAGAAGAAGTTTATATCGCGCTTGCGAAAGGAGCAGAAAAGGCTCGCAAAGTAGCACAAGAAGTCTTGTTAAGAGTCCGAGATCGTATCGGATATTAGATCAGTTCATAATACTTTCCTGGAAGAGCACGTACAACTCCTTTCATTTCGAGTTGCAACAGCAAGGCGGCAGTCGTACTTATTTTTTGTTGTGTTTGTAAAGCAAGTCCATCCAAATGAATTTTAGAGTGGGCTTTTAGCTCATTTACTACCCTTTTTTCCTTAGGTGTCAGTTCTACAAAGAGTGCTTTCTGAACTGTTTTTTGTTGTTCTTGATTTTCCCACCCCAACGCATCTAAAAGCTGTTTGGGATCTGAAAGCAACTGTGCTTTTTGTTCCACGATCAGATGATGACATCCTTTGCTTTTATAATCGGAATACCGTCCTGGTACGGCAAAAAGCTCTCGCCCGTACTGGTGTGCTAAATTTGCCGTATTCATACTTCCTACTTTAAGACCAGATTCTATTACTACTGTAGCATGTGCCATCCCGGCTATCAACCGATTCCTTCTTGGAAAATTGGTTTTTCGAAATGTCGCTTCGGGTAAGAAATCCGTAACTATAGCCCCCCTTTTCTTTATTGAATTTGAAAGTTTCTGATGATTGGGTGGGTAAAGTTGATCCAATCCGTGCGCAAGACAAGCAACTGTTTCAAGTCCATGATGCAATGCTGATTGATGAGCGATACGATCAATCCCCCTTGCTAAACCGGAACAGATGATTGGATTATAAGGGTATAAAACTTCCACCAATTGTTCGCAAAAAGCCCTCCCATGTGGGGTGTTTTGACGGGTTCCTACAATACTAATTATTTTGCGTTTTTTGAACTGGGGTATTCCTTGATAAAAAAGAAGCAAAGGTGCGTCAGGACAATAGCTTAAAGGCAAAGGATAGTTCGTGCTTCCATAAACCAAAAAAGCAACTGCATATCTGTCTAACATTTCCACTTGCTGTGCTACAAGGGACCGGTACTTTTCCCAGTTTGCTAGTTCATAACATATTGCTTCCCCTAAACCTGCAACGGTTCTCCACTCTTTGGGTTTGGCTTTAAAAATGGCTGTGGCACTACCGAAATGCGTAAGGAGTTTGTGGCTTCGGTTCCAGCCTATCCCCTGTAGGTTTTCAAGAAGCAGTAAAGCTTCGAGTTCTGACATAGTTAAAGATTTGGTTTACTAAGATAACAAAGGTTCTTTTTTGGGGTTTTACTTTTTATAGCATTATTTTATTATTTTTGATCTAATGCAACTGACCCGTTTTATTCAAGAATTACTGTACCAATACGAATGTGTAACCATTCCACAATTTGGTGCATTTTTAACACGCTCCTACCGGGCAAAAGTTACCCCTAATGGATCGTTTTATCCTCCTAGTAAAGAATTAACTTTCAATCAACTGCTTGTTGCAAATGACGGGGTTCTTGCGCATTATATTGCACAGAAAGAAGAGATCTCCTATGAAAATGCACTTCGCTTGATTGAGAAAGAAGTGAGCAGTTGGAAAAAAAGATTGCAAACTCAAATCTTGCGTTTTCCTGGTGTAGGAGAAATTCGATTGAACGCAGCTCGTAAAATAGAATTTACCCCTTGGGGAAAAATAAATTTTGACCTCACCTCGTTTGGATTAAAAAGTTTTGAACGCAGTCCGCTATCACAAACAACCCCTATCTCAAAACCCATCCACATCATGAAAGAAACCAATAAAAACGATTTAATGTTTACCCCAGAAAAGGAAAATAACGAAAAAAAGACTCCTCTATTTCGTTACGCAGCTATTGGAGTTATAGGAATTGCCCTTCTTGGGGCTTCTTACTTTTTTGGTGATCGCTATGTCACAGAACAACGAATTGTAGAGCAAGAAAAGGCTCAAGTTAAAATAGAAGAAAAGGTTCAAGAAGCAACTTTTGACCTTGGAAACTTGCCTACAATAGAAGTTGCTGCTACTGCAAAACCCCAAAAGGCTCCCTTGCTAGATAAAGCCTTATACAGTGTAATTGCGGGTTCTTTTCGCTCCTTAGAAAATGCGGAAAAAAAGATCGAATCATTGAAAGCAGAAGGATATCCTGCCGCCTTGGCTCAATCCAATTCTACAGGTTTATACCGTGTGGCTTTTGGTAGATACGAAACTAAAAAAGAAGCCATTAGCATGCTCTACTTTTTAAAATATACCCTAGAGGAAGAAGCTTGGTATCTCGAGGAGCGCTAAATTACATTTGATAAATCCAGTCTTTCGGATTCAGCGCTTTTACATTATTAAATATTCCAAATTGAATTTGGGTTTTTCCTGTTTGCTGGTTTGTAAACACCTCCCCTATAGGTTGTTTTGCTTTCACTTGATCTCCCTTTTTGACGTAAAGTTTCCCTAGGTTGGAATACAGAGTAATGAAATTTCCATGCCTTATTAGAACAGAAGGATTACTTCCTTTTATTACAATGACTGACATCACCTCCCCTTCGAAAACAGCCCGTACCTGTGCTGCGGGTTCTGTGGCTAATACCACTCCATTGCTTTGTATTGTCGTTGTCTTTACAACGGGATGCCTTTGTCTACCAAACCCCTGTATTACGATTCCCTTTTCCAACGGCCAGGGCAACCTCCCCTTATTGGCCTGAAAGTTTGTAGCAATCAGTTTTGCCTCTGGTGTCAATTCAAAGGTTGTTGACCCTTTTTTTCCTGCAGCTTTATTCGAAGCTGCTATGGCTTCTCGAATTAAACGGTCAATTTCCTTGTCGATTACTCTACGTTGCTTTTCCTTTTTTTCTATTTGAGCTGCAAGCGAGCGTTCTTTTTGCTTTAAAGATTTAATTAATTCTTGCTGCTCTAGCTGTTCTTTTTGGAGTGAAGCTTGTACTTCTCTATTTTCTTCTATCAGGACTAGTTTAGCGGCTTTTTCGTCTATTAACGTCTGATTGAGCTGTTGTAATAGCTTTGTTTTTTGGGCAATTTCTTGTCCTTGTTTTCTTCTGAAACGGGCGTACTGTTTTAGGTATTGTAGTCGCTTATAGGCTTGCAAAAAATTCTCTGAGGAAAATAAAAACATCAATCGGTTTTGTAAGGATTTACTCGCGTAGGACTTTTGAATCATTTTTGCGTATTCTTCTTTCAGCTCTTCCAGCTCTTTTCTTTGTGCTGCTATATTTCTTTCGTTTACGCTGATTCTTCTAGTAAGAAGATTTGCCTGCTGGTTGGTTACTTTAATTAATTCCGAACGAACATTTAACTTTACTTGAAGATCCTCCGCTGCCGTAAGAGCGTTTTTTCTCGTTTTGGTATTTGAAAATAAGAGCCTATTGATCTGTTTGATCTCATTTTTTAACTGCTGTCGCTGAGCTTCTAATTCCTTTTGTTGTGAAGTGCTTTCTTGAGCAAGACCGCTGCTGAGACCCATCCACAAAAAAAACAGCAAGTACCTTCCGGCCTTTTTCATCTAAAACTCAATTTTCGAATAGCCTTGCGGAATTTCAAAAGGAAAGGTCAAGCCCTCCGTAAAATCTGTACGAGAAAATTCCAATTCTAACCGCTGAGAAACAGTTCCATCAAAGAGTGTAATTTCAATTAAACTGGGAAGTGAAACACCATCAATTTTAATGTGCCTTAAATATTTAATGGTCAAATTATACGAGGTCCCAGGAAGAATAAAGCGCTGTTCCTTCAATAGAAAGCTCACCGGATCAAAAAACAACGTAGGTGTTAACCCAGTGCGATTTCCCTGAGGGATTAGAATGTAGTATTGGGGGTTTGAAATTTGTTTCCAACGCCCCTCGCTAGGGTCTAAAAAAGGTTTTCCCAGAAAGAGGTTTTCAATATCAGAATAATCAAAATCGGTATTGTATGGAGTATTGATTAGATCGAAATTGCCTTGAAAAAATGTCTTTTGAAACTTTTCATAAAAGGAAACTTCTTGAGGAGTGATCATCAATTTAGCGATAGGGATCAACATAGTAGCACTGAGCCAAAGTTTCTTTTTTTCCTCCATTCGAAATTGAATCACTAACTGTTGCTCGCGAGCACCGTCATTGTAGGTTGCTTTTATTCTAGACCTTACTTTATTAACTTTTGGATAATTGCTTTTTATTTTGAGGGCCAAAGCTTCGATGTCCACATTTTTTACAGGCGTATTTGTGGGCAGTACAGCTACACTTTTACAGCCTAAAAAAACAAGGCTAATTACTAGATTCAAAAACGGAATTGAAAAGCTTTTCATTTTTATTCAAGTTGGGAGTAATCCCCTATACTTACAAAGGTAGGGTTTCCTCTATAACGAACTTCGTTTCCAATCATTGCTTGCTCTAAATTAAGGTTTTCTAAAGAACAATTGTTTCCAATGAGGCTGTGTTTCAATTGACAATTTTCTATTTTGGTCCCAGGACCAACAGAAACCCCAGGGCCCACCGTGCTGTTGGTAATGGTTACATTTTTCCCAATGAAACAGGGGGAAATGATAGTACTGTTATTCAAAACAGCAGAGGCCTCTTGAAGCATTGCCCCTTCTGCTTCTTTGATCGATAGCATTTCAGTATTGGTTTGGAGTGTAATTTGAGGGTTTCCACAATCCATCCACACGTCTACTTCTCCCGGTTTAACGATTGCGCCTTGTTCAATTAGAAGCAAAATCCCTTGATTGATTTGGTACTCCTGCCCTTTTTTAAGCTCTTGAGACACAACTTTTGTAAGAGCTTCTTTGAGTTGTTCTATCGCCCTAAAATAATAGATCCCTATTGCAGCTAAATCAGAAACAAACTTCTTTGGCTTCTCTACTAAATTTACGATTTCATTTGCGCTATTTAACTCAACAACTCCAAAGGCCGCAGGATCTTCTACTTGTTTGACCCATATGACAGCGTCTGCGCTTGGGTCCAGGTTTAGCTTTGCACGAATGAGGGTGTCTGCATAGGCTACAACAGTAGGTCCCTCCAGTAAAGGTGCTGCACTCATGATTGCATGCCCTGTTCCCAAAGGTTGATCTTGCCTAAAAATATGCGGCTTTGCTCCCAGTGAAAGGGCAAGCTCTTTAAGTGACGTTTCAACCTCATCGCCAAAAAAGGCTGGATCGCCTATGACAAATCCAATGTCGGTAATGGGTGACTCGACAACCTTTGCTATCTCGTGAACGAGTTGATGAACAATGGGAGCACCTGCAACACTGATCAAAGGTTTTGGAGTGGTTAGACTGTGAGGTCGTAATCGTGAACCCCTTCCCGCCATGGGTACAATAATTTTCATATTTATTTTTTTCCAGTACTACCAAATCCTCCTGTTCCTCGCTCTGTCGTGCTGAGCTTATCTGTACTTTTCCATTGTACTTGTTCAAATTTGGCAAAAACCAACTGTGCTATTCGATCCCCAGGTTGGATGGTTACAGCTTTGTTGGAAAGGTTGACCAAAATGACCCCTATTTCTCCACGATAATCTGCATCTATTGTTCCAGGGGCATTCAAAACTGAAATCCCTTGTTTTGCTGCCAATCCGCTTCGAGGACGCACTTGAGCTTCATAGCCCTCGGGAAGTGCTATTTTTAGCCCTGTGCCTATAATTTTTCGCTCTAGGGGTTCTAGGACAATCGGGTCTTCGAGTACCGCTTTTAAGTCCACCCCAGCAGCTGCTTTTGTCGCATAAGTAGGGAGCTCAAACGAACTCTCATTTTGTACAGAAACTTCTATCATCTGGCTTGGTTTTGTAGATATTAAATGTACAAAAACAGTCCTCTTAATTATGGTGATTTACCGTTTCTTTCCCCATTTTTGTTAACTAGTTTTCCTTATTAGGAAAGTGTTTTTTTATCTGTTTTTCTACAGAAATTAACATCCAGAGAGGTGCCCAAACAGATAGGGCAATCCCTATCCATAAATAAACCTGGCCTTTTAAATCAAAAAAAGAAAGTAGCAGTCCTAAGACGATCAAATACAATCCATCTCTTTTCATTTTTTTGGAAGAAACTTCCTGTGCAAATTTCCACACCTCTGGATTGCGCATTGAGGCTTTTGTTCTGTATCCATAAATAGAATTTATGCTTTTTGGAGGATACTTCTCTTGTATCCATCCCGCTATAAAATAAATCCCTCCTGTAAGTAAAAGGATAAGAGATAAGGGGTTTAGGTAATCAACAAAGAACTGTTCCATTAGTATGTATTAGTAAGCTTTGTTCAATAAAGACTATTTGCTTTAAAAGCACAAAGCTATTATAGGCGCATCTCTTCCTTCTTATCCGTCTGTACAATTAAAATAGCGGATACCGTCCCAATTGCGTTTGAAAAAATTCTCTTTGTCTTTTATGAAGTCCTCCATAGGTGTGTTCCCGGGTAAAACAGAAAGCCACATGATAGGATAATCTTCTGGTGCAGAAGTACATTCGTAAAATTCACATGGATGTCTGTACTTATACCGTGCATGTCCTGCTTCATGATAAAAGGTGTACAAACGTTGAACGATGGAGTAGTCTTCCCAGTACGATTTAATGATTTCAAAACTAACTGTTGCATCGTCACATATGTTGTACGCTCTTCCGGCATGATCTGCTGTTACTCCTGAGGCAAAATCTGGCTCTGTACCAAAAAATACGGTTACAATCCTCCCGGCTCCAGGATCGGGTTTGCCCGAGCGTATTGCATCAGCAACGAACAGCTCCCAGTATTCTTCCAAAGTAGAGTCTTCATCCAGTACAGCGTAAAAAGGATCTGTGATTTCTTCTTCCTTTTCTTCTTCGGCAGTGTTTTTTTCATCAACAGTTGCATCCTCTTTTTGGCAGCTCACGAAGAAAAGTGAAAACAATAGGCCCAGTAAAATTAAAAAATGAGGCTTTTTCATCTTTATTTCTTTAATAGCATACTAATATACTTTTTTTAATAGTAAACCCTTTGTTTTGTGATCAATAGAATGTTAAAGTGTTATTGGAGCCTCATGTTGTTTCTATTGAGAACATTATTTAAAGAATTTGGCTCCTCTCCCTTTGATTTTAGTATTTTTAAAATGAAGTCTTATAGTTACAAGATCTATTTAGTAATCTGAGAAAAGGAGTATGCAAATTCTAATCATTCCTGATTCTTTTAAAGAAAGCTTAACTGCTACAGAAGTGGCAAGAGCCCTTTATATGGGTGTTCATAAAGTACTTCCCGAAGCGGTGATCAACCAAATTCCTTTTTCTGATGGGGGAGAAGGTGCCCTTGAGGTGTTGAAAAAGCAAGCCCAAGGTGTATTTGTTTCTTGTCAAACAGAAAATGCTTTAGGTGAAAAAATAAATGCCCCTTATTTTCTTTTTGAAGATCAAAAAAGCGCCTGGATCGAGTTGTCACAAGCCTCGGGATTAGCCCAAATTGCACCTGAAAAAAGAGATGCTTTAAATGCCTCTACTTATGGAACCGGCTTACAAATAAAAGATGCTATAGCAAGGGGGTGTAATACAATCACCCTTGGTCTTGGGGGAAGTGCTACCACGGATGGGGGGGCAGGTCTTTTCGAAGCTTTAGGGGGTGTTTTATTGGATCACAAAGGAGCTTATTTAGAGCGAGGGGGACTCGCTCTAAAGAATCTTTCCTCCATAATTCTACCAAAGGGCTTAGATGGTATTTATTGGAAGGTTGCTTGTGACGTTGACAATCCTTTGCTTGGACCCTCAGGCGCTGCCTCTGTTTATGGTCCACAAAAAGGAGCAAGCGCTTCGGATGTAGTACAATTAGATCGTGCTCTTTCACAGTTTGCAACAGTTATTCATCATCACTTTGGCCGTCAAATAACTACCCTAGAAGGAGGAGGAGCTGCTGGGGGAACAGCAGCGGGAATGTATGGGTTTTTTAATGCTACTCTACAATCCGGTTTTTCTCTTTTATCAGAAATGATAGGCTTAGAAAAACAGATCAAACAATCCGATTTAATTATTACTGCTGAAGGCAAAATGGATGGCCAATCCCTTCAGGGAAAGTTAACCGGTAGTGTGGCGCATCTTGGTAAAAAGCACAATATTCCTGTCGTCGGGATCGCTGGAGCTCTTGAGGGTCCAATGGATGCTTTTTTCAACGCTGGCTTTGCTGGTGTTTTTAGTATTCAAAACGGCCCCTTATCTTTAAAAGACTCCATGGAAAACGCTGAAATACTGCTCTCCAATACGGCTGCCAACCTAATAAAATTCTACATAAGTAAACCTTAATTAGCTTTTTTATGTAAAGCCTGCTATACTAAAATAGTTGTGAAGAATATTTAGCTTTTCAATGCTTCTGCTCCGCCTACAATCTCTAGGATTTCATTTGTAATCGCTGCTTGACGGGCCTTATTGTAAGTAAGCTTTAATTGATCTCTCAATTCAGTAGCATTATCTGTGGCCTTATGCATAGCGGTCATTCTCGCTCCATGTTCACTGGCAAAAGAATCACGAATGGCTTTATAAAATTGCATTTTTAAAGACTTCGGCAATAAGTCATTCACGATCTCTGCTTGGCTTGGCTCAAAAAGGTATTCTGTAGTTGCTGTATTTTCAGAAGAGGGGTCAGACACTATGGGAAGGAAAGGTTCTACTTCTACAATTTGAGTGGCTGCATTTTTAAAACGGTTATATACTAAAACTACTTCGTCATAAGTCTTCTCTTGAAACTGATCCATAATGAATTGCGCTACAGCTCCTGCGTTTTCATAAGTAAGCTCGTCAAAAAGGGAATCATGAGAAGCCACTACTTGCCCTGTTTTTCCCAAAAGTTCAGATCCCTTTTTGCCAATGGTAAGAAGAGTAACTTTTTGATTGGAGTAGGTTTCCCCCATCAATTGCCGTGTCTTTTTAATGATGTTGGCATTAAAAGCGCCGCAAAGACCTCTATTGGAAGTAATGGAAACGATGAGTACCGACTGGCTTTCACGAACCTCTGTGTAGGGGTTTTGTGTGTCGTTGTCCAATGCTCCACTGAGGTTTTGGATCAACTCGGTCAAGGTACTTGCATACGGGCGCATAGCTGTGATGGCATCCTGAGCTTTTTTTAGCTTGGCTGCTGATACCATTTTCATCGCACTGGTAATTTGCATGGTCGAAGAGACCGATGCAATTCTATTCCGTATTTCCTTGAGGTTGGCCATAGTTTATTCGAATTGAGCAGCTGTTTCTTTTGCAACAGTGTTTAAGGTATCCAACACCTCGTCTGTGAGTTTCCCTGCCTTCAGCTCCGCTAAGGTCTTTTTGTGTTTTTTACGCAATGTTTCCAAATAAGCTTGCTCATACGCTTTCACGCTTTCTACAGGAACAGAGCGTAGTAAGTTCTTGGACCCTGCATAAATTATGGCTACTTGCTCTTCCACTGTAAAAGGATCGTTTTGTGCCTGCTTTAGGATTTCTACGTTTCGCTTTCCTTTTTCAATCACATTTAAAGTAGCAGCATCTAAGTCAGACCCGAATTTAGCAAAAGCTTCTAATTCACGGAACTGCGCTTGGTCTAGTTTTAATGTTCCTGCAACCTTTTTCATGGACTTAATCTGTGCAGATCCCCCTACGCGAGATACGGAGATCCCTACGTTAATAGCTGGACGAACACCAGAGTTAAATAAATCGGACTCCAAGAAAATCTGTCCGTCTGTAATGGAAATCACATTGGTAGGAATGTAGGCAGAAACGTCTCCCGCTTGTGTTTCAATAATCGGAAGAGCTGTTAAAGAGCCCCCTCCTTTTACTATCTCTTTTAAAGAATCGGGAAGGTCGTTCATTTCTTTTGCAATGCTGTCATCAGAGATCACTTTTGCTGCACGTTCTAACAAGCGTGAGTGTAAGTAGAAGACATCTCCAGGATAAGCTTCACGTCCTGGAGGGCGACGAAGTAACAAAGAGACCTCACGGTATGCAACTGCTTGCTTTGATAAGTCATCATAGATGATAAGTGCGGGTCTACCTGTATCTCTAAAATACTCGCCTATCGCCGCTCCAGCAAAAGGAGCATAAACTTGCATGGGTGCTGGATCGGAAGCATTGGCGGCAACAATAGTTGTATAAGCCATTGCTCCTTTGTCTTCCAAGGTTTTAGCAATTCCAGCTACAGTAGAAGCTTTTTGTCCAATAGCAACATAGACACAAAACACCGGTTCTCCGGCATCGTAAAATTCTTTTTGATTAAGTATGGTATCAATACATACTGTTGTTTTTCCTGTTTGTCTATCACCGATAACAAGCTCTCGTTGACCTCGGCCTACAGGGATCATGGCGTCTATTGATTTAATACCTGTTTGTAAAGGCTCGTTCACGGGCTGACGAAATACTACTCCAGGAGCTTTTCGCTCTAATGGCATTTCAAAAAGGTCTCCTTCTATTGCTCCTTTGCCATCAATTGGTTTACCAAGTGTGTTGAGAACCCTGCCTATAACACCCTCGCCAACATTGATAGAAGCAATCCGTTGTGTTCTTTTTACAGTATCTCCTTCTTTTACCCCTTTAGATGGACCTAGTAGAACTACACCCACATGGTCTTCTTCAAGATTGAGTACCATTCCTTCCAAGCCCTCTTCAAAGGAAACAAGTTCTCCATATTGAGCATTGGAAAGACCAAATACGCGAGCAATACCATCTCCTACTTCTAGAACGGTTCCTACTTCATCTAATGAGGAAGCCGAACTAAAACCGGCCAATTGATTTTTTAATATCGCTGAAACTTCAGCTGGGTTTACATCTGCCATGATCGTTTTTCTTTAGATCGAATTCGTTTTTGTTATTCTTGTTTTGATTGCCTTAAGTTGATGTGCAACACTAGCGTCGTATTGCAAATCGCCAATATTTAAAATAAACCCGCCCAACAGTTTGGGATCAACTTTATTTTCTATTTGAATTTTGTGTTTTGAAAATGCTTTTGCCTTCTCAAAAACCTTCTTTTCAAGCTCTGGTGTAAGAGGAACCGCAGAGGTTACTACTGCTACAATTTCACCCTGAGCTTCAGCATATAGCTTTGTATAGTGAGTTGCTACTACTCCCAACAAAGACAAACGGTTGTTCTCTGCCAATAGCGCAAACAATTTTGTTGTAGAATCACAGGCTTTAGGAAAAAGTGCATGTACCGCATCGCGCTTTTTATCCACTACCAAAAGAGGATTGTCCAAAGCTGTTTGTAACGCTTCACTTTTATTGAGCAAATCTGTAACTAAAAGCATGTCTTGGGCGACTACTGCAGCAGAATTGTTCTCCTGAGCATACGCAAGTATTGCTTTTGCATAACGATGTGCTGCACGTGTTCCTTTCATTTATTCTAAATCTGTATCCTCCAACAATTGATTGACCAATTGCATTTGTTTGTCTTTATGCTCGAGTTCATTTTTCAACACCTTTTCGGCAATATCAAGTGCAATAGACCCCACTTGTTCCTTCAATTCATTTATTGCTGCACGCTTTTCGTTTTGAATAGCTGCCTGTGCTTGGCTCAGAATTTTTTGGGCTTCTTGTTGGGCTTCTTCTTTGGCCGAGGCAATTATTTCTGCCTTAGTGTTTCTCGCTTCTTTGAGAAGTGCTTCTTTTTCTGCACGAGCTTCTTTTAAGATGCGTTGGTTATCAGACTGTAAGCTTTCCATTTCGGCACGTGCTTCTTTTGCTGCCTCAAGCGCATCCTTGATTGAGCTTTCTCGTTCATTGACGGCTGAAAGAATTGGCTTCCAAGCAAACTTTTTCAGCAAGAACAATAAGCCAATAAATATGGCAGACTGCCAAAAAAACAGACCTAATGAAAATTCACTTATTAATTTTTCCATCTTTTAAACCTAAGGTTAAAAAGCCTTTTGATTATACCGCAAATAATGCAGCAAACCCAATCCCTTCTACTAGGGCAGCAGCAATCAACATCGCTGTTTGAATTTTACCATAAGCATCGGGTTGACGACCAATTGCCTCCATTGCAGAACCACCGATTCTACCGATACCCATACCAACACCGATTACTACTAAACCGGCACCTACCATTACTGGAATTTCCATATTCTAAAATTTAAAATTAAACACTCTTTTTTTGACACAATATTGTGTTTTTTGTTAATGATGTTCATGCTCTTCAGCGGCAAAGCCAAAATAAAGTGCAGAAAGCATCGTAAATATATACGCCTGTAACAAGGCAACTAATAATTCTATAATTGATATTGCAAAAGCCAGTCCAAAAGACAACGGACTTCCTAACCAACTTTTGAAAATAAACATCAAACCGATTAAGCTCATCAATACGATATGTCCAGCTTGCATGTTGGCATACAATCGAATGAGTAGAGAAAAGGGTTTAATGAATATCCCTAAAACTTCGATGGGGATCAAAATGATATACAAAGGAATCTTAGCGTACCACTTCATTGATCCTCCAAGAGGATCAAAAATGTGAAGCCAATAGTCTTTGGTGCCTGTAAAGTTTGTTATGACAAAGGTCAATAACGCCAACCCAAAAGTGACCGCAATGTTTCCAGTTACATTTACTCCAAGGGGAGTAAGCCCCAATAAATTCAAAAACCAAATGAAAAAGAAAATCGTCAACAGGAAGTTCATGTATTTTCCATATTTCTTCTCTCCAATATTGGGCCGAGCAATGTCATCTCTTATGTACAATACTATAGGCTCGAAGAGGCGTCCCACACCAGCAGGCAATCCTCCAGTTTTGGTATATGATTTTGCTAAATTGGTGAAGAGAAAAAACATCAAAACCGCTATGAGGAGCATACTTACTACTCCTTTGGTAATAGAAAAATCTAGCGGGGCAACATTAGTAGCATGATTGCTTTCGTCGTAATTTATTGTCCCTTCAGCATCTGTTTTATAAATTTTTCCGTGCTCAAGTTTGTAATAATTTGAGCCTACATGAGCAACACTTTCCCCGTGGTGTAATTTCGATGAGGAAAAAATTTGAAGCCCATTGTCCCACAATATAACTGGAAGTGGAATTCCTATGTAAACGTGTTCCCCTGCTTGATCCGTGTAGGAAAACAAGCTAAAGTCATATGCGTCCTCAAGGTGATGCGAAATGTATTGTTTGATTTCGGTTTTTAAATCTCCCGAAGATTCCGTCTCTTTTGCTTGTGAAAAATTGGCCGCAAAAAATAATGCAAGAAATAAGAAAAAAGAAGCGTTTATTTTTTTTATCATCGACAGCATTGAACTATAGTGTGAATAGTGTTTTTTTGCGCTGCAAATGTAAGGTTTTAGTATAAAAAAAGAAACAATTGATGGCTTTTTTGAACCTCTTTGTTTTTACTGTTGTCTTTCTTTATTATTTATACTGTTTTTATGTGAATCCAAACCTTCTTGCTAAAAGGACAACTTCGGAAAAAAGACCTATTGCATATGGGATGAAAAAAACAAAAAACTCTTTTCTTGAAAGCATCCCATCGAGTTGAAACTGAGGGTGAAAAAATAAAAAGTATACTGCTAATTTGAGCGCTACTGTAGTTAAATACAAGAGAGAAAGGTTGTTTTTTTTCTTTTGCATACCATAGCCAAGAAGCAACAAGGCAACCAAGGCCAAGACTGCATTGATCGCATAACTCTGAAACAAAAAATACTTATACTCTGGTAGGGCATTGAGGTGTACTTGTAGTGATACTGCCAATGTTATTAGAAAAATAAGGAGGTAGCTAATGTTTTTTTTCATAAGTAGGTAGGTGATTTTCAAACTACCAAAATTTTTTGCTTTGCTTGTATATCATCCACAAGGTTGCAAGCATTCCAAAGGCAGTCAAAATAAAAACATAGGGCACTTTTGTTGAAGAAAACCTTTCTTCTAGGAATTGTCCTATTCGGACACTACCCCATACAATCAAACCGATTTGAAAAGCAAGGCTAGAGAACGTTAGCCACCTGTTCGGCTTTTTCTCCTGCTTTTTCATTGTTGTGCTTTAGCTTTTTGATTCCGTCTTCTTCAGAATGCATAGAACAATGAGCATTGAAAACAGCTCCAGACTCTACTATGAGTTTCTGAATATGTACCTTTCCTTCTACTGTAGAGGCTGATTTTAGGCTCAATGTCCCAGAGACAGTCAATTCTCCGTTGAAATATCCTTCAATATCTGCGTGACCACACAACACTTTCCCCTTTACATGAGCCTGTTTTCCCAGTATGAGTTTTCCTGTAGTTACTACTTCTCCCTCTACATTACCATCAATCCGAATGTCGGTATCTGATTTGATCGTTCCTGTTAAATTTGTTTTGAAGTCAATTTTGCTGTATTGACCATTCGTGTCTGTTCCTTTCATTTTGATTTATTTAACCAGGTTTTATTTTTTATGTAATCGCGGTATTGGGAAGCCAAAGTTACAAAATTCTCCATGTTGTTCAGTCCAAAAACCGTTTGTCGCTCTGTCGTCTTCCATTGTTCAATTTCTTTAGGGTCTCGAATCCCATGAACCACAACAAAATAATAGTCCGAGTTGTAGGTGTCTAAACTCAGATCCCAGAAATTATTGTGCTTTTTGAGTTCTTCTTTAAAGCTACTAATAAAGTTTTCTGCATTTTCCTTTTGATCACTTTTAAAGGGAAAAATCCATTTGTAATTTTTATAGATCGTTCCTGTTTCCTCAAGCTCGTTTAGGGCAGTTATACGCTCTACTATTTTTTTTGCTTCAATTCCTTCTTCTACAGCGCTGTAGTTTACTGCGACTTCATTTAAAGCCTCTTTCCATGCTTTTACTCCTTTAAGTCGGCCTAGTGTATGTGCTTTAAGCAAGCTAATTTTGGGCTCCATTTGGGTTCCACTCAGCAGTACCGCTAACAATTCTATCTCTTTTAAGGTTTCCTGAAATTTTTGCTGTTCAAATAAGGTTAACACTTTTGAATACCGCTTTTCTGGTGTGGTGATTTCGGTGTTTTCAATGTTTTCTGGGTTTGAAAGTATTTGAGCAAAAGCTGTTTTTGGGTGCTTTTCAATAATTTCATTTTTGAAGGTTTCCGCTTTCATGGGGGCGCTTTTTTCATTGATTTTATAAAGATGATACAGCGCTTGTACAGCAATTCCTTCTGGTGGGTTTGAAAGGAGTACCCTTTCTAAGCGTTTTTCTCCTAAAGAAAAATCATTGAATTTTTCTTTATAAATCATTCCCAGTTGAAGGTAAGCGTTTTGAGTGATTAATAACAAACTATCTCTTTCTTTCTTTGTTTTAGGCAGTGTCGCTACAAAACTTTCTGGTGTTTCTTGAATTAGAATAGAGGTTGTTCTTTGATTTTCAGCAGAAGTTGCTGTCTTTGATAGCGTTAAAATTGAAGAGGCGCTTCTCCAATTATCCACGTTTGGTCTGTTACCCCAATTGGCTAAATACGCTTGTTTTCCTGTAAGAAGTTGATTTTGATTGTAAAAATAAAAAGAGGTTTTTGACCGGCTTGAGAATTGAAACCTTTTTTGCTGATTTTCTTGTTCTGCTTTTGCTACTTCCTGTTCCTGTTTTTTATTGATGTAATCTTCAAAAAAAGCCAGTTGCTCGCTTTTTGTCATTGCCAGTAACTTTAAGATACTATCCGTTTGAGAAGCCTTTTTTTCATAGAAAATTACTTCCTCTAGATTGTCTCTCTTTCTTTGAATTTTTTGGTAGGCTCTTGATTTGAGGTCGTAAAGAGGTAAGGTTTTGTCTAAATAATTTCCAGACTCAAGATAGTTCCCTTGCTGGAAGTAATAGTCTGCAAGGTTTTGATAGTTTTCAATTTGAGTATACGAATCAAGGGAGGGCGATTCAAGTGAACGGTTAAAATGAAGCAATGCTAAACTGTCTTGATGCTCTTTTAAATACAATAATGCAAATGCTCGTTCCAGTGTTTGAAAGTGGTCGCTGTTTTCATAGTTATTTAACATTTTTTTCAAAAAAGCTTCCCGTTTTTCTAAGGTAATAGTTGTGTCTAGTTCATTTTCTTTGATCAAGGAGTGAACAAGAAACTTACGTGGCCCTTTTCGTTTAAGTTCCACAATTTGTTTGTAAGCCCATTGGGCAGAATCCCTCTTTCCTAATTTTTCAAAAAGCTGTCCTGTGATGTAGAGGTAACGTGACTTATTTTTTCTTTTAGGTTCTTCTAGAGCAGCTCTTTTTATATAAAAGACGGCAGAATCTAGTGCTTTTAAATTGGTGAAGGCCTGAGCTAGGGTAGCGTTGGCTAGTGGATAATATTTGTTCTTAGCTTTTAACGCTCGAGCTAATGGCCCTAGGTTGTCAATTGCTAATTCCACATTTCTAAGCCGAATATTTGTTTTTTCTCTCCAAATCTTCCCTTCTGTAAAAACCGCTTGATCTGCTCCACTTTTTAAAAGAAAGTTAAACGCTTCTAGAGCTGGGAAAAAACGTCGATCAAAGTATCTTGCTTTTCCAAGAAGCAAGTACGCCTCGTCCATTTTTCGGTTGTACTGCTCATTATTTAGGTTTATTGAATGTTTTTGAATGGCCTTAACTGCTTTTTCCTCAGCACGATCAAAACCAGGTACAAGTGTTGGCTCATCAATGTTTTCCCCTCTCAAATTAATTGGCTCTACGGGAAGAAGCTCAAAAAAGTTGTCTTCAAAAGCCTCTTCTAAAATAGACTCCCCCACTTCAAAGGCCTCTTTTGCATTGAATAACACATTGAATTTTGTGGTCAGTGTGTGGTATTCCCTGTTTAAAATTCCTTTTTTTGTTGTACTACAAGAAGACAAAAAAAGGGCCGTTAAAATATTAAGCCAAAATGCTGGTCTCCTATAAAACATCTTTATTTCTTGTCCTCTAATAACTCTTAAACAATCAATTTAGTGTGTTGCTCACACCATATTTATAAAACCAAGGGAGGCAGAGTTTCTAATTTATAATTCCAAAACCACCTATGGTTTTGAATATATAGCCCTTTTCAATAGTAATCATTTTTCTACATTTGCCAAAAAAAGCGATGTCTAAAACTCACCTATTACAAGTCAAAGCAGTAGAACGTCTTACAGAAGAGTCTGTAGTCCTAACCTTTGATGTGCCTGAATCAGTTAAAGGGTCCTTTCAATATCTTCCTGGACAATATGTTAGCTTAGAAACCACGATTAACGGGGAAACAGTACGTCGCTCTTACTCCCTTTGTTCTTCCCCTCACAGTGGTTTGTTGCAAGTGGGAATCAAAGAGGTGTCTCAAGGTCTTTTTTCTACCTATGCCAATCAAAAGCTAAGTGTCGGTGAAACTTTAAAAGTAGGCCTTCCAGAGGGACGTTTTACTCTTGATACTGAAAAAAGTACTCCTCTTATGGCTGTAGCTGCAGGAAGTGGAATTACCCCTATCCTTTCGATAATAAAATCGGCGATTCATCAAGACTCTAAAACACCTATCGTGTTGGTCTATGGAAATAAATCTCCTGAAAAAACGATGTTTTATGAAACATTAAGGCAGCTAGAAAAAGAACACCCTAAACAGATAAAAATTCATTGGGTCTTTTCAGAGGCAACAGTAGAAGGAGCTCATTTTGGAAGAATTGATGCTTCCCTTTTAAAATACGCATTAAATCAAACCAATACAGTTCCTAAAAAGTATTTCTTATGTGGTCCCGAACCCATGATTCGTCTTTCTGAACAATTTCTTTCGGAAAATGGAATAGGGCAAGATCAAATTCATTTTGAACTGTTCACCACAAGTAGTGCAAAAGAAGCCATTGTAAATACAGCAAAAAAAGGAGAACTACAAATAACGTGTGATGAGGTTACACACAAGTTGGATTTAGTCCCAAACAAAACGCTCTTAGACATTGCTCTTCAAGCAAAACTGGATGTACCCTACTCCTGTCAAGGGGGCGTGTGCAGCAGTTGTATCGGTAAGATTACTTCCGGTCAAGCGTCGATGATTTCCAATCAAATTTTAACGGATGAAGAGGTCGCAGAGGGGCTTGTTCTGACCTGTCAAGCTGTGGCAAAATCAGAACATATCAGTGTAGACTATGACGACGTGTAGTCATTTCCTCACAAGACCAGACTTATCCCTTTTATCACCACCAATAGCAGGGTCACAATTGTCCCCATTTTGTCTGATTCCTTGTTGAGATAGAGTCCAAGGAAATAAACCGCTGGAAACAAAATCAACTCCCAAGAGTTGAGAGTTGTGGTGCCTCCATAAAAAGACAAATAGAGTCCCGAGAAAAGCCAAAGAAGTAAAAATGTTTGACTCCCTGAGTAAAAGTTATACTCTCTGCTCCTTATTCCCTTAAGCGTTCTTAAAAAAACTAAAAACAAAAATCCTATTAATAAGTAAGTGTTCTCTTTTGGGAGCATCCATTCGTCATATCGGGTCCACATCCTGCCATTAACGACAAAGGGCAGTTCTAAAAAGTGAAATAGGGTACTCGCCCAGAGAAGTGTTATCCCAATAGGGATCAGAAAACATAAAAATATTTTTAATTGCCTAAACTTTGAATCCAAAAACAACAACAAAGGACTAACAAAAAAAACCAAAGCAAAGGGTTCAAAAACCCATAATGCAGAAAGAAGTAAACTAAGGTTAAACAAAGGCATCAAAACCTCCTTGGATTGAAAGATCCTATTGTTGTAATGCCAAGCTAAACCAAGAATAAATTGGAAAAGCAGTCCCTTAAAACGAACTTCTCCTGAAGGAAGATAAAAAAGAATCAAGACAAAAGCCAGCATGTGTATAGGATAGACCTCTAGATGTCGATAACGTTCGTTTGAAAAAATCAAAAGTGCCAATCCTAAAATGAGGAGTGCTGTGTTTCGTATCACATCCCATAACACACCTGATGTGTTTTGAACAAGACCTTCAGTAGAATTGTGATAAAAAAGAAAAAGTAAAAAAACTAAAACCGCCCCAAGGGAGAGGGAAATGATTTTTGTTTTGCGAAAAAGGTTGGCTAACATCTTGGTTTCCCTTAAATTTGCAAGGTAAGTAAACTCTTATTTATGAAAAACTTTTTTGAAGGAATCGCATGGTTATTTGAAGAGATCCTTTTTCTCCCGTACAGTACTTTGAGAGAATTGGAGCTGAGTAGTTGGATTATGGCAAACGCTATTAACTGGCTCTTTCTCCTTGTCGGTTTTTCCGCGATGGTATATTGGATTCTACAGCTTAAGCTTTTTGACGAAAGAGGCGAGGAAAACAAAGACCCTTCAGCTCATTCTTTTTTATAGATCAAATCCGATATCTTTTCGGTAATGAATTCCGTCAAAATCTATTTTGGATAGCGTTTGATAGGATGACTGCACCGCTTCATTGTGGTTTTCACCAAATGAGGTGACCGCGAGTACTCTTCCACCAGAGGTGGTGACTTTATTTTCTTTCAGCAGAGTCCCTGCGTGAAAGATCATCTTATCCTGATCCAGACCCGTTATGATTTTTCCCTTTTGATAGGCTTCGGGATATCCTCTAGAAACAGCCATTACTGTTGCCGCTACTTCTTTTCGAACCTCTAATTGAACGGTGTCTAAGCTGCCTTCGTTTACTGCTTGGAAAAGTGTCACTAAGTCGTTTTCAACTCTTGGTAAAACTACTTCAGTTTCTGGATCTCCCATTCGGACATTGTATTCGATGACTTTTGGGTCCTCACCAACTTTTATTAAACCGATGAAAATAAATCCTTTGTACGGGATACCATCCTTCTTCAAGCCTACTATTGTCGGCTTTACAATCCTGTCTCTAATTTTCTTTTCAAAAGCCTCCGTAACAAAAGGTACTGGTGAAATTGCCCCCATACCTCCCGTGTTAAGCCCTGTATCTCCTTCGCCTATACGTTTATAATCCTTTGCCATTGGTAAGGTTACATAGTTTTCACCGTCGGTCAGAACAAAACAAGATAATTCAATTCCGCTTAAAAATTCTTCAATAACCACCTTGCTGGAGGCCTCACCAAATTTACTTTCTAAAAGCATTTGTCGCAGTTCCTTTTTAGCTTCTTGAAGATCTTCAAGGATCAGAACTCCTTTGCCTGCGGCTAAGCCATCTGCTTTTAAAACATATGGGGGGTTGCTTTGCTCAAGAAATGCTTCTCCCTCCTGAATTGTTTCTGGGGTAAATTCTGCATAGGCAGCAGTAGGTATTTGATGTCGATTCATGAACTCTTTAGCAAAGGCCTTGCTTCCTTCTAAAGTTGCGGCTCGCTTTTGAGGTCCTATGACTCCTACCTTTGCTAAATCGGGATCGCTGAGAAAGAAATCGTGAATTCCCAAAACTAAGGGTTCTTCTGGCCCTACAATTACCAACTCAATATTATGTTCTAATACTGCTTTTTTTATTCCCTCAAAATCCGTTACCCCAATTGGTAAATTGATCGCACAATTTGCTGTTCCGGCATTTCCAGGTGCGGCAAACAACTTTTGACATTGCTCACTTTGACTTATTTTCCAGCACAGGGTGTGTTCTCTTCCTCCGCCTCCTAGGACCAGTATGTTCATATTAAATGTTTTTTACAAAGATACTACCTTGTTTTAGCTTACTTCCTCGAAAAACTATTTTAATCCATTAAAAAAAGCTGCTCTTTCTTTTTCCATCCTTTCTACAAGAAGAAGGTGGTTTTTAGAGGGTTCTGGAAATTTACCTTCCCATAAGTGCAGCTCTTCAGAGGTTAAAATGGGGAAAAGAGTCTCCATTCCTTCAAAACGGCTTTTTTGATTGGGGTGTTCCAGTCCATCACTTAAAAATAGTACTGGTGTTCCAAAGGCGACTGCTGGGAGAGCAGTATGGATTCTGGAAGTGATCACAAGGGCCGCATTTGCGATATCTTTAAGCTGCTTTTCTGCTGCTGCTATTCGGCCTTGTTCTGAAAGCGTCTTTGGGTCTCGTAATTGAGATCTAAAATAGACCGGAGATTGTTGTTTTTCAAGAAACAGTTCCAGTCTTTTTGTCGCCCTTTCATATCGTTTTTGCTTCCTTCCTTTTTTCAATTGCTGGAGCGCTTTTTGAAGCCTTCCTTTGGGTGTGGGGTCGTTTTCTGGATTTAGCCGTTCCATGGGGCTAATCACATAAATGCCTGTTCTAGTAGGGTTCTTTTTTAAAAAATCATCTCGGTTTAGAGTCAAAGTAAGACAGCCGGAATAGAACGTTTTAATTCCATAACTCGACAAAAGTTGTGCTGTATGGAGGTCTCTGCAGCCTATGGGCTGATGCTTTTTAAAATACGAAACCCCCTGGGGATTTAACATCCCTTTTTTTGCTGTGGGGTTAAGGTGGAAAGAAATAAAAAAAGGAGTAATCATTTCTGAGGGAGGCCATTGGTAAGGTGGTTCCATGAACCAGCCGTTCATAATCAAATTAACTGCTGGCCCTTCGTAGTCTTTCAGTTGATCTCTATTTAAAGCCGAAGGCGTTGCTTCTCCTGCCCATTTTTGAGCGGCAATACTTTGTATAAAGTCTCCTAAATTATTGGAGTTGGGATAAGACAAAACTGCTAGATTTTTAGGCATAACTCGTGGGCTTGGTTAAGGTCCTCTCAAAAGCATCTCTTCTCCTTTTTAAAGGATAGTGTTCTTGTATTCTTTTTCTAGCTTTTGCTCCTAGCTCTAAAGGAGGATTTTTGAAAAAGGATAGGAGGTTCTCTGTGGTTGTTCTTGAATCTATAATGCGTCCTGTTGAGCCAATTGCGTCGGGAATTCCAAAAACTTGAGTTCCAACAGGGATGCACTCACAAAGCATGGCTTCACACAGCACATTGGGCAACCCTTCAATTTGTGATCCTTGGTAATAAAAAGTATGGCTGCTGTAGAGGTCTTTCAACGCTTCTCTGGTTTGTTTTCCCAAGAGGATTACATTTTTAGGGAGCGTGTAGTCAAATAGGCTAATGTCCTCAATACCCGCTACAGTAAATTGAAAGTCCGGAAGTGCTGTTGCCAATTCTAAAAACAAAGGAATTCCTTTTCTTTCAAAAGTTCGTTGATCAGAAATGATTGCTACAGTCAGGACTGTTTTTGGGACCTTTGTTTGGTTTCTTTTCCAAAACGAACTGTCATAAGCAGTAGGAATTTCGTTTATGGGTGTGGTTAAGTTTGGAATAAATTGTGTGATGCCAGATTGGGTTTCATTACCAGAGTTCACAAAAGGGCAGCCTATTCCTAAACTTTTATGAACAACCCAAATGGATTGTGCGTTTTTGTAGTTCCAGCGTGCCATCCTTTGCCTACTGTTTTTTTTTAAAAAAATACCGTAGTTCAAGAAGGGGCTAGAAATCGCATCATAACCCCCTACAATCAAAGTAAAAGGCCTCTTAAAAAGACTGGAAATAGCAAGGGGAATACTGCTGTGATAGTCGTTAAACCAACTGAAACATGCCACAGACTGGGGAAGGTAAAATAAACTCAAAAAAAACTCTCTGATGCGGTTGGCAATAAAGCGCAATGGATCTTTGTGGGCTGGAGAGTAAATAATCAAAACGCGATAGCCCATTTGTTCTAGCATTTCAACATCCTTAAGCACAAAAGTGTTTTTGCTGTTGGTGACCAAAGTGACTTTTGCTGTCCGCATCTATTTGTTTTTGATTACAAAACCCTCTAGTTTGTCTGCAATATTCCTGTTGTCCGCAACTTTGGGCACCTTATTTTGTCCTCCTAGTTTCCCAATGCTTTTCATGTACATTTTAAAGCCTTCCTTGCCTACTTGACGAATGAGCAGTGTGCGCAAAACCTTTCCCTCAATTAGGTCTTTGTAATAAATGTTTTTGGCTTGTAACGCTAGATCGATCTTCGCTGCAAAACGTTCCAGATTCGCTGGTGGTGTGTCAAATTCAATAAACCACTCGTGATAAGGAAGTCCTTCCTTGGGAGCTATCTGTGGGGCAACAGTAAATTCTCTGATGCGAACCGCTTCTTTTTCTGAGTCTAATGCCTGTTTTAAAGCCTGTTCTACCTCACTTACTATAACGTGCTCTCCAAATGCAGAGATAAAATGCTTCAGTCTCCCGCTGACACTAACTCTAAAAGGAAAGGTGCTGGTAAACTGAACAGTATCTCCAATATTATACCTCCATAGACCTGCTGTAGTAGAAATAATCATTACATAATTTATGCCCAATTCTACTTCTGCCAAACTGTGAACCGTAGGTGCGTCATCGTAAAAAGTAGTCGCTACGACAAATTCGTAGTAAATCCCATGATCCAACAGCAAAAGCAATCCCTTACTTTTTTGCAAATCTTGGTAGGCAAAAAATCCTTCAGAGGCAGGATAGAGTTCTACGCTGTCCAAAGTACGGCCTATCAATTTATCAAAAACCCCCCTATATGGCTCAAAATTGACTCCCCCATATACAAAAAGTGAAAAATTGGGAAAAAGATCTCCTACTTTTTTACCTGTTTTAGCTGTGAGTCGTTCGAAATACATCTGAACCCAAGACGGTATCCCGCCAATGATGGTCATGTTTTCTTTATGGGTTTCGTTGACAATTGTATCCACTTTTGTTTCCCAATCTTCTATACAATTCGTCTCCCATGACGGCATGCGGTTTTTTTGAAGATAACTGGGTACATAATGTGCTACAATACCGGAAAGCCGCCCTAAAGCAACCCCTTTTTTGTCCTCCAAAACAGGGCTCCCTTGAACAAAGATGTGCTTCCCTTCAACCATAGCGGTGTTCCCTGTTTCATAAATGTAATTCAACAGCGCTTCGCGTGCGGCGCGTATGTGCTGAGGCATAGATTCTTTTGTAATGGGAATGTACTTTGCTCCAGAAGTCGTGCCGCTAGATTTTGCATAATAAAGAGGTCTACCGGGCCAAAGGACATCGGCTTCTCCATCTAAAACCCGATCAATATAGTTCTTCAAACCTTCGTAATCGCGAATAGGAATATTCTTTTTAAATGTGATCAGATCGGTTACTTCTTGAAGTTGATGTTCTTTTCCAAAATGGGTTTCTTTCCCTTTTTTTATCAAATACTGGAGGAGTTTTTCTTGGGTCTCTAGAGGTCGATTAATCCATTTTTGATTTTTTTTATAAGACCATGCAGCATAAAGTTTTGCACCCAGAGCTTTAATCATTAGTCATAAAATTTAAAAAAGTTCTCTGGGTCCATAGGGTATCCATCTATCCAGAGTTCAAAATGAAGGTGGTAGCCTGTGCTCAATTCCCCTGTATTTCCTGCGGTTGCGATCACCTCTCCTGCAAGAACTGCTTCCCCTTGCTTTTTGGTAAGCGAAGCGTTGTGCTTGTAAACAGATAACATTCCTGTACTGTGCTCTAAAATAATGACAAAACCTGTTTCTGCAGTCCATTCAGAAAAGATCACAGTTCCTTCAGCTATTGCCTTAATGGGAGTGTTTTTTTCCAATACAATATCAACTGCAAAATGTTTTTCCTCTAAATTGAAGGCTTGTGAAATGGGCCCAGAGGCAGGTGTAAATAAATACGACTTGAGCTCTCTTTCTTCCTCTACAATTGGACTGTACTTGTCTTGCTGGAGGACAAAATCTCTTAAAAGGGAGTCCTCTAATATGGTCTGTGTAAAATTTGGGTTGAATTGAGCCGCGCTGTTACTTTCTGCCTCGATAAAATCTGAATCTTCAAACGAAATGTCTTCTGTCAAAACCTTTCTTACGGCGTTGAGGTACTCGATATTTTGGTTGTACAGTTTGATTAAAGAATCCGTCAAAAATAAATTCTGAATTGCTTTTTTTCTTAATTCTGAAGAATCGTACCCTGGGATGTACTCCTTGATGGGAGTGTAAATAATGACTGAGTAGATGCTGCCACTCAAGAAACAAAGAAAAAAGAAGCCAAAAAAAAGGGCTTTCAATTTAGAAAACCGAAGCTGTGCACGTTCTTCGAAAGTCTCTTCATCGATTACCATCAACAGATATGGGGTCAGTAATCTCTGTAAAACTTTTTTTCTTTTTTTTTCTTCACTTGACATATTAAAAACAAAGATAAACAATCCTTAAGCGGATAAAAGACCCTACTTCATTTTTCGTGTTTAGATAACTAAATATTTCTGTACATTTGTTTTAAATAAGACAATAATCATGTTGGTTTTAACATTTCTTGGTATGATCGGTGCACCACAAATAATTTTAATAATAGCTGTTGTTCTATTACTTTTTGGAGGACGCAAAATTCCAGAGCTTATGCGTGGCTTAGGTAGTGGAATCAAAGAGTTTAAAAACGCGACTAAAGAAGAGGAAGAAAAACCTAAAGTAGAGAAAGAGTAATTTCTCTTTTAGTTTGCCTTTTTTAGGGTAGTGAGAATGGTGTTCAACTCAAACATATATTCTCTTTTGCTCACAGAAGGAGCAAAAGCAAACCCTTCCACAACAAACCATTTTTTTTGAAGGCTGTCCCGGATCATATAATTTACAAAAGGTCCTGCCATATAATCATTGGCAACCTCCCAAGTCCCTTTGGTAAGATATCCTTGTTTTCCATCCAAATACGCTTTGTAAAAGTACGGTCTAAAGGCGCGTTCGGTTATCAAGTAGCTGCCCTCTAAACGGCCTGGAACATATAATTTACCAATGGAGTCTCTAATGTTTAAAATTCTCTTATTAAAAGCTCCATTTAAGGCTGTTTCTGGAAGTGTATAGGCGATAATATTGAGATGTCCCTTTTGAATGGGTTTTTGAACCCAAATAAAATTGGTAGTATCCTTAACCGTTTTATAAGCAGAGGGATAATTTAAATGATACCCAAATCGTTCGGCTAAATTGGTTTCTGTGGTTGGGGATTTATTGATTCTTCTCAGTTTTTCCATACGCTCATTTTCTGCAACGGTTTGTCTGAAAAGTGTTGCGTTTTCTTCAAAAGAAAAGGATTGAACCTCAGAATCTTCTCCTGTAATTAAAGCAATAATTTGTGGTCTTGCAAATTGATCTTTTGCCAATTGAAACCGAGCTGTAGAATCTTTTTGAAACCAAATAATGTTTCTGCTTTGACGAGCAAATCCTGAAAAAGCAGCTGGATTCATATAGTCCAGAGAATATTGAGGTTCATCAAGAGGAAGTCCTTCATAAATGGTTCCCATCTCATCACGTACTTTTTCTCCTAAAGCACCTTTCCAATCGTTTTCAGGCATCACTACAGTAATGTGATTAAGATTGCCGCTAGATTCGGGTACAAAGGCCTGGGATTGGTCCGTATTTGATCCACAGGAAAATAAAAAAAAGGCAATTGGTAAAATGAAGTGTTTCATTGTTATGAAAGAGCTGCAATTCCTGGGAGTGTTTTTCCTTCTAGGCTTTCTAGCATTGCTCCACCCCCTGTGCTAATGTAACTCATTTTGTCTTGCATATCAAATTGTTTTACTGCGGCCACAGAATCTCCTCCTCCTACTAACGAAAAGGCTCCTTTTTTTGTTGCTTCACCTATTGCGTTCCCGACGGCTATGGTGCCTTCAGCAAAGTTTGAAAATTCAAAAACACCCATAGGTCCATTCCAAAGTATAGTTTTACATGTCACGATTAGCTCTTTAAAACGAGCTGTGCTTTTCGGTCCTGCGTCCATTCCTTCCCAACCATCTGGTATGTCCATTACATCAAACTGTTTTCTGTTTGCATCGTTACTAAAAGCATCCCCTGCTACGACATCTACTGGAAGGTGAATTGTTACTCCTTTTTGTTTGGCTTTCTCCAGAAGTTCTAAAGCATAATCACAATAATCTGGCTCGCAGATGGAATTTCCTACCTTCCCGCCAAGTGCTTTAGTGAAGGTGTAGACCATTCCTCCACCAATAATCAAATGATCTACTTTCTCCATTAAGCTTTCTATAATTGTGATTTTAGAAGAAACTTTTGCTCCTCCTAGGATAGCTAAAACCGGCGAGGCACCGTCTTTCATTACTTTTTCTATTGCTTTTACTTCTTTTTCTAAAAGGCTACCAAAACATTTTTTGTTTTCGAAAAACTGTGCAATTATAGTTGTAGAGGCGTGCGCTCGATGGGCTGTACCAAAGGCGTCGTTAACATATACTGTACCGAGTTGTGCCAGCTGTTTTGAAAAACCAATATCTCCAGCCGTTTCTTCTGGGTGAAATCGTAGGTTTTCCATCAACAAAACTTCTCCTGGTTTTAAGGTGTTAGCTTTTTCCTCTGCCGCTGCACCCACACACTGAGAGGAAAACTGTACCGGTACGCCTAAGATTTCTGAGACTTTAGCTGTAATGTTGTTTAAAGACAATTTAGGATCGTTTCCTTTAGGACGACCCAAATGTGAAAGAAGTACACAACTACCTCCTTGAGACAAAATATGTGTTATTGTCGGTTTTGCTGCTTCAATTCTTGTGGGGTCTGTAACCTCCAATTGATCGTTTAATGGAACATTGAAATCAACACGTATTACTGCGCGCTCATTTGTAAAGTTAAGCTGTTGAAGGGTCTTCATTTTTTTAAAGATTTTTTCAAAAATACAATAAAGCGTTTAGCCTTGTATTTATTTTTAAAAAGATCTCTGCTCAAGGTTTTTGGAAAATGTATCTTTACCTATGCATTGGTCTCATGTTGTCGGTCAAAACGTATTACAAAAACAATTGAAGTATCTTTTAGCTTCAAAACAAGTGCCTCATGCTCAGCTTTTTACAGGTGCTTTAGGTTATGGTGTGCTTCCTTTAGCCATCTCTTTTGCCTTGGAATTACTACACAGTAAACGAAATGAAATCAATGAACTTGGTTTAGGACAACAAAGTCAACATCCAGATCTGCACTTCATCTATCCTGTTGTTAAAAAGGGAACAGAAAAAGTGGTCTATGCAAAAGATTATGCTACAGAATGGACTGACTATTTAAACCGTTTTCCCTATGGAGATTACATTCAGTGGTATGATCACATACAGGTTGGAAACAAGCAGGGAGTCATAAGTGTTTCGGAAATTGAACAGCTTCATCAAAAAATGTATCTCAAGTCCTTCTCTGGGGGAGCAAAAGTAGCTGTCCTCTGGGGAGTAGAGAAAATGAATTCCCACGCTTCAAATGCTTTTTTAAAACTCTTGGAAGAACCCCCTAAAGACACCTTTTTTATCCTTATTGCTGAGGAAGAGGAGGGGGTGTTGCCTACTATTGCGTCCCGATGCCAACACATTCGTGTTGGACCTATACAAAAAGAGGACCTTAAAAAAACCTTGAGTGTAGACGATGTTCAGGCAGAACGCCTCCTATCATTGGCAGACGGAGATTACCACCGCTTACAATTACTGCTCGCTGAAAATCAAGAATCAGAATATGAAGCGTTGTTGGTTTCTGGTTTGAGAAATGCTTTTAAAGCAAGGGGGAATAAATCTGTTGTTTCTGACCTAATGAGCTGGTCTTCAGACCTTTCAGCTTTGGGAAGAGAAGAACAAAAGGCTTTTTTAAGCTATGGTGTTCAGTTTTTTAGAGATGCGTTTCTACTCAATTATTCTTTACATGATTTGGTTCACTTTAGCTCAAAATCAAACTTTGACCTCTCCAAGCTTGCTCCTTACATCCACAGCGAAAACATCTTGGACTTAATCCAATTGTTTGAAAAAAGTCAGTATCACATTCAGAGGAACGCAAGTCCAAAAATGCTGTTTTCTGATTTGGCTTTAAAACTAACTCGATTGTTGAATAAGCCTATTGGCTAGGCTTTTCTAAAAACAAAGATTATTGAAGAATATTCTTTACTAAAAAGCGCTTTCAGGTTTGATAGGAGGCCTATCAAAAGTCCTTTTACTAAGGGAAACTTTTTCCCTTTATTTCTTTCTGAGAGATACGCAACATAAAATGCATCAAAAAACAAAGGATAGTTGGTGATGTGTTTATACCCGCAACTTGTTGTAAAAGTTATTAAGCCTTTGCTTGTGAAGTGCCACAAATGTCTAGGAACATCAAGAGCGGCCCATTCGTTGTTATAATATTTTGCGTCGGGACTATTGAAGTTGGGTACCGCTAGTACTAAAACGCCTTCTTGGTTTAAATGGTTTTTTAATTTTTGTAATACCGCTTTGGGGTCTTCCAAGTGCTCCAAAACGTGCCATAGTGTAATTGCATCAAATGAAGCGTCTGTTGACAAGTCTTCTAATTTGTGCACACAGGATATTCCTTTTTCTGCAACGAGTGAGCTGGCTTTTTTATTCGGTTCTAAAGCCATTACTTTATAATTAAAGCCTTTGAGATACGCTGTAAAATTACCCACCCCTGCACCATAATCCAAAAGGGATTTTCCGTTTACATTATTTTTAATTATTCTTTTTTTATATGCAAACATGACGTTTTGAGCAAAGAGATACAAACGCCCTACAACACTTTTTTGTTCATTTTTATGAGAATCGTATTCCTCTGATTCGTAATACGAGTTCAAATTGGTGCCTGGAGGATACAGGGTTTGTGCTATAGCATTCTTTTCCTGCCAGACCACATCAAAATTCCTTCCGCTTACTAGGTGGTCTGTTGCTGAAAACAATTTTTCTTTATGTTGCATTTTGTTCCACGTGAAACCTTTAGTTAACGTCCCATAGAAACCAATAATACACTAATATCACTGGGGTTGATCCCACTTATTCTTGAGGCCTGAGCAAGTGTCTCTGGTTTAAATTTATTCAATTTTTCTTTGGCTTCAAAAGAAAGAGAAGCCAAGCGTTCGAAATCAAAATTTCTTGGGATTTTTATATTTTCAAGGCGCTTCAACTTGTCGGCGTTACGTTTTTCTTTTTCTATATAGCCGGCATACTTTACTTCAATTTCTGCTTGTTCAAAAACGGTATCATCCATTTCCTCTGACTTCATAAACTGCTGTAGCGAATGAAAGGCATCAAAATCAGCCCTATTGAGGTTTGGCCTTGCTAACAATTTCGCGTATTTATCTGTTTGCTTTACTGGGAGTTCCTTTTTTAAGGCAAGCAGTTGGTTCGCAACATCCAAAGGATAACTAGTTTTATTGAGGTAGGAGACAAGAGTTGTTCTTTTCTTGCGCTTGTCCTCAACCTTTTTCATTCGTTCCGAAGAGGCTAGCCCCAGGTCATATGAAAGCGGTGTTAAACGTTCGTCCGCATTATCTTGCCTAAGAAGGGTACGGTATTCTGCGCGTGAAGTAAACATTCGATAGGGTTCTTCGGTGCCTTTTAAGATAAGATCGTCTATTAAAACACCTATATACGCTTGTTCCCTTCCTAAAATAAAAGGCGTGTTGTTTTTTACTTTTTGGTGTGCATTAATTCCTGCCATTATCCCCTGTGCTGCAGCCTCTTCGTAGCCGGTAGTTCCATTAATTTGCCCTGCAAAAAACAAATTTTCAATTAGGCGTGTTTCAAGGCTATGATACAGTTGTGTGGGTGGAAAATAATCGTATTCAATGGCATATCCAGGGCGGAAAAATTTTACCTGTTCAAATCCTTTTACCGCTTTAAGTGCCTTGTATTGAATGTCATCGGGTAGTGATGTCGAAAAGCCGTTTACATAAACTTCAACAGTGTTCCATCCTTCTGGTTCTACAAAAATTTGATGCTGGCTTTTGTCTTTAAATCGGTTGATTTTGTCCTCTATAGACGGACAATACCGCGGTCCAGTGCTTTGTATTGCTCCATTAAACATGGGGGAACGATCAAAGCCTTCTCTTAATGTATTGTGTACCTCCTCGTTGGTGTGTGTGATAAAACAACTGCGTTGACGGGTCAAGGGCTGTGTTTGGTCTGAAAAAGAAAACTTAGAGGGGTTTTCATCTCCTGGTTGCTCTGTCATCTGAGAATAATCTAATGATCTACCGTCAACTCGCGGGGGGGTGCCTGTTTTCATTCGTCCAGATTCAAATCCTAAAGATTCGAGTTTAGCCGTCAGTCCTGTTGCTGCTTTTTCGCCAGCTCGACCTCCTCCAAAATTCTTCTCTCCAATATGAATGAGTCCATTGAGAAAAGTTCCGTTTGTAAGCACGACAGCCTGTGCATATATCTTCAATCCTAGAGAAGTGACCACACCCACAGCGCGATTGTGCTCTACCAGAATGTCGACGATCATTTCTTGGTAAAAATCAACAAGAGGCGTTTGCTCTAATAAATTGCGCCACTCGAGCGTAAATAGGCTGCGATCCGACTGGACTCTGGGGCTCCACATGGCGGGTCCTTTAGACTGGTTGAGCATTTTATATTGAATAGCAGATCGATCAGAAACAATACCACTATATCCTCCTAAGGCGTCTATTTCACGAACAATTTGGCCCTTTGCTATTCCTCCCATTGCAGGGTTACACGACATTTGTGCGACATTTTGCAAATTCATAGTAACCAACAGGGTTTTAGACCCTAGATTGGCAGCGGCTGCAGCCGCCTCGCAACCTGCATGTCCCGCTCCGACAACAATGACGTCGTATTTTGTATTAAACATTATTTAATTGTTTCACGTGGAACAGATCAATAAACTCATTTTCTCTTTGTCGCATCTCAGCCTTTTTTTCTTGGGTGCTATCTTCATGGCCCATACAGTGCAAAACACCATGAGAAATAACCCTAAGTGTTTCATTTTCAATTGTTTGTGATTCTTCTTTGGCAGATTGTTCAATTGCCCACATGGAAATAAAAAACTCTGCAGACAGTATTTTCCCTGTTGAATAATCAAAAGTGATTATGTCTGTATGCGTCTCATGATTGAGATACTCCTGGTTCATTTCCAGCAATCTTTCTTTACTTACAAAATTGTAAAAAAGGCGATCAATTTGAAACCCTTTTTGTTCAATATATGTCGTAAGTGCTATTCGAATAGGCGCTTCTTGAACAATTTCCGGAATATTAACAAACTGTATAATAATTCATCTTTTTTGCAAATATACAGGAATTGTGTTGTCGGTCTAGCGGAATCCATTTATAGCGCTTATCTTTGAGCAAAAAATGACTACACGTGTTCGTTTTGCTCCCAGTCCAACTGGGCCTTTACATATCGGTGGGTTACGCACCGCTCTTTTCAACTACCTTCACGCACGAAAAAACAATGGGGTCTTTATACTCAGAGTAGAAGACACAGACCAAAACAGGTATGTTGAAGGCAGTGAAGATTATATACAACACGCATTGGAATGGTGTGGAATGGTGCCTGATGAAGGCCCAAAAAACGGGGGCGCCTTTGGTCCATACAGACAAAGTGAACGAAGTTCTATTTATAAAGAGCATGTCAATTTGCTTTTAGAAAAAGGGGCTGCATATTATGCGTTCGACTCCTCAGAGGAACTCAACGCAGCTCGAGAACAGGCAGAAAAAAATAAAGAAACATTTCGGTACGGTAGTCAAAATAGATTACAATTTAAAAACAGCTTGACACTGTCAAAAGAAGAAATTCAAACTTATTTAAATGGGGATTATGTTGTAAGGTTAAAAGTTGAGCCAGGAAAAACAGTTACGGTCTTTGATGAAGTGCGAGGAAATGTACAGGTATCCTCTGACCTTATAGATGACAAAATCTTAATAAAGGCAGACGGTCTACCTACCTATCATTTTGCTAATGTGGTGGACGATAAATTAATGAAAATTACTACCGTGATTCGCGGAGAAGAGTGGTTACCCTCTTTGCCTTTACATCAGCTTATCTATGATGCCTTTGGATGGGATAGTCCACAGTTTATGCATTTGCCCTTGATTCTAAAACCCAGTGGCAAAGGAAAACTTTCAAAAAGAGATGGAGACAAAGAGGGCTTTCCTGTCTTTCCCTTGCAATGGAAACAGGATACACCTGGGTTTAGAGAAATGGGTTTCTTGCCCGAAGGAATGGTAAACTACCTTGCTCTTTTGGGGTGGAATGACGGCAGTGATAATGAGTTTTTCTCTTTGAAGAATCTGGAAGCAAAATTTGATGTTGAGGGCGTTCAAAAAGGAGGGGCGCGTTTTGATTACGAAAAAGCCCGATGGATCAATCATCATTATGTTATAGAACAACCAACAGAAGAACTGATACAAAACCCATATGTGTTGGAAATTCTAAAGGAGTTTCCGAAAGAAAAATACAGCTCTATAGTTGCTTTGGTTAAAGAGCGCCTTTATACTCTAAAAGATCTTGAACAAGAAACCGCTTTTTTGAAGACTCCCTATGATTACGACGAGAAAGGCGTTGCAAAAGTTCGTGATAAAAACCCCGTAAAGGTCTTGGAACAAATTTGTATTCTGTTAGAGCGTGCTGGCGTAGGTGGTGAGTTGAAAGAACAGCTTTTTCACTGGGCTAAAGAAGAAGGGGTGCCTCTAGGTGTTGTTATGCAGTCCTTTCGGTTGAGCTTAGTTGGTGCGCTTTCAGGGCCTGATTTATTTGAAGTTTGTGCCCTTTTAGGAAAAGACGTATCTTTAAAAAGAGTACAAAATTTTATTAACTATTTGACTTAAATCCAAAACACCATGACTACTTACATCATTATATTACTTATTGTTTTACTCCTGTTCTCAGGGATTTTTGTTGTGAAGCAACAAACGGCAGCCATTGTAGAGCGCTTTGGACGTTTTACTTCTATTCGCCAGTCCGGTTTACACTTCAGGATACCGATTATTGACAAAATCGCTGGGAGAATTAGCTTGCGAATCTTACAATTGGATGTTATAGTAGAAACAAAAACCAAAGATGATGTTTTTGTAAAGCTTAAAGTTTCTGTACAGTATAAAGTCGTTGTAGATAAAGTTTACGATGCTTTTTATAAGCTTGATTATCCCCAGGATCAAATTACCTCTTATGTGTTTGATGTGGTACGTGCTGTAGTTCCTAAAATGAAATTAGACGATGTCTTTGAGAAAAAGGACGATATTGCAAACGCTGTAAAGGGTGAGCTCAATGATGCAATGATAAACTATGGCTACGATATCATTAAGGCTTTAGTAACGGACATTGACCCTGATCCCGAAGTAAAAGCAGCAATGAACAGAATCAATGCTGCCGAACGCAAAAAAGTGGCGGCACAATACGACGGTGATGCAGAACGTATCTTAATTGTTGAAAAAGCAAAAGCTGAGGCAGAAAGCAAAAGGCTTCAAGGACAAGGTATTGCGGATCAACGTAGAGAAATTGCTAGAGGTTTAGAGGAGTCCGTTGACGTTTTAAATAAAGTGGGTATCAACTCCCAGGAGGCTTCTGCTTTGATTGTAGTCACGCAGCACTACGACACCCTCCAAGCGATAGGCAGTGAAACAAACACCAACCTTATTCTTCTTCCAAATTCACCACAATCGGGTAGTGAGATGCTTAACGACATGGTTGCTTCCTTTACTGCTAGTAATCAAATAGGAGAAGCGATGAAAAAACAAACAAAAGGAAAGGCTCCTTTAGACACTAAATAAGTCGCTTAGGTGTTTAGCTTCGCCCAACTGTCTCTTAAGCCAACGGTTTTGTTAAAAATTAACTTGTCCTTTGTGCTGTCTGGATCAACCACAAAATACCCTTGGCGCTGAAACTGAAATTGTTCTCCTGCTTTGGCATCTGCTAACCCTGGTTCTACAAAAGCTGTAATTGTTTCAAGCGCGTTTGGGTTAATGAATGAGGTAAATTCCTTTTCCTTGACCTGGTCTGGTGCCGGAACTGTAAATAAGCGGTCATACAAACGTACTTGCACTTCTAGTGCCTCTGTTTGGGTGACCCAATGTAGTGTTCCTTTAACTTTTCTCTGGCTTGCTTCTGTTCCGCTTCCACTTTTGCTCTCTGGATCGTAGGTACATAGAATTTCAACAATATTATCCTGCGCATCTTTTACAACAGACTCTGCTTTGATTATGTACGCATTTTTAAGGCGGACTTCTTTTCCTAAGGAAAGTCTAAAAAACTTTCGGTTTGCGTTTTCTTTGAAATCTTCCTTTTCAATATAGAGATGTTTTGAAAAAGGGAAGCTCCGATTGCCTAGATTAGGTTGCTCTGGGTTTATTTCCCCGGTGAGCAACTCTGTCTGATCATCAGGATAATTAATAATTGTGAGTTTAACAGGGTCGAGCACTCCCATTACTCTTGGCGCAGTTGTATTGAGGTCTTCTCTTACTGAATGTTCAAGTAAGGACAGGTCAATTACGTTGTCGCGTTTAGCAACGCCCGCGGCATCAACAAAATTTCTTAAAGATCGTGGAGTGTACCCTCTTCTTCTCAACCCTGCTATTGTCGGCATTCTTGGATCATCCCAACCGTTAACGTATCCTTTTTCTATAAGTTCAGCAAGTTTTCTTTTGCTTGTGACTGTATAGGAAAGGTTCATCCTCGCAAATTCTCTTTGTTTGGGTTTTAACAGATCCGAGTCGGGTAGTGCATCTAAAAACCAATCGTAAAGGTCTCTGTGTGGTTTAAATTCTAATGAACATAACGAATGAGACACTTGCTCTATAAAGTCCGACTGACCATGTGTCCAATCGTACATTGGATAGATACACCATTCATCTCCTGTGCGGTGGTGTTTTTTGAATAAAACTCGGTACATCACTGGATCTCGCATCAAAAGGTTTGGTGAGGACATATCTATTTTGGCTCTAAGAACATGCTCTCCCTCTTTACACAAGCCCGTTTTCATTTGATCAAATAATGCTAAGTTTTCTTCAATAGATCGGTCTCGATAGGGGCTGTTGATCCCGGGTTCTGTAGGTGTTCCCTTTTGAACAGCAATGGTCTCTGATGTTTGAGAATCGACATAGGCTTTGCCGTCTTTAATTAATTGTACCGCCCACTCATACAGTTGACTAAAATAATCTGAAGCATAACACTCTGATGCCCAGTGATATCCTAGCCAGTTGATGTTTTCTTTGATAGCATCAACATATTGTTGCTCTTCTTTGGCTGGATTTGTATCATCAAAACGAAGGTTTACAGGAGCATTATAGCGCTCTCCAAGATTGAAGTTCAGGCAAATTGCTTTGACGTGACCTATGTGTAAATACCCATTTGGCTCTGGTGGAAAACGAAAGCGCAAGTGCTTCTTTGAGTAGTTTGATTTAAGGTCTTCTTCTATAATATGTTCAATAAAGTGTAGCGCTCGCTCCATTTCTTTTTCTTTTGCGCAAAGATAATGAATGCTTCCTTTGAAAGGAAAGAAGTAAACAGTCTTTATATTTGTAGCACTATGGGAAAGATCTATTTGAAAAACATCCGTCTTTATGCTTATCACGGGTGTATGGATGAAGAAGAAAAAATAGGGAGTGATTATGTTGTAAACCTCGTTGTCACTACCAGTTTAGAGAAGTCTTCAAAAACAGATGACTTAAAAGATACTGTTGATTATGTTGAACTTCACGCTATTGTGAAGCAAGAAATGCAACAACGCGCAAAACTTTTAGAGCATGTAGCGGATCGTATTTTGAATAAGGTAATGTCACGTTTTTTGGAAGTAGAAAAGGCAGCAGTCAAGGTGGCAAAGAAAAACCCACCTATAGGAGGAAACGTTGAAGAGGTGTCTGTAAAAAGAGAACTCAAAAGATCTACATTAGATTTAGATTAATTTAAGTATTTTTGCGCCATGGCATCGTGGCCGAGTGGCTAGGCAGAGCTCTGCAAAAGCTTGTACAGCGGTTCGAATCCGCTCGATGCCTCTTATTTTACTTCTATTACAGCGCCCAAATACTCTTCCGTTATTTGTTTTAGTGGTTGACCCAAAATACGTAAAACACCACCATACATTTTTGCATCTAATAATTCACTTGCATATACATATGCATATGCTCCCCCTTTGTTTTTGATTTTTGTTTGTTTCGTTTTGAGTAAATCGGCTTCACATACACCGGATGTTGCTAAATTGATTTCATGATTAGTGACCTCTCCTTTTAAAAAAAGCCTCCCTCCAAAACTCGTTTTTGTGTCCAATCGTTCTGCATAAACCTCTAGGTCTATTTGTGCATTAGTCCTTGCCTCTAGACTCAAGCTTGTTTGTTGTATAGGAAATGCTGCCTTTAGTATACTGCCTTGAAAAACAGTAATTTGATCCAGTGGTTTGCTGTGATATATGTCTATTTTTGTTTTTCCTGGTGTTAATAAACTTCCTCCCATAACCCTTATTTTTAAGACCTTATTTTTTATAGAAAGAACAACATAATCAGAATTATCACCATAGGCAATTACCTTATTTACATCAGATGCAATTAAATTGACCTCCAAATTTGAGTAGACTTTTACTCCAATAAAAGGACCTGTCGCTAGTGTTTTTTTTTCGGTGTCCTGGCTCAATAAAAAAAAGCCAATAAAAAAGAATATGTAGCTAAAATGCGCTTTTTTCATGGAATAAAAATAAGTGTTTTATTCCACGGGGATAAAATCAAGAAAACGTTTTTGAATGTTTACTTTTTTAACTTTTATACGTATAGGGTCTCCAAGCTGATATTTTTTATGTGTGTGAATGCCATAGATAGAGTGTTGTTGTGCATTATACTCAAAAAAATCAGATTTTAAATCGACCATTCGGATCATTCCTTCACATTTATTATCAATTAGTTCTACATATAAACCTCTTTCTGTTACACCAGAAATGACACCGTCAAATTCTTGATTTATTTTATCCTCCATAAAAACCATCTGCATGTACTTGATCGAATCTCTTTCTGCTTTTGTGGCTATTTGCTCTCTTTGTGACGAGTGCTTACACGCTTCTTCCAAAACATCTTTTTGGGTACTGTTTCCTTTATTTAATATAGCAAACAGCTCTCTGTGAACCAGTACATCTGGGTAACGTCTTATGGGAGACGTAAAATGGGTGTAATGAGAAAATGCCAAGCCATAGTGCCCTATATTGTCTGTTGTATATTCTGCCTTAGACATACTTCTTAACGCTAAGGTATCAATCAAATTCTGTTCTTTTTTTCCTTGACAATCTCTTAATAGTTTATTGATTTCCCTGCTTACATTTTTTCCTTTAGGATTGAACGAATATCCAAAGGAAGCTATGGTTTGTTTGAGGTTAAAAAGCTTCTCTTCGTCTGGGTCGTCATGAACCCTGTAAACAAAAGGAACTGACTGCTTTTTTTTCCCCATAAACTCTGCTACTTTCCTGTTGGCGAGAAGCATAAATTCTTCGATTAGTTTATTTGCATCTTTTGATGTTTTAAAAAAAACAGCATCTGGTTTATTTTTTTCATCAAGATGAAAATTGACTTCCACGCGATCAAAGGAAATAGCACCGTCTTTCATGCGTTGTCTACGCAATTTTTTTGCATGCTGATCTAGAGTTGTTAAAGCATTATAAACTTCTGAGGAAACAGTATAAGCCTGTTGAGTAAGTGAGTGTTCTTTATCAACAGTGTTTGTCTCATTTTCCAACATATATTGAACTTCTTCATAAGAAAAGCGATGGTCAGAAAACAAGATTGTTTTTCCGTACCACTCACTTATTATTTTTTGTTCCTTATCAAAGACAAAAACAGCAGAGAAGGTATATTTTTCTTCTTGTGGCCTTAAAGAACACAAACCATTAGAGAGAACCTCCGGCAACATAGGAACAACACGATCAACAAGGTATACTGAGGTTGCTCGATCATAAGCTTCTTCATCCAGCAAACTGTTTGTTGTGACATAGTGAGAAACATCAGCAATGTGTATGCCTACTTCATAACTCCCATCTTTATTTATTTTAAATGAAAGAGCGTCATCAAAATCTTTCGCAGTAATTGGATCAATTGTAAAGGTTAAAACATCTCTAAAATCTCTCCTTTTCTTTATTTCCTCTTTAGTTATTTTTGAAGTAAGTTCTTTTGCTGCTGCCTCTACTTGTTTTGGAAACTCATAGGGTAAACCGTATTCATGTAAAATAGCGTGTATTTCTGTTTCTGATTCTCCAGGTAAACCCAAAGATTTTACTATTCTCCCATTTGGTGTTTCACGCCCTTCTTCCCAACTCTTAAAAACAGCAACAACTTTTTCTCCATCTTTATATTTCTTTAGTTCTTTTGGCTCTATAAAGAGGTCTGTGTACATAGGTCCTCTTTTACATAAAACAAAACCAAAATCTTTTTGTCGTTCTAGAACACCTACATACTCTTTCTTATTTCGTTCAAGGATGTCAACTACTTTTGCAAAGAACACCCCATCTTTTTTATGTACACTTACACTTACCTTGTCTCCTGCTAAAGCTTTATTCAAGTACTTTTTTGGTATAATAATTTCTTCTTCATGACTTTCTAATTCTACTTTACCTTTTCCTGAGGGAAGAATAAACAAAAGAGTTTCTTTCAAACTAATTTTGATGAACAAATACCGAAAAGAACCTTTATTTATTTGTTCTATTTTTTTTTCTCTACTGAGTAAGTGTAAAGCTTTTATTATATTGTTTCTTCCATTTGTATCTCGAACTTCAAGAAGAGAAGCGATTTGTTTGTAGTTAAAGGTTTTTTTTGGTTGAGCACTTAATAAAGCTAAAACTTTTCTTTCTAGCCTCATATACTCTTTTTTCTTTTTAGACATAAAGTAATTGTTCCACACAAAGGTACAACAAACCCTTATCCTAGAATATCAACACTCCTAACATTATCATTTGTTGTTTTTTTATATTTCTTTAAAAGATGGTGTATATAATGAACTGTTAATAGTACTTATAAAAAAGCGAGTATTTACTTTTTTATTTATTAAACTAATAGTTATTGCAAAACGATACATATTTATACACAAAGTAACCTATTGATAATAAGTATTTTTCACAGTTGTTAACGATTTGTTGATTTTAATAATTGATGAAAAAAAAGAAAAGATTTTTCTTCTTTTTTTGTTTATAGGTGAATTTTTTTATGGGATAAATGATAAATAAAAAAGCACTTTATTTTTTTTATTTATAAAGAGAAACACAGTAAACAAGAACACATCAAAGACATCCATTTTTTTATTTGTTGTCAACAAAAAATGAATAAAGAAATGAACATCATGTAAACAAGATAAACAAGTTGTTTATTTTTATAAAAAACACATAAAATGAACATCAGTATAGGGAATGATCATGCAGGTCCTGAGTATAAACAAGCTATAACATCTTTTTTAAAAAATTTGGGACATCAGGTAAAGAATTACGGAACAGACGACGCTCATAGTGTTGATTATCCTGATTTTATACACCCCGTAGCAAAAGATGTAGAAGAAAAAAAAGCCGAATTGGGTATTATTATTTGTGGTAGTGGAAATGGTGCTGCAATGACAGCAAACAAATACCAGAATATAAGAGCTGCTTTATGTTGGAATAAAGAGCTGGTTGCTTTATCAAGACAACACAACGACGCAAATATTTTAAGCTTACCCGCTCGATTTATCTCTATACCACAAGCAATAAGCATGGTAGAGGTTTTCATAAACACCGCTTTTGAAGGAGGAAGACATCAATCAAGAATAGATAAAATACCGTGTTCTTAGATGGTACAATTTTCGATAAAAAAGTTCACAGAACTCAACATAAAAGAATTGCACGATGCCTTTGCTTTACGTTCTGAGGTTTTTGTTGTTGAGCAGAACTGTATTTATCAAGATATTGATGGAAAAGATACAGTTTCCTATCATGTACTCGGAAAAAAAGAGGATACCCTCGTCGCCTATGCACGAATATTAGAAAAAGGAGTGGCTTATATAGACTTTGTTGCTATTGGAAGAATAGTAGTGTCAAAAGACTACAGAGAGGCACAATTAGGTCATCATTTGGTTCGTTTTTGCACGGATCAAATTCACGCTCTTTTTCCATCTCAAAGGATAAAAATATCTGCTCAGGCACATTTGGAAAACTTTTACAACCAGCACGGTTTTGAAAAAACAGGCGACACTTATTTAGAGGATGGAATACCACATATTGCTATGATAAAGCAGTAAAGCTATATTTTTTCAAATAGCTCTTTTACTTCTTCGACAATAAGAGCTGTATTTGGCATTTCTTTACCGGTATAAATCAACATACACTGGCCACCGAAAGAAAGATTTCGTGGCAGTTCTTTTAAAGCAACACGAAGTACTCTTTTTATACGGTTTCTATCTACAGCTCTAGAAAAATTTTTTTTGGACACCGTAACTCCTGCTTCAAGCACCAGGGTATCTTCCTCTTTATTTAAACGTAGTAAGAGCGTTTTACTCTTGTAGTGTTTTCCCTTTTCAAATAAAAGATCAATAACTGTTTTCCCTTTGAGAGGAATCAGCGAGCATTCAATCTTTTGAAGCGGCATAGTAATTATTGCTTTTGTCTATATCTGCCATCAAATTTGACGGATCTATAATAACAGCTTCGATTGCATCTTTTGGGTAGTCAACAGTCAAAGTGTAATTTAAGTGTGACCAGGACCAGTCTTTATGTACGACCCATTTCAAAGGGTATGGATTTTCTTTTTCTCCTCGCATTAGTGAGATGGGTACGTAATGCAATTCACTACTACCATCTTTGAGAACAACGAGAATTTCTAGTGGCATTGGCATTAATTCTTTTCGTATCAACTGTATTTGTGTTGTTGCCTCTTTTTCTATTACCGACTCAACAGCATAATCAATTTTATTTGTTGTTTGGGTCCAGTCAGTGAGGTACCACTGCAATTGAAGTCCTGAAACACGTTCTGCAATTCTTCTTAAATCGTTAGGTTGAGGGTGTTTGAATTTCCATTCAGAATAATAGGTTTGTAAGGTTTCAAAAAGTTTATCATTACCCATTATATAACCCAATTGTCCTAAAAAAACAGCGCCTTTACTGTACGCATTTCTTTCATAGGCATAATTGTGATAAAAGCGATTGGCGTTGGTGCTTTGTGGCATTTCTCCTCCTGAGTTTGCCAACTGATAATACCCCCTGTATGATCCTTCTAAAGGAAATTCACTGTTTCGTTCTAAAATTTCGTTTCCAGCAAGAGTAGAGATAAAGGAAGTAAAACCTTCGTCCATCCACTCATGCTTGGTTTCATTGGTTGCTAAAACGTGTTGAAACCAGGAATGGGCAAGTTCATGAGCCGTTACACCAAACAAAGAATTGTAGTTTCTTCCCCCAGTTATCAGGGTCAACATCGCGTATTCCATACCACCATCTCCTCCTTGGACAACAGAATATTTTTTATAAGGATACGGACCTATTTTTTCATTAAAATAAGCCATCATCTGAGCAGTATGAGGCTGAAGTTTTTTCCAATTTTCCAGTATTTCAGGATCGTTTTTATAAAAGAAATGAAGCGCTACACCGTTAGGACCAGGATAGATATCGTGAATATAATCAGGGTCAGCGGCCCAGGTAAAGTCATGAACTTGTGGAGCCACAAAATGCCACGTAATTTTTCCTTTTTTTGTTTTAGGGCGCTTTCTTTCCGAGTAACCTTTTCCGATAATGTCAGCATTTTGGAGATATCCACTGGCGGCAACCATAAACTTTTCATCTAAAGTAATTTTAACATCAAAATCGCCCCAAACACCATGAAATTCTCTTCCTGTATAGGGATCGGTATTCCAACCCTCCACATCGTATTCAGCCATTTTAGGATACCATTGTGCCATTGAAAAAGCGACTCCTTCGCTGGAGTTTTTTCCGGCACGGCGGATTACATCGGGCACGTGACCGTTGAATTGTAGCTCAAACGTAGAAGTACCTCCTGGAGGGATGGGCTTATTTAGGATGACTTCTAGTATAGTCTCAGAGTCGACAACTTTTACTAATTCTCCGTCTTGCTTTAGATCAATAACTTTTAAAAAACCTTGTTGTTCAGCAGTCAGGCTGTCTAGGTCTACTTTGAAACGCCTGTTTTGATCAGGAGCGCTTTTAAGGCGGACAGCCATTTCGCTCCCAGGACGGAAGGCGTTGAAATACAAGTGATAAAACACCTTGTGTAGCGTTTCCGGAGAATTGTTTGTATAAACCAAAGTTTGGGACCCAAAATAATTCGCACTTTCAGGATCCAATTCCACATCCATAGTATAGTCTACAGCTTGTTGCCAGTATTGTGCCTGTACATGAACAAAAGACAAAAAGAATAAAAAAGAAAAGAGAATAAACCGCATTGCAAAAAGGTTTTAAATGATAACTGTTTTTAAGAAACACTAAAATAAGAATCCAAACGATAAGAGGCTTTCATTCGCACCCCTTTTTCTGTTTTTTTAAGAGAAATGATCTCGTGATTAGGATCGTGTTCAAGAAACAAAAGAACATCATTTTCTTCAGCCTCTTTTAAAAAAGCTGATTTTTCGTCTAGCGTTAATAAAGGGCGGGTATCATACCCCATCACATAAGGAATGGGAAGATGTCCTGCGGTGGGAATTAAGTCTGCACAAAAAACCAACCGACTTCCTCGGTAGTCAATAATTGGTAGCATCTGTTTTTCTGTATGTCCGTCCACCAAAAGAATAGAAAAAGGAAAAGGGGTCTTTTCCAATAAAGGCCCCGAGCCCTCGATAAATTGAAGCTGCCCACTTTTTTCTAAAGGGAGTATGTTTTCTGGGAGAAAAGAAGCTTTTTCTCTTACATTGGGAGTGGTTGCCCACAACCAATGTTCTTTGTGTACCCAAAAAGAGGCGTTTGGAAAAGAAGGAACGAGCGTTCCTTGGTCGGTATAACGAACCGCCCCTCCACAGTGATCAAAGTGAAGGTGTGTTAAAAATACATCTGTGATTTGATCTATGGCAAAGCCCGCTTTTTTAAGCGAACCCTCTAATGTATGGTTTCCCCATCTGTGGTAGTGACTAAAGAATTTTTCACTTTGTTTTTCACCCATTCCTGTGTCAATCAAAATCAAACGGCTGTCATATTCTACAAGCAGGCAACGACAAGCCATTTCGATTTGATTGTTTTCGTCCGCTGGATTAGTTCGCTCCCACAATACTTTGGGAACAACCCCAAACATAGCACCTCCGTCCAACTTGAAATTTCCTGCTTCAACGACGTGTAACTTCATTCTATTTCAACAAGAGTTTTGTCAATTCTTGACTGTATTTAATTAACGCCATGGTTTCATCTGTTCTTGCTAATTTTATTTTGTTAAAAATTATGAGTCCGTTTCCGTTACTTTCAATATGGTAAATTTGCCTGTTTTCAAAGAAAGAAATGATCTCATCAGTAAAGAAAGCGCGAATTTCAGATTCATCACGGCCAGTGATAAGAAACTTACTTGAAAAATTAGGATACATTTCAAAGTCTATATCTTTGTGGCCTGCAAAAGCAATTACCTTGTCAAAAATTTTCTCAAAAAGCCCTTCTTTTTCCATGGAGAAAATAGGCATCTTTTTGTTAATTTTTAAGGCCATTACTGTGGTGTAAAAAGTCTCTGCCGAAAATGCAGCGCCGTCATTGAATGTTACATCTGCTATTTCCCATGAGACATTAAAATCATTAAAAACTCCTTCAAGACAATTTGACTTACGTTCAATAGGCCGTATTTCAAAAAAATGGAACTTTTTAAGATACGTGGTGTCCCAATCTACAGAGTAATTATATTTGTAACCCTCTGTGTTTGCTATGTTCTGAAGGCGAATCTGTCTTGGAGATAGTTTTTTTGGAGTGTTATTAAGGGCTATTTTTAAAGCTCTGTTGTGATTACAAAAGGAAACATGAGAGTCTAGCCCAACGATTGAAACCTGACCACCCGAACTTTTTTGAGCCCTCAAAAAATCGACGATATAATCCATAAAAGTAATCCCTACCAAACGCGTTTCGGACATTTCGATAATTACATTCTTACTAGGAGGAATTTTTGTTACGAGTTTGTTGATTTTTAATATTCCTAAAAAGTTTGCAACACCTTTAATTTTTAATTGATAGGAGCCGTCTTGATTTGAAATCAAATCTGAACCCGAGTTAAATACCATTTTAAAAAATTGACGAAAAGGTACTCTCGCCAATAAAAGATGACTAATTAAAACCAAAACCAACCCGCCAAATAAACCAACAAGAAGGTTTGTATAAACAGTAATAATCATGGTTGCGAGAAAAAAGACAAGCTGTTCCGTTCCTTTAGAATACACCTGTTTGAAAACGCTTGGAGAAGCCAGCTTAAAACCAGTATACACCAGAAGTATAGCAAAAGCACACAAAGGAACTTGTCGCATTAAAGGGCCTAGCACAACAATAAAAAAGATCAATAAGATTCCTTGGTAAAGATTACTCCATTTTGTTTTTGCTCCATTCTGGATGTTTATTGTACTTCTTATTATAACAGCAATAATTGGCAGCCCACCAATTAATCCTGCTACTGCTGTACTCAAACCGATACCTGTTAGCTCTTTGTTTAAATCCGTTTTTCTTTTAAATGGATCAAGTTTATCGACAGCTTTTGCAATAGCCAAAGACTCAATACTCGTAATTATTAAAAGAGAAAAAACAGTGGTCCAGAATTCTATCGTTCTAACCATACCAAAATTAGGAAACACGATGGAATCTATTATATTATCAGGGATTTGTAACAAAAGATCAGGCCCAACAGTATAATTTTTTCCAAAGAATGAAAGGGTATGCTCATTAAAAAAATCAAATAGATAAGCAAAAGGAATAGAGAGGGCTAACACCCACATAGGAATCGGTAAAATATTAAAAAACCTATTGTTTATTTTAGATTGGACCAGCAACAAAATGAAACCAGACAAAGAAATCAAAACAACAAATGGGTTTGCTTGTGGTAGTAATGTTATTGCGTCTGAAAGGTTTTGTACAATGTTTGGGCTATCGGAACTTGTGCCTAATGCAACATGAATTTGTTTGGCACAAATCACGATACCGATTGCTGCTAAAATTCCAGTAATGACAGAAGAGTGAAATATTTCTGCAAACCGTCCTAGTTTAAATAGGCCCAAAACCGCTTGTATCAATCCAGAAACTACAATAGCCGCCAACACATAATTAAAAGCTTGCCCAGAACCATCATCCATGAGGGTAATACCAAGCAGTATGACAGCAATTACCCCTTTTGCAGGCCCATTGATTGAAACATGTCCGCCCCGGAAAAAGGTTGTCACCACACCACCGACAAAAGCAGAGATTATCCCAGACATGGCAGGAGCACCAGCTGCTAAAGCAATTCCTAAAGAAAGAGGAAGGGCAATAAGCGAAACACTTACCGCCGCAATTAGATCACTTTTCCAGTTATCAATTAAATTTAAACTCCTTTTTTCGGACATCTAGGCTCTCTTCTTTCGTTTGTTGCTATTAAGTATAACTAAAAATACTAAATTTTACCTAGTGTTCTCACTATTCGTGACAGCTCAAAAGAACCGTGATTTTTGATAACACTAAATTTGTTTGTCAAAAGCCCATAAAAGAACGAATAAATGAGAGAGAAAATCAGTCGTTAAGCTTAAGTACAGCCATAAAAGCCTGTTGTGGAATTTCTACATTTCCGACTTGTCTCATTTTCTTTTTCCCTTTTTTCTGCTTTTCGAGAAGCTTACGCTTTCTGGTAATGTCACCACCATAGCATTTTGCAGTGACGTCCTTTCGAAGTGCTTTAATGGTTTCTCTGGAGATAATTTTAGCTCCTATTGCCGCCTGGATGGGAATATCAAATTGTTGGCGGGGGATGAGTTCGCGCAATTTTTCACACATTTTTTTCCCTATAGTGTACGCATTATCTGCATGTACAAGCGCAGAAAGGGCATCAACCTGATTGGCATTCAATAAGATGTCCACTTTCACTAATTTAGAAGGACGCATACCCAGGGGACTATAATCGAAAGAAGCATAGCCTTTTGAAACGGTCTTTAAGCGGTCGTAAAAATCAAACACAATTTCCGCCAAAGGCATGTCAAAAGAAAGCTCTACCCGCTCTGGAGTAAGATACGTTTGGTTGGTTATTTGCCCCCGTTTTTCAATGCACAAAGACATGACGTTTCCTACAAACTCCGCTTTGGTAATTATTGATGCTTTGATGTAAGGCTCTTCCACACGATCCAATCCTGAGGGATCTGGCAGGTCAGATGGGTTGTTGACCCATAGGACTTCATCGGGGTTCTTTTTAGTAAAAGCCTGATATGAAACGTTGGGAACAGTTGTGATGACTGTCATATTAAATTCTCGTTCCAGGCGTTCTTGGATAATTTCTAAGTGGAGCATACCCAGGAAACCACAACGAAAACCAAAACCGAGCGCTGCTGAACTTTCTGGGAAAAAGACCAAGGAGGCATCGTTGAGCTGAAGCTTTTCCATTGAAGAACGCAGCTCTTCGTACTCTTCAGTATCTACAGGGTAGATGCCCGCAAAAACCATTGGTTTTACCTCTTCAAAACCATCTATTGCTTCCCGTGTTGGATTTTCAGGGTTCGTAATGGTGTCACCCACCTTAACCTCTTTAGCTTCCTTGATGCCTGTTATCAAATACCCCACATCACCAGCAGAAATTTCTTTTTTAGATTCTTGATTGAGTTTGAGTGTACCTATTTCGTCGGCATAATAGGTTTTTTGTGTAGCGATAAACTGTATTTTCTGACCTTTCTTAATGGATCCGTTTATTACTCTAAAATAGGTTTCAACCCCACGAAATGGATTATAGACAGAATCGAAAATCAACGCTTGAAGTGGTGCCTCTGGATTCCCTTTGGGAGAGGGTACGCGCTGAATAATTGCTGTTAAAATTTCTTGAATCCCCATACCTGTTTTGGCAGAGGCGGGGATTACGTCTTCTGGAGCACAGCCCAGAAGGTCTACAATATCATCTGTAACCTCTTCTGGGTTGGCAGAAGGGAGGTCTATTTTATTTAAAACGGGAATGATTTCCAAGTCGTTTTCCAGTGCGAGATAGAGGTTGGAAATTGTCTGTGCTTGGATGCTTTGTGCGGCATCCACGATGAGCAACGCCCCCTCACAGGCAGCTATAGAACGAGAAACCTCATAAGAAAAATCCACATGTCCCGGGGTGTCTATAAGGTTGAGTATGTAAGTCTCCCCTTCATGGGTATACTCCATCTGTATAGCGTGAGATTTGATCGTAATTCCCCGTTCACGTTCCAAGTCCATATTGTCTAAGAGCTGGTCTTGTTTTTCGCGCTCACTTACAGTACCTGTAAAATCAAGCAAGCGATCAGCAAGGGTACTTTTACCGTGATCTATATGGGCAATAATGCAAAAATTTCTGATGTTTTTCATACAACTCCATCTGTCATAGCTTTGCAAATATAGGGCATAGTAACACTGCATTAGGGATTCTTATCAACTTTTGTTTTCATTCTTTTATCGCTTTGATACAGAGGTAAAAAAGGCGAACCCCATACTTTTCCTTATTTTTGTCGAAAAGAAACAGAAGTGGTTAAGATTGGCTCGATAGAGTTAGGAGAATTTCCCTTGCTTTTGGCCCCCATGGAAGACGTCAGTGATCCTCCTTTTAGGGCTTTATGTAAGGAAGGCGGTGCAGATGTGGTCTATACAGAGTTCATCTCTAGTGAGGGTTTGATACGCGATGCGGCTAAAAGTGTTCAGAAGTTGGACATTTACGAAAAAGAGCGTCCAGTAGGGATTCAAATTTTTGGTGCCAATTTGGACTCGATGATGCGTGCAGTTGAAATTGTGGAGGCTACCCAACCCGACATCATAGATATTAATTTTGGCTGCCCAGTCAAAAAAGTTGTCTGCAAAGGTGCAGGAGCAGGAATTCTCAAAGACATCCCCTTGATGGTGAAACTAACCGAAGCGATGGTAAAGCGAACCCAACTCCCTATAACGGTTAAAACTCGCTTGGGCTGGGACCACGAGTCTATAAAAATTGTTGAGGTTGCGGAACGCCTACAGGATGTTGGTTGCGCTGCCTTATCCATACACGGTAGAACTCGTGCTCAAATGTATAAAGGGGAAGCAGACTGGCGACCCATAGCCGAGGTAAAAAACAACCCCAGAATGCACATTCCTATTTTTGGAAATGGAGACGTCAATACACCAGAACGCGCAGTGGAGATGAAAGATCAATACGGATTGGACGGTGCGATGATTGGAAGGGCAAGTATAGGAAATCCTTGGTTTTTTAACCAAGTGAAGTATTTTATGAAAACGGGCACCTACCTTTCAGAGCCTTCTGTAGCGGATCGAGTTTCTGTAGCGCGGAGACATTTAGAAATGGCAGTGGACTGGAAAGGCGAAGTCCTAGGTGTTTTAGAAACAAGAAGACACTATACCAATTACTTCAAAGGGCTAGAGAACTTTAAACCCTACCGAACACGAATGGTTACTTCAAACCGATCAGAGGAGGTCTTTCAGGTGTTTGATGAAGTTTTGGAAGCGTATGCCGGAGAAGAACTGGTGTAAAAAAACACTTTTTTGGACAATCCCCGAGTAGCCCAAGCAGTACTTAAGGAACCTAAAAACATCAAAGTAATCAAAACAATTAAAAGGTTTTCCCATTCAAAAAGGACAGGGTAGGACAACCGTGTTCCAGGCACAAAAATAAAAGGATGTTTGCTTTGTAAATACACAAGTAGACCACCAAAAAGAAGCCCTACAGCACCTCCTATTCCACAAATGAGTAGCCCTAGAACGAAAAAGATACGATGAATACTTTTTGAGTCTGCACCTAGCGCCAACATAATTTTAAGCTGTTCTCTTTTGTCCAAAATCATCATAATTAATGCTCCTACCACATTGAATAAAGCAATGACCATAACGAGTGAAAAAATAAAGTAAAGCGCAAGTTGCTCCACGTTCAGCATTCGGTAAAGAGCCGCATGCTGTTCTTCTCTAGAAACCAAACGAACAGGGACCTCAAAAAAAGGAGCGATCTCTTTTAAAAGGGTTTCTTTAATTATTCCCTCAGAAGATTTAATGACAACAGAAGAGTATTGGTTTTTTTCTAAGCTCAGGAGCTCTTGACCAAACGCAGCACTAGAAAAGAGGTACTTTTTGTCTAAATCCTCACTGATTTGAAACAGGCCAGAAACGACACTTGGAGAGGACGTAAAGGGGTCTTGATTCAAGAGTGTGTTCTGTCTTTTTTTGGGAACAGTTATGTTTAAAAAGCTGCTGTAATCATATATACCCAGAGTCATGCTTCCGGCAATGCCAAACCCAACTACTACATCAGGGCCTTCAAAGGAAAGCCACTCTCCTAAAGCAATAAGACGGTCTGCAGGAACGACAGTAGTATAATCTGGGCGCACCGCTTTTAGGTAAGCCACCTGGTTTTTTTCTTTATAGGATAAAAACACCTTTTCTTCAATTTCTGGAGCTGAGGCAATCACTTGGGGTAAAGAGTTTATTTTAGACAAAACGTCATCAGAGACGGTAAAATAGGTGCCCTGTTCAGGCACTAACTTGAAGTCTGGATCAAATGTGTTTGTAAAGGATAACCCAAAGTCTTTGAGACCAGCAAAAGCACTGAGTACAATAAAAAGCGCAGCGGTAGCAACGACTACCATAAAAAAGGCAAAGCCGTTAATCCGATTAATGACCGTTTGTTTGCTTTTTGAAAAAAAGTAACGCCAAGCAATTTTTAAGGAAAAGAACATGATAAAGAGGTGTTACTTTTTCTGTCTGGTCTCGAGACTGGAGGGATTTTTTATGGGATTGCCCCCTGCTTTAATTTCTTGCTCTATCTTTTCGATATAGTCTAAAGAGTCGTCTAAATAAAACGAAAGCTCTGGAATGCGCCTCAATTGATTTTTCATGATTTGAGAGAGGTCGTGTCGTAGCTGATATCCGTTTTCTTTTAGGCCCTCAAAGAGGGTGAGTGCCTTATCATTTGGAAAAATACTCAGGTAGACCTTTGCCAAAGTAAGATCTGAGGTGACTTGTACTTTGGTGACTGAAACCATGAGGTTGGAAACATTTCCTTTCCGAATGGCTTTTTGAAGTAGTACTGCAATTTCTTGCTGTAATACGGTATTTATTTTCTTTTGACGAGGAGTTTCCTGTTTGTCCATAAAACAAAAGTACGTAGAAAAAAGGGCTTAAAGACGCTCCCATTTATAATCACTATTCAAACGAAAGCTACCTAAGTGCTTTTTGTCCCATTCAGCAGGGTCAATAAGCGAAAGAAAAGCAGACTCTTTTCCCTGGTAAAGATGGTAGGTTTCGCCAACGATAGGCTCAAATTTAAACTGCGCATTGTATACCAGCTGTGTATCTGCAGCTAAAGAAACAAACGCTTTTATTTGCTGCTGCAAGTCGGTAAGCTCAGCTTGAAACTGTTTAGAAACCTTGTCCACTCCTTTCTTTTTGAATGCATCTACGTTTGGCACCTCGATAATAGGGCCACTGAGGGAACTTGCATAAGGGAGTATTTTTGCGAAATAGCGGTCGTGGGTTTCATCCCAGACAACATGATCCGGTTTCTTTTTTTTCAAGGTAAATTTTTTTGTAAATATAGGGAGTATTGTTTAAAGACTTTTGGGCCGACAGAGGAACACTCTTGTGAATAAAAATTTGGTTCTCTGGGGAAAATATTGGTGTTTGCCCTTGTCGATTTTTTAGTAAATTTGATAGAGAAACTTTATTTTAAAACAAGAAAAATTTTACTGGCGATGTTCCAAAGGGCTTTAGTGCTACCGTTCTTTTTTTTGACACTTTTTCTAAGCTGTTCCGACAAAGAGCCGTTGGTTGATTTGGAACAGGACACTTTTTTAGGAGTAGGGAAATGGAAAATAAAGAAGAAGGGAGTGAGTGGCTCCTCCAAAGAGAACAGCTGTGATGTAACCGATTTAATCTTAAACAGCACTTTCACCTTTAAAATCTATACCTCTGATAATGGTGTACTTACCGGAACATATGAGGTGGCTTCATCAGATCGTATTCGTTTATCCGACAACCAGGGACAACAGATAGGCAGTTTGATTAATATCTCTGTAGAAGAAGACAACATTAGTTTTGATATTGAGCTGGAGGGGGTCTGTCAAAGCTCTTTAGAGGGAGAAAAGGACATTTCATATGAAGAAAACAAAACCTACATAGCAGATGCGGCCTTTGAAAACTATTTGATAGAACAAGGACTAGATGATGTGCAGGATAATTTTGTAACTACTTCCTCAATTAGTAATGTAGAGGTTATAAATGTTGAAAAACGAGGGATTGTTTCTTTAGTTGGTATTGAAGACTTCAAAAGCCTTCAAGGCCTGAGTGCAGGAGAAAATCAGATTTCAGGTGTTTTAGATTTGACAAACAACCAAAACCTTGTGAACATCATTTTACCTGGCAACCCAATTAATGCACTTTACCTCAAAAACAATCCATTTCTAGAAAACCTTTGGATATATAACACCCAAACTTTAGAAACCTTAGAAATTAACAATTCTCCTAAATTATACTCGCTTACAACACATAACAATAAGCTTACAGAACTCGACTTGAGAAATTCACCAAATATTTTTAATCTTAGAATATGGGACAGCAAGCTCAAAAATTTAGATTTAAGCTTTATGTCTAAGTTGGAATATTTAGTGGCATGGGACACTTTTGACGAAAGTAATGAAGGAGAAATTCAACTGCCCTCCAATTCCTCATTGAAAGTAGTTGCATTAGGGTTTAATCGTTTGAAAGAGGTGGATTTATCCCAAACCACTAAGGTAGAGCGCCTAGACCTTGATGGAAATCTTTTGACCGAAGTTGATTTTTCACAAAACCCACTTATTGAATATTTGTCTGTGTCTAATAATGCCTTAGAGCAACTGGACCTTTCTCCGATTCAAAATTTATATTGGCTAAGGGCGCACAGCAATACATTTAACTGTGTTCAACTTAGAGAGGATCAGCTCAATGCGATACCCCCCTCTTGTGTCGAATTGAACCTTCAGGATTATTCGGAAGAAGAAGAGGAAACATGCTACAACACAGGGGCCTGGATAGAAGAAGACTTTTTTCCTAGAGACTATTCCATTTCTTCCTCTTGGGTAGTTGACCCTGGAGTGCGCTTTTCTTTAAGTTGTGATTGATCAGTTAAAACAGCAACATCATCACAGTGAATTCTTATAAATCTATACCTAGAATTTAATAAGAAATAGTAATTTTACAGCCGTTAAACTCCCAGTAGAGTTTAAAGGTCCTATAGCTCAGTTGGTTAGAGTAGCTGACTCATAATCAGTTGGTCCCTGGTTCGAGCCCAGGTGGGACCAC
>Ga0255753_1000282_pt1 | contig 66415 bp, 51 predicted proteins | sample 041ome_10_FD_179953 | JGI IMG/M metagenome (GOLD analysis project Ga0255753, IMG submission 179953) | Coastal salt marsh microbial communities from the Groves Creek Marsh, Skidaway Island, Georgia - 041412US metaG (version 2) | ecosystem: Environmental > Aquatic > Marine > Intertidal zone > Salt...
TGGTTTGAATTATTTACCCAAAGCTATCGAAGCTCGTAATAAATTAATAGCTAATTATGCATGGGAAATCAATGACAAGGGGATGAAACTTGATGAATTTGTAGAAGATTTCGTATATCCCGAAGATAATCACGCCATTACAGATTCAAAAATTGAATTTCTTTGGAGCCATGTCCCATACAGTACCCATTACAATCTTCAATTGAGTAAAGAAGAGAACTTTTCAAGTACAATATTAGATACTGTAATTTTCAACACCAATGAATTATCATTTACTCTGAATAATGATGATATAACCGATGAACTACATTGGCAAATACAGGCCTTATACATGAATGATTCCAAGATCAGTGGTAATAATAATTGGTTAAGTAGACAACTTAATGCAAAAGCTTTAAGTACAATTGATGATCTAGAATTAGAAGAGATGGTTATAGGATTAAGTAACTATCCGAACCCTTTCAACCCGAAAACTACGCTATCTTTTGAATTATCGAAGCTGTCAAATGTAAAGTTGAGTATATATAATGCCAACGGACATCTAGTCTCTCACATACTAAAGGGTACCATTCTGTCACAAGGAATTTACCGATACAGCTGGGATGCTACCGGTTTATCTAGTGGAATATATTTTGTTGAATTGACTGCTAATGATGTTGTTAGGATTCTGCCTATTAGTTTAATCAAATAATTAATCTTTCTATTTATGTAGATAGCTTGCATATTCCTAAATCTAGTAACAAATGATTTAGGAGTATGATATTACATCAAATAGATTGGTGGATCATAGGTGTTTTTTTCTTCATCCTTTTAGGTATAGGATGGGTTGCCGCTCAGTCAGCAGGGAAAAATACCACAGAGTATTTTTTAGGCGGACGAAATATGCCTTGGTGGTTACTTGGGATATCTATGGTGGCTACTACTTTTTCTGCAGATACCCCCAATTTAGTAACTGGATTAGTTCGTGAGGGTGGTGTTGCCAATAACTGGGCTTGGTGGGCTTTTTTAATCACCGGAATGGTCACGGTTTTTGTGTATGCAAAATTATGGCGTCGTTCGGAGGTAGTCACCGATTTGGGTCTTTACGAAATGCGCTATGGGGGCAAAGCGGCTTCCTTCCTCAGGGGATTTCGTGCCTTGTATTTAGGCGTTTTATTCAATTGCCTAATCATGGGTACGGTGATGTTGGCCGGGATCAAAATTGGCTCTATCATGTTGGGGTTAGAACCTTGGATTATTGTAGCATCCATATCGGTAATTGTTGTGATCTACTCTTCACTTGGTGGTATTAAAGGAGTTATTTGGGCCGATTTTTTCCAGTTTGGAATTGCCATGACTGGTGCATTATATGCGGCCTACGTAGTCTTACAGGAGCCTGAAATTGGAGGGCTCCAAAACCTCATATCCCATCCTTTGGTTCAACCCAAGTTGAATCTCATTCCAGATATTAGTGATACCTCATTATTGCTTAGCCTATTTATTATCCCTATAGCCGTGCAATGGTGGGCCGTTTGGTACCCTGGATCTGAACCAGGTGGAGGAGGTTATATTGCACAACGTATGCTTGCGGCAAAAGACGAACAAAATGCGGTGGGTGCTAGTTTGTTGTTCAATATTGCACACTACGCTGTACGGCCGTGGCCTTGGATTATAGTAGCATTGGCGTCTGTCATTTTATATCCCGATTTAGCTTCAATTCAGGCCGAATTTCCCAACATTAAAGAACAATACCTAGGCAATGATATTGCCTATCCTGCCATGCTTACCAAGTTAGGACCTGGTTGGTTGGGACTTGTGGTTGCTTCTCTTATTGCTGCGATCATGTCTACGCTGAGCACACACCTAAACTGGGGAGCCTCGTACATCGTTAGCGATTTTTACAAACGCTTTATTAAACCGGAAGCATCAGAAGCTCATCTTGTATCGATGGGGCGTTTTGCAACCTTAGGCCTCATGATGTTATCAGCCATAATGGCGACAACTATTTTAGAGAATGCTACTCAGGCCTTTGATATTCTATTACTCTCGGGGGCCGGATCAGGAGCCATTTATCTCTTACGATGGTTTTGGTGGAGAATTAATGCTTGGACCGAAATAGCCGCTATGATATCCGCAACATTGGTAGCATTTATACTGGTACTATTTGTACCAAACGAAGCGGTTGCTACCCAACTTCTGGACGGTGCTTCGGTAAAATTACTACTTGCTGTGAGTATTACTACCGTTGTATGGATAATGGTTACCTATGCTACCCGCCCAGAGAGTATGCAAGTTTTAATCACCTTTTATGAAAAGGTACACCCTGGAGGACCTGGTTGGGCTAGAGTCATTGAGGAAGCGGAAAAACAAGAGATTATCTTTTCAGAAGAGAAAAAGGCCTGGGATCTACCGTTAAGTTTATTAAGTGTTGCGCTAGGAACTCTTGGCATATACTCTGCTCTCTTTTCGGTTGGAAATTTTATCTATGGGAAATGGATGCTAGGTTTTATACTTCTAACTATTTGTATAGGCAGCAGCCTTCTGGTCATCCGATTATGGAATAAACTTAAAATGACAGACTGATTTATGGATCGAAAGACTTTTATGAAACAGAGTTCTTTAGCGGGACTCGCAGGAATAGTTGGCGGAAAAATTCCATCGAATGAACCTAAAAAATCGAGTCATTCCATGTTAAATGACCATATCAGAATTGGATTTATTGGAACAGGATTAAGAGGTAGAAATCATGTTAATAATATCCTAGACCACCCTAAGGTTCAATGTGTCGCTATCTGCGACATAGATCCAGACGCTATTGAAAGAGCCCAACAGATTATTGAATCCAAAGGCCAAAAAAAGCCTGCCGTTTATCAGGAACATGAACAAAGTTACCTAGATATGCTGAACGACGAAAAACTAGATGCCGTCGTAATAGCCACCAATTGGCGGTGGCATACCCCTATATCGCTAGCGGCTATGGAGGCCGGTGTATACGTGGGGGTTGAGGTATCAGGTGCTTTTTCTGTGGACGAGTGTTGGGAATTAGTTCGCTGTCATGAGCGTACAGGTACACACTTGATGTTTTTAGAAAATGTAAACTATAGGCGCGATGTTATGGCCGTACTCAATATGGTCAAGGATAATGTGTTTGGTGAGCTTGTTCATTATAGAGGAGGATATCAGCATGATTTAAGAACCGTCAAATTCAATGACGGCTCTGGTGGTTTACTGTACGGCGAAGGAGCCTATGGTGAAGCTCGCTGGAGAACTGCTCACTCCTTGCATCGTAATGCCGAGCTTTACCCGACACACGGCCTAGGGCCCATAGGAGCTTGGATGGATATGAATCGTGGCAACCGTATAACTTCGGTGGCTTCTCATGCCACAAAAGCACGCTCATTAAAGCACTTTGCTAAAAACCATCCTACAGGTGGACCCAATCATCCTTATGCAACTACAGAGTGGGCTTTGGGAGATATTGTAACATCTACCCTTACTACCGCCCGTGGTGAAACCATTATTCTTACTCACGACACTAACTTACCTCGCCCTTATTCCTTAGGATTCCGTATTCAGGGAGTACAAGGCCTAGCCGAATTCGATTATCACACACAGCGAGTACATATCGAGGGTATATCGGAAGGGCATCGTTGGGATGCCGGATCTGAGTGGTTCGCAAAATATGATCATCCACTGTGGAAAGAGTATGGTGAAGAAGCCGCTAATTCGGGACATGGCGGAATGGATTTCTTCTTGGACAGGGCCTTTATTGAAGGTGTGCGTCTTGAGCAAGCTCCCGTTATCGATGTCTATGATGGTGCCACATTACGGGTTATCACACCTCTTTCCGAGCGTTCTATAGCAGAAGGCGGCCATCCGCAAGAAGTTCCCGATTTTACCCAAGGTGCCTGGATGCATCGCAAACCTATTTTTGGGATTGGTGATTTATAGTGCAAATGGCTTGTGCTCAAAATGCTCTGCTCATGTATTCATTCCCTAACTAAGCTTAGATGAATGCAAGTCTAATCATATTAGCGGCAGGTTTGGGGAGTCGTTACGGGGGCTCAAAACAGACCGACCCAATAGGTCCTCATGGAGAGAGTTTACTCGACTATGCCATCCATGACAGCATTCAACTAGGTTTTTCACAGCTGATTTTTGTCATTAGCAGAGAAATGTCTGCAGACTTTCCAAGGCAAATACATGCGCGATGGGATACTGCTCTGAAGCAAGGTGGACATACGCTCCAAATCGACTTTGTTATTCAGGATTCGAATGATATTCCCATACGACCAAAGGATTCTTTCGGTCGGAAAAAACCTTGGGGAACCGCTCATGCCGTTTGGGTCTGCCGTCACATAGTACAACACCCTTTTGCCATAATGAATGCCGATGATTTTTATGGCCGTTCGTCTCTAAAAATTATGCTTGAGCATCTTCAAACATTTGATAAATCACCTCAAGATGTCATAACTACCCCCTCTCCTGAAGCCTGTCTAGTTGTTTATCCAATAACTCATACCCTATCCAATCATGGCTCGGTTTCTAGAGGACTTTGTCGCGTTGAAGAGGGAGCCTTAACGCATATCGAAGAACATCCCAAAATTAAGCGAAGCCAAAGCACCATCCTTTCAACCCGAAATAATTACATACAAGAGCTCAGTGACGGTGAGCGAGTCTCGATGAATCTCATGGGCTTCAATCTTTCGATTTTTCCTATACTTGAGCAACTACTCATCGCCTTTTTTTCTCGGGTTGAACCAAACGATGAAAGCGAATGCTATATACCAAGCCTACTTCAAGAACTAATTGACCAAGGAAGATTGGTATCTGTACTGACTACTCAAGAGTATTGGTTTGGAGTCACCTACCGTGATGACCGAGCAGAGGTGCAGGCTAGACTTATTGAATTACATGAGAAGAATCGATATCCAAGTCCTGTTTGGATGAGTTAAGGAGTAACCACTATGATAGAACCCAATAACTCTTTATATGAATCATTATCGCGTGTACTGAAGAATTATATAAACGACTTCGATGCTCAAGATTATACCATACAACAGTATCCTCAAGGGCATATCCATCAGAGTTATGTGGTTGTTCACAGGAATACACCTCGTTACTTCTTGCAAAGAATCAATAGCAAGGTATTTCTAGATATAAAACAAGTCACAAGTAATCATAAACTGCTTTATGACTATATAGATAAGATGAAGAGCGGCATAATTAGGCTAGCCAAACCCGTTTCATTACTTGGTTCGAATGAATGGTACTATTGGGATGAACAAGGCTATGCTTGGCGGATGGTTCATTACTATACCACCCATCACAGCCACCAAACCTGCCCCTCCCATCAAACCGCCGCACAGGCGGGGTTGGCATTCGGAGCCTACTCCAATATGCTCAATACTCCATCAATTCACCGTAAGCCCCTAAACCTCCAGCCTACCATAGCAAAGTTTCACAGCATCGCTTGGCGGCTAGAGCAATACCAACAAGCCCAATCCTCCTATAGCGGACCCACTCGCATTCCATACGAGCCTTCCCAAAGGCTCAAAAATAATCCAACTTTCTTCGATCTTACCGATTTAGATACCATCTTGGAGAGCTACTCCCAAACGTTTTTAAACATGGAAACCGAGCTTGCTGCTTCGCATGTTCAAAACCCACGTCTAGCCCACAACGATACCAAGTTGAATAACGTCCTGCTAAGCACAGAAAATGAACCTCCCATCATTATCGATTTAGATACTACAATGCCAGGGTCCATCCTTTTCGATTTGGGAGATGGCCTCAGAACCATTGGCCTAACCGAAGCTGAAGATCAAACAGATATAACTCTTCTGCACCTTAATCAAGATTACTATACCGCTTTTCGAGAGGCGTTCATAAATCAGGTTGCGTCCCTATTTTCACCTACCGAACATGCTTTTGTTTCTCTTGCGGGGCCTTATATGGCATACATTATGGGGCTTCGTTTCCTTACCGATTTCCTAAATGAGAATACCTACTATGCCATACAATATCCCACACATAATCTGATTCGAAGCCGAAACCAATTCCACCTCCTCCATCTCATGATGGAAGAGGCAAATGGTTAAATGAGAGATTACTGTAGAGGCAAATCCTATCTTAATGACAGGATGCAGCATCGACATAATCTACCAGAAGATAGCATAAAGAACAGCCGTAATAATTAGCACGGTATACGCACCTATATTAAAGGATCGACTCGTTTTGAAGGTTTCCGAAGTGGTAATAATAGCTTTCGGGTCATCATCATTTGGATTAGTAGTCAAAGAAACACCTGCAATTACAACAATGGTAAGAATCAAGGTGTAATACATTTGAGTTAAAAACGGTAGTTCCAACGACGGTACCTTTAACAATAATGCAATCACAATGGATGAAAGTACCCCATAAATAGCGGCTTTGGTGGTCGTTTTCTTCCAGAAAAGCCCCATGATAAAGACGGCTAAGATCCCTGGACTCACTAAGCCAGTATATTCTTGAATATATTGAAACATCTGAGGAATGTTGCTTAATTGAGGTGCAACTAGAACTGCAATAATCAAGGCTACAATAGCTGTTAAGCGACCCACTGTTACAGTTTGTTTATCTGTTGCTTCTCTATTGAAATAGGGTTTATAAATATCCATCGTAAAGATAGTGGCTACCGAATTAAGCATGGAAGCTAAAGATGAGACAATAGCGGCTGCAAGTGCTGCTACCACCAAACCTTTGAATCCAGGCATCACAAATTCACTAATTAACCAAGGATATGCCTTATCGTTATCAAGTCCACCGCCTGCTTTAGTGAAGGCTTCTACTACTCCAGGAATCGTATTGGTTCCCTCAGGCTGGGAAAACATCACATAGGCAACAATTCCAGGAATAACAACAATCAAAGGAATGATGAGCTTTAAAAATGCTGCAAAAACAATCCCCTTTTGAGACTCCTCGAGAGACTTAGCGGCTAATGTCCTCTGGATAATATATTGGTTAAATCCCCAATAATATAAGTTCGCCACCCACATCCCGCCTACCAAGACTGCAATTCCTGGGAGGTTATTAAATTCCGGATTATCTCGATCCAAAATCATGTGAAATTTATCTCCGGCTACATCATAGATATGGTTAATTCCGCGTAACACACCACCGTCTGGTGTAACTTGATCCAAAGCTATAAAGGTTGTTACAAGACCACCTAAGACCAACAATACGACTTGTACAACATCGGTCCAAGCTACAGCAGATAATCCACCATAAATAGAGTAGGCTGCTGCAATTAATGCCAAACCAATGAGAGAGGCCCAAATTAGACTCCCATCACCTACCCCGAAAATAGTATCCAACGCTTTTGCACCCAAGAAAATGACCGTAGTCAGGTTTACAAACACAAATAAGGCAATCCAAAATACCGCCAAAATGGTTTTCAAGGTGGTATTAAATCGCTGCTCAACAAATTCGGGTATGGTATATAATTTTTTCTCTATAAAAATAGGAAGGAGAAACTTACCCACAATTAAGAGGGTAATGGCAGCCATCCATTCATAGGTAGCGATGGCAAGACCTACCGCAAAGCCTGAGCCAGACATACCAATAATTTGTTCTGCCGAGATATTTGCCGCAATTAGTGACGCCCCTATCGCCCACCATGGTAGCGATTTACCAGCTAAAAAGTAATCTTCTGCATTTTTTTGGTGCCCGTCTTTATCTCTAGAAACCCAAAGCCCAATTCCTACAATCAGCATGATGTAGGCTACAAAAACAATAATATCAATGGTCTCAAATCCGCTCATATGTGTATATTTTATTATGGTTAGTTCTGCGCTTAATAAAAGGAATTCTATAAACATTTAGAATACAGAAGTTCTTTTTTTATTTTACGGTACAAACTAACTAAAGAAAAACAGAATTACGTTTCTATTCTAATAGCGACAAAAACCCCAAATAAATTAGTACACTCATGAAAAAAGCATCTCTATTACTGTTTCTAATGGCATTTGCCATGATTGGATTCTCTTGCGGTGAATCCGAAGCAGATCGTATGGCCAGAGAACAAGCACGAATAGATTCTATTCGAGTCGCTGAACAAGCTGCACTTGAAGCGCGGATGCAAGCCGTAGAAGATAGTTTAGCTGCGGTCGAAGCCGTCCGATTAGCGGAGGAAGCCGCAAAAACAGCCTATACATTTGATGAAAATGGTAGTTATGTCATCCAAACCGGCGCATGGCGCTCAGAAGTAAAAGCAAATGCACTAGCTGCTCAATGGGCTAGTGAAGGTGTTTCTGCTGCATATGTCGTCCAAACAGGAGATGAAACAACCGGCGATGTTTGGTTTCGAGTTCGACTTGGTTATTTCCCAACCATGCAAGACGCCCAAAACTTTGGCACTGATATGGGTCTTAGTTACTGGGTAACCACTAGAAACTAAGGTCTGGATAGCAGTTCTATTGGCTATTTGATAGTACCTAATGCGTGAAATGGCTTATTGATATGCTAAAAAATATTTTAGTTGCTTATCTCGCAAGCAATTAGTTAATTGAGTCAACGCTCAAGTAGCGTCTCTCTTGATGAATAGTCAGGGCATTATATCGGAATGATGTAATGCCCTATTTTTTTGCATCAACTTATCTATATTATACGTATACGTTCCTGATACGTACTAACATCCCGGAATATCCTATCGTCCTGAATACGCTGACTCACTAGTTATGATGAAACACTTTACGATTACCAAACGCCAAGAAGAGCATATTGCGATTCTTGAAATAAATGGAGAACTGGATGCTCACACTGCCTTCCAGCTTGAACAGCAATTTAAAACCTTAATTGAAACAGAGGCTTACCACATAATAGTAAACTGTTCGAACTTAGAGTATATAGCAAGTGCTGGGCTGGGTGTGTTCATGGCCTATATTGAAGACATTCGAAATCTTGGCGGGGATATTAAACTATCAAATATGACCGATGGTGTCTATCACGTCTTTGACTTATTGGGTTTCCCTAGTTTGTATGATATTCATAGAGATGAATCTGAGGCACTTAGCAGTTTCAAAACCCAAAAGTAGTCCGTTTTAGTATCTTGAAAGCTTCAACTTCGCATAGCATTAATGTATCCTCCTCTACTGAGTATCTGCGAGAAGTACGCAACTTTGTTCAACATTTTGTCCAACAATTTGATGTGAATAAAAAGGATTTAGACGAAATCATTTTAGCGGTTGACGAAGCTTATACCAACATCATAAAACACGCCTACAATAACGATCCCAATCACAATGTAAAAATAGAATTAGGCACCTCTACAGACACATTATGGGTACGACTTAGTGATACTGGTTCTCATTTTAATGCGGATGAATATCAACCCCCGGATCTTCTAAAAAGAATTAAAAATAAACAACGTGGTGGCATGGGTGTTTATTTAATTAACAAACTTATGGATTCGGTGGAATATTCTAGCGCTGGTAAAACCAATACCATATTGATGCGAAAACGGATCTAACAAATGAATGGATCTAGTTCAAATGATCGAGCCCTTCAATTAGGGCGTTTTGAACAACATACGCTCTTGGAGACTGGCCGAGATTTAATTGAGTCTCAAGATCCAGAATTCATTTTAAACAACTTACTTCTGATCAGCCTTGGAAAATTAAGAGTAAGTAGCGCCTGTATTATCATACACAGACCAGGTGAAGATCGTTATGTCATATCAAAAGGAAAAGGTCGTTTTTCCCATCTTGAAGGTCAAATGCTTACCCATGAGCCCGAAATTGGGAGCTTAAAAAAAGGGGTCTACCCCTCCAGCGAACTCCCTGAACTTTTTGAAGGGCTAGAGCTCTCAAAGGATGCTGTGATGTTTCATTTGAGAACATCTACCCATCATATAGGGTTTCTTTGTATTGAACCCACCTTTAGGTCTGAGGCTATTACGAAACAGGAACAGGATTTCATTGAAAATTTATGCCTCATTACCTCAGCTACACTTTCTAGTTCAAGAATGTTTGAAGAACTTAAAAAAATAAACCGACGACTCGACAGAAAAGTCCATGATTTAGATTCGCTTTTTGAATTAAGTAAAGACTTTAACCAAATGCAGTCAATTGATGAGTTAAGTCGGACCATGAAGTTTGCTTTATTAGGACAACTTTTCGTAAATCGCTTTCTATTTTTATTCAAAGAAGGGGGGAATGCAAAAGTGTTGGTTCAATCTGGACTTCAAATAAAAGCGCCGGATCATAATCCCTTAGTACTTTTTGACATACCCAGAGTAATGGCAGTTGAGGATATGGTTGAATTTTGGAGTGATAGCTCCTCAACAGATGAATTAGAAGCCTGGTCTACTTATTTAAGCCAACAAAAAATTCATTATGTATTGCCCGTTCAATCTCAAGGAGAGACTTTAGGGGTTATAGGCATAGGCAACAAAAGTACAGGGCAGGCCCTAGCTGATGATGAACTTGATTTTGTTCTATCATTGGCCAATCTAGTTGTTCTTAACATAAAACGAATTCAATTACTGCAAGAACAATTACTCAATCAACAATTTCAAAAAGAATTAGAACTAGCTCGAACCATTCAGGAGGGTTTACTACCAAAAAAATTACCCATTATAGAAGGTTTGGATGTAGCAGCCATAAATATTCCCTCAAAGCAAATAGGTGGCGACTATTTTGATTTATTCCGGTTGAATGATGGAGGACACCTATTAAGTATAGCCGATGTTACAGGTAAGGGTGTTCCAGCTGCTTTACTCATGGCTAATTTGCAAGCTATGATTCACGCCTTAGCCTTGCAGGATACCACTCTCGAAGCTGCCACAGGGACTATAAACGATTTTATATACACGAATACCCCAGCAGATAAGTTCATTACCTTCTTTTGGACTAAAATTGAAGCTGACGGTAAAACCCTCAAGTTTGTGAATGCGGGTCATGACCATCCCATTGTTTTTCGCAGAAGTAAAACTGACCCGATGAATGAACGTAACGAACAAGTTGAGCAAATCGAATTGAGTGAAGGAGGTTTACTCTTAGGCGCTCTTCCTACATTAGCCCCCTATACGGTTTCGTATTTTACCTTAGAAGCCAATGATGTAGTAATTTTCTTTACAGATGGAGTGACTGAGGCCATGCACCCTACAACAGAGGAGGAATACAGTGTTAAACGGCTAAAAAAAGTTGTCTTAGGGAACTTAGATAAAACAGCGGAAGAAATAAAAAATGCTATTATATCTGAGGTCAACAAATTCTCAAAACACATACGATTTGATGACCTAACCCTAATTGTGGTCAAGAAAGAATAGAAAATTAACCAGCTATTTTTAAGTTATTGAATCCTAAAATTCCTTTGGGTTCAGGCCTAGATTCCTGACTTAACACAATAATTGCCTTATAGGTATTATATCTATTTAAAATATTTTGAACGTATTGAACCGTCTCAATTCCTCTGGCATATCCGTGACGAGTTTGTTCATAATACTTTGGTTCCATCTTTTTTAACAAAGACGGTGATACATCTGCCCATTTATTAGGATCTTTATTGTGATCCATTGCAATTCTTCGGGCATCGGCTATGTGTCCAGCTCCGGCGTTATAGGTAGCCAAAGCAAACGACCAGCTTTCCAATGAATCCATATAAGAATAATGCTGTATATGCTCGGATAAAATACGGGCTCCTTCTCGAATATTTATTTCAGGAATAAGTAACGAATCGGCGGTTTGTTCTGAATATTTAGGGATTACCTGCATAATGCCAACAGCACCTGCCCAACTCACCACCGTCGGATCAAATTTAGACTCTTGAGCAGCCACCGCAGTAAGCATAACCCAATCCAATCCAAATTCAGCGGCCACTTGTTGCATTAAACTGTCATAAGGAGATAGTGCCCCCATATTTTGCTGATCTTTAACAGGATTAAAGTAATCGGCCATTTGCCGACTTCCTTCGAAATATTTTTTGCGCAGTACATTAAGAAACTCACTACGCTTAGGAGTTCCATTTTCATCAATCCACATATGCTGGGATAGAAAAGAGTTTACCTGTTTTTCTAGTATGGGCGCATTGGTACGTAGAGCCCATGCAATATCATCATTTCGGGTGAGAACAGGGCCTTCTATCAATCCGCGCATATACTTTTTTGACGCCTGTAATATATGATCATCCGCAACCGTAGCTAGAACTTCTCCCCGAGCTATGTCCATAAGGATACTTTCAGTGGAACGCTCTTCTTCTATGACATTGAGTTCCAAATTCCATCCCATGTCCTTTAATCGTAGCAATACGGGATAGTAGGAGCTATTTTGTTGGACAGTTATAGGAATACCTTCTAACTCATTAACCTGATAGGGAGTATACCCTAATGCCGAGGATACAACAACTACTTGATTTACTTTATTGTAGGAGCGCGAAAAGCGAAGCCATTTCGAGCGTTCTTCGTTGATCGTTAGATTATCCGCAATAATATCTCCCTTCCCATTATTCAACAATTCAATTGGTGATTGGTTGGGCGCAGGTATTATGACTTCAACGCTAAGACCGTGAGATTTGGCAAAAGCCTGAACAAACTCATATTCAAAACCAGCCTGAATACCATGATCTAAAAAATAACTCCCCGAACTATAACGAGTGATCATCCTGAGAACCCCTTCTTCTTTTATCTGATCAAAATCTCTAGATATTGGAGCTGAAAACTCGCTAGATATGGATTCAATAGCTGTGTTATCTTCTATCTTGCCACTACAAGAGAATAAAAGAAATGAACCCAAACCCAAGTATAGAGTCTGTTTATAGCGTTTCGATATGGTAAGAATAGATGACATTCTTTTTGGTCTTGGCAGGAGGTAAATCATTGTTTTCCTCCTAAGACATTGATAAATATACGGAATATTTTTTTATGATACTTCTTAATGGCTTTATCGTGGCTTAATGTCCCTCTAAGGGTATATTATCGGGACTTTTTAGCCCATGTTAAGAGGATGCCTAGAAATATGACCCCCATTCCAATCAAGGACCAAAACAGAGGTACCTCTCCAAAAATAATGAAAGCTACTACCGATGATAATACAGGTTCAAAAAGAATAAGGGTCGATAGTAAGGTTGGTGAAACAAACTTAACCGCGTAATTCAAACTGCCATGCCCAATAATTTGAGGACCTAATGCTAGTGCCACTCCCACCCATAACAAGGAAGGATTTAAGAGCTCCCTAAGCCCTAAACTCTCCCCACTAACCGAAGCTACGATTCCTTTCAACAGTACGGAGTCCGATGCATCAATCCAGCCCCAATGCGCTGCACTATACAAGGCGAATAAAACGATAAACGCGGTTGCAGCCGCCCAACCATATACAGGCACAACATACTCTATCCAGCTAGTTTGTTGCCGAATACGATTACCAACTAAAAAGTATACTGCGAATATTATGGCCGCTAGCACAGCAAGGGAATTCCCTAATACAGGATTTGGATACATACCCTCGGCAGCTTGATCACTAAAGCCTAAAATAATGGACCCAATAAATGCAATGAACACACCTACCCAAACAGTCCATTGAAATCGATACTTAAACGCTATTCTCTCAACTAAAATGAGCAGTATCGGATGAATGGTCACTAAAACAGAAGCTGAGGCTATAGAAGTAAAATAGATGGAACTAATCCATGCAATCAAATGAAGGCCTAAGCTGGCGCCTGCTAGGGCCATCCACCAAAATTGTTTCGAAACTTCGCTTTGCACACCCTTAGTTTCATTGGATGAGACTTGTGTATCCTTAAACGTTTTCCTTCTATACCAAAAATAAAAGGGTAACAAAACTATATAAGCGGTAAGGGTTCGTACAACCGCTAACAAGAAAGGTGAACTATCCGAAGCAAATCGAACTAGTACAGGAGAAAAGCCAATTGCCGAGAGTCCTATTCCCATGATTAGGAACACTCTCCATATGGGGATTTCTTGTGTGGGGTTACCGCTATGCATTTATTTAGACTGTATTACTCTTTAGACTAACGCAGCCGGTCCATAGATTTAACAAGTTCTTCATCTTTACGAACCCCACGAACAGCTAAAAACTGTACACCGAATGCAGTAGTAACCAGGGCAACACCAATTGCTTCGTCCCACAAATAGGTGCCTATTCCACCAAGTGAAAAGAGAATTCCAAAGGAACCGCCCACTAACATAATTTGAAATAATTGGGCTATTCGAATGGTTTTCATCTGCAGTGTTCGATTCGAATATTGAAAAATAGCCCATAAACTAATTACCACAGAAAGCGCCGCAACAACTATAAGCCCAATCCATATCCAATCCTGCGGCCCTTCTACTGCTCTTTTAAAAAGTGCCGTAGCAAACATGGATCCATTTAGTATAATACTACTTATTAAATAGACGGTCTGAACACGTTGAATCATACGTCAATAATTTATTCCGTTATAGGTTTGCTTTCTTTACGAGCAAAAAATAGTTGCTGCAGAGATTGTTTACCTCGCTCAATAACACTGTATAGGACAGGCACCAATATTAGAGTAAGGAAAGTAGAAAATAACAGTCCAACAATTACTGCTATAGCCATTGGTCCCCACCAAGCTGCCTGTTCACCCCCCCAATAAATGTATTCTCCTAGATGTGTAAAAAATTCGATGGGGTTATTAACCAGTGTGATAAAATCAAAGTTAAATCCAACTGCTAGTGGAACTAAGCCCAAGGTCGTGGTTATAGCCGTTAAAATAACCGGACGAAATCGAACTTTACCTGCCTGCACTAACGCTGAGCGTAAATCAAGACCGTCTCTAGTTCGTAAAATATCCACATAGTCGATAAGTACTATAGCGTTATTTACTACTACCCCAGCTAAAGAAATTAGCCCCAAAAAGGCCATGAGTCCAAAAGCCATCTGAAAGGTTACCAACCCGTAAAATACTCCTGCGGTCGACATAACTACAGAACTAAGAATAATAACCGGTTTTACTATGGAATTAAATTGAGAAACCAAGATAAATGCAATTAAGAAGACAGCAATCAGAAAGGCTCTACCTAAAAAAGCAAACGATTCGTCTTGTTCCTGCTGCTGCCCCGTCCACTCATAATTATATCCTGGGGGTAAACCGTCTAAATACCTAGCCAATACTTGCTGCGCTTCTGCTAAGACCGCATTGGATTGATAGCCGGAACGAACATCTGCACTCACCGTTATTACTCGCTCAGATTCTTTATGTCGAATTCCACCGAAGCCGTCACTAATCTCCCAGGAAGCTACTTCAGAAAGAGGTATTTGTATCCCTTCATGAAATACCGTCAAATCCGATAAGGTGCTTAAATCGTCACGATATTCCTTTGCTAGCCGAACTACAATCTCATACTCTTCCTTCCCATCCCTGAATTTTGAGGCTTCAACTCCATTAATTGCTTGCCGAACCGTCATCCCAATCATATTGGTGTTCAGTTCATATAGACCTGCTTTTTCTCGATCTACTTCCACTCGTATTTCTGGTCGAGAGTCCGGTAGATCTGTTTCTAAACCATCCATTTTTGCAAAAATTGAGTCTGCTTCCAAGGCGCTTAACACATCATTAGATATTCTCGTCAATTCTGTCATATCAGGACCAGAAATTTCTAAATTAATTGGGGGACCAGTTGGCGGTCCGTCCTGCGGTTTTTCTACGGTAATTTTAGCCCCTGCTATAACACCATTAAGATCATTTCGCATGTACTCCATCGCCTCAAAGATATCTCCCTCACGAAGTTCGTAGTCAACAAAATTTATGGCTACCGTTCCTTTGTGAGTAGAATTACCACCCCCACCAGCAGGGTCACTTGAAATAGCGGCGCCAGAAACAGCTAATATGGTATTAATATCACTCGCCTGTGGGATATTTTTAACTCGTTCTGCAACCTTATCAACAACAGATCGAGTAAACTCTACGTCAGAACCTACTGGTGTTTCAATTTGAACATAAACATCTCTCGGGGGAATGTCTTCTGGAAAAAATTCAGTCCCTGGATTGAATACTCCCAAGACGACAAAGCTCATAATTAGCACAAAAAAGGCAATTCCAACCGTTTTTAGACGGTTATTTAGAGCCCATACAAGAGAATTTTCATAGGTGCCTATGAATACATTCAACCCTTCTGCTTGCCACCATTTGCCAGTAGGAGCTAACACATATTTATTTAGTATCCATAACAATGCCCCTAAAACGATAAGCATAGTCCATGTAACAAAACTACTTAGCACCAAGACTAGCAGCACCAAAGCCAACATACTATAAAGTATTTGTTTACCCCGCTTGGTTAACTGTGCTTTGTTGGTATCACCATCTATAGTCATGAATAAAGCACATATCACCGGGTTAATAATTAGTCCAACAAATAAAGAACTACTCAGGGTAATGATTAGTGTTTTTGGTAAGTACCCCATAAACTCTCCCACCGTACCAGGCCAAAAAATCATAGGAAAAAAAGCCGCAAGTGTGGTGGCTGTTCCTGCAATAATTGGTCCAGCAACCTCTCCTGTTCCTTTTTTTGCGGATTCAAAATTATCATACCCATCTTCTAGATATCGATAAATATTCTCTACAACTACGATGGCATTATCGACCAACATTCCTAAGGCTAATATCAAAGAGAATAAAACAATCATGTTCATGGTTATGCCGAGTGCACTTAAAATGATGAACGACAAAAACATAGAAAGCGGAATGGATATCCCTACAAAGGATGCGTTACGTACCCCTAAGAAAAACAGCAGAACGCCAATAACCAAAATAAGTCCAGAAATGATATTGTTCTCCAAACTACTTACCATATTCTTCACATCTTTGCTTTGATCATTGGTAATTTTGTAAGTGGTTGTAGGAGGCAGGGTAGGTAAAGCATCATCTAAAATGGCACTTACCCGATCATAAGTTTCTAATATATTCTCACCCGTACGTTTTTTTACACCTAGGGTAATTACTGGAGATTCATCTAAGGTTGAGTAGGTTTCTCTCTCTTTAAATCCAAAGGTCACGTTGGCAATATCTCGAAGATAAATTGGTTTGCCCTCGTTCACCTTTAACACCACATCCTCAATTGGAGCCGTCTCTTGATATTGACCTGGCACACGCAATAAAAAACTCTTGGTTCCTACCGATATATCTCCACCAGGGATGGTAACATTTTCAGCACTAATCGCACCAATTATGTCACCAAAGCTAAGGTTATAATATTTTAATTTGGCCAAGTCTACATCAACCTGTACTTCTCGTTCTAACCCACCTGTAAGATCTACCCCTAAAACCGTCGGGATTGCTTCGATTTTATCTTGTAGGTCCTCGGCTATATCTTTCAGTATTTCTAAGTCGTAATCTCCCGATAAATTGATCTGCATAATGGGAAACTCACTCAAATTCACCTCCTGAACCAAGGGTTCCTCGGCATCTTCAGGAAGCTCTGCTTTTGCTAGATCTACCTTCTCACGTACCTTTTGAAGGGCCTCCTCGATATCAATACCCGTATCAAATTCTAAAACCACACTGGAATAACCTTCCGTCGAGGTAGAGGTCATTTCTTTGATTTCAGAAATATTCCCTAATTCATCCTCTAATTTTCGTGTCACTAGGCTTTCCATATCCTCTGGTGATACACCAGGATAAAGCGTGACTACAAAAATATTAGGTACCGTTATGTTAGGGAATGATTCTTTAGGAATGGTGAGATAGGAAACGATTCCCATAATGGCCACTAAAGCCACCAATACCATAACGCTTATTCTGTTATTAATGGCAAAAGTGGACAGCCAAAATTCTTTTCTGTTATCTGTATTTGTCGTAGACATAATCCTTACTTGAATAGTTTTAATTAGTCGAATGCAAGTACGGGACCCGTCGAATTAACCACATTAATGCGCACCCCATCATTTAAAAACGCGGAGCCAATGGTAATGATTTCGTCACCGGGTGCCAAGCCTTGATTAATAACCACTTCGGTTTTAAACGATGGGCCTAATTCCACTTTTCGTTCACGGGCAATATCTTTTCCCTCTGAATTGGTACCCTTGACATACATGACATAACCGTCATCTTTTGAATACACGAACTCCTCACTGACCACAACCGCTTGGTCCAAACTCAGTGTATTGAGCCGTAAATTAGCTATCATATCTACTTTGTAGTAACTCTGACCACTAGGAAGACGAATATCTATTTTAAAGGTTCGATTAGAAGGATCAATGCTATTCGCTACATACACAATAGTTCCCGCCAAGGTATCTTGCACTTGTGTATCAAACCATACATCGACTCGATCGCCTAACTCAACTACATTGGCATACCTAGCTGGTACTCCTGCAGATATAACAAATTGTTCAGCCCCAATTAAACGTATAGCAGGCATTCCCGGGGCAACCATCTCACCCTCTTCTACAAAAATTGTTTCAACTACCCCATTAAAAGGAGCAATGATCTTGGTATTCTCCAGATCTACCAGCAATGAAGCAAGGGCCGACTTATTTTGATCAAATGCGTACTTGGCGGTCAAGTAATCAATTTCAGATCCAATATTTTCTTCCTCATAAAGTGTTTGAACACGATTCCAGGTCGTCTCAGATTGTGCGACCATTGCCTCTAACCGGGCTACTTCTTGGCTTAATTTGGCGTCGTCGATTCGCAGAATAGTCTGCCCTTTGCGAACTCGTTGCCCTTCTCTCACCACATGTGTTAACACTCTACCACTTACTTCTGCAGAAAGCTGCACATCGTCTGAGGTTTCAACCGTACCAACTAAACGTAGAAAGCTGTTAAACGGCTCAGGGCTGAGTACTTCGGTTTCCACATTCACCATTTTGGTAAGCTCTTCTGGTGCGGAACTTTCCATTTCACTGGAAGAACAGTTATAGAGACTTACAGAGAATAGCAGTAATAAAAGTAACATACTCCATCGGGTTGATGGATTTGGGAATCGAAATTCATTCATGATAGGGGTTCTGAGAGATGAGTTCATGGGTTGTTTACGAGTGATTGTGTTTCTAAAATTTGTATGGCGCTTGTTCATAAAGTCTGAAATAATGATGGCTAGGGTACATATTATTGGATTCATAGGACCTAGAAAATGAATTAGTCTACAAGTGGAACTCTACCAATAGCTAGATCGTAGTTAGCTTTTGCCGTCAAGTAACTGAACACAGTCTGGGCATAATTTAGTTCGGCTTCCTTAACCTGTAATAACGCTTCTGTTAATTCGAGTGTTGATCCTAGGCCGTTGTCTAAACGAATTTGTGCTCTATTGTAGCCCTCGCTTGCTTGCGCTACCGCTTCTTTTCTAGCTTGAGCGATTTCAAAAGATTCATATACTTGTTCCATCGCGGTTTGTACCTGATGAGAAGCATTCTCTTGAGCTTGTAATTGTTGGATTACCAAATCCTTTTTCGAAATTTGGACCCTCTGCAGATTGGACATTCGCTCCCAGCCAGAAAATAACGGCATATTAACCCGCAAACCAATGGTCTGAAAACGGGCACTGTTCTCAAAAAAGGTAGGTGAATCTGGTTCTGCTGCAGACCATTGTAAATTATAGTTTGCAGTAATGACAGGAAGAAAACGAGCTTTTTCTGCCTGAATTTCCTTCTCTTTTAGGTTCAAAGAAGCCTGTAAAAGCCGTAAATCTCCTCTTTGTTGATCAAGACTTTGCCCAACTCCTTTTTGTTGGATTGGTAACTGGGTCATCCGATCTACTTGTTTAATGCCTAAATTTTCTTGGCTAACTGCTTGCTCACTGTAGATATCAAATTGGTTCAAATCACCTTTTACCCCATAATCCAATTGAACAGGAATTCCCATGATCAAAGCCAATACTCTCTTGGCTTCGGCTATATCATATTCGGCCTCAATTAAAGATGGCCGTAGATTACTTAGTTGGACTTCCAGTCGCAAGACATCATAGTCGTCCAATAAGCCTAATTCCGCCCTTTTTTTATTTTGAGATAGGTTTTCTTCTAATCGATTAATTTGAGCAGCTTGTAAACGAGCAACTTCTTGAGAAATAAGTACGCGGTAATATGCTTGTCGAGCCTGAGTAACTACATTTTGTGCTGTAGCTCGATAGTTCTCAGTTTGTACCGCTCGAAAAACAGTAGCTGTACTAACTCCAACCAATGCAGGCCCTTGAAAAATATTTTGCTCTATCGTAAACCCTCCCTGCCAATTATTATCCGTTCCAAAAGCAATAGGCACCAATTTATTAGGGTCCCCAGTTGGATCGAATACCGATTCAGGAATGAAATTTACAGGTATCTCTACGTTACGCGTGTAATTCATGGAAGTAGAGATATCCGGAACTATATTAGAATAAGCAATAAATACCAACCGCTCGGCATCTTCGACCGACAAGGTTGCTCTACGCAAATCTGGATTGTTCGCTAGAGCTATGGTTAATACATCCTCAAGGTCCCACTGGGTATCATTTAAATTTTTATAGACAGAAAGCGTGTCAACCTGCGCGTTAATCGAACTGCTGGCAACAAACCATATTAGCAGAAACAAACTTGATATATTGAGCCGTGAGATTTTTGGAGTCATTGTTAACGTAAATATTCGTTTAATGGAGTTCATGAAAGATAAAATTCTATTGTCCTGTCGAGGTAGTTTAGCAACGCTTTGCATTCTTTAGGTATTAGCGGCTATGCCACAACCGAGTATGTGCATGTAAGCATTAAAAAGTTCATTTTCTTGCATTCCTATACGTTCTAATAGCTTAAAGTGTTCATAATTTTGATGCATATAACTGATTGTTACCACACCATGCGAAGTTGACCAAAATAGGAGAGCCAGCTGTTCGGCGGGGAAATCGTTTTTAATTGATCCGTCGTCAATCCCTCGTTGTATGGCCTCAACCATTAACCGGAAACCCTCTTGCCTATTTTGGGTACAGAGCTCTAAATAATCACTTTCTCCATCAACCCCAGACGAATGAAGATTATCCAAAAATTTCATTGAACTGTAATACTGCGGATGATCTTTTACGTAATTCAAATAACGTTCACCCAACTCACGAACGAGCATGAGGCCATTGCGATTGGATTCGAGAACTTCCTTAAATGATTCATTGAGAAGATGAGTTGCCCTATAACAGATACCCAAGACCAAATCGTTTTTATTCTGGAAGTATTGATACAGCGACCCTTTGCTTACCTCTGCTTTTTCCGCAACATCTTCCATGCTTAAATGATCCAAACCCTTCTCTAATAGAATATACTCGGCTGCATCTAGCATGGTAGTACGCTTTCGCTCTTTCTCTCGAATTCTACGTTCTGTAACGCCCATAGGGAAGATGAATGATAAAACAGGATTATTAAAAAGTGATCATAGGTCATTCATTGGTACAGGTATAAATAGTTGAATTAATTTAATTGCTGTGTTTATACCTCTAAAAATGCAAATATAGTGGGTGAGTAACTGTGCTACCTAGCCAATAAATGAACGCGAGTCAATAAATGACCTAGATTCATAAAATACGGACTTTCTAAAACAGGTCAAATAATATTTTTTAAGTTTTTTTTGAACTCAACAATTAATAACAGAACTTACGCGGCCTTTATTTCATTCGCTTATAGTATGAGATTATTTCATCGCGAATGTAGCGTACTTATTGAACAATCTGACTATAGAACCTACCCCCACATAATCATTTGAATGAATCAACTATGATGCTGAAAAAATACATCCCTGATGTACTACTCATTCTAATCGCCATCATCTGGGCTTTGAATTTCAGCGTGATCAAGGTAAGCCTTCAAGAAATCGATTCTCTCAGCTTCAACGCGTTGCGTTACATTCTAGCAGCTGGGTTACTCGCATACACCGCGCGAGCCAGAGGGTATTCCCTAAAGGTTGATCGGGAAGATTTTTGGCCCCTAGTAGGTATCGCCTTGGTGGGCAATGTACTTTATCAACTATTTTTTATAATTGGCGTCGATTACACGTATTCGGCCAATGCCGCGGTTATCCTAGGCACTATACCGGTTTGGGTAGCTCTGTTATCTCACTTATTTACCGATGAAAAACTAACTCGCTACAAGTCCATTGGTATTGGGCTAGCTTTCACCGGTATTGTACTCATTGTAACAGGATCTAAAGCAGGTATTTCAATTGCTTCAAAGACATTTTTAGGCGATGTGATTATTCTATGTGCCGCTATATCCTGGGGTGTATACACTATTTTGGCTAAGCGTTTTCTTAAAAAATATCCCAGCACTCAATTCACAGGCGTTATGTCTATTATCGGGATGATTTTTTTGCTCATTATCGGCCTTCCTAACCTGACACAAGTCAATTGGACAGGAATTTCACTTAAAGGATGGGGAGGGATCTTTTATAGTGGCCTGCTTTCAATAGGGCTCGCCTACTTAATTTGGAACAATAGTGTATCTAAGATTGGAGCGGTACGAACTGCCGCATACCAAAATTTAGTGCCTGTACTTGGTTTGGTATTTGGGGTTGTATTATTACAAGAAGCCCTAACTCTACAACAATATTCGGGCTCCGCATTAGTCATTGTAGGTATTATCTTCTCTCGATTTTAATTGTACGCACGTCTATCTAAATCGTATATTAAGAACAATTATACTGTTATCGATATTTATGCATTTATTCTCTACTCTCTTTACAAAGCTCTCATCATACTGTCAATTGTCAGCAATGTACCTCTTAAGTTTGGTCCTTTTTTCCAGCGTTGCACATGCTCAAAATAATAGTGAACGCAGTAACACAAGCTATGGGACTGAATACTCAAATAATTACTACGTAGATGAAGCAGGACTTCAACTTGCGGTCAATGCTACCCCTCTTGATAATTTTATCGATCCTAATACCTACGAATTAGGCCCTTATGATGTTATTAGTTTACAAGGTATTGGGCTTACAGAATTCAGCTATCGAGCGGTATTGGTTAACGCATTAGGGGATATAGTAACCCCCATTGCTGGAAAAGTAAACCTAAAGGGCCTCACGCTTACTGAGGCTGAAAATAAGGTCAAAGAACATTTTTCTACCTACGTTTTAGATACTGAAGTATTTCTAACCCTCGATCGACCTAGACCAGTAAATATACATGTGGGAGGAAATATACCCAATCCTGGTCGCTATGTAGTACCTGCCGGTACACGCTATGACGCCCTCATTTCCGGCTTTGAAATAGGAGAAGAGATTGTTTCGCCTCTAGTAAATGTTGAGAATAAGCAACAAATCATATCGACCCGTCAAACTATTTCTGGTATTAATTTTGACCGGCTCTCGGCTACACAAAGCGAAGAGGGTGAAATTGCAGACTCTCGATTTAGGCAATTAGCCCAAAAATACGATATGCGGTACATCAAAGTGAGTTCTAAAGATGGCTCCGTACATTACGTTGATTTACATGCTTATTTTAACTCTGGTCAGGAAAAATTTGCACCATACATTACAGATGGCGATCAAGTCACATTTATAGACCATTCATTTGACCGGCCTACGATTAGTATTTCCGGAGCCGTGAATACTCCATTTACGGGCAGTTATCGCAGCGATGATACCTTCGAAAAATTATTATTGATAGCTGGTGGATATCACCCTCAGGCCGATTCCTCTCAACTCATTCGAGTATACGAGCAAAATGGTGAAAAAATTCGGGAAGAACTTTCCATGAGCTCAACCAATCTTGCAGAGATACTCGAAGGTGGGGATCAATTGATCATACCCTACAAAAAAACAAACCGAAATAAAGGTAATGTACAAATAGAGGGCATGGTTGCTATACCAGGGATTTATACCATTGAGAATGGGGAAACAAGTCTATCTGAATTGTTACAAATCGCTGGAGGTTTAGAGAACAATGCCCTAGCATCAGCAGCCTACCTTATTCGAGAATCAGCCAATCAACGGGGAGTCTCTTCGGTAACTGATATTAACATGACGCTTTTAAGTAAAAGTTATGACCAATTTTTAGAGGGATTTGACTACTTAGAGTTGGAAGAAATTTTATCCGCCAACCGTATGGCAATCGACTTAACAAATAACCAAACACTCTCGGAAGTTACTCTACAAGACGGAGATCGTATCTACGTCCCTAAAGACGATCGAAGTATTCGAATTATGGGTCAGGTGAACAATCCTGGTTTTTACGCCTACCAATCAGAACAAAGTGTTAGTGGATACCTTCAAAGAGCCAACGGTATGACCATAGCAGCCGACAAAGAGCGTATTTTCATTATTAAAGCGGGTAGTCGAAGTTGGTACGAACCCCAACAAACAAACATTGAATCCGGTGACATTATATTTGTAGATCGTATTCCTTTCCAAGACGCAAATACAGGCCTACAATTTCAAATAAGTATGGAAGAGGCTAAAACTAGAAGAACCCAACTTGTAATCACTGGAATCACCGCACTCACAAGTATTGTAACGGCATACGTAGCTGTACGGCGATTAAACTAATCGTCAAAGTAGATAGATTTAGGTATGAATAAAACTGAAGAGAAGCTTAAAATAGGGCTCATTACGCATCTATTTCCCTCTGAACGTGATCAGCATCGAGGGAAATTTATGTATGATCAATACAGAGCAATACGAGCTATTCCAGATATGAAGCTGCGGCTCATGGTCCCTACCCCCCGAGCTGTTCCTGGAACTCAACGCTGGAAAATGAATCAATCCCCACTATATCAAGTGGCTCCCACCGATGAGCGCGTTGTTTACACCTCTCTCCCCAACCGTAAAAAACCTCTTTTTATCCAAAAGAACATTTCCAAAGCACTTCTCCAAAAATTAGCCTTGGAAAAACCTGATATACTACACATTCATTGGTTGTATCCTGATGGCCTTGCCATTCCCGCACTTAAAGAGGCTGGATATCCAATATTATTGACTATTCACGGGAGCGATTGGTACAAGAGTATGCTGTTTCCTGAACTAAAGCCTTTATTAATTAACGCACTCCAGAAAGTGGACCGCATTTTGTGTTCTGGTCCCCAATTAAAGGCTGATATTTTGCAAGAATTACCTGAACTTGAGGACAAAATTGAAGTAATATACAACTTCATTGATACCCAGATTTATACAGTGCCCTCTGCCTTTGAAAGCCTACGCGCTATGGAACAATTAGACTGGAAAGACCAGCAGGCCCATGCGCTATGCGTAGCTAATATACGGCATGAAAAAGGCATTGATATACTGGTTGATGCACTTAGTCAACTCCAAAAAAATCCTAACTTTCAAGAACTAAATCAGGGCCAACCTCTGTTGGTTCATGTGATTGGTATACAGGAAAATGGGGAGTATCTCGACTCCATACAGGAAAGACTAGAAAACCAGCCCGAATTACCCATTATTTTACATGAGCCTGTTTCGCCAGACCAGCTTAAGACGTACTATCAAGCAGCTGATTTTTTCATTCTACCTAGTCGTAGTGAAGGCTTCAATGTTTCTCTACTAGAAGCAAGTTCATGTGGTCTTCCCATAGTAGCTACAAAAGTCGGTGGAAATGACCTAGTAGTACGATCACATCTCTCAGGAAAACTGGTCGAGGCTGGAAACCCAGACGCTTTGGGTAAGGCAATTTTGAGTATACATAGTCGCTTAGATAGTTTTAAACCCGAATCAATTCGGAAAAGAATCGTAACTGAATATGATTTAAGTGTATTAGCTGAAAAACTAAGTTCCTTGTATTCGCGACTGTATAGTGAATTTAGAAAGGCTAAAAATTAAGGCCACTAGCATCATAAAAAGGCTATTTAACATTAAGCCACTTATGAATTGTGAAAAAACCATATAGGAAACAAAACTAGCCAAAAATCCTAGCCCTACCGCCTGCATCCACTTGTTTTCATGAACATCCCCATTATCATGAACATCCCTGAACCAACGCATACTTTCTAAAGCTTGTCTAAAAATTAGGTACATGATCACGATGAACAAGATAAAACCGAGTAGACCTAATTCCGCAAAAACCATATAAAAGTCGTTGTGGGGCTCAAATATCCATTGCGTTTTTTGTGGTGGGTATAAATATTGAAAGTAAGTTGAGAAGCCTTGGAAGCCTACTCCCAGCAAATAACTATCGGCGATCATAGTCAATGCCCCCATTGCTAGTACTACTCTGAATTTTGTAGAATCATCCCCCCCTCCTACAAAAATTCCAACGATTCGGTCCCATAAAGAAAATACCAGATTTTGAACCGTTGGACTAATGAGTAAAACCACGAACAATGCGATAGTTCCGTATAAAAGAATTGGATTCTTTCTCTGAAACAATTGTATGGTCATAATACCAACAAAAAGTGAAATCCAAGCGGACCTAGAATAACTAAGCAAAACCGATGCAAGCATTACCCCAGCGAGTCCGAATAATACCAAACGCAACCACTTCTTTGTGGTAACCCCCATCCAAGCCACACAAATTAGAATGGGTGTAAAAAAATTACTAGCAAACACATTAGGATCATTTTCAGCTCCAGTAGACCGGATAATTCGCACTCCTTGTTTCAAATAGTTAAAGGCTAAAATTTCAGGATTCGCATAGATTTGATACAGGTTAATGAGCGCAACAAACACCCCACTAACAATAAAGGCATACACTCCTATGCGAAGATGCTCTGGCTGCTGAATGATATTATACACCAAGTAAGTCATCCCTAACAACACCGAAAAACGAACGGCATAAAAAACCGCTTGTTGACGCTCAGGAGTATAGATGCAGGATAAAAATATGAGTCCCAAAAATAAGGCATACCATTTTTCCATCCCATACAATTCAATAGTTGAATCAACACTCAAAAATTTAAGCAGGAAGAAGCCTCCAGTTGAAACAACAAGCGCCAGTTGAAATAAGGTAATAGGGATAACACTTTGCTCTGCCAAGTAAAACAAACCAGAAGCATAGGCCCCCATAATTAAGGGGGCTACAAATAATAAGCTATGCAACCTTTGGTAAACCAATTCTAGCCTTTAACAAACGGTATAGTTAGTAATTTATCATACAACTCCGGCTTTGTCTCTCGGATATGAGCGACCCAATGTTCGTACCATAAACGAAGCAACAATACGATAAAGCCCAAAAGAAAAAAGGCAATCACAATAAATGCCCGCTTTGGATAAAATTTATAGGTGGGAAGCGTAGGCTCATCAATTAACGACAAGCCAGAATTAATTTCATTGAAATTGAGCTTTTGTTGCTCGTACTGTGGATATAATACCTTATAAATCTCCTGTTGTATTTCCACTTCCCGAAACAAGCGATAATACTCGGCAAATAACGGTGGCATTTCACTGACCGATTTAAAAATATCGCCCTGTGACTCTAAGCTGCTTTCCTTATTTAAATATCCATCATACAAACTAGTAAGCTCTTCGTAGGCTACTTGCGCTGTTTTATACCGAGAACTTTCCACTCCTAAAGTTTGCTTAAAAAGGGCCATCTCAATTTCCTTTTCAACCATTGCTGATTTGATTTCAGCAATATTCTCAACCATGGCCCTAGCCTGTTCTTCTACTTGCAATATTCCATTTGCTTCCTGAAATGCAATCAAAGAATCTTCGGCTTGTTCCATCTCCAACATATTTTGTTCCAACCGATTTTGGAGCATCAAATAACTGGACTCTATATTTTTTTTATTAATGGATAAGGCCACTGAGTCCAATAAACTGTACAGGTACTTCGTCATTTCAAATGAGCGTTCTGGCGACTCATCGATTACCGAGAATGAAACGGCTATGATGGCATTAAAACCAATCCCACCTTCTCTCATTTCCTCAATCATGATGTTGTTATCGAGTTTTTCCCGAACGTTCTCTAATACATCAGAGGAGTACACTTCAAACAAATTAAACTCCTCAATCATTTTGTCCTTAATCTGATTACTACGTAACAAAACCAATGTCTGATCCGAGCTTACATTATCCCCACTCACCGATAGGTTAGCGAGCCCGCTAAGTAGCCCCCCACTGGAAAAATTAATGGAATTACCTGAATTAATGATATAAGTTAAATCCGTTTTGAATTTTTTTGGCCAAAGCAGGGCAACAGCTAAACCCAAAAGGGTAAACACCCCCATTATGGTAATTACTTTTTTCCATTTTTGAACCAGTACCAATACAATGTCCAATAAATCTATTGTCTTATTTTCCGTCATGATGTTCTGATAACTCGTTATAAAGAGTAGTTAATTTTACTGCTTCGTGTTCCCACGAAAACTGTTTAGAATGATGTAGGGCATTCTGAGCATAGGTCTGCCAAAGTATTTGGTCTTCTCTTAGGCGATCTATAGCCGATACCAATTCCGCCGGTTTTTCTGGGTTTACTGCAATACCCACTTCAAGTGGATCCAATAATTTTTTCCACTCTGAAAAATCGGTGTAGATTATGGGAATACCAAACGCCATATACTCAAAAAACTTAGTCAACAGCTTATTCTGATAGTGAACACCATAAGGAAAAACCACCAACCCAGCTAACCAATTTCGTTCGGCATAGCGCTCCAAAATCCTTGAAAATGGAACATATGAGCCTACCCCCTCCCAGTGAATTCGATTCTCTAGTCCTTTTTGTATGTCTGCAGTTTTCTGAAATGTGCGGGTATATGTTCGGCCAATAAGATGTAGGTGTACCTCTGAAGCCTGCCTGATCCCTTCTATGTGCTGCAGTACACCACGTTCAATTTCAACATTCCCAGTATACAATACATGGGATTCCCCATTAGCATTTATTGGGCCCTTTTCTAGGGATGCCACATCCCGTGATATTGGTACGTTGTGATAATTCGCCACGACAATACCTTTAGGAAAACGACGCTGATAATACGCTTCAGCAAGAATAGTAGGCATTACCGAATGTGCGAGTCCTTCTATCCAACCAACTAGAGACGCTAAAAGACCTTTTAAATAGCTAGGTATATAATTTCTGTGTCGTATGACGGTCATATTGTCCTCGTGAATGTCGTACACCATGGTATACCCCATCGCCCGATGAACCAATGCCCAAGGGATTAGCTCTGGATCATGAAAATGAATAACATCTGGCTTTAAACTTCGTGCCATTTTAAATAGCTTTATTGGTCGAAACAACTTAGCCAGAATACTTTTCTTCAATTTAGCGGGATCCGAATTCCATACTCGATGTAGCTGCACCCCATTTTGCTTCTTATCTAGAGAATCAGGTGTTAACAAATGCACATCAAAACCTTGAGCGGCTAACGAACGACATTGCTTCAAAAAGATTCTAGGATCTTTCCAAGGATGAACGGAGGAAATATGCACTATGCGCATGGGCATGCACTGCAGCTACCAAGAATTCTTGGCAGAAAAGATTCTCTTAAAGACTTGAAATATAAAGCCAAAAGAATGTCCAACTTGCATAATGATTAATGAAAAAGCCGTATGGAATATTTTGGAAAGCATATTAGGCTGTTTCTTATCAGATTTCCAAATGTTATTACTAAAGTTGGATCGATTCACCCACACTACCCGAGTAGATTCTAACAGTACAAGTCCTAAAAAGAACAGGGTCACTGGTATAGCCCACAAAGTTTGAGTACTTAACACATCTGCTACAACGTAGCCAATATAACTCAATAGGAATATGGTTGGAAGAAAACTTCGTAGGGGGCTTGAGAATGGATGTAAGAGAAGGGTGACAAATCGGCCTCGACCATATCGAAAATATTGTGTCATCAAACCCTTAAAACTAGAACGAGGATAGTACCAACACTTTATATCAGAACTAACACGAATACATGGACCGTGCTCTTCTAACAATCGTAAATTCAACTCTGAATCCTGATTGGTAATATTAATCTCACTGAACCCACCCAATTTTTTTAGATCTTGGGTCCAAAAACATCCTAAAAATACTGTATCTGCGAAGCCATTGTAGCTATCTTTCATGTATTTAGCCCCACCGTTACCCAAAATACTTTTTACCGCTAGTGAAATACCTGTTTGAACAGAATTCTGAGCTAAATAGCGCTGAGCCCCACCCACATTTCTAGATGCATCCATTTTTAAAGCCTTGATACACTCCTCTACATAATCGTTGGCATATAAGCAGTGTCCGTCTGCACGTAAAAACACATCCCCCTTAGCCTTTTTGATCATCTCATTTAAACCAAAAGACTGATATTTATTGGGATTTTCAATTAAAATTACACGGGAATCTTTTTCACTCCACTTGCGAATTAGCTCTCTGGTCTTATCTATACTACCTCCATCGGCAATAAGAACCTCAACTATGTTGGGATAAGACGAATGGAGAAAACTAGACAACAGACGGTCTACGTGCTTTTCCTCATTATATAGAGGTATGGCTATGGTAACTGAAGGCCATTCTTTTGCAACTGTATTGCTGTCTGATTCAGCCGCTGGGTCTAATTTTTGCTCAACAAAAAGTTCCTGCATCTAATCGATTGTTTAACCACAATGTGGTATATGATTATCTCGTAATTGGTATTGGTTGTAGCTTTGTTTCTATAAAAGGCAGTTGTTGAGCTTTAAATTGTGAGTCAAACTACTTTATCGCATCATAAAAGTCAACATAGAACATTAAAATACGACTATATAAGCTTAAATCCTTGTGCCCCCACTTAACAAATAAAGTATCGCCATACGAACTGCAACTCCATTGGTTACCTGATCAAGGATAATGGCGCGCTCATGGTCGGCCACCTCGCTCTCCATTTCAACACCACGATTAATTGGACCTGGGTGCATGACTTTAAAATAGGGGTAGCGTTCTAAATGTTCCAATTTTATCCCAAAGTTCTCATGATATTCTCGTAGACTTGGGAAAAACTCCGTTCCTCTATCCTGGCGTTCAAGCTGAATGCGCAATGCCATAGCCATATCACACCATTCTAAGCACTCTTCAAGGTTATAGGAAATTCCTACCCCCATTTGATCAATAAATTTTGGCATCAGTGTTTTGGGTCCACATAAAACAACTTCTGCTCCTAATTTTTTTAACCCAATAATATTCGAACGCACAACTCTACTGTGAGTAATGTCACCAATAATGGCAATTTTAGTCCCTTTTATACTCCCGTGTACTTGCTGTATAGTAAACAAATCAAGTAATGCCTGGGTTGGATGTTCATGTGCCCCATCCCCAGCGTTTAAAATAGCCGCGTCTACACACTGGGTTAAAAAATGAGCAACACCAGGGCTCTCATGCCGTACTACTACCATATCAATTTTCATTGAGGAGATGTTGCGAATGGTATCCTTTAATGACTCCCCCTTTTTTGTACTGGATGTACCCGCCGAAAAATTAATAACGTCGGCACCCATACGCCTTTGTGCCAGCTCAAAAGATAATCTCGTTCTAGTAGAATTTTCGTAAAATAAATTCACAATCGTTTTATCTCGCAGGGTCGGGACTTTAGGCACGGGCCGATTCAAAATCTCACGAAAGGAAACCGCCTGATCTAATACATATTGTATATCTTGGGCACTGTAATCAGACAAGCCCAATAAGTGCTTTTGACTGAATTCATATCCCTCATGTGTGCTGATATCGGTGGAATTTTTATTGGTACTTTGCTTATTCATGGTCTGAATTTATTCCTTCGAGGCAAGGTTATCATTCAATGCATCATCTCCATCAACCAGATAGACAGCATCCTCGCCATCTAATTCTTTAACTCGAACCCGAACTTCCTCGGTGGCATAAGTAGGAATTTGAACACCTACAAAATCGGGAGCTATGGGTAATTCGCGATGGCCTCGATCGACCATGCAACAAAACTGAATTTTCCGAGGCCGTCCATATGCCATAAGTGCGTCCAAAGCAGAGCGAACCGTTCTGCCTGTATAAAGCACATCATCTATTAAAATGACATCCCGTTCATATAGATCAAAGGGAATCTCCGTCACCTTTACATCGGGCATTTTAAGCTTAGAACGAAAATCGTCTCTGTAAAAAGTAACATCTAAAACTCCAAAATCAACATCAAATCCCAACTCTTTCTCCATGACCAACTTAATCCGTCGGCCCATATACACCCCTCGTGTTTGCATGCCCACTATGGCTAATTTTTTGGGATTATCATAGGATTCTAGGAATTGATGAGCAAATCGCAAGTAGGTACGATTTAGATCCTCAGCATCCATGATTTTAGAAGTACTCACTTCGTAATAGCAATTGGAGGGTTAAGCGGATAAACCCGCATAAATAACTAAGTAAATATACTAAGCTTTTTCGAGAATTCGATACTTCATTCTGAAGCTGCTAAAAAATCTACTATACGCTTTGCTGCCCTTCCATCCCCATATGGATTTGATTTTTGCGTCATATCCAAATAGGCCTCTTTATTTACCATCAATTCTCGCACCTCTTGCACAATGGCTTCTCTCAGAGTACCAATAAGTTTAACCGTCCCCGCTTCCACCGCCTCCTGCCTTTCGGTTTGCTCTCGAAGTACCAACACTGGCTTATTCAATGATGGAGCCTCCTCCTGCACACCACCACTATCGCTAATAATCAAAAATGACTTCGACATCAACCAGATAAAAGCTTCATAACCTAACGATTCGATTAAGAAAATTCCCTCTGTACTCCCCAAAGCATCTATCATGGGTTTTCGTACAGCAGGGTTCATGTGAAGGGGGTAAATCACTTGTATCGATGGTTCTGAGGCTAATTCGCGCAAAGCCTCAATTAATTCTGAAAAGCCGGCTCCCATATTTTCTCTGCGATGACCTGTTACTAAGAGCAGTTTTTTTTCAGGATCATATATACGCTGCAGCTTTTGAATCTCGGGGTTGGATTCAGGAGCTACATTTTTTTGGCACATCATCAAAGCGTCTATAACGGTATTCCCAGTTACCAAAATATCTTTTTCAGCAATACCCTCCATGAGTAAAGCCTGCTTATTTTTTTCTGTGGGAGCAAAATGAATATCGGCAATTCGGCTGACCATTTGCCTGTTCAACTCCTCAGGAAAAGGAGCTGTTTTATCATAGGTTCTGAGTCCAGCCTCCACATGATACACTGGAATTTCACGATGAAATGCTGCTAATGCTCCAGCTAAACAACTACTGGTGTCTCCCTGAACTACCACGCAGTCTGGGTTCACTTCGCTCATGACCTTATCCAATTCCCGAAGTAATTTGGATAACAGCTGGTTTAAACCCTGTCCAGATTCCATCACAGCAAGCTCAATATCTGGCACTATATTCCACTGCTCAAATGCGCTTTTCAATAACTCCTTATGCTGCCCAGTCGAACATACTTTTACTTCAAAACTACCTCTTTGTTGGCACTCCAATATAATTGGAGCTAGCTTAATGGCCTCAGGTCGGGTTCCTATTACAAACAACACGTTCATTTCAGCTAATTTTAAGGTAATCTTTCTTTTATTTACCCTATAAACTAGCTATTTTTGCACACTTAAAGAACGCCACCGAAAACTATCTCCCAAGATTGTTTCGAACCGGGCTTGTTTCAATCTTACTAATCGTCTACCAAACACTGTTTCTATGAAAATTCATGAGTATCAAGCCAAAGAAATTTTAGCCTCTTTCGGAGTTCCCGTTCCCAAAGGAATTTCCACGACTACTGTCGAAGGCGCCGTTAAGGCTGCTGAAGAGCTGCAAGCAGAAGGAACTTCGCTATTTGTGGTTAAAGCACAAATACACGCGGGTGGTAGAGGTAAGGGCCGAACAAAAAAGAACAATGCCAAAGGAGTTATTCTTTGCAAAAGTGTAGAAGAAGTAAAGCAAGCCGCAGAATCTCTTCTGGATGATGTATTAGTGACCATACAAACAGGCCCATCTGGACAGTTAGTCCAACGATTGTATGTTACAGACGGTGTTGATATTGAACAAGAGTTTTATTTGGGCATTTTATTGGATCGCGCTGTATCCAAAAATGTGATCATGGTGTCTACAGAGGGTGGAGTTGAAATTGAACAAGTAGCCGAAGAAACACCCGAGAAAATTATAAAAGCGTGGGTAGAGCCTGGTATGCCACTACAAGTAAATCAGGCACGGATGCTAGCATTTAGCCTAGGTTTAGAGGGCGCGGCACTAAAAAAAGGCATCAAATTCATTATGGGGATCTATAATGCCTTTCTAAAAACAGATGCTGACATGATGGAAATAAACCCATTGATCCTAACGCCCGATCAAGAAATTATGGCACTCGATGCCAAAGTTACCTTTGACGGTAATGCATTGTATCGCCATTCCGACATCGCCGAGTTACGTGATGAATCCGAAGAAGATCCATTCGAATTAGAAGCCCAAAAATACAACCTCAACTACATCAAATTAGATGGCAATGTAGGGTGTATGGTTAATGGCGCGGGCTTAGCAATGGCTACTATGGATATTATAAAATTATCCGGTGGAGAACCTGCGAATTTCCTAGATGTGGGTGGTGGAGCTAATGTAGAGACGGTTAAAAATGGTTTCCGAATTATATTAGACGACCCTAACGTAAAAGCCATTTTAATCAATATTTTTGGTGGTATTGTACGCTGTGATCGGGTTGCAAACGGGGTTATTGAGGCTGTTAAAGATCCAGAGATTGCAGAAAAAGTAACCAACGTTCCTATTATTGTACGCCTTCAGGGCACCAATGCTGCAGAAGCCAAAGAAATAATTGATAATTCCGACTTAAATGTTATTTCTGCTGTACTGCTAAAAGAAGCCGCAGACGAGGTTTCAAAAGTACTAGCCTAAAGATTTTTACCCTAAAACGTAAGCTCGAGCGATTCGCGTTATCTTTAACTCGTCATCCTAAGACTGTCGCACTAAGTCTAGCAGGTTCATTTAGCAGGTTGATGGAGATCATCTCTGCTCAATTGACCTTGCTCGAACCTGTTCGTAGAAATCTTCGTACTGGCGTACTACATGATCTTGGTTAAAAAGCTCGGCTCGCTTCCTCGCATTTTTTGCTAAGGTTGCGTGCAAACTAGGCGTACTCAAAATCTGAGCAGCATAATTCGCCATACAGGTTACATCATCCAGGGGACAAGCATACCCCGTTTCTCCATGTATATTTACCTCGGGTAGCCCCCCAATATCTGAGCTAATCACTGGGACGGAACAACTCATAGCCTCCAGAGCTGCCAATCCAAAGGTTTCAGATCCCGATGGAATGAGAAACAGATCAGCAATTGAAAGAATATCTTCTACTCGTTCCCATTTCCCCATAAAATGAACATGTTCGCAGATACCGAGACTTCGGCATTGCTGCTCTGCTACTTGCCTATCAGGTCCATCACCGGCTAAAACCAACTTAGCCGCTATACCTTTTTCCAAGGTTTTAGCAAAAATTTGTATCACAACAGGTACTCTTTTTACTTTTCTGAAGTTAGAGACATGAACAATTATTTTTTCTCCGTTTGGCGCCAATTCCTTTTTCAGTTCTGTCTGCTCAGTGGCTTTAAAGCGTTCCAAATCGATGAAATTTGGAATGACCTTTATCTCTTGTTTAATGTCAAAATTTTCGTAAGTCTCTCGCTTTAAGTATTCCGAAACCGCCGTCACGCCATCACTTTTATCAATGGAAAACTCAACCACATGTTTATAACTAGGATCTTTTCCAACTAAAGTGATATCCGTTCCATGTAATGTAGTCACAATAGGTACATGAAGTCCTCGCTCTGCCATAATCTGCCGTGCTAAATAAGCACTCGTGGCGTGAGGCAAGGCATAATGTACATGTAACAAATCCAAATGCTCAAACTCAATCAAATTCACCATTTGTGAAGCCAAGGCTAAAGCATAGGGAGGATATTCAAATAGCGGATAAGAATTTATTGACACTTCATGGTAAAATATATTGGTATTGAGTTCTTCTAGTCGGGCGGGTCGAGCATAACTCAAAATATGCAAGGTATGCCCTTGCTGTGCCAATATTTTAGCCAATTCAGTGGCCACGACTCCACTACCCCCAAAGGTAGGATAACAGACTATTCCAATATTCATAAAATCTTTCTACTAGGTGAATCACAACTATTTATAGGTAGAGCACGAAAGCGTATAGATGACAAAGCTCAACTAAATAGCGTTCCAAAATACCATTTCTTAGGATGACTTTTTTTCCGGAATGGTTGCTAATGACCCTGTATTTTTTTTCTCCGTAAAATTCATCTGCTTGCTTGGGTGTTTTATAGCGCAGGACAAATCGCTATATTCAACCCTCTAAACAACTTTGACGCTTCACTAAGTACTTAACTCGTATGGCAGGACATTCTAAATGGGCGAATATTCGCCACAAAAAAGCGAAAGAAGATGCAAAACGCTCTAAGGTGTTCACAAAAATTATCAAGGAACTTACCGTAGCAGCTAAGGAAGGGGGAGGTGATCCAACCGGAAACCCAAGACTTGCTTTGGCTATAGAAAATGCCAAAAGTTGTAACCTTCCAAAAGATAATATGGAACGCGCGATTAAACGTGGAACTGGTGAGCTAGATGACGGTTCCAGCTTTGAAGAAGTAAGTTTTGAAGGATACGGGCCTGGGGGTATTGCCTATTACATCGAGGCAACCACCGATAATAATAATAGGACGGTGAGTGAAGTTCGGCATATTTTCACTAAACATGGTGGGAACATGGGTACCAATGGCTCTGTTTCTTTTTTATTTGAGCAAAAAGGGATGATTGGCGTGCCTTCTGAAGGACTAGATGAAGAAAATTTCCTCCTAGAAGCAATTGAAGCAGGCGCTGAAGATGTAATCGTAGAAGAAGGAGCCACTCTCTTTATGGTAATGACAGAGCGTACTCAACTCTTTCACGTCCGAAATAATTTAGAGGCTGCTGGGTATACGATAGAACAAGCAGAGCTCGTTAGGGAGGCTATGACAGAGACAAAAGTAGACGCCGAACTAGCTCGTGCTAACTTTAGTATGATTGAAAAATTTGAAGAAAATGATGACGTGACCAATGTGTTTACAAATCTACTCATGGATGATGAAACCATGAATGCACTTGAAGAGTAGGTAACTTACCAAAGGCATGATAAATTAGACGAAAAAACGACCCATGGCGACATTTATTTGGACTATACTACTATTATTGGGATTAAACATGAGCAATCCAGACGCTCGTAAGGGAAATAAATCTTATGAAAATGGAGACTATGAGAGCGCAAAAACCTGGTTTTATTCTGCCTTAGATCAGGACCCTAATAATGCCCAAATTTTGTTCAATTTAGGTAATACATTAACTAAACTTGGTGAAATCGAGGAAGCCATCAAGGTGTTCATGCAAGCAAAAAGTTACACGGATGACACCCACCTGAAAGCTTTGGCAGACTACAACATCGGAACAGTTTTAGCTGAAAATGAGCAATGGAAGCCGGCAATGAAACACTTGCGAGCTTCTTTACAAAAACTTCCGTCCGATAGCGAAGGCCAGTTTAATTACGAATATGCTTTGATGAAAGCTTCTGAAGAAGAAGACAATAGTGAGCAGAATCAAGATCAAAATGAAAACCAGGAACCTCCACCTGAACCAAGCGTGTATGCTAAAGCGGTAAAAGAACAAGCCGATGCCCTCGTAAATGAATCCCGATATGCTTCCGCTTTTAATCTCATGCAAGAGGCTTTAGGAGTCGATGAAACGGTTAGATATTATGAGTCGTTTATGAATCGTATTGGTGCTGTGAACAAGATAGAACAAACAGACAATTAAGCTAGTTAATGATTATAAGGCCATACACACTCACATCCATGAATTCTATGTTTAATCCCTCTTTTTTGCTCACATTCATTTTCAATAACAGAGTTAGAAGGTTCACCTATGCAGTTTACTCCTTCTTGCTAGTTTTAATGGTCTGCTCCATGCCTCAATCTCTTTTTGGACAAACTCAAGCGAACATCCCTCCTGCAGAAAGTTACTTTCATCAAGGTGCGCAACAATTCATCTACAACAACTTAGAGGCGGCTATTAGTGCTGTAGAGTCTGGATTAGAACGTTATCCGGATGACCCGAAGCTCCAAAGTCTATATGAGCAGCTGAAAGAACAGCAGCAGCAACAGCAGGATCAGAATAGCCAGAATGAACAAGATAACGGGGATCAAAACGAAGAAAATTCTGAGCAAAATTCAGAACAACAAAAGAACGAAGAAAACTCAGAGCAAAATTCAGAAAGTGAAGAACAAGAGTCAGAAAATGACGATCAGAGTCAAAGCCAAGATGAACAGGCTCCAAACGATTCCGATCCAAGGGAGCGTACTGAAGCAGAAGAACTAAAAGATTTAAGCAAAGAAGAGGCCCAAAAAATCCTACAGGCATTAGCTCAAAAAGAAAAAGAATTGTTAAAGGAATTCAAAAAAGCTAAAACCAAAGGCGGAAAGACACATGAAAAAGATTGGTAAATCTATACCGTATCTACTTCTCTTTTTTCTTGCGAGTATTCCCAGCTTTATTTGGGCACAAAACTCACCTATTCAGGTACAGGCCAGACTGTCTGAAACCAATATATACAATGGAGAATCGGTACTCCTAGAGTTCGTTATCTCCGGTAGAAGTTTAAACAGCATTGATCGCCCAACTATACTTGATGTGCCTGGGCTCCGGTGGATAAGCGGTTCAAATAGACAAGGGCAGAGTATTCAATATGTAAATGGTCGCCCTAGTGTTACCTATACCTATGGATATCAATTTGTTGCAACTCAGGTTGGCAACTATACCCTTCCTTCCTTTGATATTACCGTTAACGGTGAAGTTTACCGTACGGAACCTATTTCATTTCAGGTATTAGATCCAGCGAATTCACAACAAAATGGTGGGGCTAGTCCAGATATTTTTGTCCGGTTAGAGCCCAACAAAACCACTGCCTTCTTGGGTGAACAAATTGTAGTAGATGTCGTATTGTATTTCAAAAATACCATTGAAGTTCGGTCTTACCAAGCAAGTCCAGGCTGGAAAGCAGAGGGCTTTTGGAAAGAAGAACTTGAAAATACCCAACAGACTCGTGCTACATCCACCTTAGTTGAGGGAGAGCGATATCAACGAGCTAGACTTTTACAATACGCCCTTTTTCCAAGTAAACGAGGCCAGCTGGTTTTAAGCCCATTTGAGATTACTGTCTTAATTCAGCAGCGCAACAGACGTCAAGATATTTTTAGCTTCGGTTTGGGTCAGGAGCGCAAAAATATTCAAACACCCCCCACCGAAATAACCATTAACCCGCTCCCCACCTATCAGAGCACAGAAAACAACCTCTTTCTTTCAGCCGTTGGAACATTCCAAATAGAGCGCAGCATCGAACCCACCGAAGCCTTAGTTGGAGAAAGTATTGAAATTACCACTCGCATATCGGGAACCGGAAATCTTCCTCTAATTCAATCTCCAGACTATGCCTACCCTGCTGAATTTGAACAGTACAATCCACAAGAAAGCAGTTCCATCCAACGAACCAGTTCGACGATTTCCGGAACAAAAACCTTTATTGACATCGTAATTGCACGTAACGAAGGAAACTACACCATTCCGGCTACTCAGCTTTTATACTTCGACCCAATAGCGGAAGAGTATAAAGCAATTGATCTTCCGGCTCAAAGCCTTCGGGTTATCCGAGACGCAAACGCCGTACGCCCTACCACTGAGATGCTACGATTCGACATTGAACCCGTAGCTGGATTAGTGGCCTGGAAACAACACTCAAAGAACGGGATAGCTGAACAGCCCCTTTTGCTACTTTTCTTACTTCTTCCCTTGGCTGGCCTAGTCATTGGATTCTTTTTTAAAAGGCACCAGGATCGCCTACAGAACGATCATAATTTTGCTCGAAGTCGGGGTGCGCTAAAGACGGCAAAAAGTGCTTTGAATGAGCTTCGTACTAAAGCTGAACAAGAAAAAAGAGACGACAACAGTACTATAAAAGAATGCTATCATGAGCTCTATCACATCCTTAGCACCTACATAACCAGTCGTTGTGGAATGCATGCTGCTGGCTGGTCAACCCAGGAATTGCTAACAGGACTAGAAAAACAGCTTAAAAGTATGTCGCCTAAAGCACTCGAGCGTTGCAAGGAGATCCTAACGAAATGTGATACTATATCCTATGCACCCATTAGTTCTACCTCGGATGTGTTAACGGATATTCAACTTGCTGAAGAGACTATTCTCGAACTTGAACGGGAGCTGAAATAATGCTAAACAACAAATCATTACTGAATAGCGAAGCAACACATTCTTTTCTCAAGGATATCTTGGTGCCAAATACATCTTGGTATGTGGTATTACTGCTGATTTTCTGTGTGTTTTCTTCAACATCCAAAGCAAACACGACTTCAGGAGTAACACCAGTGTCGCTCGAAGCAACCATAGCGCTACAGATAACTCCATCACTAGTTAAAAATACTGGCACTCAGGAGTTAACACAAAATCTAAAAGGCTCCATACTCTCGACATCTCAGGCGCAATCCAGCTTTGAGGAGGCTACCTTTGATTTAGAACAGGCTCAATACAAAATAGCTCTGCAGAAATTTAAGCTTATTGAACAAAGTGGATTTTATTCAGGGGGATTATTTTTAAATATGGCCATTGCTGCGGTTGAATTAGATTCCTTAGGCTTGGCAAAATTTTATCTCCAAAAAGCGGCAAAAGAACCCACTACTGAAACCGCAGCCACTGAAGCATTGGCGTATGTAGAAAGTCAATTCAGCCGGCAAGCTGCTACCTTACCACCACTACCATGGGAAACAGCTTTAGATTATATCGAACATAATTGGGGAAGTCTATGGTTGTTCTGGTCAGCCTTTGCTTTCTTAAGTCTATCGGTAGTTTTATTGTTGCTTCACTGGTTTGGAAATGCACCTAACAGCAGCAAGGAATCAACTGCGAAGCGGCATACACGGACGATTATCAAAGGTTCTTGGACTTCCTTATTCTTCTTTATTACCAGTTTAGGTTTAGCCATTGGTACAGATTACCGCTCTGCAAAGTACAGCGAAGCCGTTATTATTGCGGAGGAAGTAGAGGTAAGAGATTCCCCTTCAGCCTCGGGGGAATTACTGGTCATGGGTTATGAAGGATATAACTGCCGCGTAGACTTTTCCGTTGACGCTATTCAAGATTGGCGCTTTATTCGACTCAGTAATGGCCAAACAGGATGGGTACTGGACCAAACTCTACGAATTCATTAGCTTTACAGACTTTAATTAGAGAATAAAGTCACATTAAACTACCTTTATACAGTGGCCATAAAAGGTATGTTAGATAGAACGTATACCATTCATAACCCCTATTAATTCAGCTAAAAATGACGACTAACGAATTTATTGAGCAGCATAAGGAGCACTTCCTAGATGAACTATTCACCTTTCTAAGGATACCGAGTGTAAGTACCGATTCGTCCCGAAAAATAGAGGTAGAACAGGCAGCAGATTTTTTGCTAAACCAGCTAAATTCGTTGAATCTTTCAAAAGTAGAACGCTATGAAACCCAAGGACACCCCATCGTGTATGGAGAACATTGTCCTTTTGATGACCAGCCCACCGTGTTAATTTATGGCCATTATGACGTTCAACCTTCCGATCCAGATCACCTATGGGATACCCCACCCTTTGAACCCACCATTAAAGATGGTAAGATTTATGCTAGAGGCGCTAGTGATGACAAGGGACAATCGTTTACCCACGTAAAAGCACTTCAATCTTTGATCGAAGCAGACGGTGGCATTCCGGTGAATATCAAGATTCTATTGGAAGGTGAAGAGGAAATTGGATCACCCAATTTGGTCCCCTTTATTGAATCGCATAAGGACATGCTACAGTGTGATATGGTTCTAATTTCTGACACCTCCATGTTTGGACTCGATCAACCATCCATTACTTTTGGCCTTCGAGGATTAGCTTACATGGAAGTTGAAGTTGTGGGGCCAAATAGAGATTTACATTCTGGGGTCTATGGAGGAGCGGTGGAAAATCCTCTGAATGTACTCTGTGAAATCATTGCTCAGCTGAAGGACAAAGATGGCGTTGTTCAAATTCCTGGATTTTATGACAAGGTGGAAGCCTTAACACTAGAAGACCGACAGGCAATGGCTGATTTACCCTTTGACGAAACAGCTTATAAATCTTCCTTGGACGTGGATGCTCTTCACGGTGAAAAAGGGTACAGTACACTTGAACGGGCTTCTGCTAGACCTACCCTCGATGTCAATGGCATATGGGGCGGTTATCAAGGAGAGGGGGCTAAAACAGTACTTCCCTCTAAAGCGAATGCCAAGATTAGTATGCGGCTAGTACCCAACCAAGATCCTCATGAAATTGCCCGTTTATTTGAACAACAAGTTTTGTCCTTAGCTCCTGATACCGTAAAAGTACGGGTGACGGAACATCATGGTGGATATGCTTCACGCACTGACTTGAATTTTTACGGCTTAAAAGCAGCAGCAGCAGCGTTTGAGGAGGTCTACCAGACCCCGGTACTTTTTTCCATGGAAGGTGGATCTATTCCCATTGTGGCCGATTTTAAACGGGTGTTAGGAGCTGAATCCATACTTATGGGATTTGGGGTAACCAGCGATGCTATTCATTCACCCAATGAATCGTTTCATGTGAAAGATTTTTATAGGGGGATAAAAACCTCTGCTCGGTTTTTCCAATTGTTGGCAGAGGATGCTAAGGCTTAATATTATTCAGTAAAGAAACCCATGTTTTCCGTTACATTATCCAGTTACATCAACTAATCACATCAACCAGTTACATTAACCAGAAAAAGCTGTCATGAAAAAAATTCTACTTCTATTATGCTCACTATTACCAATGGTATTGCATGCGCAAATGCCAGATGCACCAGAACGAAGCGAAGGTGGCGGTCCATATGATCGACTCATCATTCGTGGAGTTCATCTTATTGATGGCACGGGCTCCCCTGCAACTGGCCCGGTAGATGTAGTGGTGGAAGGAAATGTAATAAGTAGTATTCGAACGGTTGGTTACCCAGGCTTACCGATTAATGACCGGCGCCGCCCACAGGCCGATGAAAATACAGAGGTAATTGATGCAACTGGGATGTATATGCTACCCGGATTTTTTGATATGCATGCTCACACTGGAGGTGGTGCTCAGGGTACCACACCGGAATATGTGTACAAGCTTTGGTTGGCACATGGCATTACCTCTATTCGGGAGCCTGGCTCAGGTAATGGTATGGAATGGACACTGCGGCATAAGGAGCTTAGCGAAAAGAACGAGATTACAGCTCCGCGTATTTCTGCTTGGATTGGTTTTGGAAATGGTTTTGGACGGCCCATTATAACCCCAGACGATGCTCGCGAATGGGTAAAAATGATTGATGATGCAGGAGCAGATGGGATTAAATTTTTTGGCGCCAGTCCTGAGGTGTACGCTGCGGCCATTGATGAAGCAAACCAACGAGGGCTAGGAACCATGACCCATCATGCTCAAACTCGAGTGGTGTACAACAATGCCCTTCGTTCTGCCCAACTGGGTTTGACGAGCATGACCCATTGGTATGGACTTCCTGAGGCGCTTTTCGAAGATCGTATCATTCAAGATTATCCGCTCGATTATAATTATAACAATGAGCAGCATCGGTTTGAAGAAGCAGGGAAATTGTGGGTTCAGGCAGCTGAACCGTATTCGGAGAAGTGGAATGCCGTAATGAATGAAATGCTTGAGTTAGATTTTACACTGAATCCTACCTTCACTATTTATGAAGCCAATCGAAGTTTAATGACTCAGCGCCGCGCTGAATGGCATGAGCGATATACTCTTCCTTCTCTATGGCGTTTTTACGAGCCCAGCCGGATTTCTCATGGTTCGTACTGGCTAGATTGGGGGACTGAACAAGAAATTGCATGGAAAGAAAACTTTCGTCTATGGATGGAATTTGTCAACGAATATAAGAACAGAGGTGGCCGTGTGACACTTGGTTCGGATGCAGGATATATCTATAAATTGTATGGATTTGGATATATACAGGAAATGGAGCTTATGCGAGAGGCTGGTTTTCATCCATTGGAGATATTCCAATCAGCTTCGCTAAAGGGAGCAGAAGTACTTGGAGTTGATGGTCAACTTGGTACTATTGAGGTGGGAAAGTTAGCTGACATGGTCATCGTAGATGCCAATCCCATGGCTAATTTAAAGGTACTTTTTGGTACCGGTTCTATTTTGGTTAATGAAGATAATGAGGTTACTCGACATGGTGGAGTAGTCTACACCATCAAAGATGGTATTGTCTTCGACGCTAAAGCACTATTAAAGGATGTAGAGGAGATGGTGAAGTCGGCTAAAGACAACGAAGGTACGGATATTACGCAACCAGGATTGGATTATTAAGGATTCGCTTGCAGCGTAAATCAAAATTCAGTTGTATATAATATGGGCTCATTTTGTTCGAAATCGTACAGAGTGAGCCTTCTTAAATTATAATACCCAGTCCAATACGAGCGTAAAGCTTGAATGTAGTTTCGTCGGGCACCATCTTTTTCATTCTGCGCAATAAAAAGATTGGTTACATCTATTCGACCTATCAAATACCTATTTTTAGATACATCATAACGGCGAGTGGCTATTTCGTCGGATATTCTGGCTAATTCGACCTGATCTCGAAGTTGTGGAAATTCTCTCACCGTACTTTTTATGCTAAGTTCAAACTGCCTTTTCTGGTAGGCAATTGTATTGGCCGTTTCCATTTGATCATTACGGGCCGATTTAATTTCAGCCATATTTTTACCCCAATTAAAAATCGGAACTTCAAAACCCAAGCTGAAAAATTGCCGATTTTGTGGGTCTTCATATAGCTGGTCAAAATCTTGAGAGGTTTGATTTAATCCGAAACTAGCTTGCAGAGTAGCCGAAAGTCCCGTGCTTTTTCTAGCTTGATCGTATGTTTGATCGGCTAGTAATTCATTTAACTCGAATTGAAGCGCGGTTGAATTATTTTCACGGGCCAGGTCATAAGCCTGCTCAACATCCAAATCAAATGAAGGGGCAACACTTGGGAGAACAATTTCCAAAATCTCGTCATCATCTAAACCCAGTAATGCTTTAAACTCTTCTTCTATACGTAGATAATTGATTCCAGCGGTAGTCAAAGAATTTCGGGCATTTCGAAATTCTAGCTCACTTTGCAAGAGTTCGTTTTCTGCAATGCTACCTACTTGAAAGCGCCCTTGCGAAATGTTGTATATAGAATCATTCACCGTTACGTTGAACTCTGCAACTTCGACATTTATTTTAGCAAGAAGAAGATCAAAAAAGCTTTGAGTAACGGTAAAGGCTAGATTCTCAAGATCCTCTACATATTGTTTTTGGGCAATACGATATCGGAGGGGTTCAGTAATTGCCCTCCATTTTAGCGAATTAAACTGATTTAAAGGCTGTCGATAGCTAGCAACAAGAGGGGTGCTTTGCCATAGATAAGTGTTTTCACTTTGAAAAATCCCTAATCGAGTTAGCCCCGAAGATAAAGACAGGCGACCCCCTGTAGGCATTATATTCTGATCTATAGAAACTCCTAAAGACGCCTCTGACTGGGTCCGTGAAGAAAAAGTCACTGTACCATCGTCCAGAGTATTGGAAAAAATAGACTTGTTGTAATTAGGGGCATCACCAGTCAGGCTAATACTAGGCAGTAAATCTGCTCGAAAACTTCGGAATCTCCACTTTGCTGATAATAGTGCGTAGCGAGCTGCCCTAGACAAAGGGCTGTTCAACTTGGCATATTCAATGCTTTGTTCTAATCCAAAAATTCGGGTAGTTGATGCGTTATTAGCTATTGCTTGTTCTTGTGCGTGTACTGTTGGGGAAAATGTATGAGAAGTAGCCAACATACATCCAAAAAGAAAAAGGGTAACTATTCGTTTATTCATGGCGTAATGCGTGTACAGGATCTTGTTGGGCAGCTCTTCGGGCGGGCATATATCCAAATATTACCCCTATAACCAAGGCTACTCCAAATGAAATGATTATGGAAAACGGACTTACAATGGTTGCGATATCAGCAGTCCATTCAATGGCAAAGCTAAAAACCACTCCTAGAAATATTCCTACCAAGCCCCCACCTACACTTAAAGCTAGAGATTCGGTTAAAAACTGTAATTCAATGTCTTTCTTTTGAGCGCCTACAGCCAATCGAAGACCAATTTCTTTGTAACGCTCCACCACCGATGCCAGCATAATATTCATAATACCAATCCCACCAACAATGAGAGAAATAGAGGCGATGGAAGACAGCACTATATTGAAAATACGCTTGGTTCGTTGCTCTTGTTGTAGCAGCTGTTCTGGAACAATAATTTCATAATCTACTACTCCATTGTGACGACGCTTTAGCATTCTAGATAAGACTTCTGCTATGGAGACACTATACTCGGAGTCACTTACTCTAACAATGACCTTATCGAGTTGATGATAGTTCACGCTCGATGCATCTTCTTCGTCTTCAGAACTAGAACCACCTGAAAAAACAACTACTCGCCCACCACCAAAACCACCACCACCACTAGCGTCGATATCGTCTTTTGTAACCAATGCTCTATTTTTAAAACGTAATAGTACGGTTGTAACTGGGGCAAAAATATCTAGGTTATAATTTCGGATACCTAAACGTTCGATATTTTCGGTGCTCAACTCTTTTTTCTGCAATACTCCAACAACGGTAAGCCAAAGGTTTCCTACTTTTATTTTTTTACCAATTGGATTTTCACCTGGGAAAAACTTCGTTTTAACATCGTATCCAATAACACAAACAGGTTCTGCTCGTTCGATTTGAGAACGATTGAAGTTATTTCCTTCAACCACATCAAAACTATTGATGTTAAAATACTCCTCACTAACTCCAACGATTTTCCCACTTCGCATTCTGGCTTTTCGTATGAAATTAGATTCGAATACAATTTCAGGACTTATGTATTCAACCTCGGGAACCAACTCACGAATACTTTCAATGTCGTGCAGCGTTAGCCCGGGGGAATACTTATTGGACTCACCTTCCCCATTATCTTGACCAAGCTGCCCTTCTGTTTGCTCAAGTGTAGGCTGAATAATTACATTATTCGTGCCCAAGAGTTCCATTTGACTTAACACCTCTTGTTGTGCACCACTACCTATAGCCAACATAGCTATGACCGAAGCAACTCCAAAAATAATCCCTAATGAGGTTAATAGGGCTCGTAGCTTGTTTCTTTGTATGGCCTCTAGTGCAATATCTAGATTGTATAAAAGCTTTTGGCTGTTAATGTTGCTCATAGGACTTATTTCACCCCATCCGGTGAAATACGGATTCGCTTTATACCGGTTGTATCCGAGGGCAAACTCAAATACAATTCATCATCCTCGCTTATGCCTTTACTAATGATAGCTTCGTTTTCATTCACTAATCCTAAGTCTACTTCTTGTAACACAACATCCAAGCCATCTCTTTTGTATACGAAGGTTAATGAGTCCTGTGCATGAATGGTTTCTAAAGGAACCGCTAAGGCATTCTCCACCGATGCTATTTTTATTCGGTTACTCGTGGTCATTGCAGGGCGTAATAAGCTATCCGATTCGTTGATCTCAATGACAACTTCAAATACCTTTGAATCATAATTCTTACGTTGTTCCCCAATATTTGCCACATCGGTAACAATACCAGTGAGTATTTTATCGGGCACCGCATCCAATCCAACCTGTACTAATTGACCTAACTCAATTTTTTGGATATCTACTTCATTCACATAGGTCACTGATTCCATTACCGTAAAATCCGGTAACTCCGCTACAACAGGGCTCCACGCGCTTATTTGTTCACCCTCAGTGATCTTAGAGCCATCCCAATTTCTCCTATAGATAATCATCCCTTGATCAGGTGCATATACAGTAAATTGAGACATAAGCTCCCGAATCTTCACTATTTCATTTCGTTTTTTCTGAAGCTCTGTTTCCACTTCTCGTAGCTGAGCATCTGACTGCTTCACCTTAGTTTGATAGTTTTTAGTTTCCTGAGCTAGTTGCCGGCGTGCTCTGTCTAATTCGATTTCAGCCTGTCGTTGTACAGCGGGTGACTCATATTTAGATTGGTCTACCTCAATTTGCCGTTCTTCCAAAGCAAATCGTAGATTGATAAGATTATCTCTAGCTTGGGATAACGTTAAGGTGGTATCTAATTGTGCTTGGATAACCTGAGATTCTGCAGACTGCACATCTAACTGAGCGTCTTGAAGTTTACCCATGATTTCGGAACGATCTAATTCAGCTACAAAATCTCCTTTCTTGACAACGCTTCCCTCGGGAATAAGTCGCTGAATACGCATGTTGTTCACCCGAAAATCTCGCGCACCTTGTGGTCCTTTAATTTCAACGGAATTTTTTGCTCGAAGTTCACCAGTAGTGGTTACATCTACTTCAAAGCTACCCACTCTGGGTGTAGTATATAAATCAACAAAATTAGTTGCTTCGCTTCGATTAAAGAGCCAAAGTACTAGTAAAAGTACTACAAAAGTACCTGGTATGAGTATTCTTTTTTTCATGGAAAGAGGAATGTATTTTGAATCAGTTTTTTTGCACGAATTCTTTTTTGAATCGGCTAGACACTTCGAACAAGTCTAGTTTTCAAACAAGAATTTGGAATTTCGTCTGCACGCAATAGTTTATTAAGCTAAATGGCTAAACATATAAATATACGTTAGACTAGTTCTAACGGTTACACCCTATATATTATTTTACATTTAAGCCCGTTTCTAGACTGAAACTGGTAGCAGGTTGCGAATAATTCAACACTGTTTTTGGGTTGTTGTGTTCATCGACAACCACAACGCGAGGTTTATGAGTTTGCGCTTCCTCTGGCGTCATTTCTGCGTAGGCAATGACAATAATTCGATCCCCAATCTGGGTAAGTCTAGCAGCGGCGCCATTTAGACAGCACACTCTCGAGCCTCTTTCTCCCGGGATTGTATAGGTTTCTAAACGCTGCCCATTGGTGATATTTAGTACTTGTACCTTTTCGTAGGGAAGTAACTGGGCTTGGTCCAATAAATCTTGATCTATGGTAATACTTCCTTCGTACATCAGATTAGCCTCGGTAACCACCATTTGATGTAATTTAGATTTAAACATAGTTACTTTCATCACGATTCTCCTTTGATCAATGTTTTGTTCGTGAAGATCACATTATCAATTAAACGAGCCTTACCAAGATAGGCAGCTACGGCTATTAGATAGCGCTGTCCCTCGACTATTTTATCGACTGGATGTAATTTCTCTGTGTCAAAGATACCAAAATAATCGTTTCGAAAGCCTGCTTCTGACAACTCTTGCTGTAAATTTAAAAACATGGTGGCCCAATCTTTCATTCCCTGCTCAATCTGCATCTTTGCAGACAACAAACATTGGTACAATAATGGCGCCACTTCCCTTTGATCGGGGGTCAAATAGGCATTTCGACTGCTGAGTGCCAAGCCATCTGACGCTCGTTCGATAGGTGCCATTAGTAGCTCTATCCCGTGGTTAAATTCCTCAACCAATGCTTCAATAACTTTATATTGTTGATAATCTTTTTGACCAAATATGGCTACATCAGGCTCTACAATGTTGAACAACTTGTTTACTACTAGAGCAATCCCCTGAAAATATCCTTGACGACTCGCTCCGTCTAAGTATTCGTTAAGCGTGTGTACATCTATACTAAAAAATAGCTCTTGATTGTACATTACCTCGGTATCAGGTGTGAATATCAAGGATACACCCTCTTGTTCACAAAAGTTCAAATCCTGCTCTAAGGTGCTTGGATAGGAAGCGAAGTCTTCATTAGGGGCAAATTGTTTTGGATTCACATAAATGGACACGACTACCACATCGGAATGCTTCTTAGCTAGTCGTATAAGGGATAAATGACCGTCATGTAAGGCCCCCATTGTAGGGACAAACGATACCCTTTTTCCTTCTTTTTTATAGCCCCGAATGATATCTCGGAGCCTAGGGATATGCCCAGTTACCTGCATCTCTATATATCTCGATGCGTATCAAACTGTTCTAAAATCTCCTTAACCCGACTCACAAATGCTCCACCATGCGCTCCATCTATAATTCGATGGTCGTAACTCATGGACAGATACATCATATGGCGGACCGCAATTACATCACCCTGTTCGGTTTCTATGACCATCGGTCGTTTTACTATTGCGCCAGTACCTATGATGGCGACTTGGGGTTGGTTTATAATTGGCGTTCCCATTAAATTCCCTACACTTCCATAGTTGGTTAAAGTAATCGTACCCCCTACCAAATCATCTGGACTTAATTTTTTACTGCGTGCCTTCTGGGCTACATTATTTACTTCCTCTGCTAATCCTACCAAGTTCATCTGCTGTGCTTTTTTCATCACAGGCACTATTAAACCACCCTCTCCACCATTGCCTAAGGCAACGGCGATGCCAAAATTAATGTCTTTTTTGACATGAATCTCATCGCCTACAACCGAGCTATTCATCATAGGATACTCAAGCATCGCTTTGATTATTGCTTCTACAAACAAAGGGGTGAAGGTTAATTTAATTCCGGTTTTATGTTGAAATGCTACTTTATGTTTATTTCTCCATTGTACTAGCCCAGTTACATCTACCTCCGCAAAGGTGGTAACATGGGCAGAAGTCTGCTTAGAACGAACCATGTGCTCGGAAATCATTTTTCGCATTCGGTCCATTTTAATAATTTCAACCTCGCCTTTAGGACTTCTAGAAACATCGAGTTGACCCGCTTGTATTGAGTCTCTGCTGTCCTCGGAAGAAACATTAGCAGGACTAGATGCCAGACTGCCAGGACGAGTTAGTGAGATTGCAGGGGTTGGCGAATTGCTTGCTGCTGAGGAAGTAGTTCGATTGGCTATGTAGCTTAAAATGTCCTTTTTGGTCACTCGGCCACCCTGTCCAGTACCTTGAATTTGCTCTAACTCCTGTGCATTTACCCCCTCTTCTTTAGCGATTGACCGGACAAGTGGGGAGAAGAATTGACCATCGCTTCCTTCCCTTGGAATGTCGGTAGCCGGTGCTCCTGAGGATGGAGCTAACTGTGCAGATAGTTCCTCTGGCTTCATTGCCGCTATTTGCTCTTTAGTAAGTTGAGTAACTGGGGGAGCGGCACTACTAGTATCCACAGATCTGGTTGATGTAGATGACGTGGATGAACTGGGTAATGCAGATGTTCCTGCAGAAATCCCTTCACCAACAGCTATAACAGCAATTACTTGCCCAACCTCAATGACATCATCGGCTTGAGCTCGAATTTCCACCAAGGTACCCTTGGCTGGAGAAGGAACTTCAGAATCTACTTTATCGGTAGAAATTTCAAGAATGGTCTCATCTTCTTCTACCGTATCTCCTACCTCTTTCATCCAACCTATTACCGTGGCCTCCACAACCGATTCACCCATTTGGGGCATTATCACATCAATAGTCTCCATTGAACCCTGAACATCTTGTTCGGCTGCTTTCGGCTGTGGCTCTGCGCTACCAGGTACAGCTACCGAAGCTGTTTCAGTTAAATCACTTTTAGGTAACGGACTTAGCTCATTTTCTACAGGATCAGGGCTAGTTTCAATTGATTTTGGTGGGGCTGCATCTATTGTAACTGATGCTTTTGCCGCGTCCGTTTCTATTCTAGCAATTGGCTTACCCACCTCAATGGTTTCCCCTTCTTCTACTAATATTTCAACCAAAATACCGGCCTCAGGCGAGGGAACCTCACTATCCACTTTATCGGTAGCAATTTCCAATAGGGTTTCATCCACTTCAACAGTATCACCTATTTGTTTGGTCCATTCAATTACCGTTCCTTCCATTACCGATTCACCCATTTGGGGCATCATTACATCGACCTTAGCCATAATCTAATTAATTGTGTTTATCGTAGATTTATTTTAGTCTGTCTCTTTAGATTTTTTTAGATACGGACATACCAAAGTTCTCTATTATTTTTAAGACATCAAATCATAAAATAGCTTAAAAGCAGGCGAAAAAGCCTCTTTAGATACTTACTATATAGTAAGTATTGCGCATCAACCCCACGTAACTGACTATGTAGTAAGTGAGGATTCTAGCGCCTGCTGAAGATCCAATTTTAAATCTTCGATGTGCTCTAAGCCCACACTTAGTCGAATTAGATTATCCGGTGTTTGAGAAAGAGGACCCTCCGTAGATTTTCTGTGCTCCCATATACTTTCAATACCACCCAGACTCGTAGCGGCCTTAATTATTCGGGATGATGCGACCATTTTTTTAGCCGCGGGCTCTCCATCAGTGACCAGAAAAGATATCATCCCGCCAAAAGCTCGCATCTGTGTTTTGGCAATGTTGTGCCCTGGATGTGAGACTAAACCAGGGTAAAATACCTCTTCAATGCCAGGTAAGCGGGTCATGAATGCTGCTAATTGGGATGCATTTTCGTTGTGTGCCCTCATGCGGTAAGGGAAACTGCGTATACTTCGGCACAGCATCCATGCGTCGAAAGGAGAAGGCACACCTCCCTGAACGACCTGTACGCTTCTCACCCTATCCATTAAGGGGCCCGACTCTTTAGCGATAACCGCTCCACCTATTAGATCCGAATGCCCACCTAAATATTTGGTAGTAGAGTGAATAACTAAGTCAACTCCAAAGTCTATAGGGTTCATATTGAAGGGCGTAGGCCAAGTATTGTCTACGGCAACCACTACGTTCCGATCAACCGCCCATTTCACCATAGCCTCAACATCGGTAATAAACATCTGAGGATTAGACGGGGTTTCAATCCATATCATTCGGGTATTCTTCTTTGCAGCGGCCTCTACGACTTCCAAATTTGTCATATCCACAAAATCAATTTCCAGCCCCCATCGCTCCGAAAACTCCCACATTAACTTTCGGGTGCCGAAGTAAACATCATTGGGTAAAAGTACATGATCGCCATGAGAGAGGGTTTGAAAAACCGCATTGATGGCGGCAATGCCAGAGGAAAAAGCAGCGGCCTCTGCACCCTTTTCCAAATCATTTAATACGGCTTCTAGTTCTAAACGGTTAGGGTTTTGGAGACGGCTATACTTCAAATCTCCTTCTCTGTGTCCATCTTTCGCATGCTCGTAAATGGTAGATAGTTCAATACCCGGCACAATAGGACTATTTTCTGCTTTTTGGGCTCTCATACTACCATGTATAGCTACGGTCTCGATATGGGTGCTTTTCATAGATTTGGGATAACAAGGTGATTAACTAACGCGATTAAAACAATATATGTAATGCCTAAAAGTTATACGACTCTATAGCCTAAAAAGTCAGCACTAATCGCCGGATGTACCAGCCAAATATTTGTTAATCTTGGCATTCTTCCTCCGTTTAAAAGTCTATATTACATACTCAAATTACGTCTTATGTCTATTCAAACCACTTCAAAGAACAAAACAGCCCATTATTTGGGGACCTTATTAAGCTTTTTCCCATCCTTCTGGTTTATGAGTATGAAGGCTAAAAGTTGGATACTGGGGATAATTCTACTCTATTTAGGTGGATGCACCCTTGAATCAAGCCCTAGTAATGGTGGTGAAACCCAGGAAGTTGAGTCTAATTTCGAGGCCGCTAATAATCCGTGTGAAAATAATTTGGTTGCAGATTTGTACCCCTGTGTGAACATAAGTTTATATGCCCATATAAGCCCAGAAGGCTTAGGAGGGCAACAAGTCAATGATATTTGGGGCTGGGTAGACCCAGTAACCTCCAAAGAATATGCCCTGGTTGGTTTAACCGATGGTGTTAGTTTTGTGGATGTTACCAAGCCTAATGAGCCCATTGTTGTAGGTAAATTGGATGAATCTGATTTTCCGTTGAAATACAATTCATTTGGCTTAGAGGATTTTCCTGCATGCAATTTAGGACTAGGAAGTACAACCACAGCTAAGGCAGTTGTACAAGGTACCGCCTGGAGAGACATGAAAGTATTTAATGATCACATGTTTGTGGTTTCTGATGGTCAAATTCATGGAATGCAAGTATTCGATCTCACTAGACTAAGAGCCTTTGAAGGTAGTTTTATGCAATTCAGAGAAGATGCGCTTTACAAAAAACTGGGCAATGCTCATAATATCGCTATCAATGAAACAAGTGGGTATGCTTATGCCATCGGAGTCACTCAAGCAGATACCTGTGGTTCTAGAAATGAAACGGGCTTACATATGATCGATATAAACGATCCAAAGAACCCAACATTCGCCGGATGTTATGCCGACCCAGCTACCGAATTTAGCTCTTCGGTCAGTGCAGGTATAGGATACATACACGATACTCAATGCTTAAATTACCAGGGACCTGATGACCGTTACACCGGCAAGGAACTGTGTTTTAGTTCTGCTGAAGGTGCCGTTGTCATTACCGATGTAAGTGACAAAAATAATCCACAGACCCTATCTGCAAGTACAGATCCAAGTATGGAGTATTCTCATCAAGGCTGGCTAACCGAGGATCACCGGTACTTTTTAATGAATGATGAGTTAGATGAACTCAATTTTGGGCGTAATACTAAGACCTACATTTGGGATGTATCCAATATTAATGAACCCGCCTTTCTAGGATATCATACGCACAATACCCCCTCTATCGACCACAATCTTTATGTGCATGAGGAGTACGTTTTACAATCAAATTATACCAGTGGGCTACGAATATTCAACCTTAATGATGTGGACAAAGCCCGTCTAAATGAGGCAGCCTACTTTGACTCTGAACCTAGTCATAATGACGCAAACTTCTCGGGCACATGGAGTAATTACCCTTATCTGCCGAGTGGTGTGATTTTATTAAGCGATATTTACAACGGGTTGTTTATCCTACGCCCAGATTATTTAGATAAATAGTCTCACATTTTTTTAGTTAAACACAGACTTTCTTAAATTTAACATTAAATGTTATTTTTATGTCTATACGCTTTGTTCGTTACAATACGAAGTCTATAGATTGAATTTTTTACTTCGGAATAACCCTTATTAAACTAACTACTATTCTAGCTAATGGATTTATTTGATAAGCTGGCAAATCGCCCCAGCCCCCTTGGACCTTTCACATCAGCCGGATATGGCTACTACACTTTTCCTAAACTAGAAGGACCTCTTGGACCTGAAATGAAATTTAATGGAAAAGATATGGTCGTTTGGAGTATAAACGATTATTTGGGTGTAGGTAGTAACGAAAAAATTAAACAAGTTGACGCTGAGGCTACCGCAAAATACAGCTTGAGTGCGCCAATGGGTGCTCGGTTGATGACGGGTAATTCTGACGAACATGAAGCCCTCGAAAAAGAACTCGCTGCCTTTGTACATAAAGAAGATGCTCAGCTTTTAAATTTCGGCTATCAAGGTATTATGAGTGTAATTCACGCCTTAGTAGATCGAAATGATTATCTAATTTACGACGAACTAAGTCACGCCTGTATTGTAGATGGTAAGCAGTTAGCAATGGCGGATAAATCAGTGTTCAAACACAACGATATTGAAAGCTTTAAGAAGCAGTTATATAGAGCGGCTGCGAAGAAAAAAGACAATTCTTCTATACTTGTGGTCACCGAAGGAGTATTCGGAATGACGGGAGATCTTGGGATTCTGCCTGAAATTATCAAGTTAAAAGAGGAAGTTCCTTTCCGTTTGTTGGTCGATGATGCTCATGGATTTGGCACCTTAGGTCATGACGGCTCAGGTACAGGTACCCAGCTTGAATGCCAGGATGGAATTGACATTTACTTTGGAACATTTGCTAAAGCAGTTGCTTTAATTGGGGCTTTTGTTGCTTCTGAGCCTAGAGTTATTCAGTTTTTAAAGGCTAATGTACGAAGTCAAATCTTTGCAAAATCACTACCCCTACCCATTGTTGCTACCGCTAGAGAGCGGTTGAAAATGATTCGCCAACATCCTGAATGGAGAGAAAAACTTTGGTCTAATACCTTAAAATTACGCGAAGGACTTATCAAAATTGGATATAATGTACTGCCTTCTGAAAGTCCGGTAACCCCTGTTTTAACCCAAGGAAGTACGGATTTATGTCAGGATATCATGCGTATTCTACGTGAAGAGCACGGTATTTTTGTAAGTGGTGTTGCCTATCCAGTTGTTCCGAAAGGAGTAGTTTTAATTCGTCTAATTCCAACGGCTGCACATAACGACGCACACATCGAAAAAACTCTAACTGCTTTTGAAGCAATTAAAGAGTTCGTAGAGACAGAAGCATCTAAAATAAGCGCTTAAAAAATCGTTTAACAGGATTCTCTGAAGGCTCGTTTTTCGGAGATCCTGTTTTCTTTTCGCTCCGAGTTTTGGCAGAACCCATAGCCGAAGTACTATTTGTCTTTTTTGATTTCGAGTGTTTTCTCAGCTTTTTTTTGTTTTCAAGCTCCTCCAAATTTACCCTTGGAATTTCAACCGACTTATATGCTGCCGAGTTATTAGTTGAGTTCTTCGGCTTCTGATTTTTTTTCCGGCTATTTTTTTCTTTAGCCTTCACCTTGTTTTTCTTATTTGATTTCGCTGGTACTTCGGATTGGATTTTATACTTGCGCTTGGGTAGGGGTAGCTTATTTGGCTCTAAACCTATACCTGCTGATACCCTTGAATAGGCTTCTAGATCCTCTTGATACAACAGAGTTACCACCTGCTTTTTATATCCATAGTCCAGGAGTTGCATACAGCGCACGATTTCAAATATGTCGTCTGGGATATCATAAAGAATAACCTCACCGATTCCATGAAGGTTAAGTTCTTCTATGGATAAACCTGACAGCAATAAAACACGATAGTCTTTATCGTAATAATTACTCAAGCGCTCGCTGCGAAGGTCTTCCGATAGGGATGAATCTATGCTGATCACTCCCCAGTTTTTTTTCCTAATAATTTTAAATAAGCGTTGTATGGTTTTTCTTGAATAGGCAAATACTAAAATACGTTGGTTTTTGGACTCCTCAAGATGACTCATTAGAGTAGAAATTTTCAACCGATCTGGCACCTCATAATATTGGTTATGAACCCGCTTATTAAGTGCAAATGCTGTGCCAACTGTATTTTCTAAGGCGTTAAATCCAATACATTTCGTGTGTACTGGCATAAAGGCTAACAAGGATTCAACTGTGGAGTTAAATACTTGTGCCTGAACATATATTTGAGTTACAGATTCTACACTTTTTGCAATTTTTTTAACCTTATTGAATTGTCTATATCGATCTAATTCATCTGCACCAAAAATGACCAACATATCTAGCTTATTTAGCTGCCAAATCCCATCTGAAATAAAATCTAGCAGTCTCCCAGGATCTCCGATCACAATAGATGGATGTGATTTTAAAGCCTGCTCCTGAATCGTTTTTTCTTCTCGCTGAGTCACTCGGGAACATCGTATTTTGGCGTGATATCCCACTGCCCAAATCCATTGTTCTACTTCAATTGCAAAACTAGCGGTAGGGCATAATATCCCTATCCGATTGGATTTAAACTGCTTTTCGTCTGACTCTGCAATGTAATGCAATAACGGAAGAAGTAATTCATCCAATGATGAATTAGAAGACTTTATAAGGGCAGGTACCTGTACATGAAACAGATCTAGTAATTCCTTATGGATTTTTTTTGCTTCTGAAATCTGGACATCCTCTAACCCTTTTTTAATGCTTGGATGTATATTTAAGCTTTCAAACGTCAAAATTTCACCTCTTCTTCTCTTCTATACCTATACTGTTGTAGTGCCCAAGATCTATTGACACAGATCTATTCACCGAGCTAACAAACCTTTAAACCATTGCTCGGCAATGACTAATATACAAAAGTCATATGATAAGCCCATCCCTTTTAGCAGGATTTAACCAATGACTGTGAATACTTTGTTCCTTCGAATATCTTTGTAAAAAAATAAAAATCAGCAATAAAGACAAACACATGGCAAGCACCCCTGAAATACCTGCTTCTGGACCAAATAAACCTCCTGTCCACCAATCTGGTCCGGTTGATTGAACATATAGAATGGATGCCGACCAAGATAGCCCACTTACCTTAAACCCAAATACCCCTCCTAAAATGAAATTCCATGCACTATGTAACCCTATAGAAAGGGCTAGATTACCAGTCCAAACGAAAGGAAAAGCCAATAAAATACCTGCCAAACTAATGGTTATAAAGGTGATAAAAGACGCATTAGGATTGAGCAGATGAGCCAAAGAAAATAGCACGGAAGATAGCATGACGGCAATAATGAGCGCTGTCCTATCGGATATTCCCTTCCACCACAACCCTTCCTTAAGATTAATGAGCACGTACCCCCTAAGCATTACTTCTTCATAGAACCCAACTGCTAGCATTTGAACAAGAAAAAGTAAAACTGAGTAATGCCCCGCATTTGATGAATGGCCCAATTTATTAGTATCAAACTCAGCTTGATATCCGGCTAATTCAAGATTAAAAAAACCAAACAACCAACCAATTCCGACCATTATACTTAATGCAAGCAAACCAATTGCCCAACCAGCTATATAATGCTTTAAAGAAGTTAAATTCCAATACAGCCCACCTTGGTACCAAGGCTTATCTTTGGCGATACGATGATCCGTCAAAAATAAATTTAACCTGTACCAACCAAAGGTAACGGGTATAACGATAATCCATTGCCATCCTGCCATTGGTATAGATTGTATCAGCCCTACCAGAACAATCATACCGATAAAAAAGAACGGAATTCGAATCCCTGCTCGAAACCTTCTTTCTTCGTTATTAAAGATTGGGTTTATCATTGAGAGCTTCCTTCCCTTCAGTACTGTGATTAAAATAACGAATAGTCGGATAGGCAAAGTCGATATCTACATGTTCATCGAATGAATCCAGTATATCCTCCCATATCCCCTCGGTTATTCCTCTGCGTCTCCTAGGGTGGGTTAGGTGCCTAATGGTTAAACGAATCCCGCTATCCTGTACGTCGGTATATACTATTGGGGTTAAATAACGATACTCAATCAAATAAGACTTAGACGCTTGATCTATTTGAACTTGAGCTTCTTCAATTAGGTCTTTTGTCCTATTAGTAACGATAGTAAGAAGTATTTTTTTAGCTTTTTTCCAATCACTTTCAAATGTTAATACAATGGCAATTTCATTCCATATAAATTGGAAATCAGAGGTATAATTGAACATTTTATCAACAAAAATGAGATGATTGGGTATATGAATTACCCGCCCTGTACTTTGATCGGCAGCTACCCAATTACCAATTTCTAATAAGGTGAACTTAAAGGGTCTAATATCAATAATATCTCCCCTTACCTCACCTATTTGAATACGATCTCCAACATCAAACGGTTTTCGCCAAATAATAAATAACCACCCTGCCAAGTCAGACACTGGATCTTTTAGAGCTATAGCTAAACCTGCTGAAAGTAAACCTAAAAAAGTAGCTAAAGATTCTACTCCTGCAAACCAAATCTGAGCAACCAGCAGTACTCCAATGGCCGTAGTTGTATAGCCTACATTTTTACGCCATTTGAATCTTAGTTTTTTGTCTTCGGTATTTCGATACACCAGGCGAAGACTAAGAATTCTAATTACCCAAAGCAGCATAATGATCGCCAATGTTTCGGCTACATTTTTAGCTAATAGAGGTGAGGTTGAGAAGAAATCTACCAGATCGGAAAGGAATTCGGACATATTCTAGCTTTTTAAGATGCATGTATTGGTATCGAACACAATTATCGGTATATTTTTATCCTTTTTCCAAGTTAATACTTACGATCATGTTATACACGATACTTACTATTATTATTGCGATTATATGTGCCCTTCTTATTGTTGTGGTGCTTCTTCAGAACGGATCCGGTCAAGGTCTTTCTGGAATTGGAGCCACATCAATGGGAGGAAGCGCGGGTCTTGGAGCAAGAAGAACGGCTGATCTGCTATCTAAAGCCACTTCTTATTTGGGCGGCGCCTTTCTACTACTTTGTGTGCTTGCCAATTTTGTAATTGACCGCCCAACGAATACTGAAAGCATTCTTCAGAGCGGAGCACCTCTCGAAAGTGTCGGTGTCCCAGCAACACCACCCGCTCGTGAAACAGCTCCTTTAATGAATGATATGGGTGGAGCAACCCAAGAAACGGGTAGTAGCAACGACGCGAGCGAAAATTAATTATACTTACATTACGTTTATAGATTGTAACCCTAAGCTAGAATTTCAGGGTTTGATTAATGTTGATGATCTAAATTTCTATAATCCGTATTTACAAGAAACAATTTTTTAAAAAGAGCGTATTAGTATTACTAAGCGCTCTTTTTTAATATGTTATGTATCTAAAAAAACTGTTGGCAATGGTATGAAGCAGTTAGGTGTTGGTCACAAAGAACAATGCACAACTGGTTACAAAAAGTAGCTTCTATTTTTTAGACTCAATCCATAATTAGAAACACCTGTTTACATTAACCATAAAAAGCTTTCATATGCTTAATCAATCACAGAAAACTACTCTAGCTTCTCTTAAAAAAGCTGTTTTTTTTGCAGTTTTAACCCTATTTGGTACTAGCTCTATGCTCTATGCACAAACCCAATTAATTGAAGAAGTCACTCGATCAGGTGACGAAATCCTTATACCTTATAAAAAATATGAATTGGACAATGGATTGACCGTTATTGTTCATGAAGATGATTCCGACCCTTTGGTTCACGTAGACATCACCTATCATGTAGGGTCAGCCAGAGAAGAACTCTACAAGTCTGGTTTTGCTCACTTTTTTGAACACATGATGTTCCAGGGATCTGAAAATGTTGCTGATGAAGAGCATTTTAAAATTATTAGTGATGCTGGAGGAACACTAAATGGATCCACCAATAGAGACCGGACAAATTACTATCAAACTGTTCCAAGCAACCAACTCGAAGTGGTGTTATGGTTAGAGGCCGACAGAATGGGATTCTTTTTAGACGCGGTTACCCAAAAGAAGTTTGAGATTCAGCGAGAAACTGTGAAAAATGAAAAAGGACAAAACTATGACAATGCTGCCTATGGCCGATGGAGTGAATTAACAGCGGAAACGCTCTACCCATTTGGGCATCCATACTCATGGTTGACCATTGGTAAACTTGAGGATTTAGACCGTGTTGATGTAGATGATTTAAAAAAATTCTTTATGCGGTGGTACGGTCCAAATAATGCCACCCTTACCATAGGTGGGAATGTAACCGCAGAAGAAGTCATTCCAATGGTTGAAAAATATTTTGGCGTCATCCCAAGAGGGCCTGAAGTTGAGAATATGACTTTGGAGCCAGTTCAGATCGACGCAGACCGCTATGTTTCTTATGTAGATAACAATATCCGGTTTCCAGCACTTTTAGCAACCTACCCAACGGTACCCCGCTTCCATCCAGATGAAGCACCTCTTGACTTCTTAGCCCAAATTCTTGGTACTGGTAGAAGTTCTTACTTGTTCAAGAAATTTATCCTCACCCAAAAAGCCATTCAAGCCTCTGTATTTCATCCAGTAAGTGAATTAGCTGGTGAGTTTACCATGTTTGTATTGCCATTTCCAGGCCAAACTCTAGCCGATTTTGAGCAAGAAATGAGAGTCATTTTAGATGAATTTGCAACGGAAGGAGTAAGTGATAATGACTTAACAAAGATTAAGGCTAGCTTCGAATCTAGCTTTATCAATGGCCTCACTTCTGTTAGTGGTAAGGTTTCTCAATTAGCTGATTATCAGACTATTGCTGGAAATGCTAATTATATAGAAGAGGACTTAAGCCGTTATTTGGCCGTGACCAAAGAAGATATCATGCGGGTTTTTAATGAATATATTTACAACAAACCGGGAGTTTTACTTAGTGTGCTACCAAATGATGGTGGGGCAACTGCGCCTGCAGCACCCGACAACTATGTTGCACAAAAAGATGGAGATAATCCATTTCCTACCACGGACTATTCCGGCCTTTCCTACTCACGTCCAGAAGGAGATAGTTTTGATCGTAGCGTAAAACCGACACCCGGCACCGCTCCTTTAGTGCAGGTACCAGATTACTGGAGAGCGAGCTTTGAGAATGGAATTCAACTTATTGGCACCGAATCAAACGAAGTACCCACCGTTAATGTGCAATTATATATTAAGGGTGGGCATGAATTGGATGCAAACGAGCCACAAAAAGCTGGTCTTGCATCCTTAACCGCTGCGTTGATGAATGAAAGTACTCAGAATTACAGTTCTGAGGAGATTTCCGAAGAATTGCGTCTAGTAGCCAGTTCCATTTCTGTATCAGGTGGTAGAAGTGAAACAGTGGTCGGGGTAAGTACTCTAAGCAAGAATTTGACCCGTACTATGGAACTTTTGGAAGAAATACTCTACCGTCCAGCCTTTACGGAGGACGACTTTAATCGGGTTAAGCAACAGCAACTAGAAAGCATTCGTGCTTCTTATCAGAATCCTGCTGCTGTAGCCAGCCAAATCTACAGCCGCTTGCTCTTTGGAGATGAACATATTTACTCGGTCCCAACCTCTGGTCTCGAAGAAACAGTCAGCCGAATTACCGTTGAGGATGTTCGAAATTTCTATGAAACTTATATGTCTCCAGAAATTACAGAGGTTGTGGTGGTTGGTGATATTTCCGAAGAAGAAGCACTCTCTAGCTTAGCTTTCTTAAACAATTGGGAGATCAAAAATGTCGAGATACCTGACTTACCCGAGCCAAAACCTGGAGACTATACTAAAGTATATCTTATGGACAAAGTGGGTGCTCCGCAATCTGAAATACGCATCGGTTACGTTTCTGATATGACCTATGATGCCACTGGTGAGTACTTCAAGACCAGCTTAATGAACTATAGTTTAGGGGGGGCATTTAATAGCCGAATTAATCTAAACCTACGGGAAGATAAAGGCTGGACGTATGGAGCTCGCTCTGGGTTTAGTGGAAATGATCGAGGGAGTCAGTTTACAGCCTCAGCTGGTATCAAAGCCAGTGCTACTGATAGTGCTGTAGTAGAGTTTATAAAAGAGATCAAAGGCTTCCAAGAAAATGGGATTACCGATGATGAACTCAATTTTATGAGAAACTCTATTGGCCAGCGAGATGCACGTCGTTATGAAACACCCTTTCAAAAAGCCGGCTTCTTGGGTAACATCATCCGATATGATTTAGACGGTTCCTATGTAGACAGACAAGCTGAAATCATTCAGAGTATTACGCGAGAGGAAATCAATGCGCTAGCCAGAAAGTACCTAAACACTGATAACGCATACATTTTGGTGGTAGGTGATGGAGCGAGTAATCGCGATAAACTAAAAGCCCTAGGTTATGAGGTCGTGGATGTAACCGAGAAGGGAGACATTATAGAGCCTGTTCAAGAAGGGAACGAATAGGCGATTATATAGCTAGGCATAGGCTATTTAAAGGCCTTTTAGCAAGAAACGACGTATTATAATCATTTATCATACCCATCCACATTAACGTGTGCGATGGGTATGCTTTTTTAGTATCCTTTGATTTTCCTGTTTAACCAATATAGAGTCTCTATAGCTCCAAATCTTTTTTCGCGCTACCGATGCCGCACTTGCGATATCAACAATTGGATCGGGATATTCAATGCCATTCCCAGATGGTAAACAAGCCTTTTCAATGGGTGTTATAGACCATGGTTCGTGTATATAAGCCGTGGGGTACTGCTCTAACTCAGGAACCCATTGCCGAATAAACTCCCCATCTGGATCATGATCCTTGGACTGTTTCAGTGGATTGTACATTCGAATGGTGTTCACACCCGTAGTACCGGCTTGCATTTGAAATTGAGGATAATGGATTCCGGGTTCATAGTCCAAAAACAGCTTAGCCAAATGATATACACCAAGCCTCCAATCACAATCCAAATGATGACACAAAAAAGACACCAACATAGCTCTCATGCGGAAATTAATCCATCCCGTTGCCTGCAAGCACCGCATACATGCATCAACCAGTGGCACACCAGTGCAGCCTTGCTTCCACGCCTCCAAAAAATCCGGACGATTGGAGTATGACATAAGTTCATACCCCCGATTTACGCATTGAACTTCATACTCCGGTTCCATTTCGAACTTTTGAATAAAATGAGCATTCCACCTAAGGCGCGTCAAAAACGAAGCATATGCTCGTGGGGCTTTCGCCTTAGCTGAATGATTACTCACAAATCCGTACACCTGTCTAATACTAACATTCCCCCAAGATAAATGAGGAGAAATTCGACTACAACTCTCTCTAGATAAAAGGGGCTTTGAGATGTGCCGCTGGTAATTCCGCCCTCGAACCCCCATAAAATGCTCTAAACATTTCCATGCTTGGCTTTCTCCCGCGGGTTGATGCATTCCCGGGTAGCGCTCTAATTCAGCCCTTAACTCCGATGGAAAGGGAAAGGGATACCGATTTGAAATATCCTCAAAAAAAGCCTTTATATGTTCACTTGGCGCTGAATATGCTGGGTTAAACAAAGGTCGATTCATGCAATCCAACCATCCCTTATTCCATCCATTCCGACTATCTATTCCACGAATAACCCCATCTCTCTGACATTGCTTCCAGTCTATGCCATTGCCAGCGAAAAAAGCAGCCACACGCTGGTCTCTTTTCCAGGTTCTAATGGTGCCAGATTCCTGATAGGAAAACACTTTTTTGACAGAAAATATGTGAGAAAAAAAATGAAATATTTTCTCTGTATTCCCCCAACAATATATTATTTCTCTTCCAACTGCTTCTAGTTGTTTATTCATATCCAATAAGGAGTGAAATACAAACTGTTGATGCCGCAAAGACGAATCGGGGCCTGCTAATTCATCTCGGTCAAATATATAGAGTGGGATATAATCTTCATCGGCTTGCTCTGCCAGATAAAACCCTTCATGATCAGCTAAGCGAATGTCTCTCTTCAACCAAACTATATTTATTGCTAGCTTAAATTTTTTTTCTGGTGTTGTTAGGTTCATCCGCATTCATGAGTATAGGTCAGCGTTCGTGAGCGTTTATCTGAATTCATCAACCTTAATCTGGTTTTTTACTTTCCAATACAAAACCTAGAAAATATAGAATCCAAGATATCTTCATTGGTAATTTCCCCTGTTATCGTTCCCAGGCTCTGCAAGGCTGCACGTAGGTCAATCGCTAGAAAATCACCCGTTAGTCCACTCATTAATCCATTGAGAGCGGCTTCAACATGATTCAATGTTTTTTCAAGGGCATCTCTGTGTCGAGAAGAAGTAACCAGTAGAGAATCACCATCAAAATGAGTCTGACTCATTGCGACCTCTTTAATGCGATCTTTTAGTTCCTGTAAACCTTCGCCGGTTGCCGCAGATATATGCAGATCTTCAATACTACTCCAATCGCTTTCCTGACTGATGGCGTGATCGTCATGCATCTGCTGTTCAGTCTTAGTTAATCGGTCATATTGGGTTCCGATACAGAGAAATGGGGTATCCGTTGCCGATGCTTGCAAATCTTCCAGCTCACTCATTTCCTCTGTAGTAAAGGGCTCGTTCAAATCCCTCAAATAAACTATAACATCGGCTTCTTTCACGGCTGCTTGGCTGCGCCGGACTCCCTCGGCCTCGACGCGATCCTCTGTTTCACGTAAACCAGCTGTATCAATAAGCCTAAATAGCAACCCGCCGTGATTCCATTCTACATCAACAGTGTCTCTTGTGGTCCCAGCTATATCGGTAACAATCGCTCGATCAGTCCCTACCAAAGCATTTAAAAGTGTAGATTTACCTGCATTGGGGCGACCAATGAGCACTGTTTTAATACCGTCTTTCACCAATCTACCAGCCTCATAGCTTTCTAATAACCTATGAATGGCCGTCTTTACATCCTGTAACAGCTGTTGCAACTGTTCCTTATTAGCAAACTCAACATCCTCCTCTATAAAATCCAATTCTAGTTCAATCATCGCGGTCGCATCAATAATTTGCTGCCTAAATTCTTTTACATAAGCTCCTAAACTACCAGATAACTGCTGATTCGCGGCGTCTACTGCTTTCGCACTACGAGCATGAATTAGATCAGCTACAGCCTCAGCTTGTTCTAAGCCTAATTTGCCATTTAAAAAAGCACGTTGAGTAAACTCTCCGGGTTCCGCGGATCTAATGCCTGTTGCCAACAAAGTTTCATACACACGCTGGGTCACCAGAATACCCCCATGACATGAAATTTCTACGGTTTCCTCCCCTGTGTAGCTTCTAGGTGAATGAAATAAACTCACCAAAACCTCATCTACCAAGCGACCTTGTTCATCAACAAGGCGCCCAAAATGAATGGTATGCGATGCAGCTGTCTCTATATTCTTACCCTTGAACCGTTCCTGCACCTTCGCAATAGCCCCCCTCCCCGAAACTCTAATCACCGCAATCCCGCCTTCCCCAATTGGGGTCGCTATGGCAGCAATGGGTTCTTTATCTGTACTATTTGAAGACTCTGTCACGTGTTTTTATTTGTTTTATCTGGACTATTATTAGTACAATAATCTACGTACTCTTTTTAACCAAACT
>Ga0255753_1000297_pt1 | contig 64323 bp, 61 predicted proteins | sample 041ome_10_FD_179953 | JGI IMG/M metagenome (GOLD analysis project Ga0255753, IMG submission 179953) | Coastal salt marsh microbial communities from the Groves Creek Marsh, Skidaway Island, Georgia - 041412US metaG (version 2) | ecosystem: Environmental > Aquatic > Marine > Intertidal zone > Salt...
AACTCTGTAAAAAATTTAAGAAATAGTATGGGATTAATTGGAACAGAAATTTCTATCAACCTACCCAAGAAAGTTGAAATTAACTTAATTATTCCTTCATTTGAAGAGGCGTACCAGTTGATGTCTCAAAATAGTCCAAGTTTAAATATTTTGGATAAAAGAATAGATTCTGCGAAAATTAGCGTTAAGCAATCATGGGCTTCAACCTTACCAAGTTTAAGTATGAGCGTGGGATACAACGCTAGTTCAAGTGATCAAATTACCAAGCAATATTTCGAAGATAATTATATCAAAAGTGCTAATTTGACCTTAAGCATTCCAATATTTAATGGATTTAGAAAACGAAATGATATCAAAATTTCCAAATTACAATTATCAAAACAAGAATCATCATACTCTACTGCATTAAAAGATGCGCAGGTAAACTTACATGCAGCGCTTAATAGATTAAATAATTATCAGGAATTGATACCTATTCAAGAAGAAGTATTATTGTCAGCAGAAGAAGACTTGAAGCTAGCTCAGCAAAAATATGAGTTAGGTTCAGCAACTATATTAGAATTATTAGACGCTCAATTAACTGTTATTCAAGCTAGCTCATCATTAGTTGGTACAAAATATGATGCAGCAATTCAATCAGCTAGCTTAGATGATTTAATTGGGACGTTAGATAGAAAATACAAATAAGGAGTTTTTGTGAAAAAGTTCATTGATTTAGTTAAACAAAATAAAATTAAAGCACTTGGTGTTTTGGTAGTAATCGCATTAGCCTTTTCTTTTTTTGGTAGAGGCGATGATGACAGTATGCTTGAAGTATCTGTTCAAGAGGTTGGTACCAAAGATTTAAGCAGTAAAGTAGTAGCTGATGGAGTATTAACTCCTGAAACAGAAGTAAAACTTAGTGCAAATAGTACTACTTATATTACCAAGATTGCTGTTAAAGAAGGAGATGTTGTAAAGAAAGGTGATTTTTTAATGTCACTTGATGATGAGCAACAAAGCGCAGCTACGGAAGCTTCAAGAGCAAGTCTAGAAGCTGCAAAGGTTCAGCTTGAACAAAGGAAGAAACAACAAGAGAGACAGTCTAAACTTTATGAGCAGGGACTTATTTCAGATCAAGAAATGGAGACTACAAATTCTTCATATGCTTCAGCATTAAGCTCTTTTAATGGTGCACAATCTAGATTAATTCAAGATGAAGATGCATTATCAAAATTGAGATTAATTGCTCCACAAGATGGTACAATTACATTTATAGATGGGGAAGAAGGTGACTTGGCGCAAGGAGGTATGTTTAGCCCAACTGTTTTAATGAAGTTATCTGATTTATCAAAAATGGAAGTATATGTTAATGTGAATGAAAATGACATTGCTGATATTTCTATCAATGATACTGCATTAATTCAAGTAGATGCTTATCAAAATAAAAAATTTAAAGGCATTGTTAAGGAGGTTGCATACGCGGCTACTACTTCAAGCGGCGGATCATCACAGCAGGTCACAAATTTTCAGGTTAAAGTTCAAATGTTAGATGTAGAAGATGGAATGCGTCCAGGAATGAGTGCTACAGTCGATATTATTACGGAAGAAAGATTGGGAGCGATTGCTATACCTATTCAAGCATTAACAACTCCAAGGCCTTCCAAAAAATCTGAAGGGAAAAAACCATCAATGTCTGTAGAAGTTTCTTCAGGAGGAAATGATTGGTCTCAAATGAAAAGAAATTCAGGTAACAAGTCTAAATCAACCGTTGTATTTGTATTAAAAGAAGATAATACAGTAGAGCAGCGCGTTGTAGAAGCTGGTATTGTTGGTGACAGAGACTATGAAATTCTTTCAGGTCTTGAAGAGGGTGAAAAAATTGTTACAGGAAGCTTCATTGCCATAAGTAGAGAGCTATATGATGGGGCAGCTGTGAAAGTAAAAGAAAACTCCATACAAAGACGTAAACGTGGCTAAAAACAAAAAAGAAATTATCGCAATACAATCTGTTTCAAAAATTTACCAACTTGGAGAGACAGTTGTTAAAGCCTTAGATAATGTATCGTTAAGTATTTATGAAAATGATTATATATCTATTATGGGTCCTTCAGGATCAGGTAAATCAACATTAATGAATATCATTGGATGTTTAGATGTACCAACAAAAGGTGATTATAAATTTAATAGTGAATTAATATCAGAAATGAATGATAACCAACTTGCAAATATTAGAAATCAAAAAATTGGTTTTGTTTTCCAGACATTTAACCTGTTACCAAAATTGAATGCAATGCAAAATGTTGAAGTGCCTCTGATTTATTCTTCTTTAGGTAAAAAAGATAGAACTGAAAGAGTTGAAGAAGCTTTGAGTATTGTTGGCTTACAAGATAGAATGACACATAAGCCTAATGAGCTTTCAGGAGGTCAAAGACAACGAGTTGCAATTGCTAGAGCTCTTGTTAATAAACCTTCTATTATTCTAGCTGATGAGCCAACTGGTAATCTTGATTCTAAAAGCGGAAATGATATATTAAAATTTTTTGCCAAATTGCATAAAGCTGGAAATACTATCATTATGGTTACGCATGAAGAATCTGTTGCAAAGCTTTCAAAAAGAAGAATAGATATTTTTGACGGAAAAATTGCAAGAGATGAATAATTTTTTTAAAAATATTTTAATCGGTTTATTTTCAATTAGGTCAAATATGACCAGAGTTATTCTTACTTCAACTGGATTAACTATTGGTATTTTTACAGTTAGTTTAGTAACAGCTTCAATCTCTAGTATTGATAAGGAATTTGCAAAATCTATGGACTACTATGGAAACGATAAAATATATGTAGGTACCTGGCCATGGTCTTTTGATTTTGATTGGTGGAAATATAGAAACCGTCCAAAAATTGAAGAATCTTCTTTGGAGTATATTAATAAATACAGTGAATACGTAACAGATGTAAGTATTAAGAAAAATACTTGGACTAAAGCAAGTTTTGGTAATAAGGCTTCATGGCTACAGCTTAATGGAGTGTACCCTAGTTATCAAGACATGCTCAGCGGGACAGAGATTGTCAATGGACGTTTCTTTTCCCAAAATGAATGGGAATTACAACGAAGAGTAATTATTGTAGGCGCAAGTGTTAGAGATGGATTTTTTGAAGGCAAAGATCCCATTGGGAAAAAAATTAGATTGAATAATGTTACATTCGAAATTATAGGCGAGCTAAAAAAACAAGGTATGGGAATGGTTCCGGGAGGCAGTTTGGATTCTCTTGTGCTCATGCCTTCAACAACATTCGAACGCATTTTGACTAGATGGGGATTTGATGAATTAGTATTACAAACTAATCCAGACAATATTCCCTTAGCTAAAGAGGAAGTTGGGATGATTATGCGAGTCGCTAGAAAAATTCCTCCAGGTGATGACGATAATTTTTCTGTGAATTCTGCCGATGCTTACCAAACTCAGTTTAATGATATGAAAAATGCTATTGCTGGGATGGGATTTTTAGTTACAGGAATTTCTTTAGTTGTATCTGCTATTGGAATTATGAATGTAATGTTTGTTTCTGTTAGAGAAAGAACTAGAGAGATTGGTTTAAGAAAAGCAATGGGTGCTACAAACTTTAATATTCTAACGCAATTTTTAAGCGAAGCTGTTGCTATTGCAATTATTGGAGGGTCTGTTGGAATCCTGCTTATTCGACTAACAGTCTTTGGTATTTCTTCTTTTCCAATTGCAAGTTTTAACGGTTCTACTCTCCCGGTAAGCTTTGACGCTATTTTAATTTTTTATACTTTTATGGTTTGCGTAGTAATTGGCGTATTAGCTGGTATGATTCCTGCTAGAACTGCAGCAAATTTAAATCCAATAGATGCCTTAAGAGATGAATAGAATATTTAATTATCTTGTTGATGCCATTGGAGGCGTTTTGTTCTATTTTGGTCAAACAAAATTACGTACTGCACTGACTTTGATGGGTATTACTGTTGGAGTTTCCTCAATCATTGCAATTATGACTGTCCTAGCTACCTTTGAAAAGCAAACTGAGATGCTGGTTAGCGACATGAAAACCAATATTTTTTATATCACAAAAGATAATCCTATTGATGTTCAATTTGGACCTAGCGTTGGTCGTAAAGGAAGAATTCCAAGAATTACATGGGATGAATACGAACAGTTAAAACGTACTCTTACTTTAACAACAAATATGGCTGCCACAACAACTGAAGAGCCTAGTGATAGAACTATATCTGTTGGAAAAGAAGAATTAAAAAGTAGACTTGCAAGTTTATGGGGGTCAGATGGAGATGTTTTATCTGTTTCTAAATATGATATTCTTGATGGCAGAAATATACAAGATATTGACATAGAAAATTCTCGTCGAGTCGCTATTGTAGGATACTATATTAAAGAACAACTTTTTCCATATTCGAACCCGGTTGGTCAATCAATCGAAATTGATAATATTCCATTTGAAATAATTGCTTTAACAGAGCCAAAAGGTGAACTGCTGGGGCAAAATATGGATAGCATGATTGGTATTCCAATTAGTACCTTCTTGAAATATTTTGGCACAAAAGGCTGGAGAGGAAGACCTGATCTTCAACTTATTCTAGAAGCTGAATCGATGGATACCTTGGCAGATGCTACAGATGAAGCTATCGGGGTATTTAGAGCAATTAGAAAAATTCCTCCAGGTGAACCAAATAATTTTTACATCGCAACAAATGATCAACTAATGGATACTTTTGGAAGTTTTACTTCTTCACTATCAATTTTTGTGGGATTAATTGCAGGGATTTCATTATTGGTTGCAGGAATAGGGATTGCTAACATCATGTTAGTATCTCTTACTGAAAGAATCAAAGAGATTGGTATTAGAAAAGCATTAGGTGCCCGAAGAATAGACATTTTCTTACAGTTCTTGATAGAGGCAATTTTGATTTCTCTTCTTGGTGGAATAGTGGGAATTATTTTAGGATTATCATTTGGAAGTATTGTTGCAATATTTTTACAGCAGGACCCAGTAATCCCATTTGATTGGGTATTTTACAGTTTACAAATTTGTGCATCTATGGGAATTATTTTTGGTTTATATCCAGCGATAAGAGCATCAAGGCTAAATCCTATAGATTCAATGAGATACGATTAAGCTTATAGCCTTTTGCTTGCTGCAAAGTTCTTAATCATCTAAATTCATTCAAATTATTTATGTCTAAAAAAAATAAAATCACTGAACAAGAAGTTAAAAAAATTGCAGGTCTTTCAAGGCTATCTTTAACAAAGAGTGAGCTTGAAAAGAGAACTGAAGATATGAATAATATTTTGAACTATATGGATATATTAAATGAGATTGATACCGAAGATGTTCAAGAGCTTAATAACGTTCATGATATGCACACATCATTAAGAGCTGATACGGTTAATAGCTCTCTGAGTAAAGAAGATGTTTTAAAAAATAGTCCAAGTTCAAATGGAGATTATATTAAAGTGCCTTTAACTGTAAAAAAGGAAAGCCAGTGATACTTGGCGTTATTCCTGCAAGACTAAATTCAACTCGTTTCCCTAATAAAATTCTCTACCCACTAAATGGAAAACCTGTTATTGAACATGTTTTTGATCGCTCTAAAAAATCTTCATTGCTAGAGGATGTTATTGTTGCTGTTGATTCAGAAAAAACCTTAAAAAATATTAATTGTTCAAATGCCATAATGACTTCAGATTTACATCAATCAGGAACAGACAGAGTAGCTGAAGTTGCTAATAAATTTGATTGTAGTATTATTGTTAATATTCAAGGAGATGAGCCAGGAATTGAACCTCATTTGATTGACAGTTTAATTTCATTGTTTGATGATCCTAACGTTGAAATGGCTTCAGTTGCATCCACCGATTTAAAAGATGAAGATTTGGCTAACAGAAATGTTGTGAAGGTGAATTTAAACGAAGATAATTATGCCTTGTCATTTGTAAGAGAAAACCTCAAAGCACATCAACAGTATTTCAGACATGTTGGTATATATGCATATCGAAAAAAAACATTAGATTTATTTACTTCACTCGGACAGTCTTCAAATGAAAAAAAATATAGCTTAGAACAACTAAGAGCCCTTGATAATAATATTGCTATTAAACTATTAATTTGTGATTTTAAACATAGAAGTATTGATACAAAAGAAGACTTAAAAAACTATGAAAACTAAATTCATTTTTGTTCTTGGAGGAGTAATGTCTGGTTTGGGCAAAGGGATTTCTGCCTCTTCAATAGGGTATCTTCTTAAAAGCGCAGGCCTAAAAGTTAATATCTTAAAGCTTGATCCTTACCTCAATGTTGATCCCGGCACAATGAATCCTTATCAGCATGGAGAAGTATTTGTTTTAGATGATGGATCTGAAACGGATTTAGATTTAGGGCACTATGAAAGATTTATCGACGAGAATATGTCATCCATGAACAATGCAACTGCCGGACAAGTTTATAGTACCGTATTAGATAAAGAAAGATCAGGCTCATATCTTGGTGAAACTGTACAAGTTATTCCTCATATTACCGATGAGATAAAAGGTAGAATGAATGCATTAGGTAAATCGAAAAAATATGATGTTGTCATTTGTGAGGTCGGTGGCACAGTTGGAGATATTGAAAGCTTGCCTTTTCTTGAAGCTATTCGTCAATTATCTTTAGATTTAGGACATCAAAATTCACTTATTATACATCTCACATTACTCCCATTTATTGATGCAAGCGGAGAATTAAAAACTAAACCAACACAACACTCAGTTATGAAGTTAAGAGAGATAGGATTAACACCAGATTTTATATTCTGTAGAACACAAAATAAAGTCACTAAAGATATTAAAGATAAATTAGCATTATTTTGTAATGTTCAAGCTAGTCATGTAATTGAAAACAGAGATGTATCAAGTATTTATGAAGTACCTTTGTTGCTAGAAGAACAAAATATCACAAAAAAAATATGCCAAAGACTTGGACTTAAAAATAAACCTTCAATTGATAAGCTCAAAAATTTTATTAAAACTTATAAAAATCCTGGCAGTGCCATTAAAATTGCTATGTGCGGCAAATACACTGAATTGCACGATGCTTATAAAAGTATTACAGAATCTTTTATTCATGCAGGAGTTGAAAATAATACTAAAGTAGAAATTGTTTGGGTTAATACTGAAAAAATTAAAAATGATAAGCAAGCTCATAAAGCTTTTGACAATATCGATGGAATTTTAATTCCAGGAGGCTTTGGCTCCAGAGGAGCTGAAGGAAAAATTTTAACATCAAAGTATGCTAGAGAAAACAATGTTCCATTTTTAGGTATTTGTTTAGGATTGCAGTGTGCTGTAATTGATTATGCAAGAAATGTTTGCAATATAAAAGATGCTAACAGCGCAGAGTTTAAACCTAAAGCAAAACATAAAGTTATTAATCTGATGGAGTCGCAAAGAGCTATTAAGTTAAAAGGTGGAACCATGCGATTAGGGTCCTATGATTGCGATATTGAAGTCGGAACTAAAGCATTTTCAGTTTATCGTAAAAAATCTATCAGCGAACGCCATAGACATAGATATGAAGTAAATAATAAATATGTCAACAAAATGAAGAAAAAAGGTTTAATTTTTTCAGGAATGAATGAAAAGCTTGGAGTTGTTGAAATTATAGAACTAAAAAATCACCCATGGTTTGTTAGTTGTCAGTTTCATCCAGAGCTTAAAAGTAGAGTCGACAAAGCACATCCACTTTTTAGAGAATTCGTTAAAGCATCATTGAAAGAAAGTAGAAAATAATGGCAGTAAATAAAGTACAGACAAAAAATATTGTTTTTGGAGATAATGCAATTCCTTTTATTGGAGGGCCTTGTGTTATAGAAAGTAGGGATCATTGTTTTGGTATGGCAGAACAGATTACGGAGGTTGTGTCTAAATTAAATGTACCATTTATTTTTAAAAGCTCTTTTGACAAAGCAAATCGTACTTCAATATCTTCTTATAGAGGAAATGGCATTGAAGATGGACTAAAAATTCTAGAAGAAATCAAAAATAATTTTAATATTCCTGTTACTACAGACATTCATCTTCCAGAGCATGCAAACGAAGTGTGTGATGTGGTGGACATTATCCAAATTCCAGCATTTTTATGTAGGCAGACAGACCTTTTAATCGCAGCAGCTAAAACAGGAAAGATAATCAATATTAAAAAAGGACAATTTTTATCTCCTTACAAAGTTGGAAATATTATTAAGAAGGTTCAAGAAGCTGGCAACGATAATATTTTAATAACTGAAAGAGGTAATACATTTGGCTTTGATAGCTTAGTTGCTGATTTAAGGTCAATTCCAATCATGAGACAGTTTGGTTTCCCAGTCATTTTTGATGCAACACATAGCGCACAGATTCCGGGAAATCATGAAAAAACTACTAGTGGAAATAGAGAATATATTCCATCTCAAACTTTCGCAGCTGTATCATCTGGCGCAGATGGTATTTTTATGGAAGTACACGATGATGTTGAAAATGCCTTAAGCGATGCTAGTACTCAGTGGCCAATTAGTAAGCTTGAAAAAACTTTAAAATCAATACTAGCATTTAGGGAGACTTATTTAAAATATGGATAAACAATTAAAAGAAAAGCTTTCAGGAATTAAACTTTTTATTTGCGATATTGACGGAGTATTAACTGATGGAGCACTTATCAAAAGCACTTCAGGAGAAGAAATGAGATCCTTTAATGTTTTAGATGGCGTAGGATTTGTTATGCTTCGTTTATTAAAGCTTAATATTAAAACGGCATGGATTACTGGTAGAGAATCTGAAACTACTACACTAAGAGCCAAAGAATTACAAATTGATGATATTTATAATGGTGTTATTAGAAAAATTGACGCATACAGCGAATTAAAAAAGAAGTATAGCGTATCAGATAATGAAATATGTTTTGTTGGAGATGACATAATTGATATTCCTATTCTTGAGAAAGTTGGTTTTGCAGTTACAGTGCCTAATGCTCCTAAATATATTGCTAATTATGTACATTACACGACCACTTTAGCAGGAGGAAAAGGAGCTGTTAGAGAGGTTATTGATATGTTGATTGAATCAAGAGGAGACTATACAGCTCATTTAGATAAGCTTCTCGAAGAATTAAGATGATTAAAAGATTTAATAATTTTTCATTCCTTATAATGTTTTATCTAATTGGATGTTCAAGCCCTGAATCCAGTGAAAATATTGTACAAGATCGACATGATCAGGTATCCAGTAATGTAGAAATTACTTTAACAAAAAAAGGCAATATTACAGCAAAGATTCAATCTGATATTCTCAAAAAAAATAATGAGTCTTTGCAATTAGAGCTATATGATAATGTGTTTGTTGATTTATATGATGAAAATTTTATGCATAAATCCCTCATTAAGTCCCAATCAGCAATTGTTGATGAAAAAGATAATCTAATTAAAGCTTTTGGAAATGTTAGCGTTGAGTCAAATGATGGCAAGAAGCTATTGACAGATTCCTTGCTTTGGGATAATAGTTCAGACAAAATATTTACCGAAGCTACTTTAGAGTTTATAACTTCAGATACGGATACATTTTATGGTAAAGGATTTGAATCAAATATAGATTTAACAAATTGGAATATTTTAAATCCTAGAGGTTCAATTAACAATGAGTAAGATTTTAAAAGCGGAAAATTTAGTAAAACAATATGGAGATTTTTATGCAGTCAATGATATTGATTTAAATTTGCATAAAGGAGAGGTTGTAGGATTGTTAGGTCCAAATGGTGCAGGCAAAACAACAACATTCTATATGATTACTGGCATGATTAGGCCAACTTCTGGACAGATTACTTTTGGGGATAAAAATATTACAAAATCTCCAATGTATAAAAGAGCAAGAATGGGTATTGGGTACTTAGCTCAAGAGCCATCTATATTTGCAAAACTTAGCGTAGAAGATAATTTAAAAATTGTTTTAGAAACTATTATCCCGGATAAAGAAGAGCAAAATACATTAATTGATAAGCTACTTAATCAGTTCAACATTGATCATATTCGACATAATATTGGTGCAGGATTATCTGGTGGTGAAAGAAGAAGGGTTGAAATCTGTAGAACTTTAGCTCTTAAGCCAGATTTTGTTTTACTTGATGAACCTTTTGCGGGCGTTGATCCAATTGCAGTCGAGGATATTCAACAAATGATTATTTCATTAAAAAAACAAAACATAGGCGTATTAATTACTGATCATAATGTAAGAGAGACATTGTCTATAACAGATAGATCATATTTATTGTATGGTGGAAAAATTTTAAAATCAGGCGACGCTGAGACGCTTGCAAATGATGAAGAAGTTAGAAGAATTTATCTTGGGAAAAATTTCAAACTTGATCAATGAGTAAACTATCCACCAAGCTCAAACAAAAACAATCTATTGTTCCCCAACAAATTATAAAGTCTAGATTATTAGAGCTTTCTATTGAAGAGCTTGAAAAAGATTTAGAAAATGAGATTCAAATTAATCCAGTTTTAGAAGAAAAAAGTATACAAGAATCAGAACCAATCAATCAATATAAGGACGGGTTTTCAGATCAGGGCTCATATGATTTATTTTTAGCGAATCTTCCTGAAAAAAAAGATATATCTGATGACTTGATTAATCAAATAGATACTTCAGATTTGGATAATAGCCATAAGCTGATTGCAAAAGAAATAATTTTTAATTTAGATAAGAATGGTTTTTTAGATACCGAATTAGAATTAATTGCTGACAACCATGCATTGAGCGTAGAAGAGATAAACAAGATTAGAAAATATGTAATGCAATTAAATCCTAAAGGGATAGCCTCTAGAGATTTAAAAGAATATTTAATTTTTCAATTAAATGATGTTAATAGCCTTTCAGCTGAAATCGTTGAAAATTATTTTGAACAATTTCTTAATCAGGACATAAAAGCTATCAAGAATGCATTAAGTTACAGTTCAGAAGAAATTGATCAAGCATTGCTAATAATTGCAGATCAAAATTTTTCACCAATATTTGATATTGATTTAGGGGATGAAAATATTATACCGGACGCAGTCGTGAAGTTGAAAGATGATGGGTGGCTCATTTTAATCAATGATAGTTTTTTAAATAAATATCAAATATCTCAAGATTATTTAGATGCAGCAGTTAATGAAAAATCGTCAGAACAAGAAAAGTCTTTTTTAAAAAACCATATAAGTAGTGCTCAAAATATTCTAGATACGCTTAATTATAGGTCAACAGTTTTGAAAGACGTCATTGAACAAATCCTGTTGGTCCAAGGCGACTATTTATCAGAAAAATCAGAATTCTTAAATCCTTTAAAATTAGAAGATATAGCCAAAAAAATTGAAAAAGATATTTCAAGCATTAGTAGAGTAATCAAAAATAAATATATTGATTCTCCTATTGGACTTGTTAGTTTAAAAAGTTTATTTTCTAGCGCATTAATAAAAAATTCTGGAGAAGTTTCATCTTCTAATGAGTTAAAATATATGATTTCTAATATTATTGAAAAAGAAGATAAGGATAACCCTCTTTCTGATTCAGATATAGTTGAAAAATTAATGATAAAAGATTTTTTAGTTGCAAGAAGAACTGTAGCCAAATATCGTAAAATATTAAATATTAAAAATGCAAATCAAAGGAAGGAATAATGAGTTTAAAACATTGTATTAAAGTTGACGATTTCAATAAGAATGAAATATTAGATTTATTTGAATTAGCGGCCGAGTTAAAAGCAAAGTATAGAAACAAAGAAAGCTATACACCATTCAAAGATCATTCTATGGCAATGATATTTGCAAAGCCTTCTGCGCGAACTAGAGTGTCTTTTGAAACTGGATTTGCTTGGATGGGAGGCCATGCTATTTATTTAGCTCCGCAAGATATAGGTTTAGGGACTCGTGAAAGCGCTTCAGATTTAGCTCAGCTCTTTAGTAGATATAATGATATGATTATGGCAAGGGTTTTTAGTCATAAAGATATGCTGGATTTTGAAAAGCATGCAACCGTTCCAGTAATCAATGGTTTGACTGACTATAATCATCCGTGCCAAATACTTACTGATATGTTTTCTATTTGGGAGCAAAAAAAGGATAATCTTGAAAATCTTAAAATTGTTTATGTAGGTGACGGAAATAATATTGTGAATTCTTGGATTAGATTAGCAGCTATACTTCCCTTTGAATTTACGTGTGTATGTCCAGAAGGGTTTGAACCAGATGCTGATACAATATCTTTTACTAAATCTAAGGAAATTTCAACAATTAATATTTCTCATGATCCTGTTGAGGGGGTTCAAGGTGCAGATGTTATTTATACTGATGTATGGGCATCAATGGGTCAAAAAGAAGAACTTGATGAAAGAATCAAAATATTTTCTCCATTGCAAGTCAATGAAGAGCTTATAAAACATGCAAAAGATGATTATATGTTTATGCATTGTCTTCCAGCTGAAAGAGGTAGAGAGGTAACAGATGAAGTTATTGATTCTGCTAATTCTATTGTTTTCGAACAAGCTGAAAATAGATTACATACTCAAAATGCAATAATGGTTTCATTGGCAGATAAGGCTTAAATCAGAGTCTATTAATGGATATAGATTGTCCATCATATTTGACATAATTAAAATCGTCTTCTGAACAATCATCAATAATGATAAGCTCTTTATTGTTTTCAGTGTAATGGAAAGAGTGATGATAGTGTCCCATTATTACTAAATCTGATCCTTCTTTCCACTTTTTTCTAGAAAATTTAATCAATTCATTATGAATTTTTTTTAGTAATTCGTTGTTAATTTGATGAGAATCTTTTCTTTCATAAGAGATTTTTTCTGCTATCTTCAATGCAACAGACTTAGGAAGAATTGAGTATAAAAAATTAAATATCTTACTTCTTAAAATTATTTTTAAAATTCTGTATCCCTTGTCCCATGATAGTATTCCGTCTCCGTGTGTTACATATATCTTTTTGGACCCAACGGATATAGTTTGATCGGTAAGAAATGATTTAGTAGTGTAAGAACGAAATTTATCTCCAATCCAATAGTCATGATTACCAGCCATGAAATAAATCTCAAAACCTCTTTTTTTTATTTGATCTAGAATCAAAAAAATATCTTCAAAATTATCAGGATTATTTTTTTTGTACTCAAAGTAATAATCAAAGAAATCTCCCATTATAAATATGCTTCCATTGTTTTCTTTAAGAGAATTAATAAACTCTTTGAGTTTTTTAACTTTCTTATCATTTGACAAAGATGGGGTCGGAGAAAAATGATTGTCTCCAAAAAAGTAAATAGGTAATTGCATGGAAAAACTTAATCTTTTATCAAAATTGCATCAATGAATTAATATTATATCTTTTTTAAACCTAATTATTCATTCTTTGATAGTAAAAAATAATTCCAGTCTTTAAATTATTTGAAACTTTATCAATTTTTTAACTTATAAAATCATATGAAAGCTATATTAATTCTAATATTATTTGCAAATCAACTATTTGCCCAAAGTTTTGGTCAAAATAAAGTACAGTATGATACTTTTGATTGGGAATACGTTGTTAGTCCTAATACCAATGTATATTACTACGGAGATAATTATGATTTAGCTATTTTTACCTCTAAGGTTGCTGAAAAATCATTGGAGCAGATAGGAAAGCACCTTAGATGGACCAGCAATAAGCCAATTAAAATTATTGTGTATACTTCCCATAATGATTTCCAGCAGACCAATGTAGTTAATGTTTATATGTCCGAAGGAGTAGGAGGAGTTACAGAGCTTTATAAGAATAGAATTGTAATTCCTTTTGAAGGATCTTATGCACAATTTGAACATGTCATCCATCATGAGTTGGTACATGCCGCAATAAATGAATTAGTTTACGGTGGAAATGCTCAAGGTCTTATTAGTGGTAGAATATTATTACAAGTACCTTTATGGGCTAATGAAGGTTTAGCAGAATTTTTATCAGTAGACTGGGACACTAATTCGGACATGGTAATGAGAGATCTAGCTATTGAAGAAAGATTGCCATCTATCCCTGAACTAAATTATTCTATTCTTGCCTATAAGGGGGGACAATCAGTTTGGCAATATATTACCCAAAAATATGGTCGAGAGAAAGTTGGAGAAATTTTTCAACAAATGAGGAGAACTCAAAATGCCGAAAGAGGTTTTGAAAGTGCTTTAGGGGTTGATTTTGAAAAACTCACCGATGATTGGCATGATTTTTTAAAAAGAGAATATTGGCCTGACCTGGTAAATAGAGAGAACTTTGATGACTTTTCAACAAAAATTACTGATAGATCAAAAACAAGAAATTTTTATAATGTGAGCCCTTCTTTTTCTCCAGATGGAAATACAATAGCATATTTTACAGATCAGAGTGGTTATATGGATTTAATACTGTATGAAGTTGGGTCAGAAAAACAAAAAAAGAGATTAATTAGAGGTAATACAACTCCTGATTTTGAGGAATTAAAATGGTTGCAACCAGGTATTTCATGGTCACCTGATGGCAAGTTTATATCTTTTGCCTCTAAAAGTGGAGAACAAGACTCAATCATTATCGTAAATGTAAAATCTGGAAAATATGAAAAAATTCCTATTGACTTAGATGGGGTTTTCACAACGTCTTGGCACCCATCTGAAAACCGAATTGCATTCATGGGACATAAAGATGATTCGAGCGATATATATGTTATTCACTTGGATAGCAATGAAGTAAAAAATATAACCAACGATATATTTTCCGAAGCCTCACCAAGTTGGTCACCTGATGGAGCAAAAATATATTTTACCTCGGATAGAGGAGTTAATTCTAATAGTAATGCAATGTTTGATGTTGATTTTTCACAAACAGATATTTATGAATATGACTTTAGTAAGGCTCAAGTATCCCAAATTACTAACACATCTGTAAATGAAAATTACCCTGTGGCTAATGCTGATGGAGATTTATTTTATACTTCTGACTATAATGGTATTACTAATATTTTTAAACACAATCTTTCTAGCAACGACTCATTTCCAATTACTAACGTGATTACAGGTATACAGCAAATTGACATAGATAAAAATAATAATATAATTTTTTCGGGATTTAAAGAACGAGGATGGGATTTATACTTGATGAGCAATGCTAATCAAGTTTCAGAAAAGGAAGTTAAACAAACAAAATATTTTGCAGAAAAAGGTGTGAGCAATGATTTTGAAGATTTAAGATCTTTAAAGAAAAATCAAAAAGTTGCTACTCAGCAAAATTATTCAACCTATATCTTTGCTAGAAATTATAAATATAAAAATGCGGATGAAAAAGAGAAGGAAGAAACAGAAATTGATTCCCTAAGATTTAAAGATGAATTTATAGCAAGAAAATATCAAACTGAATTTTCAGTCGATTATATTTCTACATCCGCAACCATTGATAATCTTTTTGGAACAAGAGGAGTCGCTAATTTAGCATGGAGCGATGTCATGGGAGATCATCGTATAAATATTGGAACGAATCTTGTGCTAGATTTAGATAATAGTGATTTTGTAGTACAGTATGCATATCTAAAAAATAGAACTAATTATTATACAACCTTATTTCAACAGGCTAATACTTTTTCTTTAGGGTATAATTTAAGTTATGACTTTATAGGACAATTGAGAGATTATGGAATTGGTTTTTTTGGACAATATCCCTTTTCAAAGTTTTCAAGATTAGATTTTGGAGCCACACTTAGATCTGTTAATTATACAATTAAACAATTTGATATTTTTACATATCAAACAACTACTAATTATGAAGAAAATTTAAAAGCATTGGTTCCATTAACAAGCTTTGTATATGATAATTCTACAAATGGTTATACTGGTCCAGTGGATGGATTTAAGCAATACTTAACTTTTCAATTTAGTCCTGACATTGGCAGCAATTCTATTCCATTTCAAACATTAAAGTTGGATATGAGAAAATACTTTAAACTAAGTAGAAATTATAGTATTGCAGCAAGATTGATGCTTGGTAAGAGTATGGGTGATAAGCCGCAAAAATTCTTTCTAGGTGGTAATTCTCAAATGATGATTTTTTCCGATACTCAAACTGAAGGAAGGGATGATTCTGGATTTTATGCTCAAAGAGTTTTGGACTATGATAATACAAGCATTCTTGAAGATGTATATTTCAGTGAATATGTTTTTCCTTTAAGAGGAGCTAGATATAGAGAAAGAGTTGGTGAAAATGTTGCTGTTGCAAATTTTGAATTTAGATTCCCATTTGTAAACTATGTTGACGTTAGTTTTCCTGCTAGAATAAGATTTGGAAACATTTTTGGCCATTTATTTTTAGATGTTGGCGCTGCATGGGATTCTTCAGATGAATTTGATAACAGTGAACTTGTTAGAAGTAAGTATGGATTAACTGATCCTAAAGCTTCTCCAGTTTTGACTACTTTTGGATTTGGTACTAAAATATTTACTCCTTTTGCATTAATTAGAATTGATACAGCGTGGGATAAATATCCAAGCGGTGGATACTCTAAGCCCCAATATATTATATCCTTTGGTTATGATTGGTAAACAAGATTGAAATTCACTGTTTTATCGGAAGATGATCATTCATTAGCACGTACTGGTAAAATTGAAACAGATCATTCTATAATCGAAACACCTGTTTTTATGCCAGTTGGAACTCATGGGGTAGTAAAATCACTTTCTCCTAACGACTTGCATGATCTTGAAGTTGAGATAATGTTATCAAATACCTATCATCTATATTTAAGGCCAGGAACAGAAATCATTCATGAAAATGGTGGGTTGCATAAATTTCTAAATTGGAATAAAAGTATCTTAACAGATAGTGGCGGGTATCAAGTATTTTCTTTAAGCAATATGAATAAAATTACTGACACAGGAGTTAATTTCCGTTCGCATTTAGATGGAAGTGAGCATTTTTTTACTCCAGAAAAATCCATGGAAGTTCAAAGGCAGCTTGGTTCAGATATTATTATGGCATTTGATTATTGTCCTCCTGCAAACTGTTCAAAAAAAGAACTTAAAAGAGCTTCGAGGCTTACTGAAGATTGGACTAGGAAGGCATTTGAGTATATCGAAAGTAAGTCCAATGTGTATGGTCATAACCAAACTATGTTTCCAATTATTCAAGGTGGAATAGACTCATCGGAAAGAATGAAATGCTTAGAACAAATGCTTCCGTTTGCAAAGTGTGGAATTGCTATAGGTGGACTTTCAGTTGGAGAAAAAAAAGAGCCTATGCTAGATATAGTAGAGCTATTAGGAAAAAATATGCCAATTGATCAGCCAAGATATTTGATGGGGGTTGGAAAACCGACAGATTTAGTAAAAGCTATTTTAAGAGGCGTAGATATGTTTGACTGTGTATTACCTGCTAGAAATGCAAGAAATGGACAAATCTTTACGCACAATGGTGTAATAAATATAACGAATAGTAAATATACACATGATACCACCCCAATTGATCAACATAGCTCAATTGAATTTGCAACACAATTTTCAAAATCCTACTTACGTCACCTTTTTAAAGTAAATGAAATGTTTGGATTGAGAATTGCTACGCTTACAAATATTGCCTACTATTTTGATTTGATTAAAGAAATAAAAAATGAAATTAATAATAATACTTTTGTAAAATGGTCAGAAGAATATTTACAAAATTATGATAATTAAAAAATGTTAAAAGTAGGCCAAAAAGCTCCATTATTTGTTTTAAAAAATCAAGATGATAAAAATATCTCTTTATCCAATTTTTTAGGATCTAAAGTATTTATTTGGTTTTTTCCAAAGGCAAGTACTAGCGGTTGCACTAAAGAAGGTATTGGGTTGAACGATCAAATAAAGATATTTAAGAAAAAAAATATTTCAATTATTGGTATAAGCAAAGACTCGATTAAAGCACAAAAAAATTTCTGTATTAAAAATAGTTTTAAATTTGATATTCTATCAGATAATGAATTAGAGGTTCTTAAAGCATATAAAGCCTGGGGACTAAAAAAAATGTATGGAAAAGAATATGAAGGTATTCTTAGAATATCATATTTAATTGATGAAGAAGGAAATATTGAAAAAACATATAATAAAGTTAAAACTGTTACACATGCAAAAGACGTTCTTGAGTCACTTAATGCGTAATATTTTTTTATTATTCATTATTTTTTTATGTTCTTGTGCATCAGTAATGTCTCCTTCTGGCGGTGATATAGACACAATACCACCAAAGTTAGAAAAAACACTACCTAGCGAATTAATTAATCTATCACCCGAACAAAATATAACCCTTTTTTTTAATGAGTATATTCAGGAGGAATCTTTAAAAAAAGCTTTTGAAATTTTTCCAAATGTAAATGAAAAAATTCAATATGAATATAAAGGAGATAGGGTGGTTGTAAGACTTCCAAGCAGTCTTGACAAGAATAAAACCTATATAATGACATTAAACTCTAATTTTGCTGACGAACATAATGTTAAATTAAAGGAAGATGTAGTGATTCCATTTAGCCTATCAAGTTTTATAAATGATGGTAAAATTCGTGGAAATATATATGGTGTATTTACTAAGCCATCGATTTTGTTATGGCAAGGCAAGATTAGTAAAGAGGAAATGTTAAGTATTGAACCAAACTATATATTATCAGGATCTAGCTCTTACAATTTTGATTTTCTCCCCCATGATGATTATACTATATTGGCTGTAGATAAATATAATAGAAGATTAGATCTGAATGATAATATTGTATCTTTCAGCAGTTTGTCGCAAATATCCATTCAAAAGGATAGCATAGGTAAAGCAAATTTCTTTTTTAACGAACAGTTAATAGAAGAAGAACCTGATAGTCTTGTAACTGAAGAAATTAACGTAGCGAAAAATGCAACTTTACTGGGAAAGGTTAGTGGAAATTTCATACTACCGATGATTGTAAGAATTAGTAATACATCCCATTCTTTTTTAGCCAATGTAGGTATTGATGGAAAATTTAGTATAATCAATGCTGTCGAGGGAAGCTATCAGTTAATAGCTTTTCAAGATAGAAATAATAATCAATTACTTGATACAGGATCTTTTAGTGAGAATTTATTATCAGAAAAATTTTTAGTATATCCGGATACTTTAACTTTAAGAGAAAATTGGGAAATTGAAATAACAGATTGGAAAATTAATGAGTAAAAAATTAACAACAGTAGCTGTAAGTGGATATTTTGATCCAATTCATGTAGGGCATTTAGAGTATCTACAATTGGCTAAAAAACTAGGGGATAATTTAATAGTTATTATTAATAATAATTTACAAGCAGAGCTAAAAAAAGGTTCTACATTTATGGATGAAAAAGACAGAATGGAGATAGTAGCTGCCTTAAGATGTGTTGATGAGGTTTTTTTAAGTATTGATACTGATAAAAGTGTGTGCAAGAGCTTAGAGCGCATTAAGCCTGATATCTTTGCTAATGGAGGAGATAGATCATTAGATGAGATACCTGAAACTGCTGTAATGAAAAAATATAATATTAAGATGGTAGATGGCTTAGGATCGAAAATTCGTAGTAGTAGTGATTTAACAGGTCTTGGTAAATGAAACGAAGGCTCGATAAGAAAAAAACCCAATTGCTTGAAGATTTTCTATCTCTAGGAGAAAAGTGTGATATTAAAATTATCCATGATAAAGGAGATTTTAACGGGGACAATTGTTTACTTTTTGCAAACAATACCATTGTAATCAATAAACACAAGCCTTTGGATCAGCGATTACATGTTTTGGCAAAGTGTTTTAGTCAAATTAATCTTGAAAATGTTTATATTAAGCCCGTATTAAGAGATTTAATAGAACAAGCAAAAACAGATAAAGTATATGAGTAATCAAAAACATTTATGGGCTCCATGGAAAATGGATTACCTTGAAAATAAAAAAGGAGATTCTCAAAAAATATTTTTAGATAAAGCGAACGAATCGAATGATAGAGAAAATTTGATATTGCATCGCTCTAATAATTGTTATGTTATAATGAATTATTATCCGTACAATAATGGACACCTAATGGTAGTTCCTTATAATGAAGTAGATAGATTTGAAGATTTAGAAGATGCAACATTAAGTGAAATAATTACTTTATCAAAAAAAATTATGAAAATATTAAGAGCAAATTTCAATTGTGATGGTTTTAACTTTGGAGCAAATATAGGTGAAGGCTCTGGAGCATCTATCCAATCACATTTACATTTTCACATTGTTCCTAGATGGAAATCAGATACATCGTTTATGCCTGTAATTGGTAATACCAAAGTAATGCCTCAAACATTAGATGATACATTTAAGCAATTATCTACCTTATTTCAGGAGAGTCTATAATGGATTTATTTTCACATTCATGGCTTCCTTTTATATATCAATACGGTTTTGGAGTTTTAATTTTTGGTGGTGGATTGTTTGCAGTATTTAAAGCATATGGAGGTCAAAAATTTTGGAATGAATATAAGATTTGGATTCAAATTCTTGTTTGGGGCTTCATTTATGTTTCCTCTATTCATTTATTAATGACTGTTTCTGCTTTAAATGATTCCCCACAATTATATTTTGTTATTTTATTAATGTATTTATTTAATGTGATGTTGTTAACAAGGAAGCTTTCATGACAACGATTCCGACAACAGAACTTTTTTGGGTTATTCTTACTGTGTATGTTTTTTTTGTCTTAGGTGCTGGTTTATTTTTTGCTCGAAATAATCAGTCCACTGAAGACTTCTTTTTCGGTGGGAGAAGATTTTCTTGGTGGTTAATTGGAATGTCTATGTTAGCTACTGGCGTGGGATCTCATAGCTTTGCAAAGTATGCATCTAAAGGATTTGAATATGGTTTTTCATCCACAATGACTTACATGAATGATTGGTTCTTCATGCCATTATTGTTATTTGGCTGGATACCAATTATTTATTATATGCAGGTTAATTCTATTCCTGAATATTTTGAAAGACGTTTTAATTCAACAGTAAGAAATTTATCAACAGTTACTATGTTATTATATCTTATTGGCTACATTGGTATTGGGTTATTAGCGCTTGGATCATTATTGCAGCCTATATTAGGATGGGAAATAAATACTATTATCATTGTAGTTGCGGTGATTTCAGGAGTATATGTTTCGCTCGGCGGGCAAACTGCTATCATCTTTACTGATTTTCTTCAAGGAGTAATTTTACTCTTTGCAGGCTTATTAATTTTTGGGTTAGGTATCGCATACATTGGTGGATTTGATTTATTCTGGGATAATCTTTCTACAACAAATAAATTACCATTAGCTGATTTTAATTCCCCTCCAGATTTTAATTTTGTTGGAATTTTCTGGCAAGATGGAGTGGTAGGATCAGTTGGGTTTGCCTTTATGAATCAGGCAGTAATTATGCGATTTTTAGCATCTCGCTCTGTAGTGCATGCTAGAAGAGCAACAATGATGAATGTACTAGTATTTCTACCAATTGGAACTGTAGCTGTTTCTAATTCCGGATGGATCGCAAGAGCTATAGCCAATATTAATCCCAATATCATTCCTGAAACAACAAATCCAAATGGAATTTTCACTGTAGTTGCTTCTTTAGTATCTAATTCTGAACCAATTTTTGCATTTTTAGTTGCAGCGGTTGTTGCAGCTTTAATGTCAAGTCTAGATTCTCAAATTAATGCTTCAGCAGCAGTGGCTGTAAACGATGTATATACTCCATTAAGCAAAAATCCTTCAGAGAAAACACGTCTGAGAGTATCTATGCTTACTTCTTTGCTGGTAACTTTTATTGGTATTCAAGCAGCATTCTTATTTGCACAATATGGAACAATATATGAAGCACATGGAGCTTTTCACAGTGTGGTAACTCCACCTATGGTCACAGTGATATTTTTAGGAATTTTCTGGCAACGTTTCTCTTCGAGGGCTGCCATATTAACGTTTTTATTAGGAGCAGTTTTTATATTCTTAGGTATCCAGTATCCACAATTTTTTGTTCAACCATTCTCACATGGAATAGAGTACGTTGAAGCAAAACCATGGTCATACATAAGAGCGCTCTATAACGTATTTGCCTGCACAACTATTGGAGTGATTGTAACATTGTTAACTACTAAGCCTGGTAATGATCATTACAAAAAAATTAAAGGGTTAACTTTGTGGACTATTAAAGATGGTCCAGAGTATTTCAAGGGTTCAACAGTAAATGAAAATGCTGGAAGTAAAATTACCTTTAATGGCGAAATGATTGAAGTTGTTAAAAACACATCTAACGAAATTAATTTACCGCAAGGATTAATGGATGAGCTTGGTGCAAAGGAAGGTGATTTCGCATACATATCAGACGTAAGATGGTATTATGGAGGATTAAAATCTACTCACGCTAATATCGGAAAATGTTCTTCGAATGATAATATTCAGATTTCAGAAAATGTTCAATCTCATGGACAATTTGATTTATCAAAAAAAATATTTATTGAGCTAGAATTATAAATTCTAAAAAAAAAAATTGACAAATATTTTTCTAATTGTTTATAATCCCGTAGTTAAAATCGCTTTTTAAGATGTTGAAGCAGGTCTTAATGAAAAAATTGACCTGGCCATGCACTTAAAAAGAATTTCACTACTTTTTAAGAGTTGAAGCAGACGTGGATGAGAAAACAAGTCTGGCCATGCGATTAAAAAAGTCTTAGGGGGCGTTTTTAAAAGTTGAAGCTAATTTTTATGAAAAAGGAGATTAGGCCATGCGTTTAAAAACAATTTGTCTATACATGTGTGTTGCAATAACACAATTATTTTCACAAACCGGTAATTTACTAGGAGTTGTTTCAGATGCTAACGGTTCCTTTCCATTACCCGGTGCCAATGTTTATTTGGAGGGAACTAACTTTGGAGGAATAACTGATTCTGGAGGTAAAGTTTATCTTTCAAATCTACCAGCAGGAAATTATAAGCTAGTAGTGTCGTACATTGGATATGAAAATCAAGAAAAAGATATTTCTATTGATGCTGAAAGTTTGAATACTTTTTCAGTAGAATTATCAGTTGGAACATTAGTTGGAAACGATATTGATGTAATTGGTAATTCTTTATCGGGCCAGGCTAGAGCGTTAAATAATCAAAAAAATAAATCAAATATTAGTAATGTAATTTCATCCGATCAGGTTGGAAAGTTTCCAGACTCAAATATTGGAGATGCGTTAAAACGTGTCCCTGGAATTGCAGTTTATAATGATATGGGAGAAGCAAGATTCGGTCATGTAAGAGGAACTCCATCAAGCTTTAATTCAGCAACGATCAATGGAGAAAGAATGCCATCCGCTGAAGCTACAACAAGAAGTAACCAGTTGGACCTAATTCCTGCTGATATGATTCAAACTATAGAAGTTATAAAAGCCCTCACTCCTGACATGGATGCTGATGCAATAGGAGGGTCAATTAATCTTATTACACGAAAAGCTGCAGGAACACGAACATCAGTAACTATTGGAAGAGGTGAGAATACCTTGGATGAAGCTGATAAGATAGTTCAGTTATCTGGAATGCATTCCAATAGATCAGAAGACAGCAATTTTGGTTATGTGTTTAATTTTTCTTTTTATGATAACTGGACAGGTACTGATAACGTTGAAGCTGAATGGGACGATAAAGGAAATATTGTTGAACATGATATTAGAAAGTATTTAGTTCATCGCGAGAGAAAGAGTCTTGGATTGAGATTCGATTATAATTTGGGTAATACAGAACTATATACAGATCTTAATTATAATGATCGTGATGATTACGAAAATAGATATCGTCAAAGAATAAAGGATTTAGATGAAGGTGAAGGAAGCCAAGAGGTTAGAAGACAAACTAAAGCAGGATTGCCAGGTAATGAATATGGAAGACTGGAAGATCAAAAGCTTTTTTCCTATAAATTTGGTGGAACAAGTCTTTTAGATAAGCTAAAACTAGATTATTCTTTTAAAATTTCAGAGGCTTCAGAGTTAAGACCTAACGAAAGATATCTGGCTTTAAGATTAAAAAAACAAACTGCCGTTTGGAATCAAAGTACTGAAAAGCCAAACTTTACTTTCTCAAATGCAATCGCTGCAGACTTAAATAATGTATGGGATTTTAGAAACTTAATTGAAGAACGCAGAGATACTGATGAAAAAGCACAAAGCTTTAAGGTGGACGCTGACTACAATTTTAATGACAACCTAAAATTAGAAGCTGGATTGAAAATTAGTTCAAGAAAAAAGGAAAGACGTAATGAGTTCTACGAATTTGAACCAGTAGATGAAGATGCTTTTTTAGCAGATGCATTTTCAAACATCGTTAGTCAAGATAAAAGTGAATGGTTAAATGATGGGGATGGTACTTCTTATAATTCAGGGTCTTACGTAAGTAGAGAATTTCTTGGAAATTTGGATTTATCAAATACAGAACTTTTTGAGAGAGTTATTGTTGAAGAAGAGTTGGCTGGCAACTTCAAAGCCTCTGAAGACATCACTTCATTCTATGGAATGGCTTCATATGATTATTCAGACCAATTGCTAGTTGTAGGTGGTATAAGATTAGAAAAAACATCCTTATATGATTTAGAAGCAAGAAGCTATGATGAAGATAATGATCAAAATAATATCATTACAGCCGCTGATAACGACTATACTGATGTATTACCTTCATTGCACTTGATATATGATTTAGATGGGGCATCAAAGATTAGGGTTGCTTTAACAAAGTCTTTAGCAAGACCAAATTACTTTGATACCGTTCCATATCAACAAGTAAAAGTGGAAGATGAAGAGATAAAGGTTGGTAATCCTGAATTAGAGCCTACCATTTCAACAAATTTTGATATTTCTTTCGAAAGGTATTTTGATGATGTTGGGTTATTCTCAGCAGGAATGTTTACTAAAGATATAGATAACTTTGTTGTTTATACATCTGGCTATGTAACTCAAGCTGACAATCTACCAGACTACAATGGCTTTCAATTAGACAAAGCATTGAATGGTGGTAATGCATCTTTATTAGGAGTTGAAATTGCATTTCAAAGGCAAATATTACCGGGACTAGGTTTATATGCCAATGTTACTGCTATTGACTCCAAAATAGATAATTTAGATCCAAAACTTCAAGAGGACAGACCCGATGTAAAAGATAATCCTATGCCAGGTACATCAGAGCTTAGTTACAATCTTTCTATGTCATATGAAAGAGGGCCAATGACCGTACGCTTATCTCTTAATCATCAAGGAGAGTTTCTTGAAGAATTTGGTGATTCCAAATCTGAAGATAGATGGTATGATAAATCAACCTATGTTGATTTAAATGCAAATTATAATATTAGAAAGAATATCTCTATCTATGCTGATTTCAATAATTTAACTAATCAGCCATTAAGATATTATCAAGGAAGTAGTAGATATATGATGCAAGAAGAGTATTATAATAGAAAATTTACTCTTGGAATAAAAGCTGATTTATAATAGTTAATTTGAGATAATATATTATTATTAAATAAGATTAATAATTCTTGTTTTTTAGGTAATAATATCAAAAATTTCAATCATATTCCGGAGTAGCTCAGTTGGTAGAGCGAGTGACTGTTAATCACCAGGTCGGGAGTTCGAGTCTCTCCTCCGGAGCAAAAATCTTAGTCATTGTTATCATAAATAAGTAAAACTGTTTAAGAAGGAAAAAAATGGATTTTCTTACAATTTGGTCTTTATTAGGTTTTTTGTTTGCAGTATATGCTGTAACTGCAAACGATAGTATACAAACGTTAGGAACTTATATCTCATCTAACCAAGACATTAAATGGTATTGGATGTTTGCATATATGGGCGGAATTTTTGTTCTTACAATGATTCAAGGATTTGCTATTAATGATCCTGCATTCGGTAGACTTGATAAATTTCCTGAAATTACAATTCAATGGTATCATGCCATTGCTCCACTTGTTCTTGTTGCTTTAACAAGGTTGAAAATTCCAGTTTCAACAACTTTTTTAGTATTATCAGTTTTTGCCTCTTCTGTTGTTATGGAAAAGATGTTGCTTAAAAGCTTCCTAGGTTATGCAGTATCATTTGTTTTTGCTTGGATATCATGGTATTTAATAAGCAAATATTTTTTAAATGAAGGAGAAAAAGGTAAAAATAAATACAATAATTATTGGAGGATTGGTCAATGGCTGACAACAGGTTGGTTGTGGTCAACATGGCTTAAGCATGATCTGGCAAATATCATGATTTTCTTGCCAAGATACAGCACTGTTCAGTCAATAACATTTCAAATATTTATTTTAGCAGTTATGCTTATTGGTCTTGCTTTTATGTTTTATGAACGCGGTGGAAAAATACAAGAAATTGTACTATCAAAAACTAACACGCGTTATGTAAGGTCAGCAACACTTATTGATTTAGTTTATTGTTTTGTTCTTTATTATTTCAAGGAAGTAAACAATATCCCCATGAGTACAACATTTGTTTTTATGGGAATGCTTGCTGGAAGAGAGCTAGGTATATGGATGTCTATAGGATATGGTGAGTTAACCTATACGAGTAGACATAAGAAAGCAATCTTCCCAATGCTTTATAAAGATTTCCTAAGATTAATGTTAGGATTAATGATTAGCGTTTCTTTAGCGTATGCTATTCAATGGTATAGTTCGCTTTAAAATTGAACTTGAGTATTTAAACTGAATTTTTTTACAACAAATTCAATAGCATCCTACTATGTTATACTTTATTTTGTATTATGAATCTTAAACATAAACATGTTTTAATTACTGGTGGAGCAAAAGGGATTGGTTTAGCCACTGCAAAGCGCATTTTAAATGAAGGTGCCTATGTTATTCTTTGGGATTTTAAAGAAGACGATTTATCAGCAACAGTAAGCGATTTAAAAGAACAAGGTCATGATGTTTTTTCTCAAATCTGTGATGTAACGAATAAAGAGCAGGTTTATCAAAATGCTGAAATTATTAAAGAGAAATTTGGAAGCATCGATATTTTAATAAATAATGCTGGTACTGTGTATACGGGCTATATGTTAGATAGAACCGATGAAGAGCTTGAGAAGCTTATAAATGTAAACTTCACATCAATGATTTATACTATTCGTGCTTTTATGCCAGGGATGTTAGAGAAAAATCTTGGACATATCATTAATATTTCTTCTGCTTCTTCTTTGACAGGTGCCCCAAAATTAGCAGTATACGCTGCAACAAAGTGGGCGGTAGCAGGGTTAACAGAATCTCTACGATTAGAAGTAAAAAAAATGGGAAAACATGGAGTAAAATTTTCTTCAATTCACCCAAATTTTCTTAAAAAAGGATTATTTGAAGGTACAAAACTTAATTTTTTAGGGCAGTTATTGGCCCCGGGGGTTAAAAGCCATGACCAAGTGGCTAAAGTCATTGTTAATAGAGCAATTAAGCTTGGATTTCACTCTCCAAAGGTTCCATGGATCATGAATCAAATGGTATTATTCCGAGCGTTGCTTCCAAGCTCACTTTTAATTAAGCTAAGTAGTTTTTACGGACTCTATAATATGATGGACAATTATAAAGGATATAAAGACGGAAGATAATTTTTCTTTACTATTCTTCTGAAACATTTTAGAATTAATACATGAAACACACATTTAAAATCTATTTTATCATAATCTCTTTATTGATTTATTCTTGTAATTCATCACAAGATATTGCTTCAGAAGGGGGTAAAGAATTAATGGTTACTTTCCAAGACTCCTTGAGCTATGCGATGGGTGCAACCATTGGTGGAAATTTGCCCAATGCAGAAATTAATCAAGATTTATTGATTGAAGGATTAACTGACTATTTTAGTAATAAACAACCTAGACTAGATTCTCAAACTAGAAATAATATTTTAAGACAATTCAATGTAAATAATTCTCAAATTGAGATTGATGAAATGAAAGCTTTGGGAGAAAATGCAAAAGAGCTTTCAAGAAAAAATAAAATGCAAGGTCAAGAATTTCTTGATAAAAATAAATTTAAAGAAGGTGTAAAAGTTTTTAATAGAAGTCAGATTCAATATAAAGTTATTGCTGAAGGCAAAGGAAAAATTCCAGATTATGATGATTCAGTTGTAGTGCATTATAATGGTTTTTTAATAGATGGATATAAATTTGATAGTAGTTATGACAGAGGTCAGCCTGCTACTTTTGCAGTAAAAAGTGTTATCATTGGTTGGCAGGAAGTGTTACAGAAAATGCCAGTTGGATCTAAGTGGCAAGTATATATCCCTTATAATTTAGCTTATGGTTTAACTGGGATTCCTTCAAATTCTCAAAAGGGAGAATATGTAATTCCTCCATCATCAACTTTAATATTTGATATTGAGCTTATAAGTATTATTCAATAATAATGAATTATTTCAAGATTTTTTTAACATTAGTAACTTTGCAGTTTATTAGCTGTAATCCAAAAATAAATACCATTAAGTTGAATAGCCCAATGTTTTATACAGAGCCTATTGAGGATGCAGGAATTGATAGCATTGGATTTCTGATGCGTAAGCACGTTATTGTTGTTACCGTTAAAGATAAAAATGAAATTCATCTTTATGGCGCTATGAATGGAAAGTTTAAAAAATCTATTTCACGCGAAGGCGCTTTTCCAAATGGAGTGACTGTTATAAATGATCAATTTATATTAGTTACTGAAAGAGATAATAAGCATGTTGCTGTATTTAATTCTTCATTAGAATTTTTAGGATCTTTTGGTACAAATGAGTTACGAAGTCCTTATGGTATTTCGTTTTATAAGGTTGATGATAAACAGTATAAAGTGTTTGTAACCGATAGCTATGAATACAATAATCCCAGACAAGATAGAATTTTGTCATGGGATTTTAATATTGAAAATGACTCTTTTACAGTAGGCAATGCTTCCGTTTTTGGTAGTCCAACCTTATACCAAGTTGAAAGTATCCATATTGATAAGCATTTTAAAACAATGTTAGTTGCTGAAGAAATGGAAGAGTATCACAAAGTGATGGCTTTAGATTTAGAAACAGGTCAGACAAAAATTGAGGATTTAGGAGATTTTAATAGAGGTAATGACCCAGAAGGAATTGCCCTAGTAATTAATCGCGATAATAAAGGATATTGGATTTGTACTGAGCAAAGCAAAGATGATAATCGTTTTCATTTGTATAACAGAGAAGATTTATCTTATATCAATACTTTATATCTTAAAGATGTATCATATACCGATGGGATTGCTACAGCTTACATGCATGGTAAATGGTTTTTATATGCTGTAGATAATGATCAAAGAATTGCAGCATTTGAGCTACCAGAAATTAATTAGAAATCATTTATTAATTCTTTAGATTTATTTAAATGAATAAATCATTATCTGCCTTAAAAAATACTTTATCCAATAAGCAAAAAAATATATCAAGAAAGATTAAAGTCTTTAAATAGATAGTCATGCTATATTTATTGATATCTATCGCAGTTTTTTTATTATTAATATACTTTTTTAGAAATACTATCATATTAAATATTTATAAACTTCCAATGATTAGAAGGTCTTGGCAGCTTCCAGATATGGATGCTAGTTCAGTTCAGCTTAAAGACAATAATAAACCCGTAGTTGTATGTTGCGGGGATAGCATTACCCATGGACACATTGGATACAATTGGGTTGGTTCATTGCGAAAAGATGATACTTCTAAGGTATATATTAATGCAGGTATAAATGCTGACCTTACTTGGAATTTAAATCAACGAGTTGATGATATTATTAAGCATAATCCTGACTACATGACTATTTTAATTGGGACTAATGATGCAATTGGAAGTCAGCCAGTGAAGTTGATACAAGATTATTATATGCAAACTAAAGGGCTGCCACAAAAGCCATCAATTGATTGGTATGAAGAACAGTTAGAACTGTTTATAAAAACTATTAAGGAGAATACAAAAGCTAAGATTTCAATCTTTACGCTTCCTTGGCTAGGAGAACAAAAGGAATCATCAATAATCCAAGTTGTTAAAAATCATAATCAAATAATTAAAGATTTAGCCAATAATTATGACATAGAAATACTTGATTTATATAATGAATTTGATTTGAATATTACAAAAAACAACAGCGTACCATATACAACAACAGAACTAAGAAGACTGAGAGGGTTAAGGGCAGTTATTCTTCATTATGTATTTGGCTGGAGTTGGAATGATATTGGAAAAAAATATAGATTGAAATTATTATGTGATCATATTCATCTAAATGAAAAAGGAGGATTGATTATAAAGAATTTGGCAAAAGGGTTTCTATTAAACTAATTTGAATTAATTAATTCACCAGCCATTTCAAAGATACTTACATCGCTAAATGCTTGTGCAACAATATTGTCAACTCCCCAAGCTTCAGTATGGCCCCATTCATTCAATTTATAGCCTTGAAAAAAAGAACCATCTAAACATTCAATATCCATTCTTTCTGAAATATTTCCATCTCCATTGACATCTGGTAAATTGGTATAGGTCGCATCATAGCAACTTTTAGATTGAGCAAACATTGCCAATCCTTCATTTATACCCCAAAAAGTAGGGTAATTTTCATCATATCCGTAAGGGTGGTAATCATCATTAGTACCTTTCCAAACTTTATACTTAATTTGCTGCTCATAAGAATAGTCATAGTAGGTATGCATCATTCCTGCTCCTTGAAGTACGCCGTCAATTAATTCATTCTCACTTCCCATTACAGGTACAAATGATCCCCCAGTAGAATAGCCACCTATATAAATTTTTTTATGAGTAATTGGATATTCATTATGAAGATAGTTAATCAAAGCATTCGTAAACCCAATATCGTCATTATTTTCTCTCCAACCTGGATATAAATAATTAAACCCTCTGAGATTTAATATTTCATTTTCATTTCCTTCTTCCTCAGTTCCAGGCAATCCTTGAGGTCTAACATAAATAAAATTATTTCCAGCATATTTTTGAAGTGCTGCAAGTCTATCTAGATAATTACTTGGAATAGACTCACCATGCGTCCCATGAAAATAAAAATAAACTGGCATATAATTTTTATTATACGGATTTATTGTATTTGGAATATAAACAGAGAACTGTCTTTCAACCCCATCCCAAGTACATGTATAATCTGCATATGTCCCATTATTAAAAGGATAGTCTACAATAGATTTCTTTTGAACATTTGTTAATTCATAATCTTTATATGGATTATTAAAAATATCTAATTGAACTGTTATTGTTAATGAACCAGAATTTGAAGAAGCTAAGACATTTATAAAATCATTACCTGAAAAATCTGCTTGAGGAGTATAGGTAATTGAATTTCCAGAAATTGAAGCTTGACCATATGAAGGTTGAGATGATATTGAAAATGATATTGAATTACCATCAGTAGAGCTAGCAATAATATCAAAAGTAATTTGTTCGTAAACCTCTAAAACATGAACTTGACTAATGATACTTGAAGAACTAGTATCAGTCGGATCGTCAGATCCACCTCCGCCACTACAATTCCATAAAAATAACGTAATAAAGAATAAATTTTTTCTCATGAACAAAATATACCTGATTCATTGCATATAATAAATACTAATCTGTACAACGGATTTTTTAACTGTTGACCAAAGATCGTCTAAAAGTTATAGTAGTTTTATAGTAGGTCAAAAATAGAGTTTTTAAAAAGTGAAAAAAGGAGATTTGTCGTCGTACCCCGGACAGGATTTGAACCTGTGACCTACGGATTAGAAATCCGTTGCTCTATCCAGCTGAGCTACCGGGGCATGGGCCAAATTTAACCAAATAATAAAATATTTAAAGCTTTTTTGTAAAAATTTATCGAGGGGGCTCCGACGAGAAAATTCTTGCAAAAAATTAAGTTTAGATGTAGACTTATGAAGTAATAAAAATAAAGCTTATCAATAATCTTTTAAGGAGAATAAAAAAATGGCTGAAAAAGTAAAAACAACAGGTGTTAGTAAAGAAAAAGGCTATCTATACTATTTAGGTAAAGATGGTAATGTATGGCGCTCAGGTATGTCAAGAGGCGGATCTGGTGGCGGAAATGCAGAAAAAGTTGCAGACGCAGGCGTAACTCGTGAAAGCGGTTTCCTATACTTCATCGATAAAGACGGTGATGTTTCACGCGCACCTATGGCTAGAGGTAGAGGTTAATAGACTTTTATCGTTTAGGTTTAATAAAAAAAGAGCACTTAGGTGCTCTTTTTTTTACTTAACTATTGAATTCTTATGACTTCCAACCATTCCACTAGAAACAATCATTCTAAATCCTTCTTCAACATTTAAATCTGCTAAAGTGGTATCTTCTTTAGGAATGATAAGAAAAAATCCTGATGTAGGATTTGGTGTAGTTGGTATAAATAGGTGATAAAACTCTTCATCATTTTCGTTTGTAGATTCACTAGTAACAAAACCTAGCGTCCATGTACCTTTTCTTGGATACTCAACATATACAACTTTTTGAAAAGAATTATTTTGTGATCCAGATACTGTCTCAATGATTTGTTTAGTTGTTCCATATATTGTATCAATTAAAGGGATTTTCTTAAAAATTTGCTCAAACCAATTAACAACTCTTTTACCAAACACATTTCTGGCTAAAGCTCCAAAAATGATAATGGATGATAAAACAATTAAAAGACCTACTAATGAACTGATTAAACCGAAACCTGGGAATGTCACATCAACAAATCTTTTTAGAGGCTCTGCAACAGTTCCACCAAGCCAAATAGTTACTTCTAATGTAACCTGTATAACATATACAGTTAGCGCTAGCGGTACAATTGTTGCAATACCAGCAAGTAGATTTGATTTTATTTTTTGCACCATAATTTAATTTATTAAATAATAGACTCTATTTCCTATAGATTAGTATAGAACTTCCTAAAATAAGTAAAGTTCCTATTATTTCCTGCGAAGATAGTATTTCTCCTAAAAATACCCATCCTAAGAAAATGGCTACGATAGGCGGAAAAATGGCAACATATGTGACTTGAGTTACATTTAAATGTTGGTAAAGCCAGAAATAGATACCCCAGGATATAAATCCACCAAATACAATTAAGTAAAGTGTTGAGAGAATTAATTCATTATTCCAAACAATGACAGATATATCTTCCTTGAACAAAGATGACATAGAAAGCATAACAATCCCTGTCATCACCTGACAAACTGCATTCATTTGATAAGGACCAACTTCATCACTATGTTTTTTGTATTGAACGCTGGGATATGCTGCAATTATAATAACACTAATTAATACTAAGATTGCTGAAAAGGATTGCGAAGCAAAATCAATCTCTTGATTTGCGCTCATAATTGTTACCCCTACTAAACCCATCATTAATGCACCAATTTTATTTTTATTGAGCCTTTCATCGGGATCATCTTTTATCATAAAGTGTGCCATAAGGCTAGTAAATAATGGAAAAAGACCCCATAATATGGAAGAAATGCTAGAGTAGATGTATTGTGTTGCCCAGTACGTCATTCCATACGATAAGCTGAAATTTAATAGACCAAATGACAGATAAAGTTTGATTGCTTGAGGCGTAGTTGGAATGCTTAGCTTTTTATAATATATATAGATGAAAAATATTATTCCTGAAAATAGAAAGCGTAGACCAACTCCATAAAAAGGAGGAACTCCAGCATTAAGAGAAATCTTAATGAAATACCATGTTGATCCCCAAATTAAGCATAATGCTATAAAAGGAAATAAAATCCTATTATTCATTATTTAGAATTCTGATAAATGGTAGCAAGTAGCGCACTTGCGATATAGATACTAGAATATGTTCCAATGATTACACCTACTAGCATTGTAAAAGAAAAAGGTCTAATAACTTCTCCGCCATAAATAAGCAGAACAATAATAACTAATAATGTTGTTAAAGAGGTTATCAATGTTCGACTTAATGACTGATTGATGCTTTTGTTGATAGTAGATTCAAACATTACAGTTCCTGAAGATTTCATGTTTTCCCTAATTCTGTCAAGAATAACAATAGTATCATTCAGAGAATATCCTACAATAGTCAAGAAAGCAGCTACTGTACTTAACGTAATTTCAAAACCTGTTAGCGAAAAAATTCCTAGTGTTATAATAACATCATGGACTAGAGCTAAAATTGCTCCAAGCGCAAATCTGAATTCAAATCGAACAGAAATATAAAATAATATTAAAACAAGCGCTGAAATCACTGACCATAAAGCTTTTCCACTTAGTTCCGATCCTACTTTAGGGCTTACAGAGCCAAGAGATAAAATAAAACCATTTTTATTTTCAGGGACTTTACTGTTTAACGAACCGTACAAATGATTTATTACTAGTTGACCAAAGTTTTCTGGTTCATTTTCAAGAGTTTTAATCTTAATCATTACATCGCTGTTGCTGCCAAAATATTTAATTTCTTCTGCGCTTAGATCAAAGTTGGTATCATTTATAGATACGGTTTTTAAAGAACTTCTTATCTCTTCAATAGATATATCTTCAGAAAAACTAACACCAATAGCAGTTCCACCTTTAAAGTCTATCCCAAGATTAACGCCCATTAAAAGCAAAAGTATTGAACCAATAGCCATTGCAGAAGATAATCCAAACCCAATGGTTTTAAATTTCATAAAATTGATTTTAGTATTTTCCATAAATTTCATAATTATATACTCAATTTTTCAATATTCTTTCTAGATGTAACAAAGTCAAAAACAAATCTTGTGACAATTATAGCTGTAAACATGCTTACAATAATCCCCCAAAATAATACAGTAGCAAAGCCTTTAATTGGACCACTACCATATTGATATAAAACAGCAGCAGCTATACCTGTTGTTAAATTAGCATCAACAATTGTGGTAATTGCTCTTTCGTAACCTGAATCAATAGCAGATCTCACAGATTTTCCATTCCTTAATTCTTCTTTAATTCTTTCAAAAATAATAACATTGGCATCAACAGACATACCAACTGTCAATATTAAACCAGCAATACCAGGGAGCGTTAAAGTCGCTTCTAGCAATGCAAGAACACCTAGAAGTAAAATCAATGTCCACATAACTGAAAAACTAGCTATAAGACCAGACATTTTATAAAAAAGAACAATGAAGATAACTACTAGCAACAACCCAATAGCCATTGAAAGTGTTCCTTTGGTAACAGAGTCTGCACCTAAAGATGCTCCGACAGTTCGTTCTTCTGCAATAGTAACAGGAACTGGAAGAGCTCCAGCTCTTAGTACAATTGCAATATCTTCAGCTTCTTCAATGGAGTCTAAGCCTTCAATGACCGTTCCTCCGCCAAAAATTTGACTTCTTATAACTGGAGCCATATGCACTTTTCTATCTAAGACGATAGCAATTCTATTATTAATATTTGCACCAGTGATTCTAGCCCACTCTCTAGACCCTTCACTATTCATTTCAACTTCAACAACTGCTTGCCCCGCTGTTACGCCAGCTTGACTTAGTCTCATTTGTGCATCTTCAATAACTCCACCAGTTAATTCGGCATTGTTAAATAAATGATATAGTGTATAAAATTCTTCTTCTTCTCCAATTTCATTTACAAGAGCGATAGAAGAGTTGCTTATTAAGACAGTGCTATTTGTAGCGTCCAAAATTTGTTTAACATTTGCTTGAGATAAAATATCTTTGAAGGAGCTTAAATTTTTAGATGAGATTGCTAAATTTCCTCCAACAGATATTAGCAGTGAAGAAAAATTAAAGTTATCTGATCCTGTTGTGTCAAATAGCTCATTAATTTCATTATCATTATTTACAGCTTTTTCATTTGAAGTAGCTGTAATGCTATCCAGCTGTCTTATTAAAGCATTAGTGCTTTCAATATCTTTAACAATCATTAATTCTAATAAGGCAGTACTTTGTAGCAGATCTCTTGCTCTTTCAGAATCTTGTATTCCTGCAAGCTCTACAATAACACGATTATTTCCTTGTTTTTGAATAGTTGGTTCAGCAACACCAAATTGATCAACACGATTTTGAATAATCTCAATCACTCTTCTGATTGAATCTTCAGATTGTAATGATAGTTGAGCAATAATTTGATCTTTAGTTTTACCGTAATTGATAAAGTATCTTGGAAGTTTTAAATCATTTTCGTCAGCTAGTTCTTCAAAAATTGAAAAGAAATCTCCAGAGGTACTATTGTATTCGTTTTTTAAATCAATAAGAAATAAATTAAAGTTATTATCTTTATTTTTTGCAAGATTATCAATTAATTGAGGTAAGTCAACTTCTAATACTATATATATACCGCCTTTAAGATCTAATCCTTGCTTAATAGTTTTTGCATCATAATAATCAACTTCTTCTTTTGAAAGATTAGAGATGCTTTCTTCACTCAGCATTGCGTATCGCAAGGAGGGAAGAAGGGCATAAATACCTAATCCAAAAACAAAAAGGATTGTTAACAGTCTATTTCTTATTGAATTATCCATAAGTGAGTGAATTTAATACATTAAGTCCTTTTTTCACTAATTTTTTAAATAATATTCAAGGTCTTTCCGCAATTATGAAATGCCTCTATTGCATAATCTAATTGTTTTCGATTATGTATTGAAGAAAGCTGTACCCTTATTCTTGCTTGATCTTTTGGAACCACTGGAAAAGAAAATGGAATTACATAAATATTTTTTTCTAGAAGCATTTCAGATAAAGCCACTGTTTTTTTTGCATCGTATATCATTATTGGAACTATAGGATGTGAATTGCCTTTAACCTCAAAGCCTACTTCAACTATTTTTTTTCTAAAATAATTTGTGTTATCATGTAGTTTGGAGATTAATACAGTATCATTATTAATTATTTCAAAAGCTTTTAAGCATGCCACAACTAAAGTAGGAGCTAAGCTATTTGAAAAAAGATATGGCCTCGATTTTTGCCTTAAAGTGTCTATGATGTTTGATGAGGCTGATACAAAACCACCAGAAGCACCCCCAAGCGCTTTCCCAAATGTTGAGGTAATAATATCAACTTTATTCAATACCTTGTGATGCTCTCCACTTCCTCTACCTGTTGAGCCTATAAACCCTGTAGCATGACAATCGTCTACCATAACCAAAGCATCGTATTTTGCAGCTATTTTGACAATTTTATCTATTGGTGCAATAGTTCCATCCATGCTAAATACACCATCAGTAGCAATTAATTTAATTCTTGCAGAAGATTTTTTCAGTTGATCCTCTAGGTCAACCATATCACAATTTTTGTATCTATATTTTTCAGCTTTGCATAGTCTAATCCCATCAATGATAGAAGCATGATTTAATTCATCAGAGAAAACAGCATCTTCTTTGCTTAAAATAGTTTCAAATAAACCGCCATTAGCGTCAAAGCACGAAGAATATAAAATTGTATCTTCTTTGTGTAGAAAATTGCTCACAGCTTCTTCAAGTTCTTTGTGAATAGTCTGTGTTCCACATATAAATCTTACAGATCCTAGTCCAAAGCCCCATTCTTCAATTGCAGCTATTGCCGCTTTTCTGATATCAGGGTTATTTGCAAGCCCTAGATAATTATTTGCACAAAAGTTTAAAACTTTTTTACCCAAAACATTAATTTCCGCTTCTTGGGCTGTTTCAATAATTCTTTCACTTTTATAAGTACCTTGATTTTTTATTTTTTCAAGTTCAGAATTTAGTATGTGATCAATTTTTTTCATTTTTTATCATTTCGTTAATCATCTTTTTAATAAACTTTTCAAAATCATCTGAGCAAGTAAATTTCCATTTCTTTTTTGCTTCATCGCAATTTAAACTAGAAGGCCAGGTATCTGCAACTGATTGAAATTTATTATCGATTGCATATTCAATTTTAAATTCACCCAATTTATGTTGAATCGCCTTATATAAATCCTCTACTGAAAAACTTGCTTCTTGAATATTAAAAACTCTTAAAGTTGAATTTATAGTATCCATCCCCATTAATTGATGTATCGATGAAACTGTTTTATCAATACTAATAAAAGGTAAAAGAGTTTCTTTAGAGAGTTTGCATATATATTGTTTATTAATTGTTGCAGCATGAATCATTTGCGGAGCATAATCAGTAGTGCCACCAGTAGGGATACTGTCACTGCTAATGACTCCCGGAAATCTAATTGATCTAAAATCGATGCCATAATTTTTTGAATCGAAGTCAGTATGTTTTTTAGATCCATACTGTTCGACTGCTAGCTTGTTAATACCATAAATTGTTGTTGGTTTAATTATATCAAATTCAGATGCATTGTGTATTTTTCTAGGACCATAAACAGCTATAGAGCTTGGAAAGAAAAATTTTACTTTAATATTTTTTTTTACTCCATGAACTGCGGCGCAATTAATAAGATTTATAGATGAATTTTCATTTATTTCTGTAGCTAGTTTTGGATCTTTTGCAGCTGTTTGGCTTAAAAGAGCAGCAAAGTGGTATACTTCAGAAATGATATTATTATCAAAAATTGATTGTATTAAATCTTTATCTGAAATAGAGCCTTGAATCAATTCTATGTTGTCAGATTGACTCAATTTCTTATTCAAATCTAACCCAATGATTGAATAATTTTTCTGAGCTAAAAAATCAAGTGTTTTACTACCTAATTCTCCATTAAATCCTGTTATTAAAATCTTTGAATTCACAGTGTAAGTTAAGTTATATAAAATGATTTTTTAAAAACTTTGTATTACCCTTTTAACCAATTAAATTTTTTACTCAAATGAAAAAAGTAATTTCAATCATAAATCAAAAAGGCGGCGTAGGCAAAACCACCACTGCAATTAATTTAGCAGCTAGTTTAGGAATACTAGAAAAGAAGACATTGCTAATTGATTTTGATCCCCAGGCAAATGCATCCACTGGATTAAATAATTTTGGTATTGATTGTGATTATACTATATATGATGCAATGACAGGCAATAAAAAAATGAAAGATATCATTGCAAATACAAATATTGAATATCTAGATTTTATAAAGTCAGACACAAATTTGGTTGGGTGTGAAGTTGAATTGGTATCTATATCTAATAGAGAAAAGCAGCTTTTGAAATTAATTAATCGAGTTAAGAAAAATTATGATTTTATACTAATTGACTGCCCTCCATCTTTAGGTCTACTAACTTTAAATGCTTTAACCGCTTCAACAGATGTGTTGATCCCTATTCAAAGTGAATTTTTTGCCTTAGAAGGTTTAAAGAGTTTGCAGGAGACTATTAAAATAGTTAAAGAGAACATTAATGATAAATTAAACATTCTTGGCTTATTAATAACAATGCACACCAAAAGACTTAAGCTTTCAAAAAAAGTTGAAGGTTTGTTAAAGACAAATTTTAAAAATAAATTATTTAATACAAAAATTAATAGAAATGTAAGATTGGCTGAAGCTCCAGACGATGGAAAGCCGGCAATTATGTATGACGTAAATTGCTCAGGAGCCACAGACTATATGGATTTAGCATTGGAGATAATAAATGGCAAAAAATAAAAACCTAGGTCAAGGGTTGGGTGCTTTGTTGACTCCAACAAAATCTAGTTTAGAAGATTTTAGTCAAAGTAGTATTCTAATAAGCAAAATTAAGCCTAATCCTAATCAACCCAGAAAAAGTTTTGAGGATAAATCTTTAAAACAGTTGGCTCAGTCAATTGAGGAAAAAGGATTAATTACTCCAATTACAGTTAAGCAAGATGACGACAAATATGTTATTGTTGCAGGAGAAAGAAGATATAGAGCACATAAGCTTTTAAAAAAGAAAAGAATTTTAGCTTATGTTATTGATGCAGAGTCAAATAAAGATATAATGTATATGGCTTTAATAGAAAACATTCAGAGAGAAGATCTTAATCCAATTGAGGAAGCAAAAGGCTATAGGTACTTGCAAGACAATTTGAAATCTTCAATTACCGAAATTGCCAAGACAGTTGGAAAATCTAGGCCAGCTGTTTCCAATACACTAAGACTCCTCAAGCTTCCAAGTCAAATTCAGGATAGTATTTTAAAAGGAGAAATCAACGCCGGTCAAGCAAGAGCAATTCTACAAAATAAAACCACTCAGGGAATGATTCAATTTTGGAAAAAACTTCTAAAAGAAAAAATGTCAGTTAGAAGAACTGAGTCGTTAGTCACCAAGAATAAAAAAACATCTCCTCAATTACAAAGTATTCAGAGCTCTCTTTCAAGGCTGATTGGAGAGAAGGTTTCAATAAAGCAAAATAATAAAACTAAAAAGGGATTTATTAAAATTAGCTTTGATAAAAAAACAGTTAATAGAGTATTAGAGAAGTTAAAATCTATAAAACCAGACTAATATAATTCAATGAAGTTAAGTAAATACAAGGTTTTATTTATATCACCTTTTTCAGAAAAAAGTTGGCAAATCGAGTTTACAAAATTTACTTTTTTTGCTTCTTTATCAACTATAGCTGTTTTGCTACTTACTTCAATAATTTTATTATTCATGTCTTCTCCAATTATCAAAGAATATCTAAGAATTTCCGCTATTAATAATGAGATAAAACAACAGAAAGAAATTATAAGCAATATTGACGAAACTATTGGAGAAATAGCGCTAATGAAAACATATATTGATTCAATAATTGGTACTGAGGAATCTCACAATTTAAATGATAATAATATTAGATATATGGTAACAAATAATTTGCCTTCATTTAAACCAGCAAGTGGATTGATAAGTAGAGAGTTTGATGCAGATACAAAACATTTTGGCATTGATATTGTAAATGAGATATCAACACCTATTTTCTCTACTTCTGATGGAATAGTTGTTTTTAGCGATTATTCAAATGATTTTGGTAATTTTATAATTATAGATCACCAAAATGGATATTTATCTCATTATTATCATAATCAAGATTTATTTTTTAATAAAGGAGATAAGGTTGTTGCAGGAGATATTATTGCAAAGATGGGTAATACTGGAATGTCATCAGGACCACATTTGCATTTTGAAATTTGGAAAGATGGATCTCCGATAAATCCAAACACTTTTTTTGAAGATTTTCAATTAAAATCTGATAAATTAACTAATGATGAAGATTCAAACTAAATCAACAAACAGTCAAACTATAATTGCTGAGGATGTATCCATAGATGGAGATATGATCTTAAGTGGCAATGTTACTATTTATGGAGAAATAAGAGGATCTGTGCACACTGAAGGCGCTATTCAGCTTGCTAAAAGTGGTAAGATTTTTGGAGATGTTAAGGCAACTATGATTCAAATTAATGGATTTATTGAAGGAGATGCTTTAATTAATGGTCCAGCAGAACTTTTGAAAGGCTGTGAATTAGTTGGCAATTTACAATATAAAGTGCTTACTATTGAAGATGGAGCCCAATTTTCAGGCAGATGTGATATAATCGTTGATGAGTGATAAAAAACCCTTAAGTAGAATTCTCGCTGAAAGTTATTCTGTATATTTTGAATTTTTAGGTATAATAATTTCATGGCTTTTAATTGCTTTTTTTATTTTTAACGATTTTTGGAGAATTCTTATTATAATTATAGGTGTTTTTCATGCTTCTTATCGTGCATATAATCACGTAAATAATAATAATTAAGAATTACATCTTTTTTTCTGTTTTTCCTTGTTCGTTTCTATTTATATTTCGGCGATGTTTATTGGTGAAAAAGTTGGAAAAGAATGGACAATGGATCAAGCTCCACAGTATGCCATTGACCACGTCGCCAATAGCAAAAAAAATATTTTTGAATTTGAATTTCTTAATTCTTTATCTGAAAAAATCTCAAGTTTATTTGGATTAACGTCTGATTCTATTTTTTATATTGATCTTGGGATTACTAAGCATGTTTTTTTACTTTTTTTTGTATCAACTATTGTGGTAACAACTTTAGTTACATTGATTCAAGCATATATTTCTCACAAGAAAAATATTCCTAATAAGTTTATGAGCATTGTTGAAATGTTTGTTATTTACTTAAGAGATGATGTACTAAAAAATTTCATAGGAGCTAAAGAATACAGAGACTGGGCTTCTTTAATATATACAATATTTTTCTTTGTACTTTTTGGAAACATTTTGGGCTTGATACCTATTTTTGACTTAACAGGCTTAATCGGGAAACTTGGATATCAGGCAGATATGTTAAATAAAGATAATGTCTTATATTTACTATCAAAGGGCGGACATACAGTAACTGCCAATGTAAATGTTACCTTTGCAATTGCAACTATTACTTTTTTTGCATTCATCGGTGCAGGTATTCAGAAATATGGCTTTATCCAACATTGGAAAAATTTGGCACCTTCAGGATTGCCATGGCCACTTTATTTTGTAGTAGTTCCGATTGAATTCATGGGTTTATTTATTCGACCATTAGCCTTAACTCTTAGGCTAGCTGGCAACATGATGGGCGGACATATTGCTTTAGTTATATTTATTACATTTATTTTTAGTGCTACTGCGGAACTTGGAGGGTTTGCAGGATTTGGTATTGCACCTTTTTCAATTTCGCTTGCACTAGGATTAACTATGCTTGAATTGCTTGTTGCAGTTATCCAAGCATATGTTTTTGCATTATTAACAGCCGTTTTTATAGGAATGGCTATAAACGTAGATCACTAACAAAAAAGGAGTCTCACTATGGGAGCAGGGTTAGCAGTAATAGGTGCCGGAATTGGTATCGGATTAATTGGGTATGGAGTAGCACAGGCTATTGCAAGACAGCCTGAAGCAGCTGGAGAAATTAGATCACAAACATTTCTTTTAGCTATTTTGGTTGAAGGTGCAGCAATTTTGCTTGGATTGTTATCATTAGTTCTGTAATCAAAATAAGGAAATAATATGAATCCATTATTAACGCCAGAACTAGGCACATATGTCTGGTCATTAGTTATTTTTATGACCGTACTTTTCGTATTAAGAAAGTATGCATGGAACCCTTTACTTGATTTTTTAGAAGAAAGAGAAAAGGATATTGCAGAATCTCTTAAAATGGCAGAAAGTGCAAAAACTGATTTAGAGCAAATTAAAGACGAATCAGAAAAAATACTTAATGAGGCAAAAAAGGAAGGTAAAGCAATTGTAGGCGACAGCAAACAAAGAGCTGAAGAGTCTGCAGCTAAGATTCTAAATGACGCAAAAGCTAAATCAAATGAGTTTCTCGATGACGCAAAATCGAAAATAGAAATTGAAAAAACACGCGCCATTAAAGAAATAAAAGAGGAAGTTGTAGATCTTAGCTTAGAATTAGCTACAAAAGTTTTACAAAGAAATGTTAAGGATGATGATAATAGTAAGTTTATAAAATCATCATTAGAGGCAGTGAAAGCAGATGAAGCAAAATCTTAAAAAGATAAATATATATTCTAATTTACTTAATGATGCCGTTAATACGTTTGAAGATTTCAATGGCGTTAATGGCGGATTAGAAAATTTTAGTATTGTTCTTAAAGGAGATTTAGCTATAAATACTTTCTTTAAATCAAAGACTATCGAAGTTTCTGAGAAAATTAGTCTTTTTGAAAAAGCTGTTTCAAGCTCAATGAATGCAATATTAGTCGAAGTATTAAAGGTAGTGATTGAAAACGATGATACAAATCTTATCCAAGATATATCTAAAAATTTTACATTATTATCTAAAAAGAAACTAAATATAGCATTTGTTGAAGTAGTGTCATCATTTGATATGGATAATAATCAAAAAAATGATATTACCAATTCTTTAAGTGAGCTTGTTAATAAAAAAATCAATATCGATTTTAATGTTGATAAAAACTTAATCGGTGGACTTAAAATTAAAGTAGACGATACGCTATATGATAGTAGTCTGCAAACAAAATTAGAAAACGCAAAATCAAAATTAGTAGGGGTATAAATGGATATTAAAACAAATGAAATTGGAGATTTGTTAAGAAGTCAAATCAAAAATATCAATGAAAGCGTTGATGTTAATGAGGTTGGCGAAGTTCTAGAAATTGGAGACGGAGTTGCTCGAACAAGTGGACTAGGAAGTGTAATGAGTTCTGAACTTGTAGAGTTCCCAAATGATGTTTTTGGAATGGCTTTAAATCTTGAAGAGGAAAATGTTGGTGCTGTATTGTTTGGAGATAGTAGTCTGGTAAAAGAAGGCGATACTGTTAAAAGAACTGGAAAAGTTGTTGAAGTTCCAGTTGGAAAAGAGCTTTTAGGTCGTGTTGTAGATCCTTTAGGTCAGCCAATGGATGGAAAAGGTCCTATCAATGCAAAAGAAACATTACCAATTGAGCGAAAAGCTTTAGGCGTTATGCAAAGATTTCCAGTTAAAGAACCCCTACAAACTGGACTAAAATCTATTGATAGCATGATTCCAATTGGTAGAGGACAAAGAGAATTAATTATTGGTGATAGACAAACAGGAAAGTCAGCTATTGCCATTGATGCTATTATAAATCAAAAATTAACCCATACTTCTGATAGCCCAGTATATTGTGTTTATGTAGCTATTGGACAGAAAGCATCTACTGTTGCAAAATTAGTTGCAGAGCTTGAAGCAAATGGAGCAATGGAGTATACAACAGTAGTTGTAGCTAATGCTTCAGATCCAGCTCCATTGCAATACATTGCCCCATATTCAGGTTGTGCAATGGGTGAATATTATAGAGATAATGGTATGCATGGTTTAATTGTTTATGATGATTTGTCTAAACAGGCAACAGCATATAGACAAATGTCGCTTGTTTTAAGAAGACCTCCAGGAAGAGAAGCTTTTCCAGGAGATGTATTTTATTTGCATAGCAGATTATTAGAACGATCATCCAAATTATCTGAAGATTTAGGTTCAGGTTCTTTGACTGCTCTTCCTGTGATTGAAACTCAAGAGGGAGATGTTTCGGCATATATTCCTACAAACGTTATTTCAATTACAGATGGCCAAATTTACTTGGATACCAACCTATTCAACGGAGGTGTAAGGCCTGCTGTTGATGTTGGATTATCAGTTTCAAGAGTAGGTGGAAGTGCACAGATCAAAGCAATGAAAAAAATTGCAGGTAAGTTAAGATTAGATTTAGCTCAGTTTAGAGAACTCGAAGCATTTGCAAAATTTGCTTCAGATTTAGATGAATCAACTGCAGCTCAAATTACCAGAGGAAGAAGAATGGTTGAAATTCTAAAACAAAATCAATACGTACCAATGACAACTGAAAAACAGGTTGCGATTATTTATGCGGCTAGCCAAGGTTATCTTGACGATGTTGAGTTAGATTCAGTAAAAGAATTTGAAGTGGGTCTTTTGGAGCATTTTGATGCAAAACATTCAGAATGTTTAGCTGAAATTAGTAGCTCTGGAGACATTTCTGATGATTTAGGCAAGAAAATGAATAGTGCAATCGAGGAATTTAAAAAGAGCTTCTAGGATGGCTAATTTAAAAAATCTATCAGAAAGAATTAAGTCTGTAACAAGTATTCAGCAAGTTACAAAGGCAATGAAAATGGTTGCTGCAGCTAAGGTGAAGAAAGCTCAAGACAAAATGGAAATTTCTAGACCTTATGCAAGAAATACACAGGAACTTATTTGTAGAATACTACCTCAAATCAGTTCAACCGATATTTCACTAGTTGAAAAACGTAATGTCAATAATATTGGAATGATTATTGTTACTAGCGATAGAGGTTTCGCCGGATCATTTAATTCTAGTGTGATTCGATTAGCAGAAAAAGAAATAGAAAAAATTGGCAAAGATAAGGTTCAACTTTTCTGTTTGGGTAAAAAAGCATCCGAATATTTTTCAAAAAGGGATTATAATGTTAAAGAAACATTTTTTGATTTTTGGAAAGATATGAGCTATGATACAGCGTCTGATATTTCAAAGACTTTTATAAGCGCTTTTGAAAATCAAGATATTGATGAAGTGCACGTCATTTACAATAGATTTAGAACTTTAGCTTCACAAGATTTAATAATGGAAAAAGTATTGCCTGTTGATTTCTCAGTAGATTATAATATTACAAATTATAACTATGACTATGAACCTGGACAGAAGGAAATAGTTTCTACATTAATTCCAAAACATATCAATGTTCAGATGTGGCAACAACTTCTAGAGTCTTATAGTAGTGAAGAAGCAGCAAGAATGATTGCTATGGATAATGCAACAGAGAATGCAAAAGAAATAATCAAAGAATTAAAATTAGAATTTAACAAAGCTCGTCAGGCTGCAATCACAACAGAAATGTTAGAAATTGTCGGTGGGGCAGAGGCATTAGTCGATTAAGGGGACATAAAATGAATAATAAAGGTAAAATATTACAAATAACTGGTGCGGTAGTTGATGTAAAATTTGAAGAAGGACATCTTCCTAGAATCTTAAATGCATTAAGTATCAAAAGAAAAGATGGTACAGATTTAGTACTTGAAACAGCACAGCATTTAGGTCAGGGAGTGGTTAGAACTATTGCCATGGATTCTACTGATGGTTTAGTGAGAGGAGAAAGTGTAACTGATTCTGGAAAGCCGATTTCAGTACCAGTAGGGCAAGAAACTTTGGGAAGAATGTTTGATGTGCTAGGAAACCCTATTGATCAAAAAGGTGATGTTAAAAATAAAGTAACATCTCCAATTCATCGTTCTGCACCCGCACAAGAAAGTTTAACTACTTCTTCAGAAATGTTTGAAACAGGAATTAAAGTAGTTGATTTAATGGAGCCTTATACAAGAGGTGGTAAAACTGGACTTTTTGGAGGAGCTGGAGTTGGTAAAACAGTTTTGATTCAAGAATTGATAAGAAATATTGCTACCGAACACGGTGGTTTTTCAGTATTTGCTGGAGTTGGAGAGAGAACAAGAGAAGGAAATGATTTATATGCTGAGATGACAGAGTCTGGAGTAATTGATAAAACGGCTCTAGTTTTTGGTCAAATGAATGAACCTCCAGGTGCTAGACTTAGAGTAGGTTTAAGTGCTTTAACAATGGCAGAATATTTTAGAGATGACGAAGGTAGAGATGTGCTTTTATTTGTAGATAATATTTTCAGATTTACTCAAGCTGGTTCAGAAGTATCAGCACTTCTTGGAAGAATGCCATCGGCAGTTGGATATCAGCCAACTCTTTCGACAGAGATGGGAGACTTACAAGAAAGAATTACTTCAACCAAGAAAGGGTCAATTACATCAGTACAAGCTATTTATGTACCTGCTGACGACTTAACAGACCCTGCACCTGCTACAGCATTTGCTCACTTGGATGCTACATCAGTATTAGAAAGAAAAATTGCTGAGCTAGGAATTTACCCAGCTATTGATCCGTTAACCTCTACATCTAGAATTCTTGATCCACGTATAATTGGAGACAGGCATTATAATGTAGCTAGATCAGTTCAGGCCACATTGCAACAATATAAAGACTTGCAAGACATTATTGCGATTCTTGGTATGGATGAATTGTCAGATGAAGATAAGCTGGTAGTTTCTAGAGCTAGAAAAATGCAGAAATTTATGTCACAACCATTCTTTGTTGCGGAACAATTTACTGGTATTGAAGGTAGATATGTTAAGCTAGAAGACTCCATTGCTGGATTTGAAGCTATTTTAAATGGAGAAGTAGATGACTTGCCAGAGAATGCTTTCTCATATGTTGGTTCAATTGACGAAGCTATTGAAAAAGGCAAGAAGTGAAAAACTTTTTCAAACTAGAAATCATTACTCCAATCAAAACGTTCAGCTTTGATAATGTTTCATACGTGAAATGTCCAGGAGTAGATGGATACTTTGGAATTATGAAAAATCATACTAATTCTATAATCAATTTAACAGATGGAATAATATCTATTAAAACTGATAAAGATGAAGTAAAATTTTCATGCTCTTACGGCATAGCCGATATTAATTCTGATTCTTCTGATGACATCGAAGACAAAGTTCTTCTTCTTGTTGAAAATGCAGAAGAATTAGAAAAATAATTATTAGATTGTTATAGATGACTATTAGAACACATAATTGTGGTGAACTGAATAATAATCATATTGACAAAACTGTAAAACTTTCAGGATGGGTTAATTCAATAAGAACTCATGGTCAGATTATTTTTATAGATATTCGTGACAGATTTGGTAAAACTCAAATTATACTAAATTCAGATAGTTTGGTTGAAACAGGAAAGTCATTATCAAATGAAGACGTTATTCATATAGCTGGTAAAGTTATAGCTAGATCTGAAGACCTAATTAATCCAGATTTAACTACCGGTGAAATTGAAATTATTGTTGAAGATTTAGTTGTTTTAAGTTCTGCAGAACCAGTGCCTTTGTCTATAAGTGATAGAGCTGCTTCTTCGGAAGAACATAGATTAAAATATAGATATTTAGAACTCAGAAACTCTTCTCTACAAAAGAATTTAATTATCAGGCATAAAACAGCACAGATTGTTAGAAATTTTTTATCTGAGAATAATTTTTTAGAAATTGAAACTCCTGTATTAATGAAATCAACACCAGAAGGTGCAAGAGATTATTTAGTTCCAAGTAGAGTACATAATGGACAATTTTATGCTTTGCCTCAATCTCCTCAAATGTACAAACAGCTTTTTATGATTTCAGGCCTAGATAGATATTTTCAAATTGTTAAATGTTTTAGAGATGAGGATTTAAGATCAGATAGACAGCCTGAGTTTACTCAAATTGACTTAGAAATGAGTTTTGTAGATGAAAAAGAAGTAAGAGCGCTAGTAGAAAATTTAATTACAAAAGTCTTTAAAGAAATCATTGATGTTGATATAAAAGAATTCCCTGTTTTAGCATATAAAGATGCTATAGAAAAATATGGAACAGATAAACCTGATTTAAGATTTGATATGTCAATTAATGAATTCAAATCTTTTTCAGATAAATCTGATTTTAAAGCATTCTCTTCATGCGAGGCTGTAAAAATGGTTTCTGCTAAACATGCAGATACTTTTTCAAGAAAAATAATAGATGAATTAGATAGTTTTGCTCAATCTAATGGCGCTAAAGGATTAGCTTGGTTTAAAGTTAATGATAATGATTTAGAAGGAGGAATATCTAAATTTTTTAATGCAGATTTGCGTAAAGAAATTATTCAAAGCTTTAGCCTTGAAGATAATTCTATTTGTTTTATGGTTGGAGATAAGCTTAGTGATTCGCTACGTATTTTAGGAAAAGTAAGAAATAAACTAGGCGATATGCTCAATCTTAAAAACAATACATCATTTGCTCCAGTTTGGATAGTTGATTTTCCATTATTTGATTGGAATGAAGATACAGAACGATTTGATTCAGTGAATCATCCTTTCACAGCTCCTAAAGACGAAGATAAAGACAAGGTAGTTTCTAGCCCTGCAGATACTATTTCTAAAGGATATGACATAGTAATTAACGGTTATGAAGTAGCAGGAGGATCTATAAGAATTCATGATCATGAGCTACAAAAAGAAATTTTTAAGATTATGAATCTATCTGAAAAAGAAATTTCAGAAAAATTTGGATTTTTTATTGATGCTCTTAAATATGGTACTCCTCCTCACGGTGGCATTGCTTTTGGTTTAGATAGATTAGTCATGTTATTGGCAGGAGTAAATAATATTAGAGATGTCATTGCATTTCCAAAGACAACATCAGCATCAGCTCTAATGGAAGAGGCTCCAAATTACGTTTCAACAGAACAATTAGATGAACTGGGAATCAAGGTGCTTAGTGATGAAAAAGACGTTTGAAGTTCAAGGTGTTGACTTGACAAATCTCTATGGTATTGGAGATAAGAATATTCTTTTTCTAGAAACACAATTTCCATTAAAACTCAACGTAAGAGGCAATAATATTTATTGTCAGGGTTTAAAAAAAGATATCAATAATTTTGATATTGTTTTAACCCAAATGATTGATTCAATTAAAAAAGGAAATACTTTATCAGAAAAAGATATTACTCAGCTTGTACTTTTGAACAATTCAGCTCCAGTACCTCCTAAAAACGGTAAAGCAGAAAATGTTCTCTTTTATGGGAAAAAAGGGCCAGTATTTCCAAGAACAGATGGTCAGAAAGATTTAGTAAAATCTTTTTTAAAAAACGACATTATTATTTCAGTGGGACCTGCAGGTACAGGAAAAACATTTTTAGCAGTAGCTTATGCACTATCGTTATTAGAAAAGCATGATATTGAAAAAATTATTTTTTGTAGACCAGCTGTAGAAGCAGGTGAAAATTTGGGGTTTTTGCCAGGAGATTTGAAAGATAAAATTGATCCATATCTTGCTCCGTTATATGATGCGTTACATGAATTGTTGCCAAAAAATAAAATACAAAATCTGCTAGATAGAGGAATTATTGAAATTATTCCATTGGCATATATGAGAGGTCGAACAATCAATAGGTCTGCAATGATTTTAGACGAAGCTCAAAATGCATCTTCAATTCAAATGAAAATGTTTCTTACCAGATTAGGTATAGAGTCTAGAGCTATAATAACTGGCGATGCATCACAAATTGATTTACCTACAAAGTCAAATTCTGGACTGATTGACGTATTAAAAATTTTAAAAAATATTAATGATATTGGAATAGTTGAATTAAGTGAGCATGATATCGCTAGACATCATTTAGTTAAGCATATAATAAGTGCTTATTCCAAATCAAGTAAATAAAGGAGTGTTTATATGAGTGCAATTTTTGAAACAATTTCAGATAAAAATCATGAACAAGTTGTTTATTGTAACGATCCTCTGTCAGGCTTGAAAGCTATTATAGCAATACATAATACTGTTTTAGGTCCTGCTCTAGGAGGGTGTAGAATGTATCCGTATAAAAGTGAGAATGAGGCTCTAGTTGATGTGCTTAGACTTTCAAAAGGCATGACATATAAAGCTTCAATTTCAAACCTTAATCTTGGAGGTGGAAAAGCTGTAATAATTGGTGATCCAAATACAGATAAATCAGAAATACTTTTGAGATCTTTTGGAAAGTTTGTTCAAAGTTTAGGAGGAAAGTACATTACGGCGGAAGATGTCGGAATGTCTGTTCATGATATGGAGTATATTAGAATGGAAACAAATCATGTTACAGGAATCAAAAGAGCAATGGGAGGAAGTGGAGACCCTTCAATTTTAACAGCTCTTGGAGTTTTTGTTGGAATGAAAGCTGCATTGAAAAAAAGATTAAATATTCAATCAATAAAAGGATTAAAAATAGGAATTCAAGGTTTTGGAAAAGTTGGATATTATTTGTCATCACATTTGAAGAATGAAGGTGCTCAAGTTTTTGGTAACGATATTAATGAAGAAGCCTTAAATAGGGTTGTAGATGAATTTGGAGTTATTCCTGTCGCAGGAGATGAATTAATGTCGATGGATTTAGATGTATTTTCACCATGCGCAATGGGAGCAGTAATAAATCCAACTTCCATTGAAAATTTAAAGTGTAGTGTTATTGCTGGAGCAGCAAACAATCAATTAGAAAAAGAAGATAGGGATGCTAAGCTTTTGAAGGAAAAAGAAATTATGTATGTACCAGATTATGTTATAAATGCTGGTGGATTAATAAATGTAGCAAATGAACTTCAAGGTTATAATAAAGAAAAAGCAAAGTATCAGGTAGAAGGAATATATTATATATTGATGAGAATATTTGATTATGCAACTAATAATAATATTTCAACGCTTGAAGCAGCGAACCTATTAGCGGAAAGAAGAATACAAGATTTTATTAAATGGAGTCATCAGTAATTAGATGGCTAAAGTAGATAAACAGCAAAGAAAGTTAGCCAGAGAAGCTGTATTACAAGCATTGTATGCTAAATATGTTTCAAATGAAGAGCCTAAAAAAGTTCTACAAGACATTAAATCTAGATATAAATTTGACAAGCTTACGATAAAATTTGTTGATGAGCTTTTTAGTTTAACAGTAGAGAATAGCGGTGAATTAGATAAAAAAATTGAATCTAGTTTAGATAATTGGACAATAGATCGTTTAAATGTAATAGATAGATTAATTTTGCAAATGTCTTTATGTGAAATGATATATTTACAGTCTTATGATATCTCTCATAAGGTCACAATTAGTTCAGCATTAGAAAATGCAAAGAAATTTAGTTCAGAAGATAGTATATCATTTGTAAATGGTGTATTAGATTCAATTTATAAGGAATTATAAATGGGTATTTTAACAAAAATATTTGGAACTAAATCAGATAGAGAAATCAAAAAAATTCTCCCTATGGTTAAAGAAATTAATGAATTTTATGATACACTTGATGGAAAAGATATAGGATTTCTTCAAGAAAAAACCAAAGAATTACAAAATGAGATTAGATCTAAGATATTTAAAAAAGAACAAGCGCTTTTATCCCAAATAACCGATTCAAAAGAGTTGAAAAGAATTAGATCTGAAATTACGGAAAATGTTTTAAAAGATTATATTGTAGAATCTTTTGCTTTAGTAAAGCATGCATGTAAACTTCTTTACGGACAAGAGTGGTTAGCTGTAGGCCAAAAAATCAAATGGGAAATGATTCCATATGATGAGCAGATTATTGGCGGTCTAGTACTTCACGATGGAAAAATATCTGAAATGAAAACAGGTGAAGGAAAAACTTTAGTAGCTACATTTCCTATATATCTTAATGCATTATCTGGTAGAGGAGTGCATGTAATTACAGTAAATGACTATCTAGCTCAACGAGATGCAGAATGGATGGGAAGAGTATTTGAGACTTTAGGTCTTTCTGTAGGATTTATTTTAAATACAATGAACCCTGAAGAAAGAAAGTCTTCTTATGCATGCGATATAACTTATGGTACAAATAATGAGTTTGGTTTTGATTATTTAAGAGACAATATGACAATAGATAGTGAATACTTAGTTCAAAGAAAGCATAATTACGCTATAGTTGATGAGGTTGATAGTGTTTTAATTGATGAAGCTAGAACACCGCTTATTATTTCTGGTCCAGTTGAATCAAAAATTAATCAATCATACGTAGATTTAAAACGTCCAGTTCAATCGCTAGTAGTTAAGCAAACACAGTTGGTTAATTCTTTAGTCAGCGAAGCAAATAAACTTATAAAAAATGGAAAGCTGTCTGATGAGGAGGCTGCTGAAGCAGGGCTCTTATTATTGAAAGCAAAGAGAGGTTTGCCAAAAGATCAAAAGCTTCAAGATTTATTTCAAGAACAAGGTACTATAAAAATGATGAATTCAGTTGAGTCTGAGTACATTGCAGAGAAAAAAACATATTTATTAGATGAAGATTTATTTTTCTCAATTGATGAACAGTCGAATAGCGTTGATCTTTCTGACAAAGGAAGAGAAGCTTTATCGCCAGATAATAAAGATGCATTTACAATTCCAGATTTAGGTGAATTATTAACAGATATTGATGAAAAGAATTTACCTGATGATCAAAAACAATTAGAAAAAGAAAAAATTCATAAACTGCATTCCGATCGTAGTAGTAAAATACATTATTTAAGTCAATTACTTAAAGCCTATGCATTATTTGATAAAGATGTAGAATATGTCGTACAAAATGGACAAGTCTTAATAGTAGATGAATTTACCGGAAGAGTGTTGCCTGGAAGAAGATTTAGTGGGGGTTTGCACCAAGCCTTAGAAGCAAAAGAAAATGTCAAGATTGAAAAAGAAACTCAAACTCTTGCTTCAATCACTATTCAAAACTATTTCAGAATGTATGATAAGCTTTCAGGCATGACAGGTACAGCCGATACAGAAGCAGCTGAATTTGAAAATATATATGGTTTAGGAGTAACAGTTATTCCTACACACAGACCAATTAAAAGAAATGATTTTAATGATGTTATATATAAATCAATGCAAGCAAAGTATAAAGCAGTTATTAATGAGGTTAGTGAATATTATTCAAAGGGTCAGCCCGTGTTGATTGGTACTATTTCCGTAGAAGTTTCCGAACTATTATCAAAAATGTTAAAACAAAAAGGCGTTCCTCATAACGTATTAAATGCAAAGCAGCACCAAAGTGAAGCAGAAATTGTCGCTCAAGCAGGTTTAAAAAAATCAATCACAATTGCAACAAATATGGCTGGCCGTGGTACAGATATCAAGCTTGGACCGGGGGTAGAAGAATTGGGAGGCTTGCATATTATTGGAACTGCCAGACACGAATCAAGAAGAATAGATTTGCAGTTAATGGGTAGATCAGGAAGACAAGGTGATAGCGGCTCATCAAGATTCTATATATCTTTAGAAGATGACTTAATGAGACTTTTTAATATGGATAGGCTAGCAACTTATATGGATCGATTATCAATGGATGAAGACCAAGAGTTGAGTGCGGGAATGTTAAATCGTGGTGTCAGTAATGCCCAAAAGAAAGTTGAAGAAAGAAATTTTGCAATGAGAAAACATCTTTTAGAATACGATGATGTCCTAAACCAACAAAGAGAAATAATTTACGATTTAAGAAATAAGGCTCTTCTATCTGATTCTATTAAAGATACAATTCATGAATTTATTGAAGACTATATAGATGACATTGTTGGAGAGCTAGATTTCAAGCAAGTTAAAGAATGGGATTGGCAAGGAATCAATCAAGAGCTCAATAGTAATATTTTGGTTAGTATTAACATTGAAGATGTTGCATCAATAAATAATACAGATGAATTAATTACGTTCATTTATAATAAAGCACTACAATACTATAAATTAAAAGAAGATGTCATTCCATCAGAACTGCTTAGAAAAGTTGAAAAATTTATTGTATTAAGAACTATTGACGAAAAGTGGAGAAATCATCTACTCGGGATGGATCAATTAAGAGAAGGAATTGGATTAAGAGCTTATGGACAAAAAAATCCATTGATTGAATATAAATCTGAATCGTATAATTTTTTTCAAGAATTAATGATGAGCTTGCGAAGCAATGTAGTTCAGCGAGTTTTTCACGCCCAAGTAAGTGACCAGGCTCAACCTCAAATAAATCCATTACAAAAAAATTTACAGTTAAAGCATGATGATGTTAATGACAAGGCAATTTCACCGCCTTTAAAACAGAAAGTACAAATGCAAAACTCTAATGAAGATGAGCTTAAGATTGGAAGAAATGACAAAATAAAAGTTATATCTCCATCTGGAAATGAAGAAGAAATAAAATTTAAAAAATTAGAATCTTACTTATCGAAAGGATATACACGTGGCTAATAAAAAAGATAAATTACATTTTACAACTAAGACTATACATGTTGGTAACAAAATTGATGAAACTGGAGCTGCTGTAACTCCAATACATTTTACATCTACTTTTAGACAGTCTACTTTTAATAGTAATTCAGAATATGTTTATTCAAGAGTAGGAAGTCCAACATTAGCTGCTTTAGAAGAAAATTTAGCTATGCTTGAAAATGCTCACCATGCTTTTGCTTTTTCTTCTGGAATGGCAGCTATGACAGCAATTTTTATGATGTTTAAGCCTGGAGACCATGTATTGATTTCAAGGAATGTATATGGTGGTGTTTTTAGATTAGTAACCAAAGTTTTAAATGATAATAAAGTAGATTTTGAGTTTATTGATACAACCAATCTAGAAACCCTTTCTGAATCAATTAGAGATAATACTAAGCTAATACATCTTGAAACACCAAGTAATCCTTTGTTAGAGTTAGCTGATATAGAGCAGGTATCTAATATAGCTCAAAAACATAATATTTTAGTTAGCGTAGATAATACTTTTATGGGATCATACGGACAAAGACCTTTAGATTTAGGAGCAGACATTGTAATGCATAGTACAACAAAATTTTTAAGTGGACATTCGGATGTTTTGAGTGGAGCTCTAATGGTCAATAATGAAGATGCTGCAGAAAAAATTACCTTAATTCAAAATACTGGAGGAGCGCTACCTAGTCCATTTGATGCTTGGTTACTTTTAAGATCAGTAAAAACTTTATCTGTTAGAGTTGAAAAACAATTTAAAAATGCTGAAATAATTGCAAAATGGCTAGATAGCAATTCCAGAGTTACTAAAGTGATTTATCCTGGACTTCAATCACATAAACAATTTGATTTAGCAACAAAACAACATTCTTCGCCAGATGGAGATTCGGTGTACGGAAGTATGATATCATTTGAGCTTGATAGTTCTATTAATCTCGATAATTTTGCAAAAAATTTAAGTATTATTACCTTAGCTGAAAGTTTAGGGGGAGTAAAAAGTTTAATATCTTGTCCATATTCAATGACTCATGCATCAGTTCCTCACGAAGAAAAAACAGAGCTTGGAATAACACCAAATTTATTAAGGTTTTCTGTTGGTATTGAACATGCAGATGATTTAATTTCAGAACTTGATTATGCAATGAATCATAATTAACGCTTTTTTAAGTTAATTTTTTTTATATTGTAAAAAATATGCCGTGGTGGCGGAATTGGTAGACGCGCTGGTCTTAGGAACCAGTATCGTAAGATGTGAAGGTTCGAGTCCTTTCCACGGTACTTATGGAAATTATATTCCTAGGTGTTATAATTCTGGTAGCTTTAGTACTATTTGTTACAGAATTATTTCCAATTGATGTAACAGCCTTACTAGTTTTAGGTTTATTACTCATTCTTGGCCTTGTCAGCCCAGCTGAAAGTCTTGCTGGATTTTCCAATCCTGCAGTAATTACTATCGCTTGTTTATTTATTTTAAGTCATGCATTGCAAAAATCTCATGTACTTGAATATCTTATTATAAATATTAATAAGTTAATTGATAAATCTAGAGTTATTGGAATGATAGCATATCTCTTTGCAATTGGTATAGCATCTGCTGTTGTTAATAATACCGCCATAGTTGCAATTTTTATGCCTGTTACTATTCGTTTGGCTGATAAGTATAATATAAGTCCATCAAAAGTACTTATTCCCTTGAGTTATGCTGCAATATTAGGTGGAACCCTAACATTAGTAGGAACTTCAACTAATCTTATTGTGAATTCAATTCTTGTTGAATCTTCTAGCGGAATGGTAACATTAGGTATGCTTGAATTTGCCAAATTTGGTATAATAAAGTTTGTGGTTGGACTAATCTATATATTCACTATTGGATATAAGCTTTTACCCACAAGAGTTGCTAAATCATCAAGTATTGAAGATTATAGATTGGATGGATATTTAACAGAATTTAAAGTTAGCGACAACTCTCCATTAATAGGAAAAACTCTTCTTGATAGAAAAATTAATGAAAACTATGATGTTATTGTTTTAGATGTATTGAGGAATGGAGAGATAATTAATTCTAACCTTAGAAACCTTGGTATAGAAAAAGATGATATTCTTTTTGTAAAAGGTTCTTTTGATAATTTTCAACGATTAAAAGAAATAGAAAAGTTAACAATGCTTGCTGATGAAAAGCTTACTCAAGAGGAGCTTGAGCAAGAGGATAATATTCTTGCGGAATGTCTTGTTACAGATAATTCTGAATTAATTGGACTATCTTTGCAAGAAGCTAATTTTAGAAGATCTTTTGGAAGTTTTGTATTAGCAATTCGTAGAGAAGGGGAGATTATAAGAAGAAAATTAGCTCATTTTATTCTAAAACCATTTGATACGTTATTAGTTTATGGACCTAAAGACAGAATTAGTCAACTTGCTAATAAGGAAGGATTTATTGTATTAGGAAAAGTTGATGGTTCACTAGATGGACACCCATTTTGGTGGCTTAGCTTAGCTTCAATTTTAACTGCAGTTACTTTAGCTATTTTTAAAATTATCCCAATTGTAGTTGGTGTTATATTGGGAGTTATAGCATTATTATTATCTCGTGTTATTACGCCTAATGAGGCTTATAGTTCAATTCACTGGCAGGTTATAGTAGTGATTGCAGCCTTTCTTCCTATGGGAGCTGCAATTCAGCGTACCGGATTAGATGTTATAATTAGCGATTTAATATCTAGTTTCGTAAATATTTTTCCAACTGATATACTTCCATATATCTTATTAGCTTTAATATACTTTATTACTATGATTTTAACTGAAATAGCTTCTAATGCAGCCACAGCAATTATTATGACACCTATTACATTATCGCTAGCAGCAAACTTTGGGTTTGATCCTAAACCATTTATTTTTGCTGTTTGTTATGCAGCTTCAGCATCTTTTATAACACCCGTAGGTTACCAAACTAATCTGATGGTATTTGGTCCTGGGGGGTATAGATATTCAGACTATATTAAAGTAGGTCTTCCGCTAGGAATAATTTTATGGATTATTTCTGTTGCTATGATTCCAATGATTTGGCCGTTCTAATTATGGAATGGACAAACAGCAATAATATTCTTTCTAAAACTTTTGAATTCCATTCATATTTAGATGGAATTGATTTTGTGAATACTGTTGCAAATATCGCAGAAATTGAAAATCATCATCCAGATATTAATATCGGATATTGTAGAGTAACTATTTCTCTTACTACTCATGATGCTGGTCAATTAACTGATAAAGACTACAAGCTTGCTAAAATAATAGATGATCTAGGATTATAAATTGGCTTACCTAATAGCCATATCAATTTTATGGTCTTTTTCGTTTGGGATAATAAAATATGGCTTAGCAGGAATCGACTCTTCATTTATTAGCTTTGCCAGAAATGTAATTGCATTAACATTTTTTAGTTCAGTAACAATTTATAATATTAAAAAATTTAGCTTCGATTTAAAGTTAGTAGGTATTGGCGCTTTGCAGTTTGGTTTAATGTATATTTTTTATATTGAATCGTATCAATACTTGCCAGCTTATCTTATTGCTACTTTCACAATTACAACACCAATTTATGTTGTTTTAGCTAGTAAATATTTAAATGGTAATTCGCTCAACAGAAATGGAATATATGCTATTTTATTTGTCATAATTGGGTCTTATTTAATGAGGTTCAATTCTTTAAATCTTGAAGATTATATGTTGGGTTTTGTACTTATTCAATGTGCAAACATATTTTTTGCAACTGGTCAAATATTATTTAAAAAATGGAATGACAAAAATAAAGACAAAGATATTGTCCATAATTTTTCTCAATTATTTTTTGGAGCTACTTTAATAACTTCAATTTTCTATTTTCTAGGGTCATCTGAATCTGCTATTTTAACTCAAAGCAATTTATTTTCTTTACTTTTTCTAGGAATTATATCATCAGGAATAGGATTTTTAATGTGGAATATTGGTGCAACTAAAGTAAGCGCAGGAAAACTAGCCGTTATGAATAATGCAGTTATTCCAATCGCTATTTTTAATTCTTATTTGATTTTTGGAGAAGAAATTAATTTTATACTCTTCTTTCCTGGGCTGATATTTTTTTATTTAGCTTTTAAACTAATCAGTTAGATTGTTTTTTTAATCTGTAATTATCATGTTTCTTTTGAAATTCTCTTTCCATTATTAGGTAGATTAATTTTCTAAAAGCAACAACTACATTCCATTGCCATGGAAAAATGAATACCTTTCTTTTTTTATCTAATGCGCGAACAATTTTTTTTGCTGCTTTTTCTGTACCAATTAAGAAAGGTTTAAATTCAACAGGATCTGTCATTTCACTTTTTACAAATCCTGGACAAATTAAGGTAACAGCTATTTGTTTTGGTAAGGAATTTCGTAAAGAGCCTGTTAACGCTCTTACCGCCCATTTTGAGCCTGCGTATGCTCCAGAGCCAGGCCAAGCAACATAACTAGCTACTGAACCTACCACAGCTATATGTCCACTATATTGTTCAAGCATTTTGGGGATAAAAGGTACAACAGTGTTATTTACGCCAATGACATTTGTATTAATCATATCATTCATCATAGTGGGATCTCCTTTTTCAACAAAATCAAGTAGTCCCAAACCAGCATTAGCAAAAACCAAATCAATTGTAGGAACTTTGCTTAAAAAATCCTCAATTGACTCTTTAGTTGAATGTTGATCTGTAACATCAACAGAATAGGTATATGTTTTTGCACCGAGCGATTCACATTTTTGAGCAATATTTTCTAATTTTTCCTTACGTCTAGCACACAATGCAATAGTTGCACCTCTTTTACTATATTCATAAGCTACATATTCGCCAATACCGCTGCTAGCACCTGTAATAAAAATATTCATGCGAAATACTACAAATTTATAGGTCACAATTCCAGCAAAACTATTTATATTATCAATTATATGGACAAATCAAAAATAAATGGATTATCAAAATCGATTCTTGAGAGTGTTTCTTCACAATTATTAGAAGTTTCTAAAAATATTGATGATGATATTGTAAAAGCATCAGAGCTAATTATTAATCATCCTGGTAAGGTTGTAGTTTGCGGATTAGGAAAATCTGGGCTTATTGGACAAAAAATAGTTGCTACTCTGTGTAGCACTGGAACACAAAGTGTATATATGCATGCAGCTGAAGCAATACATGGAGATTTAGGAATTTATAGTCCAGGAGATCCAACTATCCTCATTTCTAAGAGTGGAAACACAGAAGAGCTTGTTAGACTAATTCCAATTTTAAAAGAATTTAAATCCCCATTAATATCAATCGTTGGAAATATTGATTCAAGTATTGCAAAAAATTCTGATGTTATTTTAAACGGAACTGTTGATAAGGAAATTGATCCCTTGGGAGTAGTGCCCACTACAAGTTCATTGGTTGCTTTAGCTATAGGAGATGCATTGGCTTCAGTCTTAATGGTTCAAAGAGGATTTAACAAAGATGATTTTGCTAAAAATCATCCTGGTGGTGAGTTAGGTAAGCAATTATCATTGAAAGTGGAAAGTGTAATGCATCATGTTAATGATGTTGCACAAATTACAGAACAAGATTCAATTAGTGATTGCGCTACTAAGATGACAGAAAAACCTTTAGGTGCAGCATTATTATTGGATAAAAATAAGTTATTAGGAATAGTAACAGAAGGTGACATAAGAAAATCTATTGCTACATCAAATGACTTATCTCAACCAATTAAAAAATTTATTAACTATAATCCTATAGCTGTGAACCCTTCAATTTCAATTTTAGATGCTATGAAAGTTATGGAAGATAGAAGTTCTCAAATTTCTGTTTTACCTATTGTTGATGGTAATAGTAATTGCCTTGGTCTTTTAACATTGCACGATTTATATCAAACAAAATTAGTTTAATATAATTAGAGATTATCTTACGATAACCATTTTCATGGTTTTATTAAAATCGCTTTGACCATCAACTTTAGCTCTTAATTGATAGAAATATACTCCGCTACTGACATTATCGCCGTCATCGTTTTTACCGTCCCAAACAGCTGTATATTGTCCTACAGGTTTATCGCCTTCATCAATTGTTTTAACAAGCTTGCCTAGTGTATTATAAATATGAATTTCTACATCTACCATATTGACCATCATAGTTGGTATATCATATTTAATAGTAGTTTGATTGTTAAATGGATTTGGATAATTCTGATATAATTTAAACTCATCAGGATTACTAAGTTGTATCATTCCATTTCCGGCTAATCCGTCTTTAGAGAATAATTGATAACTAAATTCAATATCATTTTTTATAGCAGCTCCTTCAACAGTGATAATAAGTTGATTATCATTAGATGAAAGATTACCAAATTCAAATTCATAATATTGATTTTCTTGATCAGTATTCTCAAGCACCATGTAACCTTCTTTATTTGAAGCTTTAAAAGTATAAATATTGTCTAAGTTGCTTAGTTCAAATCTTCCAGCTGTAATGCCTTGTGGTAATTCAATGATAATTTGATTACCAACAACTTCAGCATCAAATTCAATTGGAATGATTTCTTGTGATTCTTGAGCAATTCTTCCTTGTGCTTTAGTCCATAGCCAATTTCTTGAGAATACGCTAATATCATTAATGTCTGCTGTTCCATCTAAGGATGGTGTCGGATAAGGGCTTGCTCCACTTGCTGGTCCAATGTCAACATTTGGCCATGCACTTACAAAAGCATTTAAGTCAGTCACATCAACGTCCCAGTCATTGTCGGAGTCGCCTAGTAGAGTAGTGTAAGTATTGAATTCTTCAATAACAAAAGTTGAAAGATTACCTGAACCATCTCTAGCTACAACCTTTAAGAAATAATTTGAGAAATCATCGAGTGTTAAATCTGATAATGATAAATCGCTTAATCCAACATTTGTATATGGTACAATATCAGCTGAAGTGTCATCTCCACTAGATCCAATTCCCATGAAATAAGTTTCAATTCCAGTATTATCAGACCATCCATCGATTGTTATCGAAATTTCAGTAGTGCTTCTTAAATAATTTGTGTCATAAATATCAGAGATTGTAACGGTTCCAGCTGTTGGATTTTGACTATCTAGTAAAAAGCTAACTTCGTTTCCAATTGTCTCATTTCCATCATTATCCACTGCTCCAACTTTATAATACCATTTTTCACCTTGGTTTAATCCATCATGTATATATGAGTCTACACCAAAAGTTTGTCTGAAAACAAAAGTAGTATCAGGCCAAGGAGATGTAGAAGGTGAGGGTTCAAGATGTTCTGAGTCAATATTGCCAAGAGTTCCTTGTCCAAGTAGGGTGTTGCTATTAGCGTTGAATCCTTCAGTCAGACTTCCGTAGACATTGTACGAAGCAAAGTCACTTTCTAAATTTCTATTCCAGTAAATTCCAATACCATCCGATGTTGGTATCCAGGTTGTGTTGGCAGAATCATACTCCAATTCAGCTTCAGCTGTTAGCCCTTGTGGAGCAATCGGAGAACCATCGGGACTTAATTGTCCAGCCGTTAGTGTAAAGTTATCCCAGAATGCATATTGCTGATTAGCTGTACTAACATGAATTGCTACTCTTATATCTGTTCCAGCATAGGAAGTTAAATCGTAAGACTGTTGAGTCCAGTCATTTGTGCTTTCACCTTCGATGTTTGCAAGAGTAATCGTAAAATCTTCAATTGAAGTTCCACCAGATGGTGATAATAGGACATCATAATCTTCTGAGCCGCCATTCATATTAGAATAAAAACTTAGAATATTGTCTGTTCCAGGTCTTAGCCATAGTCTTGGACTTATCAGCCAATCATCGGCTGTTCCAGCGCCAGCATATCCTAAACCTGCCATCCAATGACTACCATCTGCTGCACCAAATCCAGCAGTATAATACCACCATGAAAAGTCATCAGCATCATTATTGGCATTAATGGATGAAAAAGCGTGCACATCTCTTCTACCATCTGCCCACCCATATGGATTAGTTTCAAAACCTTCTTCCCATAAAGTGTCTTGCTGAGCTGTTGCCCAAATTAAATCTGTTTTTGTAATTGAATCAGTTGAGCTTCCATCTGAAATTTGTAGTGTTACATTATATTTTCCTGCAGATGCAAATGTATGAGAAGGGGATGAATCAGAGCTTGTATTTCCATCACCAAAATCCCAACTCCAACTATTTACATTACCAGTTGATCTATCATTGAATGAAACGGTTAATGGAAAAACTCCCGAAGTTTTATCCGGAGTAAATGCGGCATTCAATGGAGCAGTTGAAGAGAAACCGCTTGAAAAAAACATGCCTCTTCCATGAGTACCTGCAGCCATAGCTCCGTCAGTCCTTCTTTTTAACATATCAACTCTTACATTAGCAAGACCATCATTTGAAGGATTCCAAGCTGGATTACTAATCGATATATCATCTGAAGTCCAAGTTCCTAAGTCTGTAGCAACTATAACTTGATTAAAATTATCTTTATTATATAATGCTCCTCTAACTGGAATATCTGGTAAGTCTCCTTCAACATTTCTCCAACCATTGCTACCACCACCAGAATATGTTTCAAAAATAGATTCTGCTCCATAGTTAGAAACTGTTGCAAGAATTTGATTGTCGTTTGCTCCAATATCAATTGATGATATATAACCTGATATATTTGAACCGCTTATATCTTCAACAGAGAAGTTGGCAGTAGAAGCATCAGTAATTTTAAATATCCTTCCCCCTTGAGTACCTACAAACATCACATCGCTTGTATGAGGCGAAGCAACAAAAAATGTAGATTGTGAACCAAGATTAATTGACATAGTCTGAGTCGTTGCAAGCTGGGTATAATTTGGGAGTCTTAAAATAGTATTTCCGTCAACATTAGCATATAAAGTTTTTGTTCCATCATCTATTCCTGTTGGATTAATTAAGGTGCCCGTATCCGCTCCACCTACTTCATAGCTTGAATAAAGAGACCAACTGTTACCACCATTAGTAGAGCGATATATAGTATTATAATTGGAGCCAACAAATTGATAGTTTGGATCTTCTTGATCGATATGTGAAAATCCACCATCGCCTTCGG